>ERZ772886.1909-NODE-1909-length-17915-cov-13.464782_pt1 | contig 17915 bp, 14 predicted proteins | sample MGYA00512128_ERZ772886 | MGnify/ENA primary metagenome ERZ772886 (study PRJEB29015, sample SAMEA2737698) | human gut metagenome | biome: human gut; feature: human-associated habitat; material: faeces | place: China | collected 2012 ... | reverse complement strand
CCTCGTCCATGTTGATCTCGCCGCAGCCGGAGACGCAGCACTTGCCCATGCCGCGCGCGACGACAGCCGCGTGGGAAGTCATACCGCCGCGGACGGTCAGGATGCCCTGGGAGGCCTTCATGCCCTCGATATCCTCCGGAGAGGTCTCGAGGCGGACGAGAACGACCTTCTCGCCGCGCTCCTTCCACTCTTTGGCATCCTCAGCGGAGAAGACGATCTTGCCGCAGGCGGCGCCGGGGGAGGCGGGCAGAGCCTTGGCGATGGCGGGAGCCTTCTTGAGGACAGCCGCATCGAACTGGGGATGGAGCAGGGTGTCGAGGTTGCGCGGGTCGATCATGGAGACGGCCTTTTTCTCGTCGATCATGCCCTCGTCCACGAGGTCACAGGCGATCTTGAGAGCAGCCTGCGCGGTGCGCTTACCGCTGCGGCACTGGAGCATATAGAGCTTGCCGTTCTCGACGGTGAACTCCATGTCCTGCATGTCGCGGTAGTGATCCTCGAGCAGGTCGCAGACCTTGACGAAGTCGGCGTAAGCCTGGGGGAACTTCTCTTCCATCTGGGAGATGGGCATCGGGGTGCGGACACCGGCGACGACGTCCTCGCCCTGAGCGTTGGTCAGGAACTCGCCCATGAGCTTCTTCTCGCCGGTGGCGGGGTCACGGGTGAAGGCGACGCCGGTACCGGAGTTGTCGTTCAGGTTGCCGAAGACCATCGGCATGACGTTGACGGCAGTGCCCCAGGAATAGGGGATGTCGTTGTCGCGGCGATAGACGTTCGCGCGCGGGTTGTCCCAGGAGCGGAACACGGCGCGGATGGCTTCGTACAGCTGGGTCTTGGGGTCGGAGGGGAAGTCCTCGCCGATCTGCTGCTTGTACTCGGCCTTGAACTGCTCGGCGAGTTCCTTGAGGTCGGCTGCGGTGAGCTCGATGTCGAGCTTGACGCCGCGCTTTTCCTTCATCGCGTCGATGAGCTGCTCAAAATACTTCTTGCCGACTTCCATAACGACGTCGGAGAACATCTGGATGAAGCGGCGATAGGAGTCATAAACGAAACGCTCGAAGTTGGGGTCGGGGTTGCCCGCGATCATGGCGGCGACGACGTCGTCGTTGAGACCGAGGTTCAGGATGGTATCCATCATGCCGGGCATGGAAGCGCGCGCACCGGAACGGACGGAGACGAGCAGGGGGTTCTTCAGATCGCCGAACTTCTTGCCGTTCATCTCTTCCATCTTCGCGACGTATTCCATGATCTCTGCCATGATCTCGTCGTTGATCTTGCGGCCGTCCTCGTAATACTGGGTGCAGGCTTCGGTCGTGATGGTGAAGCCCTGGGGCACGGGCAGACCGATGTTGGTCATCTCGGCCAGGTTCGCGCCCTTGCCGCCCAGAAGCTCACGCATGGTAGCGTTGCCTTCCGAGAACAGGTAGACATACTTTTTGCTCATTGGTTTTCCTCCATTAAAAATGTATCGCTGTGTGATCATTATCAAGCCATATTATTATAGACAGAAAATCTTCGACTTTCAATAACAAGTTGTGAAATTTTTGTCGACTTTCCGCATTTTTTTCTCCCACAAAACGCAATTTGGCACAAAATCGTTCTGTTTTTCCGTCGCGGGGCGCGGATTTTCTTGCAAGCGCCGCACTTTTGCGATATACTATTTTAAAATTTGCGCTGAAAATGCGCGCAGAGTACAGAGCATGGAGCGGGCAATGGAGCTTTTGGATTTTGCAAAAACCGATACGGCGGCGCGTCTTCGCGCCGCGGCAAAGCGCGGCGCACTGTCGCACTCACTCATTTTCAGCGGCAGCGGCGACCGCGTGAGCGCTGCGCGCTATGCCGCCGCGGCGATGGAGTGCACAGCGGAAAGCAAGCCCTGCCTCGCCTGCCCTGCCTGCCGCAAGGTGATGCAGGACATCCACCCCGACGTCACGTTCGTGCGCGACGCAGAGCACAAGGAGCTCTCGATCGACACGGTGCGCGCGATGCGCGCCGACGCGTTCATCCGCCCGAACGAGGGCGCGCGCAAGGTCTACATTTTCGAGAACTGCACCATCCTGACGGAAAAGGACCAGAACGTGCTTTTGAAGCTCGTGGAGGAGGGGCCCGCTTACGCAGCGTTCTTCTTCTGCGCGGAAAATCCGGCGGTTCTGCTCCAGACCATCCGCTCGCGCTGCGTGGAGGTCAAGCTCTCCCCCAGCGTCGAAGAGGGCGGCGCGCCTGACGAGCTCGCGCTCGAGCTCGCGCGGCTCATCGCCGAGGGGTCGCGCGCGTCCCGCGCGGCATTCCTCGCAAAGCTCGAAACGCAGAAGGTCACGCGCGACGACCTGTCCTCGCTTTTCGAGGGGACGCGGCTTCTGCTCTCGTCCGCCCTGCTGGGGCAGTACGGCGCGAGCGTACCGGAGAGGGATCTTCGCATCGCGCGGTCACTGGCTTCGCGCTTGACAAAAGCCAAATTACTCGGCACAATAGATTTATTGCAGGACTACCGCAATAAATGCACCTATAACGTCGGCGTCGGGCCCACGCTGGGCGGCTTCGCCGTTGAATTGGAGGAAACCCTTTGACAGAAGTGATCGGAGTCCGCTTCCGCGGCGGATGCAAGGAATATTATTTTGACCCGCACGGCATCACGGTCGAACCCAACCAGTTCGTCATCGTCGAGACCGCGCAGGGGCTCGAGTACGCCCAGTGCGTCTCGGGCAACCATGAGGTGGAGGACGATTCCGTCGTCCAACCGCTGCGCCCGCTCGTGCGCGTGGCGACGGAGAACGATGACCGCACCTACGCCTACAACAAAACGCGCGAAAAGAACGCCTTCGAGGTCTGCCAGAAGAAGATCGCCGAGCGCGGGCTCGACATGAAGCTCGTGCGCGTGGAGAGCAACTTCGACGGCAGCAAGATCATCTTTTTCTTCACGTCCGATGGGCGCGTGGACTTCCGCGAGCTCGTGCGCGACTTAGCCGGTGTGTTCCGTGCCCGCATCGAGCTGCGGCAGATCGGCGTGCGCGACGAGGCGAAGATGCTCGGCGGCCTCGGCATCTGCGGCCGGCCTTTCTGCTGCTCGCAGTTTTTGGACGACTTCGTCCCCGTTTCGATCAAGATGGCCAAGACGCAGAATCTGAGCCTGAACCCGACGAAGATCTCCGGCACGTGCGGCAGGCTCATGTGCTGCCTCAAATACGAGCAGAACGCCTACGAGGACGCGGTGCGCCGCTGCCCGAAGCAGGATTCGTTTGTCGCAACGCCCGACGGCCTTGGCAACGTGAGCTCGGTCGACATTCTGCGCGAGCAGGTGCTCGTGCGTCTCGACGGGCAGAACGAGAGCCCCAAGCGCTACCGCACCTGCGAAATTCATGTGCTGCGCAACGGCAAGGGCTCGCGCGATGGCATCGAGCTCCCCACGACGCTCCCCGAGCGCTATCAGGAGCCGCCGGAGGATGAGCCGCAGCTGACGCTGAACTTTTTCTCGTCTGCCAAGCCCATCGTGCCGCCCGAACAGTGGACTGCCCCCGTCGCAAAAGCGGACGCCCCCGCCGCTGACGAGGAGGAGACGGAAAAGCGCCGTTCCCGCCGCGGCGGCCGCGGGCATCGCGGCGGCAGAGGCCGCGGCAAGGGCAGCGGTGAAGGCGGCGAGAAGTCCGCCGCGCCGAAGAGTGAAAACACGCCCCAAAAGGGTGGCGACAAGCCCGCCGAAAAGCGAAGCCAACGCCCCGCGCGCGGCGATAAGCCGAGCAGCGAACGTCCGCCCCGCAATCCCGACAAGAACGGCGAGCGCCGCGCCCCGCGCCAGAGCAAGCCGAACAGCGAAACTCCCGACGCGCCGAAAGCCCCGCGTCCGCCCCGCCCGCCGAAAGCCGAGGGCGCGATTGAGGGCGGCGAGAACAAGCCGCGCCGCCGCAGCCACCGCGGCGGCAGAGGCCGCCGCAGAAGTGGCGGTCAGGGCGGCGAAAATCCCGCGCCGAAGAGCGAAGCGTAAACAAGAAATAGAACCGCCGCGAAGCACAGTTGTTTCGCGGCGGTTTTGCCAAAAGGCGGAAAGGAATTGCTTCCATGCTGTACCATGCCTCCCCCACCGGCGGTCTCACCGTCCTCACGCCGCACGTCTCCAACCATGGCCACCCGCTCGTCTACTTTTCGAAGAAACGGGAAAATGTGCTGGTCTATCTGAGCAATGCCGTTGAAAAATACTGCCGCGACACCGGCTTTGTCCACACGGGCCGGTGGGAAAAATGGGGGCCTTACGGCTTCGACTTAGACGGCGTGCAGCGGCTGGAGGAATACTACCCCAACGCACTGGAGGAGACCTATGCCGGCGTCTCCGGCTATATCTACGGCGCGGAACCGGCAAATACCGCCCCTGTTTCCGATGTGCCGTTCGCGGTCACGTCCGAAGAGGCGGTAGCAGTCGTCTCGTGCGAGTTCGTCTCCGATGCCTATGAGGCCATTCTCCGCGCAGAGCGGGAGGGGCTGCTGCGCATTCTGTACTATGCGCAGACCGGCGATCCGTTCCGCGCCTGGATATGGCAAACCATGAAACATGAATACGAAAATGCCGAAAAGCAGCCCGACTACCGTCATTTTATCAAAGGAAAATTCGGCATCATCGGCTGATATCTTTACGCAAAACATCCCTTTTCATTTCTCCCGCGCCGTGGTATACTTTCGTCGAAAAACAACGAGAAAAGAAGAGAGGATCCATCATGCTGAAATTCAACAAGGTGCTGCTCGCCAGCGACTTTGACAACACGCTCGTCTATACGCAGGGCGCGCTGGAGCGCGGTGAGGACATCCCGCCGATGAGCGCGCGCAACCGCGAGGCAGTTGAGTATTTCATTCAAAACGGCGGCTATTTTTCGATCTCCACCGGCCGCGCGCTGCCCGCCTTTGCCCGCTACGCCAAGGACCTGCCCTGCAACGCCCCCTGCGTCATCGCCAACGGCGCGGCCATCTATGACTTCAACAAGGACTGCTATGTGGAGACCGCGTTTTTAGACGCGGACATCTACGATCACGTCGACGCGCTGCTCGCGCGCTTCCCCGGCCTGTGCTTCGAGATCTACCACGACGACCGCCGCATCCACGTCCTGCACCCGAACGACTACACGCGCAACCACGAGCACCTGACGCGCGCGAAGACCGAGGAGGTCAAGGACTTCCGCGAGGTGGACCTGCCGATCATCAAGCTGCTCTTTGAAGAGGAAAAGCCGCTTTTGGAGCAGGTGCGCGATTTTATCGTCTCTCAGGAGTGGGGAAAACGCTACGAGCTGATTTTTTCGAGCGATCACCTGCTTGAGCTGACGCGCCGCGGCGCGACGAAGGGCGGCATGATCTTAAAGCTTGCCAAGCTCCTCGGCGTTGCGCGCAAGGACATCTACTGCATCGGCGACCACAACAACGACATTCCGATGCTCGAGGTCTCCGAGATCGGCTTCGCGCCCGAAAACGCCATCCCCGAGGTCAAGGAATGGGGTGCGCACATCGTCTGCCACTGCAAGGACGGCGCGCTGGCGGACGTGGTGGAGATCCTAAACCATCGCTATTAACTTCAAAAAAGCGGCAGAGCCGCTTTTTGAGGGGGATTGCAGCCCGCGGCAGCGCACGCGCCGAAGGCGCGCACGTTTGCGGGCTGAGAGGCGTTGAGGCGTTTTTTCTGACGCACATGGAAATCGGCGAAGCGCCGCCAGTGGCGGATGAAGCGAGCCGGTTTCGAGGAAGTAGCACGATTGGCGCGCCCGAACGGGCGCGCCAATCGTAATGCCGCGACGGTGACGTCGGAATTTACGTTTAAGATCATTTCGCGTCTGCGGACGCTTGGGCAGCCGTTAGCAGCTTTGCTGCTTTACGGATGCCGCATACCCCTTGCGGACGTGAAAGTCTGCGACGCCTTTTATTCCCATTGCCCTTTTTCGTACAACTTTTCGTTTGCTCGCGCATATAATAGCCGGGTGAGAGAAAAGCTGAAAGGAATGGTACAATGAAGGAAAAAGACAACATCCGTCATGGCGACGTGGACGACATGATCTTCGGCAGCGAGGCGCATGTCAGCGAACGATAATATGCCAAAAGGCTCCGCTTTCGCGGAGCCTTTTCTCACTTTTATAACGCCTTTTCGATCGTGCCGCCGCCGAGGACCTCTTCGCCATCATAGAAGACAACGGCCTGTCCTGCCGTGACGGCGCGCTGGGGCGTGAGGAGCTCGACGTGCGCGCAACCTCCTTCCAGCGGTGTGACGACGGCGTCGCACTCTTTCTGGCTGTAGCGCGTTTTGGCGGTGCAATAGACTTTTTCCGCAGGTGTCTCCCCCGCGATCCAGTTCACGCGCGAGGCGAGCAGCGCTGCGGAAAACAGTTCCTCGTTGTCGCCGAGCAGCACGGTATTATTTTCGGCATTTTTGGATATCACATAGAGCGGGCGGTCCGCGCTTACGCCGAGGCCCTTGCGCTGACCCGCCGTGTAGCACTCCAAACCGCGGTGGCGGCCGAGCACGCGGCCCGTTTCGTCGACAAAGTCGCCGGACTGCGGCGTCACGCCGCCATAGTCGCGCAGAAAGCGCACATAGTCCCCGTCGGGGATGAAGCAGATGTCCTGTGAATCGGCCTGATGGGCGTTTGCAAGGCCCGCCTCCTCCGCCTGCTCTCGAATTTCCGGCTTTTCAAAGCTGCCGACCGGCAGCAGCAGGTGCGAGAGCTGCTCCTGCGTGAGCTGATAGAGCACGTAGCTCTGGTCCTTCGCGCGGCTCTCGCCGCGCAGCAGCCGGTAATGTCCGCTCGCTTCGTCATAGCCGACACGGGCATAGTGCCCCGTCGCGATGTAGTCAAAGCCCATCTCCAGCGCGCGGTCCAAAAATGCACCGAATTTGAGGCAGCGGTTGCAGTCGATGCACGGATTCGGCGTGCGGCCCGCGCGGTACTCGCTGACGAAGTGATCCATCACCTCGCGCGCAAAAAGCTCGTGCTCGTCGAAGATGTAAAACGGCATACCGAGACCGTCGGCAATACGCTTCGCGCCGTCCGTCTCGTTGCCGCAGAGCGACAGCGTCGCGCCCGCGCACTCGTAGCCCTGCTTTTGCAGCAAAAGCGCGGCGGCGGAGGAATCCACGCCGCCGCTCATGGCGATCAAAACTTTTTTCTTCATCTGTGTCCCTTAATCCAGATACTTTTGCAGAAACGCCTCGCTCGAAAGCGCGTCGGACATCTCCACGAGCGTGCGGTTGAAGCCGCCGGCGTAGTCGCTGCCGCGGTCCTTGAGCTGTACGCGCCCGGCCTTTACCGCAGGGAGCGAGACGGTGAAGAGCGAGCCCTTCCCCTCCTCCGACTGCGCGACGATCATGCCCCCATGGCCCTGCGCGATGCGCTGGCAGATGGGAAGGCCCAGTCCCAAGCCGCGCGGCGGCATGGGGTTCTGCCCGCCGTCCATAAAGCGGTCGAACAAATGGGCCAGCGTGTCGCTGTCCATGCCCCTGCCGGTGTCCGCCACGGTGATCTTGACAAATCTCCCCTCCGTTTTCACGCGCACGCGGACACTGCCACCCTTGGGCGTAAATTTAAGCGCGTTGGAGAGGAGATTCAGCAGCAGCTTGCGGATGGCCTCGGCGTCGAGGGCGATGATGCGGCTGTCGCGGTCGGCGAGGAAGTCGAGCTCCACGCCGCACTGCGCAAAAAGGAATTCCACCTCGGCGCACACGCTGCGGCAGACGCCGACAATATCGTCATCGTAGAGCTCGAAGCGCTTGCGCTCAAACAGGTTCCCCGCGTCGGTCAGATTGCTGATGACGCGGTAGAGCTGGTAATAGCTCTGGTAAAATGCCGCGGCGGTGCGGTCAGTCTTCGGGTCCTTCTCCCGCGTCTCCTGCGGTGCCATGCGGTCGACCGCCATGTAGATCGTCGAAAGCGAGGTGCGCAGCTGCAGTGCAATATTCGGCAGCACATCCGACAGCATTTTCAGTTCTTCTTCAGTATAATCCCGCATAGCGTCTCCTAATAAAAGTTCTCCTACCGGTAGCATTCACCGCAGGGAGGCGGAGTTTGCGCGGAAAGAATTGGTGTTTTCGCGATAAGCTCGCGCTTAGAACGTTTTGTTGTACAGCGTTGTAGTATGAGGGTAGCAAAATTTCGGTCAAAAAGCAAGGAATTTGTGGAAATTATGAAAAAAATAGAATTTTTGCAAAAAAAGACTTGCAAAACGAAACTACTGCTATATAATATCTAAATGTACCAAACATTCGATATATTCCGATAAACAGGAAGGAAGTAAGTTTTATGAGTATTAAGGTCGGTATTAACGGCTTTGGCCGCATTGGCCGTATGGTCTTTCGCGCAAGCCTGAACCATCCTGAGATTGAGATCGTGGGCATCAATGACCTCTGCCCCGCCGATTATCTGGCCTACATGTTGAAATACGATACTATGCACGGCAGATTCGCCGCCGATGTGAAGAGCAACGACTACGGCATCGTGGTCAACGGCCGCGAGATCCCCGTCTTCGCCGAGCGCAACCCCGCGGACCTGCCCTGGGGTAAGATCGGCGCGGAGTACGTCGTCGAATCCACGGGCCTGTTCCTGACGAAGGAAAAGGCGCAGGCGCACATCGACGCCGGCGCGAAGAAGGTCGTCATGTCCGCCCCGTCCAAGGATGACACGCCGATGTTCGTCTGCGGCGTCAACCTCGATTCCTACACGAGCGACATGCAGTTCGTCTCCAACGCCTCATGCACCACGAACTGCCTGGCCCCCATCGCCAAGGTCCTGAACGACTGCTTCGGCATCAAGGATGGCCTGATGACCACCGTGCACTCCGTCACCGCCACGCAGAAGACCGTGGACGGCCCGTCCCTGAAGGACTGGCGCGGCGGCCGCGCGGCCACGGGCAACATCATCCCCTCCTCCACCGGCGCCGCCAAGGCCGTCGGCAAAGTCATCCCCTCGCTCAACGGCAAGCTGACCGGTATGTCCATGCGCGTTCCCACGCTGGATGTCTCCGTCGTCGACCTGACCGTCAACCTTGAAAAGCCCGCCACCTACGATGAGATCTGCGCGGCCATGAAGAAGGCCAGCGAGGGCGAGCTCAAGGGCATCCTCGGCTACACCGACGAGCAGGTCGTTTCCTCCGACTTCCTCGGCGATACGCGCACGTCCATCTTCGACGCCAAGGCCGGTATCGCCCTGACGGATACGTTCGTCAAGGTCGTGAGCTGGTACGACAACGAGATCGGCTACTCCAACAAGGTGCTCGACCTCATCGAGCACATGTACTCGGTCGACCACGCCACAAAGTAACTTTGCTTTTTTTGTTCCTGTTTTTTGGTAAAAACAGGACGGTGCTCCTCTGAGACAAGAGGGATCTGGTGCGAGATCCCTCTTGTTTTTTTCGCGTTTTCGGTGGTATACTGCCATCGTTGCAAATTTTTCTTTGAGGTGGATCATGTTTCAAGGTTTTACGCCCGAGGCCGTCGAGTTCCTCTGGGGCATCAAATTCAACAACAACCGCGAGTGGTTCCTGCCGCGAAAAGAGCAGTTCCTCGCGCTCGTTGACCGGCCGATGCGCGAGCTCGGCAGCGAACTGTTCGACGCGATCGCCGCAGCATATCCCAAGCAGTCGCTCAAGCTGCACGTCTGCCGCATCTACCGCGACGCGCGCCGTCTCTTTGGCCGCGGCCCATATAAGGACCACCTGTGGTTCACGATCGAGCGCCCGCACGAGCGCTTCGAGGGCGTCCCCGCGCTGTATTTCGAGCTCGCACCGAACTACTTCAGCTATGGCTGCGGCTACTGGGACGCCTCCCCCGCCACGATGGCCAAGCTCCGCCGCCGCATCGAAACCGACCCCAAAAGGCTTGAAAAGCTCGTGCGCAAGCTGAATAAATCCCGCTTCACGCTCTCCGGCGAGCAGTTCAAGCGCCCGAAGGGCGACGTCGGCAAGCTCCTGAACCCGTGGTACAACGCGAAAAATATCGCCGTCAGCTATGACGACAATCCCGAAGGCGTGCTGTTCACGCCGGAGCTCAAAGACGAAGTCCTCGCGGGCTTCCGCGAACTGATGCCCCTGTATCTGTATCTCGATTCGCTGGCGGGCGATCCCGAACCGAATAAAGAATAATGCCGCTCGCAGAGCGGCGGGATAATTCCCTGCGCCGCGCAGGGGGGTGCATAAAAAGGGGGATACTCTCTTTCTCAAAAGAGAATATCCCCCTTAGACCCCCGAGAGAAAGGACGAGGGGTCTTGCCCCTCGACCCCGCTTACATTGGCAGTCTGTGGCTCGAAGAGCTGCACGCGCTGCGCAATCAGATGCGGTGTACGTGGCTTCGCCACGAATCCCTACTACTCGTTACCGCTCGCAACCGCGCCTTACGATCGTGAGGCGCGAGTGACGATAGCACGGCGGCGGACTGCGTGCGGACGCGGCATTGCTGCGCTCGCCGCGGCCAGATGAAACAGATGTTGCAACTTGTTGAAAACTGTAGTACGGTAAATACAGGGCGCTGCACGAACGGCAGGCGGTTGGCTACATCTCCGAGAGGGGGTGAGACGATGCGGATCACATTCCATATTAGAGACTTTACGGTCACTATTATTGTGAAAAGCAGAAACCGCCACTCTGCCAAGTGACGGTTTCTTAGTTTTTGCTAAGTACATTTACTTGATTAGAGGCTAACCGCTTGTCGCAGCGCCCTCTTTCTATATGTTCATTATATCAAAACATTCCGCCCTGTCAAGCACACGGCAGGATGTTTTCTTAATACTCACGGCGAGCGCAGCAGTACCACCTCGCACGCAGTCTGCCGCCCAACTACCGTCAACCGCGCCTCACGATCGTAAGGCGCGGTTGCGAGCGGTAACGAGTAGTAGGGATTCATGGCGAAGCCATGTACACCGCGCCCGATTGCGCAGCGCGTGCAGCTCTTCAAGCACCAGACCGGCAATGTCGGGGGTCGAAGGGGACGCCCCTTGCCTTTCTCTGGGGGATTCAAAGGGGGTATTCTCTTCGAAAAGAGAATACCCCCTTTGGTGCCGCGGCGCGCACGCCGCTCCCCCTTCGCACCCGTGCGAAAAAGCGGGCCATTCTCTCTCGAGAGGATCTCCCCCTTTGCCCCGTGCAGCGCCATCGGCGCTGCCCTCCCCCCCGCACTTTCGTGCAGAAAATCAAAAAGCGACGGCTTTTTCAGCCGTCGCTTCTCTATCTGCATTACTGCAAAACCTTTTTGTTGCCGTGGGTGGCCTTCATGCGCAGCTCTTTGTTGAGGATCGTCTTGCGGATGCGCAGGTTCTTGGGCGTGACCTCAAGCAGCTCGTCGTCGGCGAGGAACTCGAGGCACTGCTCCAGGCTCATCTGCTTGGGCGGGACAAGGCGCAGCGCGTCGTCCGAGCCGGAAGCGCGCATGTTCGTCAGCTGCTTCTTCTTGCACACGTTGACCGTGATGTCCTCCTGCTTGGGGGACTGACCGACGACCATACCCTCGTACACGTCGACGCCCGCGCCGATGAACAGCACACCGCGCTCCTGCGCGTTGAAGAGGCCATAGGTGATAGAGGTGCCGGTCTCGGACGCGACGAGAGAGCCGGTATTGCGGCGGGCAAGCTCGCCCTTGTAGGGTGCGTAGGAATCAAACACGCTCGCCATGATGCCCTCGCCCTTGGTGTCGGTGAGGAACTCGTTGCGGTAACCGAACAGGCCGCGCGCGGGGATCAGGAATTCGAGCTTCATGCGGCTGCCGATCGGCGTCATCTCGGCGAGGTCGCCCTTGCGGGAGCCGAGCTTTTCGATGACTGCGCCGACATACTCCTGCGGCACGTCGCACACAAGGCGTTCGATGGGCTCGCACTTCTTGCCGTCGATCATCTGATACAGGACGCGCGGGGGCGAGACCTGGAACTCATAGCCTTCGCGGCGCATGGTCTCGATGAGGATGGACAGCGACATTTCGCCGCGGCCCGCGACGTTGAACGCGTCCGTCGAGCCCTTGAGCTCGGTGACGCGGAGCGAAACGTCCTTGAGCGTTTCGCGGAAGAGACGGTCGCGCAGCTGGCGCGAGGTGACGAACTTACCCTCACGTCCGGCGTAGGGAGAGTCGTTGATGGAGAACGTCATCTCCATCGTGGGGGCGCTGATCTTGACGAACGGGAGCGGCTCGACGCACTCGGGCGCGCAGATCGTATCGCCGATCGTGATGTCACCGATGCCGGACAGGCAAATGATGTTGCCCGCGGTGGACTCGGTGACGGGGTTCTTGCCAAGGCCCTCAAATTCGTACATGGAGACGGCCTTGGCCTTCTTCGGTGCGGCGTCGGGGTCGTGGTAGTTGCAGACCATGATCTCCTGGTTCTGCTTGAGCGTGCCGCGCTCGATGCGGCCGATGGCCATGCGGCCGACATACTCGTTGTAGTCAATGGCGGAGACGAGCATCTGGAACGGCGCGTCCACATCGGCCTCCGGCGCGGGGATATACTCAAGGATCGTGTCGAACAGGGGCTTCAGGTCGGCGACGAGCTTTATAAGATCGACGGACGGCGCGTGTATATCTACTCCGACGTCGGCACGCTTCTGGCCCGGAATAAGACGGGGAAATTCGATCTTGTCGTCAAGCGGGACGGGAAACTCATCAAACTGGACGACTTTGAAATGAAGCAGCAGCTCTATGAAGTCGACGGCGAGCAGCAGCTGAAATACGGCCTGTACTTTGGCTATGAGGAAAAGACCGTCGGGACGGTGCTCAAAAACACGTGGTACACGGCGCTGGATTTTGCGCGGCTCGTGTGGATGAGCCTCGGCGATCTGGTGTCGGGTCTTGTGTCGGTCAATGACATGTCCGGGCCGGTCGGCGTTGTGTCGGCCATTGCGCAGACGGGGCAGAGCGCCGCGACGACAGCAGACGGCATTCTGAACGTTCTCTACCTTGGCGCGTTCATCGCGATCAATCTGGCCGTCATGAATATGCTGCCGCTCCCGGCGCTCGACGGCGGACGCGCGTTTTTGCTGCTGGTGAACACGGTGTTTACGGCCATTACGAAGAAAAAGATCCCCTCGAAATTTGAAGGCTATATCCATGCCGCAGGCATGATCCTGCTGCTGGGCTTCATGGCATTTATCACATTTAAGGATATCTGGAAGCTGGTGCGATAAAAATGGAGCGGAAACTTACAAAAAAAATTATGGTCGGCGGCGTTCCGGTCGGCGGAGGCGCGCCGGTATCCATCCAGTCGATGCTGAACACGAGAACGACCGACGTGGACGGCTGCCTTGCGCAGCTCCGCGCGCTGGCTGCCGCCGGGTGCGAGATTGCGCGGCTGGCTGTGCCGGATATGGAGGCGGCAGAGACGTTCGGAGCCATCTGCGCCGCGTCCCCGCTGCCGCTGGTGGCGGATATCCACTTTGATTACCGTCTTGCCATCCGCGCGGCGGAAAACGGCGCGGCCAAGATCCGCATCAACCCCGGCAACATCGGCGGGGAGGACCGGGTGCAGGCCGTGGTCGAGGCCTGCGGCGCGCGGAACATTCCCATTCGCATCGGCGTGAACGGCGGCAGTCTGGAGCCGCGTCTGCTGGAAAAATACGGCCACCCCACGCCGGAGGCGCTGGTAGAAAGCGCGTTCGGACATATTGCGCTGCTGGAGAAATACGATTTTCATGATATCTGCGTGTCGATGAAATCCAGTTCCGTCCCGCTGATGATCGAGGCGTACCGGCTGTTTTCCGAGCGTTCGGACTATCCGCTGCACGTCGGCGTGACCGAAACGGGCACCGAGCGCATGGGCACCATCAAATCCGCCATGGGCATCGGGGCTCTTTTGTGCCAGGGCATCGGCGATACGATGCGCGTATCGCTGACCGCCGACCCGGTGCAGGAGGTGCTGACGGCGAAGGACATTCTGAAGGCCGCCGGGCTGCGCAGGGACGGCGTCAACATCATCGCCTGCCCCACCTGCGGCCGGACGCGCATTGATCTCATCCGGCTGGCAAACGAGGTCGAGCAGGCGCTGTCCGACTGCCAAAAGCCCATCACGGTCGCCGTCATGGGCTGCGTGGTCAACGGCCCGGGCGAAGCGCGGGAGGCCGACGTCGGTGTCGCCGGCGGAGACGGCTGCGGCATTCTGTTCGTCAAGGGAAGACAGCTCAAAAAGCTCCCCTACGACGAGCTTCTGCCCGCCCTGCTTGCGTACATCGGAACGCTGTAAAAAATCAAAGCGGCATTCCCTGAGCCGGGAATGCCGCTTTTCGTATCACGGTTTTTGACAGACGGCTATCAGGAATTCCGTCGTGACGCGAAGCGAGGGCACGGCGGCAAGCTTTTGCTGGTCCTCCGCGCCGGTCTTGTAATAATAGGGCGTCATGAGAAACAGCGCCTGCACATCCTCGTTTGACGAAAGCGTGATGGTCTTTCGGAGCGTCTGCGTCCGCAGCAGGCGGAAGCCCTCGACCGCAGGCTCGGCGGGCGGATTTTCGTATGGCCGGTCATAGACGGCGGCCTTCAGCTCGAACAGGTGCCGTTCCATCGGCACAACACGCAGCAGATATCCGCCGGGCTTCAGGACCCGCAGGAACTCCTCCGCCATGAGCGGCGAAAAAATATTGACGATCAGATCGAGGCTTTCCGCCGCCAGCGGAAGATGCGCGGTGCTCGCCGCGCAGAAGATCCCCTCCGGCACCTGCCGTGCCGCCCGTCTGACGGCCTCTGCGGAAATATCCGCGCCGAGCAGCTGCGGGCAGCCGCCCTTTGCCGCAAGCGCGTCATAGATCGCGCGCGTATACGTCCCCTCGCCGCAGCCCGCGTCGAGCACGCAGGCGTCCGGCCCGGTCAGCCGTGCGCAGCTCCCGGCCACGGCTCCGATCAGATGGTCATAATAGCCGCGCGATAAAAACGCCGTGCGCGCCGCGACCATGCGCTTGTCGTCGCCATGGCGTTTTCCGGACGCCGAGGGCGGCAGGAGATTGACATAGCCGCTGCGCGCAACGTCAAAGCAGTGGTGGTTTTCACACCGCCATGCCTTTTCCTTCCGCACAAGCCTCCCGCCGCAGACGGGGCAGAGCAGATCAAGCATAACAAGCCCTCCGATCGCGATAGTTTCTTTATTATACCGCGCCGGGACGCGCAGCGCAAAGAAAAAATTGGAATCCCGCGCGAAACGTGTTGAATTTATGGCGGAATCTGTTATAATTTCAGCAGAAGAGAACGCGCGGGACAAGACGCCGCGCTGGAGCGGAGGAAAAGCATGAAAAAGCATCGCGCCCTTTGGGTGATTTTAATTGTGATCGTCGTGCTTGCGGCGGCTGCCGCAGGCGGTTGGTACTGGCTTTCGACCAAAGCAGCGCAGGCGGAGCAGGCGCACAGCACTGTTTACGCACAGTATGCGTCCATGACTGCCGCTGTTGACAGTGTCACGCTTACGGTAACGGAGGACGGTTCGCCGGTCAGCGAGTATGATTTACAGAAACTCGGTCTGCGCGACGATCTGATGAATAAGGTCACAGCGCAGTTTTCTGAGACGGATCGTATGACAGCTGAGCAGTTTGCCGCGCTCGGCATCCGCGAAAAGCTGAACTGGGCAAAAAACGCCCATCCCGCGCCTTATCCCTGCACCGTCAGCATGGAGCAATTTGACGCGGCAGCAGTTTTGGCCGACCTGCAGAGCATGAAGCGCACGGCGGCAGAAAACGCCTATACTGTGCTGGAGGACGGCGTCTATACCGTCCACGCCGAGGTTCCCGGCAACGAACTGAATGAGCCGGCCGTTCTGGACGGTCTGCGCGCGTCGGCCGCTTCGCTCGGCGTCACGGCGAACGGGCCGCAGGACGCGTCGTTTGAGCTCACATCGGTCGACTGCTACAAGCAGCCCGAGATTACGACTGCGACGCTGCGAGACACGCCGGACAGCCTGTTCCGCAAGGCGCTGGCAGAGCTTGAAATCAAGGTGACATTCAACGCAGATACCGCACAGTATCTGCCGCACGGCGAGGAAACGCTCACAAGCCATGATCTGGCTTCCATCGTAGACCTGGACCCGGACGGAACAGTCACGGTTGACGAAAAGGTTCTGAGCGAAAAGGTTTCCAAGCTGGCCGAGGGCTACAGCAAGCAGGACGCGCCGTTCCTGTTCGATTCGTGGGTCAAGGGCCTGACGGAGATCAGGTTTATCACCTGCGACTATCGGATCGACGTGCAGAGCCTGACGGAGCAGATCCGCACGCAGTTGCTGACGATGCAGCCCGGCTCCGTATCTGCCGAGGCCGTCTGCTATGACAAGGACGGCAAGCCCTTCTCGCTGGGCGACAGCTATATCGAGGTCGACTTCGACAACCAGCAGATGACCTTTATCAAGGACGGCCGTCTGGTCGTCAACACCAATATCGTGACCGGCGCGCTCAACGGCCACCAGACCCCGACCGGCCTGTACGAGACGCACGGCAAGGAGCACGACGTCTGGCTCAAGGGTGACGATTATCTCGTCTTCGTCAAATACTGGGTCAGCGTGGTCGGCGACATCATCGGCCTGCACGACGCATCGTGGCGGTCGAACTTCGGCGCAAGCTTCTATGTCTACGGCGGCTCCCACGGCTGCGTCAACACGCCGGAGGAGGCCATGGCCCTGATCTGGAACCTGGCCGAGGACGGAACGCCCGTTCTCATGCACGGCGCGAACGAGTGGTACGAGCCGGCCAACGGCAACCCGCGCGAGACAAAGGATCCCGCGCGCGGCACGACCAGCAAGGTCACCGTCCCGAACGGCACGCGCGTGCTCGAACCCGGCAGCAGCCGCATCGAGATCCAGCCGGACGACGTCGTCCCCTTCGCGCTTCCGAAGGAAGCCGGACAGGACGAGGATCCCCCGACAAACACCACGGACACCGCAAAGCCGGTATCCTGAACCAAACTGCCCCCGGCGAGGCTCGCCGGGGGCAGTTTGCGTACCTGTCAGATATCGAATATGCCGATCATGACGATGCCGATCACGACCAGCGCGATCATGACGTAATGCTTCCAGGAGAGCTTTTCCTTCAGGAAAATGCGGCTCCAGAGGACGGACGCGGCGCAGTAGGACGAGATGATGGGGGCCGAGAGCGCAACGTGCGCCTCGTCGGCCAGCGCGTAGATATACGCGAACTGCCCCGCCGTCTCGAACAGCGCACCCGCATACTTGGGCGCTTCGGCCTTGAAGACGAGCTTGTCCTTTTTGATCACAACAACATAAATAAAGCAGATCACGGCGGCGGCGAGGAACGTCAGCTCATACGCGCAGTTGGCCGAATCCTCGTCCAGCGTGCGGAGCACGAGCGAGTCCGCAAACGTACCCGCCGCATCGAGCAGGCAGTACGCCAGCGGCAGGCACAGCGCCAGCCACGACTTGGCGTATTTATAGTTGGAGCCCTCCTGCCGCTTTCTGCGCAGCTCGTCGTCCTCCGTCGACTCGACAATGCCGAGGCCGACCGCGCCGATGCACACCAGCGCCACCGCGCCGATGACCAGATAGCGCATGGAGCCGGTAATGGACTCGTCCAGCGTCCCGGTGATCAGGCACAGGACCGCGACCAGCGCGCCGGAGGAATTGCAGATGGGGGACGAAATGGAAAGCTCAATGTACCGCAGGCCGACATAGCCCAGCGTCATGGAGCCGATGTACAGAAGCGATACGGGCAGATAGGTCCAGATCACGTGCCACGTGACGACAGCCCCGCCGACGAAGATCTCATACGCCGCGTGAAGGCCCATCACAACGCCGACGGCAATGACCATCTTGAGCGGATTATATTTGTCCCGCCCGTCACGGCAGCCGATTTTCGAAAATAGATCGGAGCCGCTCCAGCAGAGCAGCGCAATAATTGCAAGCCAAAACCACATAATTGTTATCTCCGGCAACGTCACCGCCGGTTCCTTTCTCTGAATAAATATCCTTCACCGCGTGTAGGGGCCGATGCCCACATC
>ERZ772886.1902-NODE-1902-length-17943-cov-33.415809_pt1 | contig 17943 bp, 14 predicted proteins | sample MGYA00512128_ERZ772886 | MGnify/ENA primary metagenome ERZ772886 (study PRJEB29015, sample SAMEA2737698) | human gut metagenome | biome: human gut; feature: human-associated habitat; material: faeces | place: China | collected 2012 ... | reverse complement strand
GGCTCGTTGCTGCCCTCGTCGAACTCGTAGTCGTTGCCGGGCAGGATGGCGTTCAGCAGGATACCGGCGATGGCGGCGATGGCCAGACCGGACAGGTTGATGTTAACGCCCGCAATCGCAAACGTGATGCCGCCCACCGAGTTGAAGCCCAGGGCGCAGACCAGAATGACCGCGGCAATGATCAGGTTGCGGGAGTTGGTGAAGTCGACCTTGTTCTCGACAACGTTGCGCACGCCGATGGCGGAGATCATGCCGTACAGCACGAAGCTGATGCCGCCGACGATGCCGGAGGGGATCGTGTTGATGATGGCCTCAAACTTCGGGCAGAAGCTCAGGATCATCGCAAACACAGCGGCAATGCGGATGACGAGGGGATCGTAAATCTTCGTCAGGGCCAGAACGCCGGTGTTCTCGCCGTAGGTGGTGTTGGCGGGGCCGCCCAGCAGACCGGCCATGGCGGTAGCCAGACCGTCGCCCAGCAGGGTCTTGTTCAGGCCCGGGTCACGGATGTAGTTCTTGCCGGTGGTGGCGGAGATAGCGGCGATGTCGCCGATATGCTCCATCATGGTTGCCAGCGCGATGGGCACGATGGTGAACACAGCGCTGATGAAGGTCTCGCTGCCGTCAATAGCGAACAGACCCATGGAATCCTTATGCAGGGGGATGCCGAACCAGGCCGCCGCACCGATGGTCTGGAAGTCAACAGCGCCGGTCACGAGCGCAACCGCGTAGGAGACCAGCACACCGATCAGGATGGGCAGGATCTTGACCATGCCCTTGCCCCAGATGTTGCAGACGATGACGGTAGCCAGCGCCACAAAGGCCAGCAGCCAGTTGGACTGGCAGTTGGAGATAGCACTCGGGGCCAGGATCAGGCCGATGGCGATGATGATGGGGCCCGTGACAACAGGCGGGAAGAACTTCATCATCTTGCGGATGCCGAACGCGGTGATCAGGCCGCTGAACAGCACGTAGACCAGGCCGGACAGCGCCACAGCCGCGCAGGCGTAGGGCAGGTTCTCGGGGTTGGCACCGCCGTTCGTCACGATGGTGAAGCCGCCCAGATACGCAAAGCTGGAGCCAAGGAACGCGGGCACCTTGCCCTTGCACAGGAAGTGGAACAGCAGCGTGCCCAGACCTGCGCAGAGCAGTGTGGTGCTGACGCTCAGGCCGGTCAGCAGGGGCACCAGCACGGTTGCGCCGAACATTGCAAACATGTGCTGTGCGCCGAGGATCAACAGCTTGGGCGTGCCCAGCTGTTTGGCATCATAGATGCCTTTCGAGTAATCGATTTTTTCTGCCATGAATGAAATCCTCCTCATAATGGCCGCAAAAAAAGGGGAGACCGCCGGTTTATCTTCAAACGCTACAGCCTCCCTTGCTTATCCTTAATAGTATAGCGGACTTGAGGGGAAAGTGCAAGATGCTGGGAAAAATTTGTCGCTTTGTTCGTGGGGACCGCCATGTAGGGGCCGCACGTGTGCGGCCCGCAGCTTTCCCGCAAACGGCTGTCCGCCTTACAAACGCGGGCCGGGCATGCCCGGCCCCTACTATCTTTTTACCTGAAAGTATGCTATATTATAAGTAAAAACCAATTAAGGAGAATGTTATATGCTGACCCCCGGCATCAAAGGACACGCGGCGCTGCGTGTCACCACCGAAAACACCGCGCTGGCCATGGGCAGCGGTGAGCTGCCCGTGCTGGCCACACCCGCCGTGGCGGCCCTGATCGAAAGGGCCTGCTGGCAGTCCGTTGCGGCAGAGCTGGAGCTTGACCAGGGCACCGTCGGCACGGCGCTGACGCTGGCCCACACAGCCCCCACGCCCGTGGGCATGGTCGTACACTGCGACTGCGAGCTGACCGCCGTCGAGGACCGCCGCCTGCACTTCACCGCCCGCGTCTACGACGACGTGACTGAAATCGCCGCCGCGACCCATGAGCGGTATATTGTAGACAACGAGCGCTTCACCCGCAAGGCCAACAGCAAGCTGACGGCACAGTCCTAAAGCCTTTCCCCGAGGGGCTGCGCCCGCAGGCGCGTGTCGGAGCGCAACCGCCGTAGACGGCTCTTGGCGCGTAGACTGAAGGTGGCCCCGCAGGGCCGGATGAGGGGTAAGCTCACCATAGCTGCCTTTTATAAGGAATGCCGCCACGTAGGGGCCGGACATGTCCGGCCCTCAGCAAAAAGGCAAAATCGCGTCTGTGGGAAGGCCGCGGGCCGGGCATGCCCGGCCCCTACCGTGCGGCCATTCGGCAAACGGGCTATACTGGCGCACCTGCCCCTCATCAGTCAGTGGTCGTGGCCACTGACAGCTTCCCCCAAGGGGGGAAGCCGCCCTCAATAAATTGCCTCCTCCCGCCACTTTACCAGCTCTTTCACCGTCTCCTCACTCTCCACCCAGCCCTGTTCCGGGTCGGCGTGGGCGTCGGGGGCGTAGCGCTGCATCGCGCCGGGACTGCGGCCCTGCAGATATTCCTGTGCCTGCTTCTGGCGGCTGGGTGCGGTGCGGCGCAGCAGCGTTTCTTTTTCAGCCTTGTTCATACAAATCACCTCTTTCGTCACTATTTTGCCCGGGGCTGCCGCTGGTCAAACCCGGAAAATCGTGGTATAGTATTTTATATTGCCATTTTTAAGGAGCTATCATTCTATGGAAGTCAAAATCAATCAGGTCGTTCTGCATCTGCTGGACCCCGGGGCATCGGAGCCGGTTCTGTCGGACCGCGCCATGGACATGGACGCTGACCTGTACGAGTATTACACCGCCACGCTTGAACGCGCGTTCGCCAGCGACGAGGTAAAGAACTGCCGGTTCCTGCTGGACTCCGCTTTTGCCGCGGAGATGGCGCAGAATCAGGATTTCATCGACCTGTCCCGCCGCATTGCGGGCGTCATCTTTGAGCAGATGCTGCAATATCAGGCCATCCCGGCGGGCGATCTGGCCGTCGTGGACTTTACCGCCGACGGCGTGCCGTTCTACGGCGTGCTCAAGCTCAATTACCGGCCCGGCTACACCCACCACACCGAGCTGATGGGCAATGGCCGGTTCAGCAGCATGGTACCGCAGCGCACGCTGCTGCCCGGCACGCCCAAGGCCGACGAAGCCGCGCTCATTGACCGCGCCAACGGCACGGTGCGTTTGATCGAGAAGAAGTTCACGCTGGACGACAGGAAGGACTTTTACCTGTCCACCCGCGTGTTCGGCTGCACGGAGGCTTTGCAGGAGAAAGCCAAGCTCAAGGCCGTCTGCGAGACCGCCGTGGCCGCCGTGAAGGAGGCCTACCCTGAGCCGGAGGCGCTGGACGATGTGCCCCCGTTTGACGGCGGCACCGAGACTGCCGTCGAGCTGCTGGTGCGCAACCAGGCCGTGGACAACCAGATCTCCGTCGAGGACGTTCGCGAGCGCATCCGGGAGAATTTTCCCCTGGCCGCCCCCAGGTTTGAGGAGGCGCTGGCCGAGACCGGCGTGCAGGAGAATGACCGTGTGACCGTGACCCCCGCGCGCATCAAAAAACTGGAAAGCCGCAGCTTCAAGACCGAGTCCGGCATTGAGATCAGGATTCCTGCCGAGCTGTGCAGCTCGGACGACGCCGTGGAGTTTATCCATTCGGCAACCGGCGGGCTGAGCTTATTGATTAAGGACGTATTGGTGTAAACATGCGGCACTTTGCGGGCGGATATGGAATCCGCCCCTACGAATCACACCCGTAGGGGCGCATTCTATAGGCGTCCGCACTCTGCCGCTCAGGATATGGGTATAGAGAAAGCAAACTATGGAAACAAAACAAAAAACGACCCTGACCCAGGGCAGTGTTGCCAGGGGAATGCTGCTGTTTGCGCTGCCGATTTTTATCAGCAACCTGTTCCAGCAGCTGTATAATGCCGCCGACTCGCTGATCGTCGGCAACTTTCTGGGCGGCGAGGCGCTCGCCGCTGTCGGCTCGTCAGGCAGCCTGATTTTTCTGCTGACCGGCTTTGTCAACGGTGTATCGTTGGGCGCGGGCGTCGTGGTCGCGCGGTATTTCGGTGCCAAGGACTGGGACAGAATGCGCCGCACGATCCACACCACCGTGGCACTGGGCCTGGTGGCCGGTGTCGGGCTGACGGTGATCGGCGTGATCTTAACGCCGCAGATCCTGCGCTGGATGGGCACGCCGGACGATGTGCTCGTCAACTCCATCGCCTACTTCCGCATGTACTTCATCGGCTCAATTGCCGTTGTCATGTACAACGTAGGTGCAAGCATTCTGCAATCCGTCGGCGACAGCAAGAGCCCGATGCGGTATTTAATTGCTGCCTCTCTCATCAACATCGTGCTCGATCTGATCCTCGTCGGCTGGCTGCGCATGGGCGTGGCCGCGGCGGCGTTCGCAACGATTGCCTCCCAGACGGTCAGCGCCGTTCTGGCATTTGCCAAGCTGACGCGCTCCCAAGAGGCGTGGGCCGTGCATTGGAGCGAGGTAAAATTTGACGGTCCGTCGCTAAAGGCTGTCATCGTGCAGGGTCTGCCGTCCGGCATCCAGAACTCGGTCATCTCGATTGCCAACGTCATTGTGCAGTCCAACATCAACTCGTTCGGCGCACAGGCCATGGCCGGGTGCGGCGCGTACAGCAAGGTGGAGGGCTTCGCCTTCCTGCCCGTGACCTGCTTTGCCATGGCACTGGCGACGTTCGTCAGCCAGAACGTCGGCGCGGGCCAGCCGGACCGCGTGAAGAAGGGCATGAAGTTTGGGTGTCTGTGCTCGGTACTCATGGCCGAGGTCGTCGGCGCCACCATCTACGCTGCGTCGCCGTGGCTCATCGGCGCTTTCAGCCGCGAGGCCGACGTCATTGCGTTCGGCGTGCGGCAGGCCCACACCATCACGCTGTTCTACTGCCTGCTGGCGTTCAGCCATTGCTGCGCGGGCATCCTGCGCGGTCTGGGCCGCCCCGTCGTGCCGATGATGGTTATGCTGGCGGTCTGGTGCCTGCTGCGCATCACCTACATCACGGTCACGCTGCACTTCATCCGCGACATCGGCGTTGTGTTCTGGGCCTATCCGCTGACCTGGAGCATCTCGTCCGTGCTGTTTGCATGGTATATCCTCCATTGCCCCATCCCCAAGCTGGGCGGCGGCGCACCGGAGGTCAAGGCATAAATTCTGTTTATAAAATAAAGATACCCCCGTCAGGTGTGCCTGACGGGGGTATCTTTGTTATTGCGGCGAACGGGCAAAGCCCCTCAGGCCTCGCAGGCTCGTCCAGCTCCCCTGTAAGGGGCGCCTTTTTGCGCGGGCTCTGCCCGCTTGCCTTAACGTACAGCCTTTACTTTTTGATCACAAAGCACGGCAGCGGCGCTGTCTGCGCCCAGTTTGCAAACTCGCAGACCAGCACGGTATAGCGCGTCAGCGGCAGGGCCTTAAAAAACGCCAGCGCGGCCTGCTTCTCGGCGTCACCGATGACCTTCCCGCTGTAGAGCACCGCGGCCAGTACGCCGCCGGGGCGCAGAGCCTCCAGCGCCGCACGCAGGGCGGGCACACTGCCGTCCGCTGTGGAATGCACATCATGCTCCGCACCCGGCAGCCAGCCGAAGTTGAACAGCACGCAGTCCGCCGTGCCGGGCTGCACCAGCTCAGCCAGGCGGGCGTGGTCGTGCAGCACCGCACGCCCCACTGCGCCATAGCCTGCCGCTGCCAGCCGCGCGTTTGTGTTATCAACGGCCTGCTGTTGAATATCCAGCCCCAGCACGCGTCCTGCCGGGCCTGCCAGCGTACACAGGAACTGCGTGTCATGGCCGTTGCCGCAGGTGGCATCCACGTACAGCCCGCCGGGGGCGAGCCGTGCGGTCAAAAACGCATGGCAGAGCTGCACGGCGGACAGGTCGGGCACGCGGCGGCGCACCAGCTGGCTGCCGTCCGGGGCAAAGCCATATTTTTGCGCCAGCGCCCTGCCCGCGGCATCCCGGGGCAGGGGAGCGGTGAACCCCGTGGCCTGCTTTGGGTCCAGTCCGCCGTTTTGGCGCAGAATCTCTTTCAACAGATAACTGCCGTAGCCGCGCCCGCGCCACCGGGGCACGACCTCCAACCGCAGGATGGTTGTGCCGTCCACGACGGCTGTGCCGATGGCCTCGTTTTCCTTATATAGAGTGTAGCAGCCTTTTTCCTGCCTGATCTGCATAGCATTACCCGTCGATTTCATTGGTGTTCAGGTCGTAGTGTATCACGTCGCCCCATTTGCGGCGGATGACGATCTGCGCGGTCAGGTCGGTGTCGTCATAGACCAGCGACCACTGGGTGTTGCTGGTCACGTCGTTGGGACTGGGGTCCTGGGCGGCTGCCTGCAACGCCTTCCATGCGATATCCGCAGGAATATCCCCGTCGGGATCGCGCATTGCCAGCACTTCCATAATAGCGTCATAGCGCTCTTTACCGTGGCCGTAGATGCCGTTTTTCTGGTTTGGCTGCACCATGTAGGCATAGCAGCCGTAAAAATTCGTGATGGCCTGCATCGCCGTCCAGCGCAGCGGGCGGCCCTCCTGCTCCGGGTCATATTCCAGCACGCGGGCATCGCCGCTTGCATCAACGACAAAGAAGTGATAGTCCCGCCCGGAGGTCGCAAACATATCATAGCTGTCCAGCAGGTCAACGGCCTCCTGCGTAGTGGCGGCGCGGTCGAGCACCAGACGGATAGCCAGCGTCGTGAAGATCTTCTGCTTGCCGGTGCTCTGGTTGACCGGCTCGCTGTCCAGCGTCAGCACCGCGATGGAAACACCCTTTTCATTCATGCCGTCCAGACAGATGAACGGAGCGGTCAGGCAGGCGAGCTTTTTCGCCATGGATATGTCCGGCTGGTTGGCCGAGATATTATCCAGCGCGGCCAGCGCCACGGATTTGTAGCCGTCCTTCGGCGCACAATAAACCAGCATGGCCGAGGTATCGCGCTTGAAATCATAGTTGCGGCCCATCAGGATATTGCGGCCCATCTGGATATTCCTATCGGACACCGTCGCAAAGGCGCTGCATCCATAGTTCGGGGCTTTCATGTGGACCGGCAGCAGGGGAAGCGTTTCCTTTAAAATCGCGTCGATCATCGACTGGTTGTCGGTGATGCCGTAGTTGATGACATCGTCGATGGAATAATCATACTTGACATCCATGCGGTAAAGGTTATAGTCGTCATACGCGGTGATCTGCTCTATGCTGTTTACCGTGCGCAGCCGCCCGGCGTACAGCATACCGAAGCCCGCCACTGCCAGCAGGATCAATACCAGAAGCACAACCAAAATACGTTTTAACATCCTTTTCATAGAAAGCGCCTCCTTTATATGTGTTTTATGATTTGATTATATCATATTTTATTGTGCGGCGCAACGCTGCAAATTGTCATAATCTTCACCGTTTTTCACATACTTTTCACTCTCTGACGAAACCTATTTCACAATTAGCCTGTATACTGTAGGCATAGAAAGCGAAAGGAGACGACCACTATGAGCAACGAATACGATTACTCCGGTCTCTATAACAATACATCCGGCAGCGGTCAGCCGAACGGCCAGAACCCGCAGCCCGAGCAGAGCGCCCCCGCGCAGAACCAGCAGCCCCAACAGAGCAGCTACCCCAACGTAGGCTCCAGCGGTGTCAACACCGCCAACACGGCGCGCACAGATTATTCTTCCTACAATTCCGGCAGCACATCCGGCCAGAATCCCCAGCAGGATTCCAACGGCTACACCAGCAGCTTCAGCGGCGGCAATGGCAATAACGGCGGCTACAACGGCTACAGCTATTCCAGCGCCCCGCAGCAGCCCCCCGTGCCCCAGAAGAAAAAGGGCAGCAAGGTCCTGCTCCGCGTGCTGGCCTGCGTCGGCGTGGCTGCGCTGGGCTTCGGCGGCGGTCTGGGCGGCGCTGTGGTCGCCAGCCGTGCGGGCCTGACAGGCAACCAGGTGGTTGTCCAGCAGGTAGAGCGCAGCACGGACGCCACCGCCGCAGGCAGCACCGATGGCACAAGCATGAGCGTGCAGCAGATCGCGTCTGTCGTCTCGCCCAGCGTTGTCGCCATCACCACCGAGCAGATGAGCAGCAGCCAGACCTGGTTCGGCGGCTACTACGTCCAGAGCGGTGCCGGTTCCGGCGTCATCATCAGCCAGGACGGCTACATCCTGACCTGCGCCCACGTCGTCAGCGGCGCGACCAGCGTAAAGGTGCAGCTGAACGGCAGCGATGAGAGCTACGACGCCACCGTCGTCGGTCAGGATTCCACCTCCGACATCGCGGTGCTGAAAATTGATGCTACGGGCCTGACCCCGGCGGTCATCGGCGACAGTGACGCCCTGGCCGTGGGCGAGGTCGCCGTTGCCGTCGGCAACCCGCTGGGCACGCTGTCCAACACCGTCACCGATGGCATCGTCAGCGCGCTGAACCGTCAGGTCACCGTGCAAAACAACGATATGACGCTGATCCAGACCGATGCGTCCATCAGCCCGGGCAACTCCGGCGGCGGCCTGTTCAATGCGAACGGCGAGCTGATCGGCATTGTCAACGCCAAGTCCAGCTACAGTGAGGCCGAGGGCATCGGCTTTGCGATCCCCATCAACACAGCCATGGAGATCGGCCGGCAGCTGATCGAGAACGGCAGCGTGGCTCGTCCCGCGCTGGGCGTCAAGATCGTGGATGTGACCGACGCCCAGACCGCCCAGCAGCTGGGTGTCTCCACAATGGGCGTCTACGTGGTCGAAGTTACAAAGGGCAGCGGTGCCGACGCCGCCGGTGTACAGGCGGGTGACCGCGTGCTGGCCGTCGATGACACCGCCGTCAGTGATTCCTCCGCCTTGAAGAATTACCTGAAGGACAAGGGCATCGGCGACACCGTCAACCTCCAGGTCGAGCGCGACGGCAAGGTGCTGACGCTGGCTGTTACGCTTGGGTCCAGCGCACAGTAAAAACAATATAGAAACAGGGATGCAGACCGAAATCTGCATCCCTGTTTTTTGTTTGAATGGCTTCCCCCTCGGGGGAAGCTGTCAGCGGCCCCGCCCGCTGACTGATGAGGGGAAACCGTGCCATTATGGCCCGGCAGCGAGTTGCCGCCGGAAGTCTGCCCCTCTCAGGAGGTCGGCGTCCACTCCTGACTCCTACTCAGTTCTGATCCTTACTTTTTCCCACCAGCGCAGCCAGCACGCCAAAAATCAGGCTGGCCGCTATGCCGCCGGACGCCGCCGTCAGGCCGCCGGTAAACGCACCGGGCAGGCCGCACTCGTCCACGGCATTCTGCACGCCCTGTGCCAACAAATGCCCGAACCCCAGCAGCGGCACACTGGCCCCCGCCCCGGCGAAATCCGCCAGCGGCTTGTACAGCCCGACAGCGCTTAAGATTACGCCCGCCACGACATACCCGGTCAGGATCCGGGCAGGGGAGAGCTTCGTGTAATCTATAAAAAGCTGCCCTACGACGCAGATTGCGCCGCCGACCACAAACGCCCAGACGTAGCTCATACCGCACCTCCCAGCTCAACACAGTGGGCGATGCCCGGGATGCTCTCCCCCTGCAAAAACGTGGTCTGGCTCATCAGCGCACCCGTTGCCAGGAACAGCACGCGGCGCAGCTGCCCCGCGGCCAGCATCGGCAGGATCTTCCCGCACAGCACCGCCGCACTGCATCCTGCCCCGCTGCCGCCCGCCTGTACATTCTGACTGTTTGTGTCATATAATAAGCAGCCGCAGTCCTTATGGTTGTCCAGCGGCAGCCCCTCTTTGGCCATCTGCTCATGCAGAAGTGCCGTGCCGACCTCGCCCAAATCGCCCGTAAAAATTGCGTCAAAATCCTGCGGGCTTGTCCCCGTGGCCGAAAAATAGCGCAGCAGCGTCGAGGCTGCCGCAGGCATCATCGCCGCACCCATGTTGTTGATGTCATGCACCGCAAAATCCTGCACGCGGCCAAACGTCACCGACAGCACCGGCACGCCCGCGCCGCCGTGCGCCCGCACCAGGCAGGCCCCCGCGGCGGTGGCTGTCCACTGGGCCGTGGGGGTGCGCTTGGCACCGTACTCCAGCGGCGTGCGGAATTGCCGCTCTGCCGCGCAAAAATGGCTGCTTGTCAGCGCCAGGACCCGCTCGGCCATGCCGCCCGCCGCAAACACCGCGGCAAGGCCCAGCGTCTCCGCCATGGTCGAGCACGCGCCGTAGACGCCCGCAAACGGGATGCCCAGTTCCCGCATCGTGTAGTTGCTGGCCGTACACTGGGCCTGCAGGTCGCCCGCAAACGCAATATCGACTTTGGAACGCGGAATATCCGCCTTGCGCAGACAGAGCTCCACGGCCTTGCGCTGCAAGAGGCTTTCGGCCTGCTCCCAGTTTTCGCAGCCCTGCTCGCCAAAAGCCGCGTCCTGCGTCACAAAGTCAAAGGCCGACGCCAGCGGGCCCTCGCTCTCCTTTTTGCCGCCTGCCGCGGCCCAGGCCGCCACGGTGGGCGGCGCGTCAAACAGCAGGGTATCACCTCTGCGCGTCATCGGTCACCCCACCTTTCCCAGCAGCCAGTAGAGCACGCCCCACACAAAGCTGGCCAGCGTCCCAAACGCGATGACCGGCCCTGCGATGCCGAAAATCCTCGCGCCTACACCGGTCACCCAGCCCTCGGCCTTGAATTCAATCGCCGGGCTGACGACGGAGTTTGCAAACCCTGTAATGGGCACCAGCGTCCCCGCGCCCGCCTTGGCGGCCAGCTTTTGGTACCAGCCCGGCAGTGTGAAAATGGCGGACAGAAAAATCAGCGCAATGCTCGTCAGCGTGCCCGCCAGCGTTTTGTCGTACCAAATCAGGAAAAATTGCCGCAGTGCCTCGCCGAGGGTGCAGATGGCCCCGCCGACCAAAAACGCCCACGCGCAGTCCCGCACCACGGGCGACGGCGGCGATGCGCGGCTGACCATCTCATCATATTGCCTGGGATCCAGTTTCACATTTCATTCCTCCCTTTTTGGGGGTAGTATGTGCCTAGCTGCCGTAAAATATGACCTGCCCGCGATAATACGGGTGCGGCACCATGACCTTGTACAGCGTGCGCAGCTCTTTACAAAGCGCCGCGTCGGGGACCGTACCGCCGCAGGGCAGGGCCAGCACGGCGTACCGCGTGCCGAACACCCGGCTTTCCAGCGCCGTGGCCCGCGCGCCTGCCCGCAGGTAAAATCCAATGCGCCGCCGTGCGATGGACGGGTCGGGAGCCTCGGCGGGGTGCTCGCATTCCAGCACCAGGTCGTGTACCCGCATGGCGTCGTAGTCCCGGACCAGCCCCAGCGCCGCCGTGCCCACGCCGCTGCCGCGCAGGTCGTACCGCACGGCAAAGTAGTCCAGCAGCGCCGTGCGCTGGCCCGGCAGCACGACCTGCCACGCATAGGCCAGCCGTGCGCCCGCGTCATCGGTCAGAAGGAGCGGCTCGTAGACGCCGGACTCCAGCAGGCGTTGGATCTCGGCAAACGGCTTCAGCTCGGCGGCAGGGAAATCCCGCGGCAGGGCAGAGCGGTAGAGGTCCTCACATTCAGCAGCAGACAAGCGCGTGATTTGCATAGGGATTTCTCCTTTCTGTGATTGAATTATGGGGGAAAATACGGTATAATAGGTAAAAATGGGGTTATGGCGCAGTTCTCGGGCGGATATGGAATCCGCCCCTACGGGCATGTAGGGGCGGGCATTGCCCGCCCGCAGGCACATTGCGGCAGCCACCGCGTTCCGCGGGCGGCCATTGGCCGCCCCTACAACGCACCCGTTATTCGTAGGGGCGCATTCCGTATGCGCCCGCAAGCAATTTATAAAGGAGCCACCCACATGGAATGGACTGACATCAGCATCACCGTCGCCAAGCGCGACGCCGACACTGCCGAAGCCATCGCAACGATGGTTGCCAACGGCGGCATTTATATTGAGGACTACAGCGACCTGGAGCAGCAGGCGTGGGAGATCGCCCACGTAGATTTAATTGAACAGGACCTGCTGGACAAACCGCGTGACATCGTGATCGTACACATGTACCTTGCCCCTGACGAGAACCCCGCCGAGGTGCTGCCCCTGTTTGAGGAGCGGCTGAAAAACAGCGGCATCGGCTACCAGCTCAACACCACCGGCGTCGAGCAGGAGGACTGGCAGAACGCCTGGAAGAAGTACTACCACGCCATGGACATCGGCGAGCGCCTCGCCATCGTGCCCGGCTGGGAGGATTACCGGACGGACCGCATCAGGATCGTCATGGACCCCGGCATGGCCTTTGGCACCGGCACGCATGAGACGACCTCGCTCTGCCTCGAGACGCTGGACAGCCTTGTCAAGGGCGGGGAGCGCGTGCTCGACATCGGCACCGGCTCCGGCATTCTGGCCATTGCCGCGCTGAAATTAGGCGCAGACTCCGCCGAGGGCGTGGACATCGACCCCATGTGCGTGCGCACCGCGGGCGAGAACGCCGCGCGCAACGGCGTGGCGGATCGCTTTAAAGTCCTCGTCGGCGACCTGTCCGACAAGGCCAGCGGCCAGTACAACATCATCACGGCCAACATCGTGGCGGCGGCCATCCTGTCGCTGGCCCCGCATGTGCCGGTGCTCATGGCCCCGGGCGCACGGTTCATCGCCAGCGGCATCATCGACGAGCGCAAGGACGAGGTGCTGGCCGGGCTGAAGGCCGCAGGTCTCGAGCCTGTCGAGGTCAAGGAGAAGCGCGGCTGGGTCTGCATCATCTGCGAAAAGAAAGAGGCTTGATCTATGCCGCATCGTTATTTTACCCGGGAGCTGGCCGATGGCCGCGCTGCGCTGACCGGCAGCGACGCCCACCATCTGGCCGACGTCATGCGTGCCAGAATCGGTGAGGAGGTCGTGCTCTGCGGGCCGGACGGGCTGGAATACCTCGGCACGGTCACGGCCATCGAGCCGGGGCGGGTGGAGTTTTCCGTAACCGACGGCACGACGAGCAAGGCCGAGCCGGACTGCGCCGTGACGCTGTTTGCGGGCTACCCCAAGGCGGGCAAGCTGGAGGAGGTCATCCGCCACAGCGTCGAGCTGGGCGTGACCGAGGTCGTGCCGTTTTTCAGCCGGTATTGCGTAGCCACACCGAAAAAAGAGGACGTCAAGAACGAGCGCTACAACCGCATTGCCGCCGAGGCCGCCAAGCAGGCGGGCCGCGCCATGCTGCCCCACGTGGCCCTGCCGCTGAACGATTTTGCCGCGGTTTGCAAAGCATTTGCGGATTTCGACGTTGTGCTGTTCTTTTACGAAGGCGGCGGCGCACCCCTGCGGGAGGTGCTGCACCCCGGACAGTACAAGCGCGTTGCCATCGTGACCGGCAGCGAGGGCGGCTTCTCCGTCGAAGAGGCCGAGGCCGCGAAGGCCGCCGGGGCTGTGACCGTAGGGTTAGGCCCCCGAATTTTGCGCTGCGAGACCGCGCCGTTAGCTGCGTTGACGTCCGTCATGCTGCTGACCGGTAACTTGGAGTGACCGCAGCAAGCCATACTATGTAAAAAAGAACAGGAGCGTCACCGTGCGTGGTGATGCTCCTGTTTTTGTTTGATATACTGTAGGGGCCGGGCATGCCCGGCCCGGGACGTATAAGGCAGGCGGGCGTTTGCGGGATGGCTTGTAGGGGCGGCATATATGCCGCCCGCGGCTTTCCTGGAACGGGTGCTGACGGGCAGGCTGCGGGCCGCACATGTGCGGCCCCTACGGCTCTATTGCCTTTTTGCGGGCGCTAACCGCACACGGGCGCGGAGGGGTCAAGACCCCTCCCTACGGAATGTCGTTCACGGCCGGTTTGTAGGGAGCGGTCTTGACCGCTCCGGGGAGGTGTGTGGCTGGCGCACAGCCCACGGGAGGTTATACATAGCGGCAAACGAGCAGAGCCCGCAAGGCCTGAGGGGTTCTGGCCGTTCATGGCCATGAAAAACTCACCCTCACTTCGCCTTCACATACGCCCCGAACGCATTCGGCACGGGGTACACCTCTGCCAAATCCTCCGGCGCGGCCCAGACATACCCTTCGGGCAGAGCACAGGCGGGGGCGGTGCCTCGCCAGCCGCCAAGCTCCCAAATCTTGTGCGTAAATACGTGCTTTGCGGGGGGCAGGGGCTCGTCCAGCGCGGCCTGTACACCGATGCCCGCCAGCGCGGCGGTCAGCTCGTCCCGCGTCAGCGCTTTTTCCCACGCTGCGGGCTGCCACAATCCGGCCAGCAGTCCCCGTGCGGGGCGGCGCTGCAAAAGCAATCCCTGCTCACTTTCAATCAACGCCACCGTCACGGGCACCTTGCCCTTGGCCTTGGGCGCGGGCTTCACAGGCAGCTGATCCGCCCGGCCAGCCGCATAGCCCCGGCACAAATCGGCCAGCGGGCATTCCTCACAGTGGGGCGTGCCGGGGATGCAGACCAGCGCACCCAGCTCCATCAGGGCCTCGTTGTAGGGGCCGGGCGTGGCCTTGGGCATCTGGTCCAGCACCCGCACGGTAAAGGCTTTCTTCGTTGCCGGGGCCATGACGTCCGCGTCGTCGTTGTACAGCCGCGCAAAAACGCGCAGGACGTTGCCGTCCACCGCGGGGACGGGGATGCCAAACGCAATGCTGGCCACCGCGCCCGCCGTGTAGTCACCGATGCCCGGCAGACTGCGCAGGGCATCGTAGTCGGCGGGCAGGTCGCCGCCGTACTGCTCGCAGACGATGCGGGCAGCCTTCTGCATATTGTTGACGCGGTTGTAGTAGCCCAGCCCCTGCCACAGCTTGCGCAGGGCGTCCGGCTCACAGGCCGCCAGCGCGGCGGGGTCCGGCAAAGCCGCGATAAATCGTTCATAATAAGGGATGGCCGCTGCCACGCGGGTCTGTTGGAGCATGATCTCGCTGACCCAGATATGGTACGCAGAAGGCTCCTGCCGGAAAGGCAGGAGCCTCTTGTTTGCGTCAAACCATTGCAGCAGCGGTGCGGCAATGGGCTGCATCAAAAACCACCGCAGGTACGGGGGAAGGGGATGACGTCGCGGATGTTGGGGATGCCGGTGACGTACATCAGCAGGCGCTCAAAGCCCAGCCCGTAGCCCGCATGCTTGACGCTGCCGTAGCGGCGCAAGTCGAGATACCAGTCGTAGTCGGCGGTGTTCAGGCCCAGCTCCTTCATGCGGGCCTCCAGCACGTCGAGGCGCTCCTCACGCTGAGAGCCGCCGATCAGCTCACCGATGCCGGGAACCAGCATATCGGCGGCGGCCACGGTCTTGCCGTCCTCGTTCTGGCGCATGTAGAATGCCTTGATTTCCTTCGGGTAGTCGGTGACGAACACGGGCTTCTTGAAGATCTGCTCGGTCAGGTAGCGCTCGTGCTCGGTCTGCAGGTCGGTGCCCCATTCGACTTTATACTGGAAGTTGTCGTTGTTCTTCTTCAGCAGCTCGATGGCGTCGGTGTAGGTCACGCGGGCAAAGTCGCTGGATGCGACCAGCTCGAGGCGCTCGATCAGGCCCTTGTCAAAGAACTGGTTGAAGAAGGCCAGCTCGTCGGGGCAGTTGTCCAGCAGGTAGCGGATGACGTAGCGGGTCATGGCCTCGGCGGTCTCGAGATAGGTGTTCAGGTCGGCGAACGCCATCTCGGGCTCAATCATCCAGAACTCGGCGGCGTGGCGGGTGTCGTAGCTCTTCTCGGCGCGGAAGGTGGGGCCGAACGTGTAGACGTTGCCCAGCGCCATGGCCATGGCCTCGGCCTCCAGCTGGCCGGAAACGGTCAGGTTGACAGGACGCTTGAAGAAGTCCTTCGTGTAGTCAACGCCGCCCTCGTCGTTGCGGGGGATATCGTTGAGGTCAAGGGTGGTCACTTGGAACATCTCACCGGCGCCCTCGCAGTCAGATCCGGTGAAAATCGGCGTATGCACGTAGGTAAAGCCGTGCTCATGGAAGAACTGGTGCAGGGCGAACGCCGCCTGGCCGCGCACGCGGAACGCAGCGTTGAAGGTGTTGGTGCGGGGGCGCAGGTGGGTCATGGTGCGCAGGTAGTCCATGCCCATCTTCTTTTTCTGCAGCGGATAGTCGCCGCCGCAGGGGCCGAGCACGGTGATTTCATCCGCATTGATCTCAAAGGGCTGCTTGGCGCCCGGGGTCACAACAACGCTGCCGGTGACCTCAAAGCTCGTGTACAGACCGCACTTGGCGATCTCGGCATAGTTGGCGAGCTTGTCGGCCTGAAAAACGATCTGGACGGGCTTATAGCAGCTGCCGTCGGACAGCGAGATAAAGCCGATATTTTTAGAATCGCGCACAGTCTTGGCCCAGCCGCAGACGGTGACCTTGGTGCCGTCTGCAGGGGTGGCCTTGTACAGCGATGCAAGTTCCGTTCTCTGCATGGATAGTCCACTCCTCTTTATATATATGAATGTTCCTATTGTAACAGGTATTTTATAAAAAGTAAAGAGCCGATATTTGCAGAGTTGCAGGGTTGCAGGGGCCGGGCATGCCCGGCCCGGAGGTATCCAGCGGGCAGGCGTTTATGGGAAGGTGCAGGGCCGGACATGTCCGGCCCCTACCGCGCGGCGATGATGTTACGTTTGCGATGCCATGAAGGTCTGTGGGGCGTCGGGGACGCCGATTCCTACCGTAGGGGCGGATTCCATATCCGCCCGTGGGAGTGTGCGGCGGCGCAAGCTGCCCGGGAGGGATGAATCCCGACCTCGATTAAAATTGTAATAAAAGATTTTGAGATTTACCCTCCCAGCACTCCGGCTAACGCTTTGGCGGCGTACTCTCCGGCGCGGAGGGCCTCATCCAGCGTGTTCGCGTGGCCGCCGATCTCTATTAAAAGACTGCCTGTCGTTAAATCCTGATTGTAAAACCGATACCCGCACAGCACGGGGCGGGTCAGGCCCGGGTAGGCACTTTCCATAGCGGCCTCCCATTCGGCGGCAAAACGCAGATTGAGCCGCCAGTTAGGCAGGACAATGCTGCTGCCGTTGCCGCATCCGGCAATGACCATGACCTGCGCCGTGCTCTCGCCGTCGATCTCGCACACGGGCTTGACCCGCGTGCCGTCGCTGTCCTCGATGGCATCGCGGTGGACGTCCAGCACGACCTTTATAGAAGGGTAGCGCTCCAGATACGCCTGCACGCCCGCGCGGCTGCGCTTATAGCTGTCGGTGTAGCCGGGCGCGTCGTAGAGCGTTTCGTCGTGCAGCGTGCGGATGCCCGCCGCGTTGAGCACCTGCGCCATTTTCTCTCCGACGGCGCACATATTCAGCGCCGTGCTTTTGCTGCGGGCCGTGTAGCCGGGGTCAAACACGGGGTCCGGCCAGGTCTGGTAGCTCTCGGTGGCATGGGTGTGCATGATGAGCACCTGCGGCAGGGTACTGTTCTTTTCAACGGCAAACGGTAAATTTTGCGTCGTCACAGCGGCGCGCAGGTCAGCGTCGGTGTGCTCGGTGCTGTTTCGGATGCTGCCTGCGGCCAGTGCCACATAGCCGTCGCCGCTGCCCTGCCTGAGCGTCACGCTGCGGATGCGGCCCGCGTCGTCCAGCTCCGGCGCGGCGCTGGGCAGCGGCGTGGAAGCGGGGGACGGCTCCGGCGTGGGCGTCGCCGCAGCTGTCGGGGCCGGGGAGGGCGTCGCCGTGGGCACGGGCGTGGGGCGGCGGTCCGGCTTCTGGGGCTTGTAGGCGGCCCGGGCGGCATCCGCTGGCCAGGCGATGGCCGCAGCCACCGCGGGGTCCTGCAAAAACAGCGCCCCGCGCACGATCCACGCCCGCCCGGGGCAGACCGCACACGCGGCCAGAACCGCCGCCGCACTGCCCGCAAATGCGGCCCCGCACAGCGCAGCCGCCGCCCACCGGCGCAGCTTTTGCATGGCACACACCCCCTTGTACCAGAATTTTATGCGATTTTTTTGGTTTCTATGAAGTTTTTTTCAAAAAGCCCTTGCAACTTTGCAAAAAGTGTGGTAGGATAACTTGTACTGTTATGGGGAACCAAGGAGGTGGAACGAATGCCTAA
>ERZ772886.1890-NODE-1890-length-17995-cov-10.363768_pt1 | contig 17995 bp, 7 predicted proteins | sample MGYA00512128_ERZ772886 | MGnify/ENA primary metagenome ERZ772886 (study PRJEB29015, sample SAMEA2737698) | human gut metagenome | biome: human gut; feature: human-associated habitat; material: faeces | place: China | collected 2012 ... | reverse complement strand
CTTGATACCAATACACTTCCTGCTGCCGAAGGATTCGATGCATCGCATATCGGCATTACCAACATCAAGCTGGATGTAGATTCTGCCTACTATGCCGGAAATGATATCTATGCCAATATCCGCGACTTCAACTTAAAGGAACGCTCCGGACTGGAAATTGTTTCAACAAAAGGAAAACTGGTATCGGATGCCAAGACACTGAAAGTTCCGTCGTTGCAGATAACAACCCCCGATTCGTATCTCGAATTCAGCGCATCTATGGACTGGGAGGCGACTGATGCTGAAAAAGACGGTATGATCAATGCTCGTCTGATGGCTGACATCGGCAAGAATGATTTACTGAAGGTTATCACCGGAATGCCGGAAGATTTCATAAAAAAATATCCGTCTGCCCCATTGCAGATACGTGCCGGCATAGACGGAAACTTGAAGGAGATTCGTCTTACCACGCTCTCGGCAAGCATTCAGGATGCTTTCCGTGCACAGGCTACGGGAAGTATTACGTTGCCTATGGACAGTCTCCAGAGAAACGGTAACATCAATTTATCGGTAGAAACGGGCAACTTGAACTTTGTAGAAAGTATGCTCAGCGGTGTCGTGCTGCCATATGGCATGAAACTGGAAGGAGAAGCTTCGGTCAACGGCAGTCTGCTCGGAGCAAACATGCAGTTCTTTCCGGGCAAAAAAGCCAATGTTATTTTAAAAGCTGACTATGATTTGCAAAAAGAAGGCTATCTGGTCGACCTGAATATCGACAGTCTCAACATACACGAGTTTATGCCGCATGATTCGATATTCGGACTTTCGACCTCACTGCATGCCGAAGGAAACGGATTCGACTTTTTCTCTCCGAAAACATCCGCTCTGCTGAAGGGTGAGGTTTCACACTTCCGGTATGGCTCGCTTCTGTTTTCCGGAGTCACACTCGATGCCGGTCTGAAACACTCTCAGGCTTCAATGATGCTGAATGTCAACAACCGGGCAATAGACGTATCGGCCAATTTGCAGGCATTGCTTCAGCCGAATATGATAAAGGCCGACCTGAACACCCATGTGCGGCTGTTAGACTGGCAGGCATTGTCACTTATGAGTACGCCTTTCAGTTCGTCGATGAACATCGAGGTGCATGCACAGACGGATATGAAGCAACGCCACAAAGCACGTGCTACCGTCAGCGGTATACAGCTCGTAACAGCCGAAAGAAACTTCAGGACTAAAGACCTGCATGCCGGTTTCGATATGGCTACCGATTCGGTAAGGGGATATGTCAATGCAGGCGATTTGACTTTCCTGTTCAAATCGGCCAACAGCCTCGACAAGTTTATGAGCAAGAGCGACCTGGTAGCCAAGGAGTTTGGAGAGCAGTGGAAGAAAAAACACATAAATCAGCGCCTGATCAGAGAAATGCTGCCTTCGGCACAGTTGAAAGTATTCTCCGGATCAGACAATCCGGTGGCCAACTTCCTGGCTTCACAGCATGTAAACTACAATCGTCTGCGGGCCAGCTTCAGTACTTCGCCGGAAGACGGATTAAACGGTTCCATCGACTTGTACGGCTTGCGGACCGACAGTCTTCAACTGGATACGATTTACTTCAAAACGTTGCAAGACTCTGTGCAGGTGAAATTCTACAGTGGTGTAAAGGCTCTTGCCAACAAACGTCAGGAAGCCTTCGACATTTCACTGAACGGATATATCGGATCTACCGATGCACAACTGGCAATAGGTTACCTGAACGGTAAAAGAGAAACCGGAGTTGATCTCGGCCTAAAGGCACAGCTACGCCCCAACGGCATCAGCATGCACATCACTCCGGACAATCCTACTCTGGTATATCGTCCGTTTAAGGTGAACCACGGCAACTATATCTATCTGAGTGACGAGGGACGTATCCATGCCGACGTCAAGATATACGATGAGAATCATTCCGGATTATCCTTATATTCTACTCCGGACTCTCTCGTACAGCAGGATCTTACCGTAGCTCTCAACCAGATAGACATAGCTGAGTTCCGGCGCATCATCCCATATATGCCCGACATAGCCGGCTTTATCAACGCCGAGGCACACTATATACAAAGCGAGTCGAGCATGCAAGTTGCAACCGACATAGAAATCAACAACCTTGCCTACAACAAGCAACAGCTGGGCAATTGGGAAATGAGTGCCGTATATCTGCCTAAAGAAACAGGAGAACACAGCATAGACGGCTTCCTGATGCTGAACGATGAAGAAATAATGAGCCTGAACGGAACGTACCTTTCTGCCACGGGGAAAAATGATAAAGATAATCTGACGGCAGATGTGAACCTGCATCATCTGCCGCTGAAGGTAGCCAACGCATTCATTCCCGGTGATATGGTCAGGCTGAAAGGCGACCTGGACGGTTCGATTTCCATAGAGGGTTCCACGTCACAGCCCGTCTTGAACGGAGAACTGGGACTTGACAGTGTAATAATCAATATTCCACAGGCTTCACTGAACCTGCAACTCGACAACCGACCGCTGAAGATTGAGAACAGCCGACTAAAATTCAAACGCTTCAACATCTTTACCAAGGGAAAGACACCGTTCAGCATAGACGGTTACGTAGACATGACCGACATGGCTGCTATGGATATAAACCTGAAAATGGAAGCGCATAACTTTGAGCTGATCAATGCCAAACAGACCAAAGAGTCGCTGGTACACGGTAAGATTTATGTCGATGTAAATGCCATGCTGAAAGGACGGCCGGATGCCCTTACCATGAGAGGCAACATGAATATTTTAGGAAGCAGTGATTTCACTTATGTACTGAAAGACTCTCCGCTGACCGTAGAAGACCGCCTGAACGAAACTGTCACGTTTGTGGATTTCAGCGATACGACTCACATAGCCAAGCCTCACATTCCTGCCATGTCGCTGGGAGGTATGGATATTTTGATGACACTTCACATCGACGAGGCTGTGCAGGCACGTGTCAACTTAAATGAAAGCGGAAGCAACTACATGCTGCTGGAAGGTGGAGGCGACTTGTCATTCCAGTATCAGCCCGACGGAAACATGCTGCTCAACGGCCGTTATTCGCTGATAAGCGGAGAAATGAAATACGAAATGCCTATCATCCCGCTGAAGACTTTCTACATTCAGGATGGAAGCTATATCGAATGGACCGGAAACGTTATGAACCCGAATCTGAACATAAAGGCTTCGGAACGGGTGCGTGCGTCGGTTTCTTCCGATGGAGAAAGTACGCGTATGGTAAACTTCAACGTGGGAGTGAATCTGACAAACCGCCTGGAAGATCTGGGCTTTACCTTCACACTCGAAGCTCCCGACGACGGTGCCATGCAGAACGAACTCGCTGCCAAATCGGCCGAAGAGAAAAACAAGCTGGCTGTCACCATGCTGGTTACGGGTATATATATGTCAGAAAGCAATACCGGAGGCAAAGGATTCGACACCAACAGTATGCTGAACTCGTTCCTGCAAAGTGAGATAAACAAGATAGCAGGAAATGCACTGAAAACAATAGATATAAACTTCGGTATGGAAACGACCGATGAAGGCGCAACCGGAAATACCCGTACGGATTATAACTTCCAGTTTGCCAAACGATTCTGGAACAACCGCTTCCAGGTTATCATCGGAGGAAAAATATCTACCGGAAACGATGTACAGCAGCAAGACGAGTCGTTTATCGACAACATTTCGCTGGAATACCGTCTGGACAACAGCGGTACACGCTACATCAAGATTTTCCACGACAAGAATTACGAAAGCATACTCGACGGTGAGGTGATAGAAACAGGAGCCGGTATCGTACTGAGAAAGAAAGTGAGCAAACTAAGCGAACTGTTCATCTTCCGCTCCCGCAAAAAGAAACAGCCCGAACAAACAACAGAAAACTGATTGAAGCATAATTACATATCCATGAAGAAATATAAAACATATCATATCCTGACGCTTCTGCTTGCAGCCATGATGGCTGTATCATGCTCTACGACAAAGCACTTGCCGGAAGGGGAAACCTTGTATCTGGGATTGAAGAAAGTAACCATCAACAACGAAGACAAGAGCAAGGCAGGACAAAAGGCACTTGCCGAAGCGGAAGGAGCTATCAGCATTGCTCCGAACAACGCCATCGTGGTAAAGCCCAATATCCGTTTTCCGATACCTTTCGGACTATGGATATACAATCGCTTTGAAAGGTATGAAAAAGGCTTCGGAAAGTGGATATTCAAAAAACTGGCTGCCAAACCGGTATATGTTTCTACCGTAAATCCTGAAACCCGAATAAAAGTAGCGTCCAATCTGCTGCACGACTACGGGTATTTCGACGGAAAAGTAACTTACCGGGTAGACAGTACCCGTAACCCGCGGGCTGTAAAACTGAGTTACGACATCGATATGGGAAATCCGTACTACATAGATACCGTGACATACGAAGGATTCAGACCACAAACCGACAGTCTGATTCATGCACATTTCGACGAACGGCTGATACACAGCGGAGATAATTTCGACGTGACGGTCCTGAATCAGGAACGGCAGCGTCTGATAGACCTCTTCCGCGACAACGGATACTACTATGCAAGAAATGAATTCATCACTTTCCTTGCCGATACAATCATGCGCAAAGGGTACGTCAAGTTAAAGATTGTACCCCGGCAAAGTATTCCCGAAGAAGCCCTCCGCACGTATCATATCGGACATACTTCTGTGTACCTGACGGGATATAACGATGAACAGCCTGACGACTCACTGAAGCTGCGCAACTTTACCATCTATTACTCCGGAAAGAAGCCGGGCATCCGCTACGGAGTGCTGCGCAAGCGTTTCCTGTACCGTAAGGGAGAAGTCTATTCGCAGACCAGACAGAACTATACCCAGGAAGCTCTGGCACGACTGGGTGTGTTCAAGTTCAGCGAGTTTCAATATACTCCCCGTACAGGAGCAGAAAAAGATACACTCGACGTACGCGTGAATGCCATGTTCGACTTGCCCTACAACAGTGAGCTGGAGCTTAACGTCACTACCAAGAGTACCAAGCAGACCGGTCCCGGAGCCATATTCAACCTGTCGCGCAAAAACTTCCGCCGCATGGGAGCATCACTCAATCTGGAGCTGAAAGGTTCATACGAATGGCAAACCAGCTCAACCGTCGACGGCGACAAGTCTGTCATGAACTCCTACGAACTGGGAGCAGTCCTGTCACTGGAGTTCCCTCGCCTTGTACTTCCATGGGTACGCGACCGCATTGACCCGTTCCGCTTCCCGTCGCAAACGAACTTCAAGATTTATGCCGAACAGGTAAACCGTGCCCGATACTTCAAGATGCTGTCTTTCGGAGGAACCGTTTCGTACAGTTTCCGCCCGTCAAGAAGCATGAAACATACCGTAACACCACTCCATCTGGCATTCAACCATTTGCAGCACCGTACGGCTACATTCGACTCGATTGCACAGACCAACCCCATGCTGTTTCACAGTCTGGACGACCAGTTCATCCCTTCGGTCACCTACACCTTTACCTACGATGATTCATGGCGTCACCGCCGGATGCGAATATGGTGGGAAAACTCTTTCAGCTCGGCAGGTAATGTCACCTCACTTATTTATGCAGCCTTCGGCAAGAATCTGAAAGAAAGAGAAAAGAAATTCCTCGGAACTCCATTTGCACAGTTCCTGAAGTTCTCGAGCGAGATACGACCGCTTTACTACATCAACGACAAGCAGCAGATTGCCGGACGACTGATGGCCGGAGTAATCTGGGCATACGGTAACAAGACCATTGCTCCCTATAACGAACAGTTCTACGTAGGAGGAGCCAACAGCATACGTGCCTTCACGGTACGTTCTATCGGTCCCGGACGCTTTCATCCGGCCGAAAACGCAGCCTATTCGTACGTAGACGAAACGGGAGATATCAAGCTGGAAGCCAACCTGGAGTATCGCTTCCGCATTTTCTCCAACCTTTTCGGAGGCAATCTGAACGGAGCATTGTTTCTCGATGCCGGAAACGTATGGCTGATGCGGAAAGACGAAGCACGTCCCGATGCGCAGTTTACGTTCAACAAGTTCTTCGACAATATTGCATTGGGAACGGGTCTGGGTATCCGATACGATTTGTCTTTCCTTGTACTTCGCCTCGACTGGGGAGTAGCCCTGCACGTACCTTACGAAACAGGAATCTCCAAATACTACAACATACCGAACTTCAAGGACGGAATGGGCATCCACTTCGCAATCGGTTATCCGTTCTAAAATTAGAACAAACTATATGCAGAATACAGGAAAACCCACTGAATTCTGAAACAATATCCCCAACTTGCTAAATAAGTTGGGGATATTGTTCTTTTATTAACAAAATGTAATATAAATACCTAATTAAAGATAATAGAATTCATAATCTGCCATTCATGACGAGCATCAAGCACAAGCACTCCGGCTGAACTTAAATCGATAGGCTCATCTTCACTATAATTCTGCGATTGACTCTTTTCCCCCATCGTATACAAACGATTACGTACAATACTAAAACAAGTTTCTGTATCAATATTATCGAGTTCGGTAATCACAGTACGTCCGTTCTCTCCATCAGGCAACGATACCAATGTACGGTCTTCACCTGCAGTTTCGTAATTACGTAAAATAATATCCCAATACTTTATCACCCTTCCTTCCGCATCAAGCATCTGCATTTGGAAAGTAGGTATTCCTTCTTCCACATCTCGCTGCGTCATAACAACCGAAACCCAAAAGCTATCACCGAATACCGTACCCCTCGGTAATGAAATCGTCCCCTTAGGATAGGCTTCCTCATCAGTCTGCCAGTTCATATCGGCACTATCCAAATAACCATCGTCATTCATATCCAAGGGTAATAGCACGTTCTCTGTATTGCCAGGAAACCACTTGCACAAGTCAATCTCATACACAGAAAACGCATCGTTCACTGCTGATTCTGCCAAAGCACAATCATAGTCCGTACGCGGATTCATACCATTTATCACATTATCCTTATGAAAATCGAAAGCATCGTCCACACTTCTGAATCCTCCGAAGATAATAGTCTGATTACGTTTGGTCGCAACTAGCCGCAGCTTAGCCACACTACTGCCGTTTACCTGCACCGGCACACGGGTAAAATAGCCGAACGTACCCGCTACCTGCCGGCGAGCTACCATCAGTCCATGCTGTGCCTCTGCTTCAGCACTCAGTTTGGAAAGAATCACTCCATTTTCCACCCAAAAAATTTCTGCACCTGCAAAAACTTCTTCAGCATACCCTCCATTAGGGATAGTTACGGTTTCAGTCTGATTGTAATAATCCCCTACTTCTACACCTTTAAACGGCTCATAGCCTCCGTAAGTTCCGCTTTGGTAACCAATTACATATGCCATGTAATTCTTTCCTTCCTCCAGACACTCACTGCCGGTAAGCGTAATCGTGGCATACCGTCCCTGTCCGTCTTCCGTACTCCAGGGATAACTTGCTTTGTTATCCGGATTACTCCAGTTTTCAATCGTCTTTTTATATACCACCTTTGCCGGGCTCTGATACTCCACAATCAGTATACTGAGCTTGTCGAACGTCTGCGTAGGTGTAACGCTCGAAATAGGACGGCGTGATGCGACAGTAGCCGGATTCACCCCTTCTCCACCTTCAAAAAGCTCGCCCACACTTTCTACCGCTACAGTAAACGTCTGCTGCAGTGGCTTCCCATTCTGTCCTTCTGCATCAAGCGACGACGAATCGCTGCAGGCAGAAAGAAGCATCAGGACGATGCCTGACATATAAATCAATCTAGTATATTTCATAAGTTAATCATCCAATTAAGAAACTTCATACCCTTGTAACTACCTTACACAGTGCCAATTGTTATTGCAACACGCCTGAACAGTCTATAGGTTTTGACGGAATCCCCAGACAATAAAAATGATTTGCCTCAATCGGGAAAAGATACTTGTCGAGGTCGTCGATAATACCTGTGCCTATATCAGTTTCGTCTTCGAAATCAAGTCCGTCGCTATTTTGCCAAGGCTTTATCAACCGTACCTTTTTGCTGGAACCTACAATACCGGTCATGGAGGTAGTAACAAACTCCGCTACAAGCGTATAGTCGTACAGCTCCCTGTCTGGGATATTGACAGGCAGCATAAATGCCGTCAGGGAACATTTGTAAGCATAATCAGAAACGACTCCTGTACTAGATCCCGGAAGATATAAATCATCCTCTGTAAAGGTCTTATCCATCAGTATCCTGCCCTCTTCGTTGAAAGAAACATTCCCATAAGGGCTGGTAATGAAATCTGTAATTATCTTATCCGTTTCACTTTCTTGGGGGGCACTGGGCAATAGTTTCACTTGTGTATTCTGCGAATTATAAAGCAATATTCTCACGCGCTCTACTTCCTTTGGAATCTGATTCAGGCAAACCTGCAGACCTGCGACCCTGCGCCACAAATTAATCTCACCAATATTCTTGTCACTCTCCGATGCTGGCTTGAAATCTACGTACCCTGTAAAGAATTCCGAATGTGCCATATCAGTCGGAGTTTTACCCTCTTGAAGTGTAATCGGATCAGTCAGCTTACTGCCTGTCCGAATAGACTCTGGCAATCCATAGGTAAGAATAGAGTTCCAGCCATCATAATCTTGCATGATATCTTCCGATTCAGCTCCATCTACACCTACCGCTACCAGCCGGTAAGTTTTTCCGACCGTAAATGTATAAGCAAACGTATACCACATTTCTGCCGTTTCATTCGGAAGATTATTAGCTCCAAAGTATTCTCTCCACCCCACATTAAAGCGGGCTTTACACTCACCATCGGTCCCAGCTTCGTCCATTTCGTAAATATAGAGATATACATCCGTAACGTGCTGCACACCACGAATATTATTTCCATAATCTCCATCATAAACCGGCAAGGAAGTACGGGTCTGCAAGTCACTCTGAGCCGCAATGGTAACCGTTACTCCCTCAACAGTCTGTATCGGTTCATTCTCCTTGCTGCATGAGGCTCCCAGCAGGAGGAAGCCACACACAGTCAGGGCACAAAATACAGCATGTATGAATTGTTTCATTTTCATAACCTACTTTCCTTTCATTCTTTTACGAGATAGAAACGTCCGTCATTACTCTTCATCGCACCTGCATTTACTGTAAGCGAAGTACCATCCAGCAGGTAGCGCTTTCCTGTCTGCTTGTCAACCAGTGTCCATCCCTTCCAGTTGCTGCCATAGTCCAAAGTGAATTCTGTCTGTTGCGAACCGTCCTTTACCATGAATCCTAAACCCACACGAGTTGCATTACTCATTTTCTGAATATCGAGCGCACGCTTGTCGGCTACGGTATACACCTTTACCTTCGGCATAAAGTCCTCGTCAATCAGTGAAACAATATCCTCCTTCGCATTGTATGCATCCGATGCTCCGGCACTGCGAATCAGCGAACAAGAACTTACAGAGTTACCCGATACAGCCGAGATTTTCATTTCGCCTGCTGTCGGAACAGAAGCACTGCGGGAACTTCTGGTTGCGGTACTTGCAGAAGGCTGTACAAACATATCCGAGGTATAAGTTATATTAACATTGTCTGAAGTATAACCTTCTAACGCCTCTACATAAAATGCCTGCAACGGTGCAATGGTGTTGCTCTGTTCTCCAGCTACATTAAAGCTTAAATCTCCGTTTTTACCTAAGGAAATTCTGACCAATCCCTCTTCTTCTCCGAAAACACTTTCAGAATCTATGATACGGATAGCCTGAACAAACTGTTTATTTTCTGTCAGGAATGTCTTTATATCCAGATAACTCATAAACGGATTGCCTGCCACAAAATAGGTAGCTCCTTTTCCATCATTCCGCAATTCAAAAGTAAATGAATTACCTGCATTCTCCGGATTAAATCCACTCACTTCATAAGCAAATTTTCCATTCATATTTCTTGCTTCTACCGGCAAAGTTTCTTTTTTAACACATTCGCCGGAAAGCGTATAATAATTGTACTCGGTATATGCTTTCGGGAAACGAAGACGATAAGAAGTTCCCCAATCATTTCCAACCATCATCTTGATGCCCTGTGCCTGCTCGTACGGCTGAGCCACGGCATTGAATGTACGACTCCAGTCGGCAGTAGCAACTACAGTACCGTTAGTACCAGAAGTTGCAGTTGTAACCGCACGACTGTACATTTTCTGACGTACTATCGGATTGTGTCGCACTTCACGATAAGTAGCCCCATTCAGCGGAGTAAAGTATGCCGGCATCTCAGGCGAAACAAACATATCGCCCGTAACCATGCCGTGAAGCGGAGTAGAAATCATATGATACATACCGCTTTGTACTTCCATTTCCACGTATGCACAGTCATACTCCAGATATTGTGTATTGAGTACAGCAGCTCCCGGTTCGAAATGAATATTCGCACAATAGTTACCGCCATAGAATTTATCTACACTACCCCAAGCATTCAAGTCAGGATAACGTGTGGCTCCTGCAGGAATCACCACATTAGTACATCCCCAAGGAGAACCGTCCGTCCAGTTGCTCCAGTTGTTCCAGTCGGTATCTGACGCATTTCTCTTCCAGGTAGTCTTCAGCGGATGTACCTGAGCACGCAGCCCGTTGTAAGTAGACAATCCCGAAATAGAATAATCGCCTACCGGCAATGACAATTCAAAGAAATAGCCCTTATCATCCTGCCGCAATTCAGCCTCCTGTTCTATCTTCTGTCCGTTGCCGTTATACGGATAGCAGGTAAATGTAAGTTTAGTACCAACTTTATCATCCTGAGCATCGACAAAGATACGTACATTGCCCAAATAGGTTGTTTCATCCACACAAACATGTTCGGTTATACTCTTATATGCAATGTCGGTTTCTCCTTGATCATCCGGTTCTTCCGCACAGTCGGGAATACCATTTCCGTTGGCATCCGGACGGATATAGAAACCCGACAGCCAGACTGTTTCGAGCGCATCTGCCAATGAAGGGAACGAAATACGTACTTCATCGTAATCCTGTAAAGGAGTAACCTCCATATAAGCCAGTCCGGCATCGCTTATCACCTCGATGGAAGCCAATCCGCCGGAAGTAGACTCACTTGCTACCGCCTGTCCACCATTGTATGCCGCAATTGCCACATTCTGAAGAACAGACGCATTCAGCACATATCCCGGCGTACGGAGTATGGCACCTACTGGCTGTCCGCCTCTGATGGAATTAAATTTTACAGCCACGGTAGAACGGCTTATCAGGCTGACTCCAGCTACAATAGAAGCCGCTGTCTGCTGACTGTTGTCGATTACGTACGACAGGTTGTTCGTGGTAGCCCCCACACTTGCCGCCGACGAAGATTTTGTTTCCGCATAGTTGATAGTCGCCCCATGCTTCTGTGCCGTGATCATTTCCATACAAGCCTCCGATGTCCCTGCATACTCTTCGCAAGTAGTGGGTTCGTAGAAAGCATAATACAAACGGAAGGTATTCAAATTGACATTCAGCAAGCCTGCAGTCCAAAGCTCCACCTGATCGAATGTCTTATCTGTTTCCACATAAAAACGTAACTTGCTTCCGTCGTTTCCTACCAGTCCCACTCCTACCGCGTCATTTTCTGCCGTCAGTCCGGAAAACACTTCTTCACCATCTTTATACAGTCTGATAAAGAAAAACTTCAAGACATCGGCACCCAGCAGCTGATTATTTGTCTGCATCACAAATCCCACGCGGGTCTTTCCTCCTTGCGGAGCAATGTCTTGAGAAGAATGTACACCAGCCAGACTGCCAAACTGAATCAAGCTCAATACATTGGTAGCTTCTGCATAATTAGTATAATCACCATCAACCAGATTCTGGCGGTTGTTTATCTTATTGAACAAAGAAATACCTCCCTGCGATCCACTAGATTCAACCACTGTATATTGTCCCTCATTTCCAGAAGTATTAATCATCATCGTATTACAACCCGCCACAGCTTCTTTTTTATTGCGATGAATCACCGCATACGACCATGAAGTTTCTTCCCCTCGAGTATATACAGCCTTTACTACATAGTCACCATTTACTGTCATGCCGGTCATGTGGTTGCCCGATATAGAAGGAGATGTAGCTCCGCTGGGCCAACTAATAAGTGAATAGATTACAGTACCTTCCGATGGTGTCGGGAGGTTGTAATAATCGGTAGAAATGGTATCATTGCCAATGGTAAAATAAGAGGATACGTCTATCTCTACCGGGTCGCGGGAGTAGGCGTAATGAACTTTCACTGCTGATAACAAATTAATACCAGAAGGTAAATCAAGTTCCAATCTTCGGGTATCCTTTTTTGTTAATATCATGCTAAACTCTCTTGCGCCTCCTACTAAAGCAGATACTCCGATACCACTTTCCGTATTAATGCTTTGAGGATTATTATCACCTGTGTCATAGGCATTTAATTTAGTAGCTCCTAAAGAAATAGAAGCTAATCCACCTCCAGTTGTATAATATCCTACTTCTGAACCAACGGGTATCGTCGCTCCAAAATCTACACGACATGTGAGCCCACCCAAAAGTCCGCTTACAAGTTCACATACCGGTCCATCAATTAGACTCTCGTTTACTAAATCTCCTTTCGACAAAGGATGTAGTGGTCTTTCCTGCTCAGCGTAAGGATATTCATGTTTTTCTGCCGCTATCTTTTTAGGATTCTCCCCCACAAACGCATAGTAGAATTCCAGTCCACTAAGTACTTCGACACTGATGGAAGCACAACCGATTCGTACTTCATCGAAAGGTTTAGTAGTAGTAAATGAAATTTCACTTAATCCTCCGGATACATTCAAGAGATTTAAGTTTAGTAACTGAAATTTATCACCACTTCCTGATGTAGAGGAACCGTCTTGTTCTTTGCCTTTTAAATAAGTCTTTACCCAAAAGCCTTGCAATACATTTAAGCTTAGTAAACCTCCTGGGGCTTTATACAAGAATCCGACCTTAATGCCATTAGAAGAATCGTAGTAAACACGATTGACATCTTTTACAGACAAAATTGGAAGCCCTGCATTTACCTCTGCCAATCCCTTCAGACTAACAGAGTTATCTAAGTTCTTGTCTACCAAATATTCCAACTTATTATCCGAGTTACTTAAAACGCCTACCAAATTCTTGGTTATCTGGTTGATTACTCTTCCTTCACCCACCAAAGGGACACGACAATTGGGCTTGTATGTAGCACCGGTAGCATCCTGTACCACATCAAGTCCCGAGGTACTTGCAGCCTCAGCACGTGTTCCGCCTTGTTCGAAAGATTGCACCGAGGGAAGTAAATCCTCATCGCGGCATGAATAAAATACAACTGTCAGCAGTGCAGCCAGAAACAGCGGCACCGATGCAGACCATTTCTTTCCGGCTATTCGACAGGCGGAAAGAAAACTCCTTTGTCTGGATGTCTGGAAAAATACGCTCATTATCTTTAAATTTTATAGTTTTTACAATATTTCTTCACTTCCCCGTCGTGCATAAAACGGTACTACCTGACTGCGGTTTTACGCGATTCTTTCTCTGAATAATGACGGAAAGCTGCCTGGCTCTTGCCTTCGGAATAATCATGAAAGACAGGCAGTCTTCCGGCTCCGATTCGTATCGTTCATGAGAAATCTCACTGTTGCCGGCGTCTTGCAGAAGAGCTTTTTGTTACTTGACTTCGGAAATTCAAAAAAACAGGGTAAAATAGTATTGCCTGAAAATCAGGCAATACTATTTGATTTATCGGTCTGAAAATTAATCCAATTCCATTCCGTGAATCACTTCCCAGTTATCGTTTACTTTCAATACAAGTTCTTGCTTGTTGTTCAATGATTCTGGTTTGTCATTTGGATTTTCTGGATTTGGATCTGGATCAACACCCGGCTTTCCGGGATTAGCTTCATCATTCATTCTGGTACCAATACCATACAAGTGGTTACGTACAAGGCTGTAGGTGTTTGCAGATGTATCTGTAATAGTACTATCCCAATTTCTATTCCAGTATGTAATTGCCTGATTCAACTGAACATCAGTTGAACCCAGATTCACTTTCCAGCTTCTAAGTACCTTTCCACCTGCATTTGTCAATTGCAAAGTCAAAGTCTGTTTTCCATCTACATGTGCAAACGGGATAACAAATTCACCACCAAAAGCAGAACCTTTCTGGAAAGTAGGATGACCTTTTCCATCTGAAGAATATGGATTTTTCCAGTTTTCACCCGCATCAATCAAATTATCTTTGTTATCATCCTTAATAGCAGTAAACCATTTATTCAAATCAATAGTGCTAATCACACAAGTATCACTTCCAGATTTACCATTGGTACCGTTTACTACATATTTTACATTAGCATCATTACCAGAACCATTTCCAGTAAGATCAAAGCTATTGAAATTACCAAGAACCAATGACTGATTCTGAGCACTTGCAACCAGTTTCAGATACTTAGCACCTTCCATATAAGGAATATCCTTAACATAGGCAAAAGCACCTGCTACCTGACGGTTCAGTACTATCGGTTTCTTGAAACCTTTTCCTTGTTCAACAGTCAATTCCATCTGTCCGGCAAAGATTTCTTCACCAATCTTATTCGTATCGCCCCCTTTAATTGGCAACACCATGTTTTCGCTGAAAGTATATTTACCTCCACCTTCTTCTGTCTTTTTAACTTCAGTAACCTTAGTTAAATCATAATCACTAGTAGCACTATAACCTACCGCATAAATCTTATAAGTACCGGCAGCAAGTTTATCTGCACCCTTCAGTTCAATAGTAGTCTGGCGACCGTGACCACCGGTAGTATATACTGTTGAAACATCATCAGTATTCCAATCAGAAATTTCTTTTACATACTTTACATTACCAGCACCATCACCATCACAAATCCACAGCTTCACATTTTCAATAGTCTGTTTAGCCTCAGCACTATACAGCGGACGTCCGGCACGGGTAGCCAGTCCGTCGCCACCATTTTCCACCTGAAGTGTGATAATCTGAGCACCGTCAGCTACACTCTCTACACCATTTCCGTCTTGCACATAGACAACTTCCTTGTCGCAAGAATAGAATGACAATGACGCCATCAAAGCCATTCCCAATAAATAGTTTTTCTTCATACGTAAAAAATTAAACTATAAATAATAACATTATCAATAATCGGTCAATCAATCCAGTTCCATATCGTGCAGTAACTCCCAGTTGTCGTTTACCCGAAGGTAAATCTCGAAGTCGCCCTCACCGCTTCCGCCTTCGTCTACATACACATACTTCAGGATGGTAATCTCGTTACGCCCCATGGTGATGTTTATGTCCTGTGGCTCCAGCGTAGGATAATAAGCAGCTCTGCCCTGACTTCCGGCTGCCGATTTGTCGATAAACATCACACTCAGCGTAGAACCTTCGTACGACGGCGACGGACACATCAGGGTTTCGCTCTTTATTTCACTGCGTATCTCCTGCCACTCGAGCTCGGTATGTATATCGGTCAGACTAGAATAATGGAAACCATTGTCTACAAAATTGTAAATATCCTGTATATCCTTGGTGGAGAAGTCGATGTTATCGGGGATTCCCTCCGCCTTGATAAGCAAGTTGCCCTTGGTACGCTCCATGGCAAGCGAATGTTCTTCGTTGCCGTAACGATAGTCGAACGTAGCACTTGCCAGATAGATGTCGTTTGCCGCCGCACCCACAGCTTCCATTTCTGCCGTAGTAGCATCTTCTCCCAGCGGTTCATCGCTCTTCATGTTTCCCCATACGGTAAGAGTATATTTTCCATACGGCAACGACTCGGGAAGAGTGATAAGCTGAGTCTGATTATCGTTGTCTACCAGCGTATTTTTCTGCTCTGCCACTACCTTTCCTTCGGCATCGTGTACAATGTAATATAGCGTGCTCACGTAATCGCGAAACGGCAGGTTTTCTGCCTTGCGCTCCATCAGTCCCAGCTTCACGGCATCGTCGATGTTGAAGTAATTCTTATCTTTTACTGTAAGCGTAACCTGCAGCGGCGGACAGGGAGGAATGGAGTCGCGTATGCAACTGCTCCACAGAAGACACACAGCCACCGGCAATACATACAATATCTTTATTCCTTTACTCATAGTCTTTTCCTTCTGTCAATGCTTGAAATGCCGGTGTCGTAAGGTAAGGAAGGAAATCCGGCTCTGTTTGCATTCGTTCCTTTAATCGGCTGTCGGGCAGCGCATGTTCCAGACGGGCTGCTACCTCGTCTGCCTCTTTCTGCATACGTGCAGCCACCAGCGCACGTACGTATTCTGCCAGCGGAGTGTGGTCTTCGCAGCGATCCATAATGGAAGCCGCATGCTGTGTATCGCCAACACTGAGCGATACAACCGCCGCATTCACGTCTTCGTACCCTTGCATCAGCGTGTATGCCTCTTGCAGCTTTCTTTCCTGTGCCTTAAGCAATGCCAGGTTGTAGCGCGCCTGAGGCAGTTCGGTATTGGTCTGAAGCAGCTCAATAGCTTTTTCGTTGTTTCCCTTATATACATATACGGCTGCCTTGGTATTCAGCACCTCGGGTGAATATTCTTTCAACCCGTTGAGCACTGCCTCGGCCTCATCTGCCTTGTCTTCACGCAGCAGAAGTACCGCCAGATTATTGGCTGCCACCTGCGACTGCGGGAAGTAGTGCAGAATGGTACGGTATACCTCCTTCTTCTCTTCGGGAGTCTTCTTCAGGGTCGATACGCGCAACAGCTCTTCTTCATTGAAGGCATCGGGACGCTTGCCGTACATGTCGAGCAGTTCGGCATCGGTAGTGAAACTCTTCAGTGTATATGTATATACGTATTCTACCTTGCGGTCTTTCTGCAAGTAATTGTTTTTGATGTCGTTCCAGCAAGACAGACGGCGGATATAGTGTTCTGCCACATCGTCGTTCTCGGCATTATACTTATCTAATATTTCTCTTACCTTCAGCGAGTCGGGGTGTCCGTCGGCAATCATTGCCTGCAGCACCGGCATCCAGCCTTCGGGACGGGAACCGACACTGAAACGTGAAGCCTGCGACGCACTGATATGAAGCTGGTCTACCAGCCAGTTTTTGGCAGAATTGGCACGGTTGCGCGACAAGGTAGTATTGAAAGCATACGAACCGTCAGCCGATGCCATACCGTAAATGCTTACCCTGTTCAGTGTGGCAAGCGAGTCTGTCACGATTTTCTGCAGCGTAGCAAGCATACGGTTCATCTCGTTGCGGTTATCACCCAGCGAGAGGTTGATGTCGTAACGGTTTATCACGAACTGCAACAAAGCTTCTCCTCTGCCTTCCATAACCTTGGGACGGATAACAAACTCTGGCTCAATCCAGTTCAGTTGAAGCGATTTCTTAGGTTCTATCAGCGTAGGGATATTGTTGATGTAAGCAATATCTACGGTATCGGCAATACCACACTCACCACATCCGTCGGTAGAAAGTACGGCCACAATGCGTCCGCCGTCAATATCGGCAGGCACGGCTACCCGTTCGGAATAGGTTACATCGTACTCCTTGCGGTTGTTTACCTTGCGTGCGACATTTGCCAGTGTATCAACATAGCCGTCGAGAAGTACACGGCGGTTCATTTTCTTACTATAGATAGGAGCATCGAACACCATAGGAGTGTATTCTGCCAGCATAGAGTCTTTCTGCAGCAACTGCGGAACAACAATGAGGCGGGTGCGACCTGTAAAGGCCTTTGCCGGAATGTGAATATTCACATCCACACCCACAGTAGACATGCTGTCGGGAGTAAGCGTACGCACCGGTGTTACCGCAACTTTCTTATTCATACCCGATGATGCACAGCCGGCTACTCCAAGCCACAAGCATCCAGCCCAGATTAAATATGTATATCTGAATTTCATATTGCAAACGTTTAAAAGATATAAGAAACCGATACAGCCAATTTTGTAAGCCCCCAATAATCTTTGGTCTTGTCTTCATGGCACTTACTACAAGGAATGCGGGGACTCTCCTTATACCACAGGCGA
>ERZ772886.1880-NODE-1880-length-18057-cov-3.912454_pt1 | contig 18057 bp, 17 predicted proteins | sample MGYA00512128_ERZ772886 | MGnify/ENA primary metagenome ERZ772886 (study PRJEB29015, sample SAMEA2737698) | human gut metagenome | biome: human gut; feature: human-associated habitat; material: faeces | place: China | collected 2012 ... | reverse complement strand
GCTGACCCACGAGTGCCCGGTGATGATCGGCACCGTGCCGGTGCCGGCGATGAGCGCATCGACCGGCGCGGGGTCAAGGTGCACCTCGTCGCGGCCGAGGAGATCATCGATCTGCACCTCGCGCAGCTGGCTGGGGAGGTCCATTCTGCCGATCATCTCTATCGTGCCGGGGAGCATCATAATGTGGATCCCGTTTTCGCTCAACCGGCGCAGAACGGAACTGCGCTCCTGCTCGGGCATGGAGGGAATGGCGAAGATGGCCTCGCTCAGTCCCAGCGACTGCATCTTCCCCACCGCGTCGCGGATCGCGCCGCGCACGGGCACACCGTGCAGGCGCTTGCCGCGCTTGCTGCGGTCGTCGTCAAAGAAGCACTCGGCGCGGTAGCGGCTGTCGGGGTTGCGGCGCAGCTCCTCAATGAGCTGGGCGCCCGCCTCGCCCGCGCCGATGATGGCCACGGGGCGGCGCTGGGCGTTGGAGCGGCGCTGCACGCGGGTACGGTACCCGCGGTAGAAAAAGCGGACGGTCAGCATGCCGAGCACCCAGGCCAGCGCGATGCCGAGGAGCAGCAGAAAAGAGATCACGCCCAGACGGCTGACGCGGGCAATGACCTCATAGAGCGCGAAGCCGCTGAGCGCCGCGGCAAGGAGGCTCAAATACTCCTGACTTTCGGCGTAGCGCCAGAGGCTGTCGTAGGTTTTGTAGACGAACTGGAAAAAGACCGTGCAGGCGTAGAGCAGGGCGAGGTGCGCGTGCACGTCGCCCATGCCGCCGAGCTCAGCATAGTCCAGATAGGAATAGATCAGCAGAAAAAAGGCTACGGCGCAGAGAAAGATCACCGCGTCGCAGAGAAACAGGATCTCCTTACGGTATCGGCTCATATCGACTCCATCGCACGCCGGTTCCCTTCCCCATGCGGTGGGATCGTTCGGGGAGATGCTCCCCGAACGCAGCGCCGGCGCTGCTTCGTTTTTTTGTCTGCCGGCAGAGGACACACGCCCGCCAGCATATCGATTCTATTTTATTCTACTACGCCCTTCCCCTCTTTGCAAGCCGTATTCGCCGTTTTTCGCAGAAAAACCGCAGGAAAATGCCGCCGCACGCGGAAAAAACCGGTCCGGCGGCGTTTTTTATGGGAATTTCGCATCGGCGGCGCGCTTCACAGCTCCTCAAAGCAGGAGTAAGCCGGATAGTAGCGGTACGGGATCGGCTGGGGGATCGCGGCGGAACGGTTTTTGAGAATGCGCAGCTCGATCTCGCGCGGGTCGGCGCGCTTGGCCTCATCGATGCTGAAGCCGGGCTTGCCCGCGCCCTTGGCCTGCAGGCCGATGAGGACATCGGCGGAGTAGTCGATGCCGCCGGATTCCTTGAACGCGGACATGGAGACCTCCATGTTGTAGTTTTCGCGGTTGAACGACGAGATGGCGAGAATGGTCAGCTCCTGCTCGCGCGAGAGCTTCTTGAGGGAGCAGACGATGCGATCGAGGTTCTGCTTGTCGGTGAAGTGGACATCCACGGGGGCGATGATCTGGAGGTAGTCGATGAGGACGACGGGACGCACGCCAGTCTCGCGGATGTGCCGCGCGACCTCGGCGCGGAGGAAGTCGAGCGAGGTCTCGTGGTCGCCCTCGCGGAACCAGAGGTGCTTGGCGTAGGAGCCGTAGCGGGCTTTCGCTTCCGCGAGGTGCGTGATCTCTGCGGGCGGATAGTGGGGGTAGCGCCTGCCGTCGAGTACGCCGCGCACGGTTTTGGAGAGGGATTTTTTCGCGGTGGCGTCGGCGAGGAAGGTCTCACGGCTGACGGAGCGGGCCATGAGCTCAAAGGCGGTCATCTCGAGGGAAAAAATGAGGACATCTCTCCCCTGCTGTGCGAGCTGATCCGCGAGCTGCATGCAAAAGGCGGTCTTGCCGAGGGACGAGATGGCGCCGAGAACATAGAAGCCGTCGTAGAGGCCGCCGTCGAGCGCGCGGTCGAGCGCGGGAAAGCCCGTGGAGAGCGCGGGGCGCGCCGCCTGCGCGGCAATGTAGGCATCGAGCGCGTCCACCTGACCGCCCGCGGAGAGCGTATCGTAGGCGGGGGGCAGGTGCGCGAGGCGATCGGAAAGGCAGCGGGCGAGGAAATCGGCGGCTTTGCCCGCGTCGGTGCAGAGCAGCTCGTTGAGGTCCTTGCCCTCGGGCTGCGGCGGGCAGCGGTAGAGCCAGGGGAATTCATCGGTGAGGGCGGTCGCCCACTCGTCGCCCGCGCGGTCGTTGTCCGGCAGGAGCAGAATGGGCGCGCAAGGCTCCAGCGTGCGGAGGATGGCGGCGATCTTCGCGCGGTTGCCGCTGCCGTTCATCGCGCAGGCTCGGAAGCCGAGTTCTTCGGCGGAAAGCGCGTCGAACACGCCCTCGACGAGGAGAACCGGCTCGTCGCCGGAGAGGAGCGCGCTCTGAAAAAGCGGGGACGGCACACCCTTTTCGTTGAGGTAACGCTTTTCGACGGTGGCGCGGCGGACGACGTGCCCGCCGTCGCACGGCAGAACCACGCAGGAGAGCGCGCCGTCGTAGCCGAGAGAGAAGCGCGCGGCGGTCTGCTCGCTGATGCCGCGGGAGGAGAAGTAGGAGGTCTGCCCGCGCTTTTCCGCGCAGGAGGTGATGTAGGCGGCGGTCTGCTCTGTGGTCATGGTGAGGTCTCCCCTTTCGGTGCGGGCTGCGGAACGGCTCTCCCCTCCCCTGCCGTCTGTCGCGCGGCGCACGGGTTCCGGCATAGGGCGGGAAATAGTCACATCGCCGTGCCCATAGAGGCGGCTCGCCTCGGCCAGCGCTTCGAGCGGAGAGGAATAGGAATGGTCTAAGGTAAGGAGGTCGAAGAGGTCATAGTCCGCCCCGCAGGCAAAGCAGTGGACCTTATGGCGGCGGGCGTCGTAGGCCATCGAGGGGTTGCGGTCAAGGTGGTCTGGGTTCAGGCAGCGGAAGCGCCGCCGCGGGTCGATGCCCCTGGCGCGGAGGTAGTCGAAGAGGTAGGGGCGAAGCGTGTCGAAGGTGTCGGGCATGGTGATGTCTCTCTTTCGGTGATGTTTTCTTGAGGATAGTATAGCACGACCACCCTCCGGAGCAGATTCGGAGCGTGGTCGTAAATTATCTTAAATATCCATAAGGAGAATAAGGTTGGACAAAAGTGGTAAAAAAATGCCTTAAAATCAGAAAAGAGGAAGGGGGGAAAATGATTTTTTGCACGATGGGAAGTGGGAACTGCACGGTTTGAAGTCGCTGCTGCACGAGATGAGGTGGGAAGAAAAGATGTAGTATGCCCGCTTTGTGGAGAAGTTATGCACGTTTCACGTGAAAACACGGGTTTTTTTCGGATTTGGAGAGGTTTGTGCGTACTCTTTTGCACAGATGCGGACGGATAGGGGAAAAAACGTCGAAATTGCGGCGGTTTGGACGGTCGGCGTGCGCGGAAAAGCGACTTGCGTTCGTGCAGAGAGGTGGTGGAAGCGGTCGGCTCAGGTCTCTGCTTCGGCGGGCGGTTCGGGCTTCCGGCGGCGCTTTTTGCCGCTCTCGAGCTGCTTGGCCATGCGCGCGCGCTCGAGCTTGTGCGCATAGTCCTGCATCGTCTCGTCGATGCCGACGGTCATCTTGCCCGCGAGGAAGGAGTTGATGTTGTCGTAATCGAAGGACATGTGAATGGAGCCGTTGGCGATGCTCTCGATCTCCTCCACGGCTTTATTGAAGGGGCGGATGATCGCCTCGTCGTAGTTGCGGTTCTTGACCTCCTCCTTCGTCGGGAGGCCGATGTACTGAATGATGTCCTCCACGCGGACAAGGAAGCTGCCGTCCTCGTCGAGCGGCGCCTTGCGGGCGCGGTAGTAGAGGTAGTAGGCCAGACGGTAGGCGTTTTCCGAGAGCTGGCCCATCCAGTCGGGAATGAGCTGGTAATACTGCGTGAGGAAGAGGCGGACGTTCTCGGCAAAGGCGATGTGGACCTCGCCGGTGTACTTTTTGATGTTGGCCTCGGTGGCGAGGTGCGTGATGTAGAAGGATTCGAAGTATTTTTTGTAGGATTCGGCGGTGAGCTTGAGGTTCGTGATGGACTGGACATCCTTTTTGAGCTGGCGGTACGCCGCGTCACGGCTCGCAAGCCCCGACCATGCCATGTAGTCGGCGATGTTGAAGTCCGCCGCGTTGCCGCGCCAGCCGTCCCGGTTGCCGCACATGAGGGTGTAGATGAGGAGACGGTGCGCCGTCCACGAGAGGTTCTTGGTGTATTTATCGACCGCCTCGAAGATGAGCGTCATCTCGTAGTCCTTGTTTTTGTAGGAGATGGACTGGTTGCCGTAGGCGTCGGGCTGGGAGTAGGTGACGGTGATGCCGTTCGAGGCGGGGTGGAACTCGCGCCCGCGCTTCATGTTCGCCCACACGCCGCAGATGAAGTAGGTCGCCGGCGAGTTGCCGACGGTGTCGTACTCCGTCTCGCGCGTGAGCTTCGTGATGGAGTCGGTGTAGATGTCGATGAGCGCTTCGGCGAAGGTCACGGTCTCCGGCGCGCTCTCCCCCACCGCGGCGGCGAGCCGGTCCGGCGCGGAAAGGTCGTGCTCGGCGAGAAAGGCGTCCATGAGCGGGTAGATGCGCGTGAAGTCGAACTCCGCGCACTGCTTGGCGAAGGACTTCGGCTTGCTCAGCGCGAGCGGCTTGAGCTTATGGTAGGTCGAGAGCATCTCGGCAAACTGGTCCGTTTCGAGGAAGCGCGCCGGCGCTTCGCGGCGCAGCGCGTCGAGGGATTCGGTAAAATGCGGCATGGGGACACCTCCCGCGTAAAGATTGTGGCTTTGGGAGGAATTATAGCATAAGCGGGAGAAAAAGGCAAGCTTTCTCATACGCGCGTGCCGTTGACGATCTTGCGGATCTGACGTTCGGAAAGGCGGAACTGCGAGGCGAGCGCGCGGTAGTTGCCGCCGTTGAAGCGGGCGCGGATCTCGCGGTCGCGCCCGTCGCGGCGCAGCGTCTCCCCCTTGGGGATGTACAGGCTCTGCCCGCCGCACAGGTCCACGAGGGTGAGAAAGCCGTCGAGCCCGAGGACCTCGACGAGGTCAGCGTACTCCGCGGGAATGTCCGAGGGACGAATGGCGCTGAGAAGCTGGATATTGGTTGACATAATAGATAATACTCCTCAATTTGTAGTAGGCATGGGTTTTGGGGGAAAAGGACTGGACAGAGTGATAGAAAATGCATATAATAAAAGAAAACATCAGGGAAACGGAGGGGTGTACCGTGGCGAAGAAATTGCCCTATGACGGTATTTTAGTGGAAAATGCGCGCCTGGCTGTCTCGGCGGAACTGAAAAGAAAACGGGTGTTGAACAAGCCAATCGCGGAGTTTGATCCCAAGGACGGGAAAGTGTATCTGGTATACAGCGACGGGAGAAAAGAGGCTGTCGGAAACGCGATGCAGAGAGGAAGATATAGTGAACGGTGCAAGGAAAAAGCCTGAGATCATCGTATTTGCCGGACCGAACGGCTCCGGCAAGAGCACGATCACCGGTCTGCTTCGCCCCCAATCCATGCCGTATATCAATGCAGACGAAATACAAAAGGCCTTATGCTGCACTAATTTGGAGGCTGCTCAAAAGGCGGAGGAGCTGAGAGAGTCGTATTTGGCGGCGCACAGGGATTTTTGTTTTGAGACCGTCCTCTCTACGGACAGAAACCTGAAGCTTCTGGCGCGCGCAAAGGAGTCCGGCTATTTTATCCGGTGCTACTATGTCTTGACGGCCGATCCGGAGATCAATGTGGCGCGCGTGGTGTCCCGCGTATCGGACGGCGGGCATGATGTGCCGGCCGAGAAGATCCGTTCGCGCTATGATAAGGCGCTTGCGCTGGTCAAGGATCTGATTGCCGTCTGTGATGTCTTTCATATCTATGACAATTCGCTTTCGGCGCCATACCGCATTTTCAAGAAGAGAAAGGAACGATGCTGGTATTGCACACAGCGGCGCTTGTGGCATAAAGGCGATATTGCGGCGCTGACCGGTATAAAAAACGCCGAAAGGGCGGCGCTGAACCAAAAAAAGTAAAATAACATCGAAAAGCAGTCGATTTTGGGAAACCGAGATCGGCTGCTTTTTTCAGGGCTTCGGATCGGTCTCATGTGAGTTTTGTCCGGTCAGGGGGTCTCCCCTGCTACAGGTGCAGGCCGGCGAGATTGAGGGGGGCGCTCCCCTTCCGCGCCAGCGTGCGCGCGCCCTCGAGCGCGTCGGGGCCGTCATCGTGCGCGCCCATCGGGAACTCGGCGAGCTGCTGAAGCAGCAGCGTCTGGTCGCGGCGGAAGAGAATGTAGCCGTTGCGGATGTCCGGCTGGAGCGATTCGACGCGCAGCGTCTTATCCTCCGTCGCGCGGACGCCCTGAATGGGCAGGTACAGGCCCGCCTTGGCGCTCTCGCGTGCGAGCTGCTCCTTGAGGAACCATTGGAACTGGTTCGTTTCCGCGCCGAAAAGCGTGTAGCCGCGGCCCGTTTCGCGGCGCAGCAGGCGCTCCTTTTCCAAAATGTCCGAGATGATGCGGTCCGGGTGGCGGCGGGCAAGGTCCGCGTCGTAGACATAGGCCGTGCCGCTGTCGCCGTCCACGGCGAGGGTGACGATGGCGGAATAGTCGCTCTGCGCCGATTTTCCGAGCGAGGGGTCGCAGTAGCCGTAAAAGCGGAAGCGCGGGGCGCGGAAATCGACCTCGGCGGGGTGATAGAAGCGGAACCACTGGGGCGAAAACAGGCAGTCGTCCGGGTTCACGGGCTGGTTGAGCATCTCGGACTGAAAGGCGCTCTCCCCTTCCGCCAGGCGCATGACGCGCAGGTCGTAGTACGAGAGCTTCTCCGGCCAGAGGACGCGCGCGCCGGTGAGCATTTCCTTGCGGTGGCGGTAGAAAAAGGCGTGCGCGGTGCGCTCGCGCTTGGGGTCGGCGAGGTCGGTGTAGAGCCGCTCCCAGTCGTCCCAGAGCGGCGAGGCGCTGTCCGAGAGGATCGCGCGGTAGGTGCGCGACTGAAAGCCCGGGTTTTTCAGCACGCGGGCGAGCAGCGCGTCGTGGTGGAGGACCGTGCCGATTATCAAAATGTCCGTGTAGCGGTCGCCGGACTTGCAGACGGCCTTATAAAACCACGCGGCGAGCTTGTCGCGCTGCTCGGCCGTGCGGACGCCCTCGTCGTTTTCGATGTCGTCGCAGAGGATCAGGTCGGGGCGGCGCTCGTGGTTGCGCCGTCCGCGCAGCTTCTGCCCCGAGCCGACCGCGTCGATGCGGCAGCCGTTGGCGAGGAGGATCGAGGAGGTCTTCCAGGTCTTCTTCCCCGGCTGCTCGCCGAAATCGCGCAGAATGCGTTCGTTTTCCTCCAGCTCCGACTTGATCGCGTCAAGGAAGCCGACCGCCTGTGTCTCTGTGTCAGAGACAAGTAAGATGTAGCGCTTGTAGCCGTAGAGCGCGGCGTGGAGCGCGTTTTTGAGGCTCATCACCGTCGATTTCGCGTGGCCGCGCGGGGCGGCGATCGCGGTGCGCGTGCCGGTTTTCGATAAAATTCGACAAGCGTCGCGCACGGGGTCGGCTCCGTCCATCACGCGGGAGCGCCAGAGGGCGTCCAGCTCGCGGTGGAAGGGCGGCGCGGGGAGCGAAAAGTAGTGCGGCAGGTAGTATTTGCCGAAGTATTCAAGGTCGGTCGCCGCGCCGCGCCCCGCCTCCTCCCGCGCGGGGGAATTTGCGCCCGTCGGAGCGGAGTGCTCCGCGGCGCGCTGTGTGCTTGCAGCCGTCATAGTGTCTCCTTTCGCGGAATGGGCTTTGGGAAGTGCTTCTGTGAAGGAGCGTCAAGGCGGGCTTTGTTGCACGCTCGCGGGCTACAGAACGGGAAATTTTCTGCGGGAGAGGGAAAACTCATGTGAGGCTTGTCCGTGTGAGCGGGCGGGGCTGTGACGGAAAAAGAGGAACGGCGACAAGGGAAATGGGCGGAAAAGCGGGCTATGCTGAAAATATGAGCCGCGCCGCTGCCGTCAATGCTCAGCGGGAAAGGGTCCTCCTTTTTTCTCTTTCTTCCTTTTGCGATCCCTTTCAGGCGGCGCGGCTCTGACATCCCAAAGAGGGGGAAATCTGATTACCGGAGGTAATATAATGGCATTTGATTACGCAAAGGCATACCAGCAGTTCATTGACGAGGAGCTGGTGGCCGCGTCCGCGACCGCTTGGATGATCCCGGAGGCGGGCAAGGTGCGCTTCACCGGCGGCCGCGATGTGGAGATCTCCACGCTCTCGACGAGCGGGCTGGGCAACTACGACGCCACCAAGAGCGACGGCAGCGCCTACCCCAGCGGCACGGTCTCGAACGACTGGACGACTTACACCCTGGCGATGGACCGCGGCGTGAAGTTCGCGCTCGACCGCACCAGTCCCAACGACACCAATTTCCTTGCCACCGCGGAGAATGTGATCCGTGAGTTCGCGCGAAACGCGCTGGTGCGCGAGCAGGACGCCTACCGCATCCAGAAGCTCTATGCGCTGGCGAACGCCGACACCGCCCACAAGGGAATGCACATCGTTTCCGCGGCGCTCACCAAGAGCAACATCATCGAGAAGGTCTGCGGCCTTTTGCAGACCGTGCGCGACGACGCGGAGGTCATGGACGGCTATGTGGCGCTCGTTTCCCACAAGAATAAGAGCGCGTTCCTCGCCGCGGCGACCGGCACCTACCACAGCATTACATTCGGCGCGGGCGTGAGCATCAACGGCGTGACCTACGACAATGTGATGCTGCTCGACGACCTGCCGTGCATCTTCGTGCCGCAGAGCCGCATGAAAACTGCCGTCACGGTGCAGACCGGCAGCGGCAACAACGGCGGTATTGTGTCCGCGAACAGCGCACAGGACATCAACGTGATCCTCGTCCATTCCTCCGCGCCGCTGGCGGTGAGCAAGCTCGACTCCATTAAGCAGTTCGGCCCCGAGGAGAACCAGTTCTTCGACGGCACGGCCATTCAGGCGCGCTATCTCTACGACCTGTTCGTGCCGGGCAAGAGCGTGGTGTCCATCGGCGCGATCGTCGAGCCTGCTGCGGCTGCGGGGAGCAACTAAATGAGCGGCGTGACGCAGGCGCAGCTCGACGCCATTCGGACGAAGGCAGAGGCGCTCGCGGGCGAATCGCTCGGCGAAACGGGCGGGCTGCTCACGGAGATCGCCTGTGAGCGCGCGCTCTCGTATTGCAGCCGGCCGGACATTCCGGAGGAGATGGAGCAGGCGGTCGCGGCGGTGCTGGTCGGACTGGTCTCACGTGAGTCCGGCGTGAAAAGCATCACGCGCGGCGACACCTCCGTGACCTATCAGGACGGAGCGGGCGCCGAATACGCCCTGCTTGCGCCGTGGCGCAGGCTTGGAATGCTCAAGGAGGACTGAGATGGGCGGCGGAGAGATGACAAGGGCGCTGCGGCGCACCTTTGACCGGACGGTTTGTGTGTTCCGTCCGCTGCCCGACGGCACGGAGCGGACGGTGTACATCGACGTGCCCTGTGCCCTCAGCCGCAGCGCGCTCACGAGCGCGCCGGCGGTGCGCGGGGCGGAGGAAGCGCTGACCGAGAGCCGCTACGCGCTCTCGCTCTACACGATGCCGGAGATCTGGCTGCGGCTGGGCGACCGCGTGGCTGTGTCGGACAAAACCGGACGCGTGTACTGCGGCAGGGCCAGCGACAGCGTGCGGTACCCGAGCCATTGCGTGACGGTGGTGGAGGTTACGGAGGTGTCCGTACCTACTTCACAGGAGAGTGCCGAGGGCGGCACAGCTCACAAAGAGGGCTGACGCCCTCTGACGGTTCGCAAGGGATGGTCTCTTTTGAAAGAGACCACCCCCTGCGCGACCCCCAGAGAAACACAAGGGGCAAGCCCCTTGACCTCCGAACTGCCATGGGAAACCAGCCTTTTGGGGAGAGTACGATGGTGCAGGTGCTTCTGACGATTTGGTGTGCTTCTTATTCCGCTTGGCCGCTGTTGCGCATCTGGTACGAAAACTCATGTGAGTTTTGTCCGAAACCCCGCCGCAGAGCGGCGGAGCGGAGAAAGGTTGCAGAGGGGAACGAAACCGCACTGCACCAGCGGCTGAGCGGATATAGGCGCAGACCAAGTCGAAAGCGGCAAAGAAATCGGCAGGCAGTTCTTTGCGCAGCGCGGGCAGCATCAGTGTGGCAGGGGCGGACAATGAATGGGTCACGGGCAAAGCCCGTGCGCGTTTTCTCACCGCTTTTGCGCGGTCAAAAGCGGTGCTCGCGGAGCGGGGACGCTTCGTAATGCCGCTGGGAGGCGGCGGACAGGACTCACGTGAGTCGGAGGTGAGAAAATGAATGATATCAGAGAGGGCGTGCGCGCCTATCTGGAGCGGGAGAGCGGTATTCACGCCGTGTGCGCCCCCGCAAGGCACACGGGAGAGTACCCGATCCTTGCCGTGAAAACGCGCGCGGACGGCATTGTGCTCTGCGCGGGCGGGGCGCAGGCCGAGCTCCGCTACCGTGTCACGGTGACGTGCGCGGGCGACCGCGAGCGGTCAGACAAAAATGAAAGGCTCGCGGCGCTGATCCCTGTGCTGCTGCGGGGGATCCCGCTGTCTCTGCCCTCCGGCGTGCCGGGCGGCGGCAAGGTGCGGCGGGTGCTCTCGCCGCAGGTGATCGAGACGGAGGGCGATGAGCTGCGCTTCCTGCTGGTGCTTACACGCCCTGTGCCGCCCAAGGAGGACGGCGGCGCGGGCGGTGAGACGATGCGCACGCTGCATTGGAACGAAAGCAACTAATATAAGGAGGAGAACCGAATGGGTTTACCGGAGATCTACATTTCCTTTGAAACGGCGGCGGTGAGCGCCGTCAAGCGCTCGAGCCGCGGCGTGGTGGCGCTGGCCGTCACGGACGCGACCAATGGCGGCGCGAGCAGCGCCGTGTACCGCAGTCTGAGCGAGGTGGACGAGAGCAAGTTCACGGCGGCAAATTACCGCCTGCTGAAGCTGTGCTTTATGGCCGCGCCGAGCAAGGTGGCCGTGCTGCGCGTCGGCAGCGAGGAGACGGACACCTTTACCGCGCTCGACACGCTGGACTTTGATTACCTCGCCGCACCCGGCCTGACGCAGAGCAAGGTCATCAGCTATGTGAAGGCCGAGCGCGCCAAGGGCCGTGGCATCAAGGCCGTTGTGGCGAACGCCGCCGCGCCCGACGACGAGGGCATCATCAACCTGTGCGCGGAGGACATTGTGCTCACCGACGGCGCGGTGACGGCGGACAACTATACCGCGCGCATTGCGGGTCTGCTGGCGGCGACGCCGCTCACGCGCTCGGCGACCTATGCCAAGCTCGGCGAGATCGTCTCCTGCGGCGCGCAGAGCGACGCCGACGCGGCCATTGACGCGGGCAAGCTCATCATCGTGCCGAACGGCGAGGGCTACTGCCTTGGCCGCGCGGTCAATTCGCTCACGACACTGACGGCCGCGCACGGCGCGGCGTTCCAGAAGATCAAGATCGTGGACGGCGTGGACCTAATTCGCGAGGACATCACGCGCACGTTCCGCGAGGGCTACATCGGCAGCGTACTCAACGACTACGACAATAAGCTCCTGCTGGTGACGGCCATCAACGCCTATTTCAAGGCGCTTGAGGGCGATGTGCTGGACAAGACGGCGGACAACGAGTGCCGCGTCTCCCTGTCCGGCCAGCGCGGCTGGCTGGAGAGCCACGGCACGGACACGGGCGAAATGTCCGACGCGGAAATTCTCCGTGCGAACACCGGCAGCGAGGTCTTTCTGGAGGCTTCCCTGACGTTCTGCGACGCGATGGAGGATCTGACGCTCAAAATTGCGATGTAAGGAGGAGAGATCATGGCACAGTTACAGGCAAACCGCACGCTTTCCGGTTCGTTTGCGTCCGTCTGGGTGGACGGCGCGCTGATCGCGGAGCTTGAGAGCATCACGGTCAAGGTCAAGCTCCAGCGCGAGCGCGTGCAGCTCGGCATGGACGTGGACAGCAAGATCACCGGCTATTCCGGCGAGGGCACGATGAAGCTCAAGCAGGTCTACACCCGCTTTTACGAGGTGCTCGACGAGGCTCGGCGCGGCGTGGACAAGCGCTGCACCATCACCACGGCCTTGAAGGACCCCGACAGCGTGGACGGACAGGAGGAGCGCTACGCCATTTCGGGCGTGGCGTTCACGGAGCTGCCGTTCATCAACTATAAGATCGGCGAGGTCAACGGCCAGAGCCTGCCGTTCACCTTCCGTCCGAGCGAGCTCAAGAGCCTTGACGCCATCGGCGTCGGCGAATGATGGCGCTCGGGGACATTCTCGCGGCGCGGGCGGACAACGCCCGCGCACGCGGAACGGTCGAGGTCGGCGCGCTGGGAACGGTGACGATCGAGGCGCTTCCCATTCGGGAGCTCGAGCGCCTGTGGTACGGCATCGACCGCGACCGGGTGGTGTTCTATGCCGCCTGCCGCGCGCTTCAGCGCGAGGGCGCGGCACTGCTGCGCGCGGGCAAGGTCTACCGCCCCGATCAGGTGATGGCGCTCGTGTCCGACGCGGAGGCGGCAAAAGCCGCCGAGGCGGTGCGCGCGCTGTCCGGCTGGACGGGCATGGACGGCGGCACGGCGCAGAGGACGGACCTCCCCGCGGGGAACACGGCTGGCGACAGCGCGGGCGCGGGCGAAGCCGCAGACACGGGCGCTTCCTCCGAGGCATCGGACGGGACAGCCGGTGAAGCCGCGGCGCACGGCACGGACACGGACAAAAAGGCGGCGTTCCCTGCCGTGACATCGGACGGACGCACGGCGGATAACGGGCGGTCGGGAGATTTGCGGTCCGAGGGTGCGGGCGGCGCGGACGAAAACGCGGGCGGACAAGCCTCACGTGAGGCGGACGGCGCGGAAATCCGACCTGCCGTCGTGCAGGTAAATGCGGAAGTCCGACGCGAAGCCGTGCAGAAAAAAACGGCGGACGCAGCGTTCCGACCTGACACCGTGCGGGAAAAAGCGGGAAAAAAAGCGGAAATCCGACATCGTTCCGTGCATGGAGAAAAAGCGGGCGGACAAGCCTCATGTGAGTTTTTGGCAGAATATGGCGAACCGCTCCCGCCTGACGGTAAAACACAAGTCCTGCCCGAAAAATCGCCCGATGCACCACAAAATGTTGGGGTTTCGGACAAAATGGACGGCAGTTTACAGAAAACGGAGCGGGAGTTTTTATCGGAACGCGCCGCGCCGGAGGACGGATATGCGCTCGGCCTGCACGAAAGCAAGTCGGAAAACGGTGCGGGAAGCGGAAACGCGCTGCACGAAACCGAGTCGGAAATCACGGAAACGCTGCACGAAAACAAGTCGGAAAACGACGCGGCAGGCGGGAATCCGCTGCACGAAAGTAAGTCGGAAGTCTCGGAAACGCTGCACGAAACCACATCGGAACTTGCCGAGAGGGTCGCGCGGGAGCTGCTCGACGGCCTGCGCCGCGCGGCGTGGGTGCGATAGGGGGGAATATGGCAAAGAGTCGGACAATTTTGATTTGGCACAACAACGGTGAACAGCAGTTTACCTTTACAGTCAACCCCGAACGGCTGCGCGTTTCGCGCCCCAACTGCAACCGCGTGGAGTGGCTTGCGATGGGCGGAACGGTCAATCTCTGGGGCGGGCGCGGGCTGCGTGAGGTGTCGTTCACGACATTCCTGCCGGAGGAGCGCTCGCCATTTTACGGCGGCACGGACGGCGCGGAGGTGCTCTCGCTTTTGAAGGCCTGGCAGGACAGCGGCGACCCTGTGCGCCTGATCGTTTCCGGCAGCGACATCAACGACGCGTTCCTCATCGAGGATGTGACCGAGACGCTGCGCGAGGGCGACGGCGACATCACGCTGACGCTGACGCTGCGCGAGTATAAATTTGCGTCCGAGCTGGCAAAGGACGCAGACGGCGCGGTGCAGAGCGCGGGGAAAACGGCGCGCGCGGACGAGCGCGTGCTGCCGAAAACGCGGACGGTCAAGCGCGGGGACACGCTCTGGGGCATCGCCTGCGAGCTGTACGGCGACGGGACGCGCTGGCGCGAGATCGCGAAGAAGAACGGCGTGACCGAGCCGCGAAAATTACCGGTCGGAAAGGTGCTGGTGCTGTGAAGCTGTATGCAAACGGGATATTGCTCAACGCGGCGGCGCAGAGCGTGACGCTGGAAAAGAGCCGCGGCGACGCGGCGGCGACGCTCACGGCGGTGCTGCTCACGGCGGCGGCCGACCGCTATTTTCCAAAGGAGAGCCTTGCCCTCGGCGACGCGGTGCGGCTGCTCGGCGACGCGGGGGAGGAGGTCTTTCTCGGCGCGGTGCAGGCGGTATCGAGAAATGTCGAAACGGTGACGCTCATCGCGTGCGACCGCGGGCTGTACCTGACGGCGAACGAGCTGTCCGGCGTATTCGCCGGGTCGCCGGAGGGGATCTGCCGCGCGGTGGCGATGCGCCTGAGCCTTCCCGTGGGGACGCTGGAGGTCCCCGCGGGCTGGAAGCGGCTGGTGGCGGGCGCTGGCGTGCGCGCATTCGACATTCTTCGACAGGCGGTCGGAGAGGAGCGCGAAATTTCCATTCAAAACGATGCGCTGACGGTCACGAAGGCGGGGCAGGAGCGCTTTGTCATCGCCGAGGAGACGGTGCTCGCGAGCCGCGGGACGGCGGACGCAAGGCAGATGGTCAACCGCTGCGCGGTCATCGACCGCAGGGGGGCGGCCGCCGCCACGGCGCAGAACACGACCGACCTCGCCCGCTTCGGGCTGCGCCAGCGGGTGCTGGGCCAGAAGGCGGATTACCGCACCGTGGACGTGGCCCCGGCCAACCGGCCCCCGGCCCTCTGTCCCGGCTGCCCCCACCGGGGATTCTTCTATACCCTGTCCAAGAACAAGAACTATGTGGTCACCGGCGACATCGGCTGCTATACCCTGGGCTGCGCCGCCCCGCTGAACTGCATGGACTCCGTGGTGTGCATGGGCGCGGGCTTCTCCGCCGGCATGGGCATCGCCAAGAGCTTTGAAAAAGAGGGCGTCACCGGCAAGGTGGTGTTCGGCGTGGTGGGCGATTCCACCTTCTTCCACAGCGGCATGACCGGCGCGGCGGAGATCGTGTACAACAAGGGGCGCATGATCCCCTGCGTGCTGGATAACCGCATCACCGGCATGACCGGCCACCAGGACAACCCCGGCACCGGCTATACCCTCCAGGGGGACCCCACCGCACTTCTCAGCGTGGAAAAAATCCTCACGGCCCTGGGCTTTGCCCCGGTGCTGACGGTGGATCCCCAGGACCTGAAGGCCATGAAGGCCGCCGTGGACCAGGCCGTGGCCGCCCTGGACGCCGGGCAGCAGCCCGCCATCGTCACCCGCCGTCCCTGTCTGCTGATCAAGCGGGATAAGTTCCGGAAGGGCATGTGCCGCGTCAATGCCGACAAGTGCCGCAGCTGCCGCAGCTGTCTGAAGGTGGGCTGCCCGGCTATCTCCCTGGAAAACGGCAAGGCCGTCATTGACCGCACCCAGTGCGTGGGCTGCACCGTGTGCGCCCAGGTCTGCCCCTTCGACGCCATCGAAAAGGAGGAAAAGTAACATGTCCAACGTGAAAAGTGCGCTGCTGGTGGGCGTGGGCGGTCAGGGGGCCATCCTGATCTCCAAGATCATGGCCAACGGCTTCATGCAGGCGGGCTTCGACGTGAAGCAGAGTGAGGTACACGGCATGGCCCAGCGGGGCGGCAGCGTCTCGACGCAGGTGCGCTGGGGCGACAAGGTGTACGGCCCCGTGTTCGGCAAGGGCGAGGCGGACATTCTGGTGGCGCTGGAGAAGATGGAAGCCGTACGCTATGCCGAGTTCTTGAAGCCCGGCGGCGTGGCGGTCATCAACGACTACGCCATCAAGTCCACCACCATTGCCTCCGGGGCGGAGACCTACCCGGAGGGCTGCGTGGAGGCCATGGCAAAGGTGTTCCGCACCATTGCCGTGCCGGCCAGCGACATGGCGCTGGGGCTGGGCAACCCCAAGTGCATGAACGTGGTGCTCTTCGGGGCTATGTGTGACAGTCTGGGCAGCCCCCAGATCGACTGGGAGCAGGTGGTGGCGGACACCGTGCCGGAGAAGGTGCGGGAGCTGAACCTCCGGGCCTTCCGGGCGGGCCGTCAGGCGGCGCAGCAGCGCTGAACAAACGGACCAACCACTCCGGGCAGGCGGCTCTGACCGAAGAAATCTTACCGGATCCGCACGATGGGATCGGTTGCCGAATGGTTTTTGGCAAAGAACTTTCTGGGCAAATAAGCTTTGCGGCAGCGGAATTTTACGCAAAAGATTTTTTGAAAGCAGGGCATCGGCAGAAATGCCGATGCCCTGCTTTTTCATGGCACCGTTTTTGGGTACTTCGGTTTTACAGCACGGCATTGTGCCGATGCCATTTTTATTTCTATGGTTTTCTGACCGACGCCAACCTTTCTGCTTTTTTGATACTCTATTTCACACATCGCAGCTCTGCCGATCTCGTTTTGTGCCATGGCGGTTTTCAAGGCCCACCGGACATGGGACGCTTTCAAAGGTCGAGGTGGACGTCCGATGGACATTTTTCCGGACGGATCTGTACGGCTGGACAGCGGGTAAAACGTCCTGTTTGGACACGCCGGACGGGGGGAGAAAGTACCCCTGCCGCAGCCGACGAAGGCGATGGGGGTTGACAAATTTTTCACAACACTATATAATATTTATCGCATCAAAAAGCCACATAATATGGCTTGCAAAACGAAAATAACTAATATTTTATATTACATAACAGGAGAGAGCTATGGATATTTTTCAGAAATGCTATGAGCCGTCTCTGGCGAAGGAATTGAAGGCGGCGGGGGTGTATCCCTATTTCCACGCCCTCCAGTCCCGGCAGGATGTGGAGGTGATGATGGAGGGTCGGCGTCGCATCATGCTGGGTTCCAACAACTATCTGGGTCTGACCACGGCCCCGGATGTGGTGGAGGCGGGCATCCATGCCCTGGAGCAGTACGGCACCGGGTGCAGTGGCTCCCGGTTCCTCAACGGCACCCTCCAGATGCATCTGGAGTTGGAGGAGGAATTGGGGAAGTTTCTGCGCAAGCCCGGCATCGTCACCTTCGGCACGGGGTTCCAGTCCAACGTGGGTATCATCAGCGCACTGGTGGGGCGGCACGACTATGTGATCTGCGACCGGGAGAACCACGCTTCCATCTACGCCGGGTGCCAGATGAGCTACGGCAAGATGCTGCGCTACCGCCACAGCGATATGGCGGATCTGGAGAAGCAGCTGCAGCGGGTGCCGGAGCAGAACGGCGCCCTCATCGTCACCGACGGCGTATTCTCCATGGGCGGCGACATCGCCAAGCTGCCGGAAATTTGTGCGCTGGCCAAGCAGTACGGCGCACGGGTCATGGTGGACGATGCCCACGGACTGGGCGTGCTGGGCGAGGGCGGTCGTGGAACCGCCAGCTACTTCGGGCTGGAGGATCAGGTGGACGTGTACATGGGTACCTTCTCCAAGTCGCTGGCATCGCTGGGCGGCTACATGGCGGCCTCGGAGGAGGTGGCGGAGTATGTGCGCCACGCCTCCCGGCCCTTCATCTTCTCGGCGTCCATCCCGCCGGCCAACTGCGCCACGGCACTGGCGGCCCTGCGGCATCTGGAGCAGCACCCGGAGCTGGTGGACCGGCTGCGGAGCCTGAGCCTGTACGCCCGGAAGGGCATGACGGACCGGGGGTTGAAGATCCGGGAGTCGGCCCTGAACGCCCCCACGCCCATCATCCCCATCTACACCTACGAGACGTATCACACGCTGGAGGTGGCCAAGGAGATCTACGACCGGGGCGTGTACGTCAACCCCACCCTGCCCCCGGCCACGCCGGAGGGAGAGGCCCTGCTGCGGACCAGCTACATGGCCACCCACACGGAGGCCCTGCTGGATGAGGCCATGGACATTATGGCGGAGGTGCTGGTAAAGCATGAGTAAGGTAGCGGTTGTCACCGGAGGAACCTCCGGTATCGGAAAGCAGACGGCTCTGGCGCTGAAGGCGGCGGGCTATAC
>ERZ772886.1858-NODE-1858-length-18199-cov-5.922288_pt1 | contig 18199 bp, 14 predicted proteins | sample MGYA00512128_ERZ772886 | MGnify/ENA primary metagenome ERZ772886 (study PRJEB29015, sample SAMEA2737698) | human gut metagenome | biome: human gut; feature: human-associated habitat; material: faeces | place: China | collected 2012 ... | reverse complement strand
AATTTGAAGAAAAAGCGTATTTCGTAGAGTAATCTACTCTACGAAATTTTTTCGAAAAGGATGAAGGTCTATGGGAAGAAAACCAAAAGATCTGTCAGGCCAAAAGTTCGGCATGCTGACAGTTAAGGATATGACAAAAAAAAGAGATGGTAGGGGTTCAGTCTATTGGCATTGTGTATGTGACTGTGGGAATGAAGTTGATGTACCAGCGGCAAGACTTATACAAGGAACATGTCATAGTTGTGGCTGCTTACAGAAAAAAAATCGTCAAAAAATTGCACAAAGACGACATCTTGTGGACGGAACCTGTGTTGAGCGAACCATTTATTTTTATATCTGTGTCAGGTAATAATCTTTTGATACGTTCTATCCCTTCTTTAGTAATCTTTCCATATAAACTCAACGATCCGATTTTTATCTTTGATATTTCGTCCGGTATATTGATTGTATCGATAAATTGGATATCCAACCTTTTTATTTCTTTGAGTTCCAACAGTACAGCCGGAAATTCTTTTACTCTGATATTGATGCCGCTTCCCCAACCATCCTTTTGAGCATCAGCACTTAATTTACTTTTTAATCCCTCCTTATTAACGTCTTTCTTCCTGACCATCCAACCAATTTGCGGTCGCAGAGCAAAAGTCTTGCTGTTTTGCTCTAATCCAATGAAACCTGCCCAAAATTCTAATGGAGTTTCTTTGATAGCGTCGCCATATACTTCCTGATACTTTACATCTACCTTCACTATCTCATCAGGGAGACAATTTTTGCCTTCCAGCTGTTTCAGATTATTTCTTTTCCCTTCCTTATCATAAGGGAAAAACTTCACGATCCATCCATCGATAATATTCGGAGCTCCGTATCGTTTCTGTGAATGATATTTAAACATGTTGCGCCAAAAGTCCTTATTAACTTCTCCTTTGGATGCTTTGACAAATTCTTCCAAAAGAGGTTCCAGTTCTGAAATCCACCAATCGAGTTTGTATTCTTTCAAGCCTCTGGCTTTGTGCAGTAGTTTTTCCCAGTCCTCCGGTTTTCCTTCGAGAGTTATTTCAGGTATTCCACAGACAATGCGTATGATTATAAACTCAAAGTAAGGTTTTACAGCTTCCATGATTGTTATTTCGGAAGCAACTTTCTCTAAAGAGGTAGTCGTTGAAAAATTGCAGGTGAGCAGTTCGGTCAGATGCTTACCGGCGTATTGGGATATTTGTTCTGTAAATTGCGGGAAGATTTCCTCCCATGAAAGAGTAGGGTCCTCCAATTTTTTGTCTTCTCTTATAATTAAGGATAGTTTGCCGGAGAAATCAACAAGCTCATTTCTCATAGATTCCTGATTGGCATTGATATGGCGTGCAAATCCCTGGCTGATTAATAGCCAAATCATGTCCGGAGACAATACGAATGGCCTGTGATCCGCATAAGCCTGATACATACCATTGAAAAAAGAATTAGGGCCAAAAGAAACGAGACTGTCGGGAGATTCGCTCTTTGCAATGATATGATAAGGAACCTTGATATTCTTCTCTTTTATCTCATAAGGCTCTATGTTCATATCTGATAATATAAGACTTTCGTAAATTTCATTCGGGGAGTGTATATGAAGTAATTCTTCAGGCTTTGAAAGCTTTTCGACCTTAAAAGTGATTCCATTTTGAGCGAATGTGGAAACACTGCAAAATATGAATAAGCAAAATAATGTGTTTTTCATAATCTTAAAGAGTTGTATGGTGGCACAAACTTATTAACTACCTCTATATTTTGAATAGACGATATGCAAATATAATATTATAAGAACTGTCTTTGACAAGATATTGAATGTTTTTTTGACTTATATCTATAAAAATCATAAGCATATTATTTCTTGAACCGATAAGCAGGATTTATTCGGGAATTTATAGTAAGTTTGCTCTGCTAATCCCAAACAATGACGCAGAGAAAGATTATACATATTGACATGGATGCCTTCTATGCCTCTGTAGAACAGCGTGATAATCCAGAACTTCGTGGCAAGCCTTTAGCGGTAGGTCATGCAGAAGAGAGGGGAGTTGTGGCTGCTGCCAGCTATGAAGCCCGGCGTTACGGTGTCCGTTCCGCCATGGCTTCGCAAAAGGCGAAACGTCTTTGTCCCCAACTCATTTTTGTACCCGGCAGGATGGATGTTTATAAATCCGTTTCCCGTCAGATACATGAGATTTTCCACGAATATACGGATATCATCGAACCTCTGTCTCTGGATGAAGCTTTTCTGGATGTCACTGAAAATAAGAAAGATATTTCCCTGGCTGTGGATATAGCAAAGGAAATAAAGCAGAAGATTCGGGAGCAGCTCAACCTTGTTGCGTCTGCCGGAGTTTCTTATAATAAGTTTCTGGCTAAAATAGCTTCGGACTATCGCAAACCGGACGGCTTATGTACCATTCATCCGGAACAGGCCCTTGATTTTATCGCCCGTCTTCCTATCGAATCTTTTTGGGGAGTGGGGCCGGTGACTGCAAAGAAGATGCATCTACTTGGCATCCACAATGGACTTCAACTACGGAAATGCTCTCTTGAAATGCTGACAGCCCATTTCGGGAAAGCCGGCGCACTGTATTATGAGTGCTCACGAGGAATTGACGAACGCCCTGTCGAAGCAATTCGTATCCGTAAATCCATTGGCTGCGAACGTACATTGGAACGTGATATTTCAGCCCGTTCATCGGTCATTATCGAACTATACCATGTGGCAGTAGAGTTGATTGAACGTCTTCAGCGAAAAGACTTCAAAGGCAACACGCTTACCCTGAAAATCAAGTTTCATGATTTTAGCCAGATAACCCGAAGCCTTACTCAATCGCAGGAACTCACCACCTTAGACCGGGTACTCCCACTTGCAAAAGAATTGCTTAAAAGCGTCGAATTTGAGCAACATCCAATCCGGCTCATCGGTCTTTCCGTCTCCAATCCAAAAGAGGAAGCCGATGAACAACACGGTGTTTGGGAACAGTTGAGCTTTGAATTTAGCGATTGGGATTGAAGGCGAAGGGGAAGAAATAGAGGGATGAAGAGGAAAGAATAAGGGATGAAAAAGAAGAGAATCAAAGAATGAAAAAAAGAAAGAGGATAGAATATCCAAACAGATACTTTGTCTGAAGTAAAACAGATACTCTATTTGAAATAAAATAGAGCCTTTATTTGACCTAAACAGAGCCTCTGTTTGGAATAAATAGAACCTCTATTTTCTCCAAAGGAAGCCTCTGTTTTCTAAAACTGCATCTTTGTTTTTCCGAAATGAAAACCCGGTTTCCGTGTGACTTAATTTGTTTTTATAGTGACTTAAATTGTTTCTACAATGACTTAATTTGTTCTTATATTGACTTAAAAGCCTAAAATATAGCAATTAAGAGTACTATTTTTGAAGTATGTACTTTTTTGTCATCAGGTTCGTATGATTTACTCACCTCATTTTTTATCAGATACGTTATCTTTGCAATACTTAAATGAATGAAAATACCATGAATCGAATGAAACATTTATTTTGTGTTCTTTTACTAGCAGCTTTGGGAAGTTTTTCTTTCAAGGCAAACGCTTACACCGAACGCAATATGCTGCAAAAAGCGGCAGACGAAACTACGTTAAAAAACGTGTTGGTAATGAAACAAGCATGGGTGCCTTATCCTGCTTATACAGATCGTGCCGCCTGGGATTCTTTGATGGGCCCCAATAAGCAACGCCTCATCGAAGCCGGTGAAAAACTCCTCGACTATAAATGGCAACTGATACCTGCCACCGCTTATCTGGAATACGAACGTAGCGGTAACCGTAAAATAATGGAAGTTCCTTATGACGCCAACCGCCAGGCACTTAACGCCTTGATGCTCGCCGAACTGGCCGAAGGGAAAGGACGTTTTATCGACCAATTACTGAACGGAGCATATATGAGCTGTGAAATGAATTCATGGGTTCTATCCGCACACTTGCCCCGCCAGAGCAGCAAACGTTCACTTCCCGACTTCCGCGAACAGATTATCGACCTCGGTTCAGGCGGATACGGAGCTTTAATGGCCTGGGTGCACTATTTCTTCCGCAAACCATTCGACAAAATCAATCCTGTGGTATCCTTGCAAATGCGTAAAGCAATCAAAGAACGTATTCTCGATCCGTATATGAACGACGACGAAATGTGGTGGATGGCTTTTAACTGGAAACCGGGAGAAATCATCAACAACTGGAATCCCTGGTGTAACTCCAATGCCCTGCAATGTTTCTTACTGATGGAGAACAATAAGGATAAGTTGGCGAAAGCTGTTTATCGCTCCATGCAGTCAGTCGATAAGTTTATCAACTTCGTGAAATCCGATGGTGCCTGTGAGGAGGGAACCTCTTACTGGGGACATGCCGCCGGAAAGCTCTATGACTATTTGCAGATACTCTCTGATGGCACAGGCGGTAAACTGTCTCTGTTCAATGAACCGATGATTCGCCGGATGGGAGAATATATGTCCCGCTCATACGTGGGCAATGGCTGGGTGGTGAATTTTGCTGATGCATCGGCACAAGGCGGGGGCGATCCTTTGTTAATCTATCGGTACGGTAAAGCTGTAAACAGCGATGAAATGATGCATTTTGCCGCATACCTGTTGAAAGGAAGAAAACCGTATGCTACCATGGGCAACGATGCTTTTCGTTCGCTTCAATCTCTACTTTGCTGTAATGAGCTGGCAAAAGCAACTCCGAAACATGATATGCCGGATGTAACCTGGTATCCCGAAACGGAATTCTGTTATATGAAGAATAAGAACGGTATGTTTGTTGCCGCTAAAGGCGGATTTAATAACGAAAGCCATAACCACAACGATGTAGGAACCTTTTCTTTATACGTAAATACAATTCCTGTGATTATTGATGCCGGTGTAGGTACATATACCAAACAGACGTTCGGTAAAGACCGCTATACCATCTGGACGATGCAGAGCAACTATCACAACTTGCCGATGATTAACGGAGTACCGCAGAAATTCGGGCAGGAGTATAAAGCTACCAATACCGTTTGCAATGAGAAGAAACGGATGTTCTCTACGGATATAGCTACTGCTTATCCGGCAGAAGCGAAAGTGAAAAGCTGGGTTCGCTCTTATGCTCTTGATGATAAAAAACTCATTATTGGTGATAATTATACGTTGGATGAGGCTATTGCTCCTAATCAAATGAATTTTTTAACTTGGGGCAATGTGACTTTCCCTTCAGCCGGAAAAATCCGTATCGAAGTAAAGGGACAAAAGGTGGAAATGAACTATCCGTCGCAGTTTAAAGCCGAATTGGAAACAATCAAACTGGATGATCCGCGCCTGTCTAACGTATGGGGCAAAGAGATTTACCGCATCACACTAAAGACTGAAGAAAAGAAAGTGACTGGTAAATATGGATTTGTTATTCAACAAGTGAAGTAGGATGAAATAGATTTTTAAAGCTAGAAAAAATAAAGTATAAACAATTAAATCACAGTAAGATGAAAAAAGTGTTATTTGCCGGCCTTTTGGTCCTAGCAGGAGTAAGCGTAAGTGCGCAGAACCTGATAAAAAACGAAAAATTCGCCACTGAAGTGAAGACTAAAGTGACTAATGCCAACAAAGCTACCGCAGGAGAGTGGTTTATCATGAATAATGAAGCTGACGGCGTAACTACTATTGCCTGGGAAGAAACAGGAGATGCCAAATATCCGAATGCAATGAAATTGGATAATTCCGGTGCCGAAAAGAACCTCTCTTGGTATAAAGCTTTCCTGGGACAACGTATTACCGATGGTTTGGACAAAGGTATCTATGTTCTTACTTTCTATGCAAAAGCTAAAGAAGCAGGAACTCCGGTCAGTGTATACATCAAACAGACCAATGAGGAAAAGAATGATAATGGTAAGTACAATACTACTTTCTTCATGCGTAGAGACTATGACGCGGATGCTCAACCAAATGCTTCGGGCGCACAGTACAATTTTAAAATTAAAGATGCCGGTAAATGGACTAAAGTAGTGGTTTATTATGATATGGGACAAGTGGTAAATGCTATTAGCAGCAAGAAAGCAAATGCTAACTTGGAAGTGTCTGATACAGACGATGATGCTGCTATTCTGAAAGATTGTTATGTGGCTATTCTTTCCCAGAACAAAGGCGGCGTTGTAGAAATCAGCGACGTGACATTGAAAAAGAAATAAAGAGCAAAGGATTTAATATAGTAGGTTAACAAAAAAATAGGGCAGTGAAGTAGTGATACTTCGTTGCCCTATTTCTTTTGTTATATGAATATAATGGAGAGTTCCGAATAAATAAATGTATGAAACAGTCAATCTCCCTTCGGGGCTGATTTCATGCGATTTATTGAATTCCGAGTTTCTTCTTCAGTTCCTTAGGCAGAGAATCTTTGTGTACCATCACACAGATTGTTTTAGCACGTACATAGCTTTCAGACATATTCAGATAACCTCCGGATTTGTTGCTTTCCGCTCCCCAGGAATTCTTGGTGATATAATATTTAGTACCATTCTGATCTTTTACAATGCCGGTGATGTGCATCAAGTGGTCGTCAGTTGTCACAAACTTCTCGTAACCATCCTGACGGATTTCCGGTGTTACGTTGATTTCCGGATAAGGATGCTCAAACTTGAACACTTCGTCCATTCGTTGATATTTTGGCATTTTCTCAAAACGGGCACGGTCGGTAGTCGAGTAATCTTTCACATCCTCCACTTGCGGATTGATGGCGATTCCGTTCTTGAAAGAGAACCCCTGTTCGCTAACGTCACCATCCCAACATACGGTATATCCTTTGTTCAGTGCATAGTCGATAGCCCCGATCAGTTCGTCCAACGGAAGATTATACATCGGCTGGTTTTCCCAGTTGTCGGGAACTTCAGGTGAGAATGTCTCATAAGATGGCTTGTGAGTGAAACTAGTCAGCTCAACGTAATCATCCATATTCAATCCCAGACTTTCTGTGAAAGATTGAGGAGTATATTCTTTTCCTTTATAAGTGAACTTTTCGGGAACCTTACCCAGATAAATATCGAACAGATTATTAATAAGCGCATCAAATTGCGGAGTACGCTTTTTAGATTCAATATTTGCGTCTACCAATGCTTTGAGGTAGCGTGACAATGCACCGTGATTGTGGTCTTTGTTATCGCCCAGCAATCCGGTGTACACTTCTTCCGGAACAATTCCCGCTTTCTTATAAGCGTTTTTGAAAGTGTGTGCCAAACTTCCTTCACCGATACTTCCTTTACCACGACGGAGATAATTGTCCTCCATCTGACTCATGTACTTTTGGCGGACGATAAACATTTCCGAGAGATCATATTCTCCTTTTCCCATTCGGAGCAGTTCCGACTCCATGAAAGAAGCGGTGGCAAAGCACCAACAGGTTCCTGTGGAACCCTGATCTTTAACAGGCGTTGCTTGGTGGGACACAACGGTTGTGAACTCATAACCGGGTGTTTGTGCAAAAGAGGTTACGACCAATAAGAGGAGCGCAACCGACATAAATAGCTTTTTCATAATGTGTTTTATTATCTTTCTTCTGCAAATGTATAAAAAAAGCGAGGATACTCGAAAGTTCCTCGCTCTATTTATTATAATTAGTGTGTTTATTTACATGGCAACCTGCTGTGACAGCAGTTTTTGAAGTTTACCGTTCAGGGTTTGGCACATTGCACCATTTCCCATTGCTTGATAGCGTTTAATACGGTACTGTAACATCATAATTTTTTCATTTGCATTCTTTTTCATAATTTGTTTCCTCTTTTTTTGCCCTCCACGTTTTGAAGAGCGGTTTTACATCTTGTTTTCTCTAATAACACTGCAAAGATACAAATTGTTTTCGAATTATATGCTGTAAAACATAAAAATCTTCTTTTTCTTTTGAATTTTCTTTTTATAAGGGTTCGAACACGGTCTATATTACAAACCTGTTACAAAATTCCCGGATTTTCCCATCAATGACAATATTATTCTTATCTATCACATTTTTATGTACTTATCTAGGTATTCAGAAAATATTCTTCTATTTTTATCAGTCAGCAACCTTATTAATAGAATAAACCAAACACTTATATGAAAACATTCACCCATCTTTTGTGCGTCCTGATTTTGTCGATTGTACTGTTTGCTTGTAACAATGTTCACTTCCTCAAAGAAGAATCCTACCGGAATCAAGTAGCTCAAGACTTTGAGCAGAAAAAACAGGCACTTCCTCATGGAGATTTATTTGCAATCTTTGCCGATTCTATTTTGTCAGTCTACGAGCGCGAAGCATTGATGTTTCTCTACGCTTATATGCCAATAGGGGATGTGACGGATTATCCGGGAGATTATTACTTGGAGAATGTTCGGTTGTCGAAGCAGACACGTGATGAGATGCCTTGGGGCAAAGAGATCCCCGATGAAGTGTTCCGTCATTTTGTTCTGCCGATCCGGGTGAATAACGAGAATCTGGATGATTCCCGTCGTGTGTTTTATGATGAACTAAAAGACAGGGTGAAGGGACTGCCGATGAAAGACGCGATATTGGAGGTGAACCACTGGTGTCACGAGAAAGTAGTCTATCGTCCGAGTGACGCGCGTACCAGCTCACCATTGGCATCAGTCAAAACAGCGTATGGGCGTTGTGGCGAAGAGTCTACATTTACGGTGGCTGCACTCCGGGCAGTCGGTATTCCGGCACGGCAAGTGTATACGCCCCGCTGGGCGCATACGGATGACAATCATGCTTGGGTGGAAGCATGGGCGGATGGACATTGGTACTTCTTCGGTGCTTGTGAACCGGAACCGGTTTTGAACTTGGGATGGTTTAATTCCCCTGCCAGTTGGGGAATGTTGATGCATACCAAGGTTTTCGGACGATACAACGGTCCGGAAGAGATTATGCTTGAAACACCGAATTATACGGAAATCAATGTAACGGAGAATTATGCTCCAATCGCAAAAGCGTTGGTAACGGTGAAAGATAGGAATGGACAACCTGTCACCGGAGCAAGAGTGGAGTTTAAAGTATATAACTATGCGGAGTTCTATACAGTGGCTACTAAATATACTGATGCCAGTGGTCAAGTGTCATTAACGGCCGGTAAGGGAGATATGTTGGTATGGGCTTCCGATAAAGGGACATTCGGCTTTTCCAAGCTATCCTTCAGCAAGCAACCGGAATTGACATTGACACTTGATAAGAAGGAAGGAGATATATTTGAAGAGGATATTGATATCGTTCCTCCTGTTGAGAATCCTATTTTACCGGAAGTAACGCCAGAGCAGCGGGCGGAGAATGACCGGAGAATGATGCAGGAGGATTCGATTCGCAATGCTTATGTCGCTACTTTCCCGACTGCGGAACAAGCTGATTCCATTATAGCCTGTTTGAAGGGAAAATCAGGTTCGTTTGTAAGGAAGGCACTGGCTTCTTTCTTAGTGGAATCAAGAGGAAATCATGATGTATTGGTTCGTTTTCTGAATGAGGCAGACCGCCAGGGAAAATTAATGAAAGGAGCGGCTTTGTTGTCTGTGCTTACTAAAAAAGATCTTCGTGATGTACCTTATGAAGTATTGATTGATCATTTATTGAATACGAAAGATGTTCCTAACTATTTATATGATTGTGTTATACCCTCCTTGCGCTGTATGGATGCTTCGGTTGGAGATATTTATGACATACTTGCTCCCCGTATTTCAACGGAGGTATTGACGCCTTATAAATCGTTCTTTCAGTCTAAGTTCTCCGAAACGGAAATAGATACCTTTCGAAATCATCCGCAAGCTTTAGTTGAATGGGTAAACCGTAATATTACGATTGATGAGGAAAATAACTTTCTGCGTATTCCTATTTCTCCGGAAGGGGTTTGGCGTGCGAAGGTGGCGGATTCATTTTCACGGGATATTTTCTTTGTGGCTTTGGCGCGTAGCCTGAATATTGCTGCTGATATGAGAAAGATGGATGGACGCATAAGCTATATGGATCCTGAAAAGGATGAATGGGGGGATAATAGATATGTGGAAGTTGATTTCGATAAACAAGAAGAAGTGGAGGCATCCAGAGGCATTTATCGTTTTTATGAGGACGGTAAGGCAATTGCTCGTGATGATAAGAGAGTAAAGTATTATAATAAGTTTACCATTTCCAGGTTGCGGGAGGGCAGACCAGAATTGATTAGCTGTGACGAAGAACATCCCGAGTTGCGATATATAGGGACATTGGATACCGGATATTACTTGTTGGTTACTGGCACAAGGCTTGCTGATGGAGGTGTGTTGGCGAGAATTTCTTCTTTTGTATTACCTGCACAGAAAGACGAATTCAAACCTGTAGCGACCAAAGTACCTTATCATTTGCGTGAATCCGGAGAAAAAGTGGCTGTTATCGGTAATTTCAATTCCGAATCGCTTTTTGCACCGGTGGAGGGAATAGGAGAGAAAGTGATATCTTTGTCAAAACAGAGTATTCTGCAAACCTGTGGACGTGGCTATTTTGTAGTAGCTGTGCTTGGAGTAGGGCAGGAACCTACCAATCATGCGCTAAGAGATATAGCCGCTTTGGGCAATGACTTCGAACAATGGGGGCGTAAGATGGTCTTTCTTTTTCCTTCGGAAGAACAATACAAGAAATTTAATGCCGACGAATTCAAAAGACTTCCGTCTACCATCACTTACGGTATTGATACTGATGATAGCATTCGGAAAGAAATTGTGCAAGCGATGAATTTGAATAACTCCATTCTGCCAGTGTTTATTATTGCAGATACATTTAATAGGGTAGTCTTTGTTTCTCAAGGATATACAATCGGTTTGGGTGAGCAATTGATGAAAGTTGTACATGGGTTATAGAAAAGAGGAGGTATACAATAATCGTTAATTCTTGCCCTTAATGCGTTTTTTCGGAAAAGAATGATTACGTTTGCAGCAAATTATGACTAAGTACATTTTTTGCATATTAGCATGTGCATTTCTGGTATTGGGATTTAGTAATATTTCCAATAAAGAATTGCAGGGATTTCAGAAAAAAACTGAAACCTCGTCTAATGACATGCGATATGAAGCAGTGTCATGCTGTTGCGTTTCTTCTGCCGGCTTCGACAAGCCAGGTAAAGATTCTCATTCGCAGTTTGTTGACGAGACATCCACTTGTAATGTTAGTGACTGTATTTTTGACAATATCTCTTTTCCGAGAAGCATTGTTCCTTTCAAGAACCTGAAGTTCAATACCAATACTGTGATTATACAGATATTGAGCTCTCTGAATGTTCTGCTTCCGGAGAATCGTTTGGGTCATATCGACCTTGATGTTAATTACACTAAATATTCGTGTAAGTATTACGTTTACACATTGGCGCATATTCTTATTTAGACTCTACTCTTGTCTTTGGGTAGGGTGAGGTGTGCCTGTTATTCTGATCCCCTCTGCCACTTTTTCCTTTATTTTATTTATTATCTATTTTATTCATGTCAACATGGAAAACAAAGAATGTATTTCCTGTGACTTGGAACAAAAGACGGGTATTAATGTGTCTTATTGCTACCAGTGTGGTAAGTGTACGGCCGGATGTGTGCTGTCAGAGGAGATGGATTATGCTCCCAGCTATATTCTCCGGTTGTTGCAGACAAAAAATGCTCAAAATGACCGTCGTGTGTTAAGTTCCAATGCCATCTGGATTTGCTTGAATTGCGAAAACTGTATTGCGAGGTGCCCTAAAGAGATCAACATTCCCAAAGTGATGGACTATCTGCGTGAGAGATCCCGTAAAGAAAGATGCATCCATAAAGAATCACGTCCTGTCGTAGCTTTTCACTCCGCTTTTCTCGAATCAGTGAAAAGAACGGGAAGGCTCTACGAAGTCGGATTAGTTGCAGGGTTTAAAGCCCGTACCTTACGTTTGACACAGGATTTGAATGTGGCTCCTGTTATGTTCGTCAAAGGGAAGCTCAACCTTTTTCCGGAACGGGTAAAAGATGAGAATAAGATCAAAAAGATATTTGCACAAACCATTGAAAAGACTCAAAAGTAGCTATGAAAATCGGTTTCTATCCGGGATGTTCGCTAAACGGAACTTCTCGTGAATACAATGAATCAGTCAAAGCACTGGCACAGGTGATGGGACTCGAACTGATCGAGTTGAAAGACTGGAATTGTTGCGGCGCAACGGCAGCTCACTCCATGAGTAAACAATTGTCTCTGGCCTTACCTACCCGTGTGTTGGCTTTGGCAGAACAACAGGGATTTCAAGAAATCGTTGTCCCCTGCGCTTCCTGTTACAATCGTTTGAGTGTTGCTCAATATGAATTATTGAACAATGAAGTATTGAAGGATGAAATACTGACTACAGTTGGAATGCGCTACCTCGGTAATGTGAAAATATTGAATGTCATCCAGATGATAGAGAAATATATGTTGGATGCATTAAAAGAGAAGATAGTACGTCCTTTTGCTCATCAAGTGGCTTGTTACTATGGCTGCTTGCTGGTGCGTCCCCATAAAATATTAAACTTCGACCGTCTGGAAGATCCGCAAAGCATGGACAAAATCATGTCTCTGATTGGTGCCACTCCTATTGACTGGGCTTTCAAAACAGAGTGCTGTGGTGCGGGCTTGTCCGTTTCTCGCACAGACCTTGTAGGACGTCTCTCGGGAAATATACTGAAAGATGCTGACGACCGGGGAGCGGAAGCTGTGATTGTGGCTTGTCCGATGTGTCATTCTAATTTGGATATGCGTCGCCCTGCTATTAACCACTATCTGGCAAAACCTGTTACCATACCGGTTCTTTATATCACACAGGCTATCGGACTGGCTGTCGGACTGACTCCCAAGGAATTGGGACTGGGACGTCATTTTGTAGCTGTAAATTTGAAGGAGGCGGAAGTATGTCTAAAATAGGAGTTTTTATCTGCCATTGCGGTGAAAATATCAGTGCAACTGTCGACTGCGAAAAAGTGGCCGAGGCGGCAAAAGAAATGGAAGGCGTTGCCTATGCCATTGATTATAAATATATGTGTTCCGATCCGGGACAGACATTGATTAAGAACGCCATTAAAGAATATGGATTGGATGGCGTTGTCGTTGCTGCCTGTTCTCCGCGAATGCATGAACCTACCTTTCGGAGAGCATGTGCGGAAGCCGGATTGAATCCTTATCTGTGCGAGATAGCTAATATTCGTGAGCATTGCTCTTGGGTACATGAGAAAGGGGAGGCAACTACCCGTAAGGCTGTTGATATTGTCAAAAGTCTGGTTGAAAAGGTAAAGCGGAATCATCCTTTGGTTCCCATTCAGGTTCCTATCACCAAAAAAGCACTGGTGATTGGAGGAGGAATTGCCGGAATTCAGGCAAGTCTGGACATCGCCAATTGCGGACATCAGGTCATTCTGGTAGAGAAAGAACCGTCCATCGGCGGACACATGTCACAGCTTTCGGAAACTTTTCCTACATTAGACTGTTCGCAGTGTATTCTTACTCCCCGAATGGTGGAAGTAGCGCAGCATCCGAATATCACTCTTTATACGTATGCCGAACTGGAGCATGTGGAAGGATTTATCGGTAATTTTAAAGCCAGTATACGCCTGAAAGCGAAGAGCATTGATGAGAAATTATGTACCGGTTGCGGACTTTGTACGACTAAATGTCCCAACAAAAAGATACCGAGCGAATTTAATGCCGGTTTGGGAATGCGTACAGCTATTTATGTTCCTTTTCCGCAAGCAGTGCCCAATAAACCGGTGATTGATAAAGAACATTGTACCCATTATCGCAATGGTAAATGCGGAGTCTGTGAAAAGCTATGTCCTACGGGGGCTATCCGTTTCGGACAAGAGGACCGTATTATCACCGAAGAAGTCGGAGCGATTGTAGTAACTACAGGATTCAATGTGTTGAATACAGACTTTTTTCCCGAATATGGATATGGGAAATATAAAGATGTCATTACCGGATTGCAGTTTGAGCGTCTGGCATCGGCTTCCGGTCCTACATTCGGAGAGATTCGCCGTCCGTCTGACGGACAGATTCCTCAAAAGATTGTATTTGTAGCCTGTGCCGGTTCCCGTGATCCGGCCAAAGGAATTCCTTATTGCTCTAAGATATGCTGTATGTACACAGCCAAACATGCGATGCTTTATCAGCACAAGGTGCATGGTGGCGAATCGTACGTGTTCTATATGGATATTCGTGCCGGAGGAAAGAATTATGAAGAATTTGTGCGCCGTGCCATTGAAGAGGATGGAGTGAATTACGTCCGTGGTCGCGTCGCCCGTATATATGAGAAGAACGGTAAATTGATTGTTAAAGGAGTAGACACCCTGTTGGGAGCATCACCTGTCGAGATAGAAGCTGACATGGTAGTGCTTGCTACAGCGGGAGTTGCCAACAAGGGAGCGGAAGAACTGGCGCAGAAGATGCACATTTCTTATGACCCTTATCAGTTCTTTGCCGAATCTCACCCCAAACTGAAACCGGTGGAAACGAATACAGCCGGAATCTATCTGGCAGGAGCCTGTCAGGCGCCGAAAGATATTCCCGAAACAGTGGGAATGGCTTCGGGAGCCGCTGTGAAAGTAGCAGGATTGTTTTCACAGGCAAATCTGGTTCGTGAGCCGTTGATAGCCGTTGTCAATCGTACTGCCCCTCCGTTATTCAGCACTTGTGTTGGGTGTTTCATGTGTCAGACAGCTTGTCCTTATCAGGCCATCGAACGTGAAGAGATAAAAGACAGAAACGGAAATGTGATAAAGACAGTCGCAAAAGTAAACCCCGGACTTTGTCAGGGTTGTGGTACTTGTGTTGCTTTCTGCCGTTCCAAATCTATTGATATACAAGGATATTCCAATGAACAGGTCTATGCCGAAGTGATGGCATTGCTGAACCATTAAAAAGAGAGTAAGCTATGAACGAAAATAAGATCGAGAATAATCAGGAATTTGAACCGCGCATTGTAGCTTTTGTCTGTAATTGGTGCACGTATGCCGGGGCAGACCTGACAGGTACGAGCAGGTTGAAGTATGCGACTAATGTAGAAATTGTCCGCTTCCCCTGCACAGGAAGAATTGACTTTATGTTACTGTTGAAAGCCTTTGCCGGAGGTGCTGATGGAATTATCGTTTCGGGTTGTCATCCGAATGACTGTCATTATACATCCGGAAACTTCCACGCACGTCGTCGTTGGATTGTATTCCGCGGACTGCTCGACTTCCTGGGAATTGATGTACGTCGTATCCGTTATTCATGGGTGTCGGCGGCAGAGGGGGCCAAGTGGGCTGATCTGGTGAATGAGACAGTTGCCGGAATCCGTGAACTGGGACCTTATCTGGAGTATCAGAAAGCTTCGGACTATTTGGAAAAGGAGGCTATCTATGAGTAAACTGACAGAAAAAGCAGTTGCTTTGTTACAAGAAGGAGAGGTGAATCTTGTGATAGGCTATGAAGAAGGAAACCACGGAACACGTCCTCTCTTTTGCCGGCAGGCTGAAAATGCCGACAGACTGATACTGGACGACCGTTGCACGAATAATATCGCAGTTTATCTGACAAAACGGGAATTGACAGGAACAGGCAAAGTGGCTATAACAGCTACAGTACCGGCATTACGGACGGTTGTTCAATTGGCATTCGAAAACCAGTTGAAAGAAGATAATCTTCTGGTATTGACCGTTGACGGACATGGAGAAGTTATCCAGTTTAAAGGATTCGATGAAATAAAAACATATCTGGCAGACTTTCCCTTGACTATTAGTGAGGAGAATCTTCAACTGATTGATCGTCTGAAAAAGATGAGTCGTGAAGAGCGGTGGAAATATTGGATGGAGGAAATGTCGAAATGCATCAAATGCTATGCTTGCCGGGCTGCCTGTCCGTTGTGTTATTGCAGCCGGTGTATTGTGGAGGTCAATTGTCCGCAGTGGGTACAACCCTGGTCTGCTCCGCTGACAAATATGGAGTGGCAGATTAACCGCGTGATGCACATGGCAGGACGCTGTATCGGTTGTGGCGCTTGTAAACAAGCCTGTCCGGTGGGTATTCCTCTTCATTTGATGACACAAAGTATGATGGAAGACATTCAGGGCGAGTTCGGGGTTGCTCCCGGTGCTATCAATCCTGCGGGAAATGTACTTTCTACCTTCAAGGCAGAAGATAAAGAGAACTTTATACATTAAAAGAAAGTAATGGAAAATCTACATATCAGTAAAAGCAGTCTGCAAGAATGGTTTCACCAGATGGTGAAAAAGGAAATGCATATTTTTGCTCCTGTGCATTCAGGAGATAAAGTAGACTTCAAAAGAGTGACTTCTTACGATGAGGTAGCGACGGACTATGTGCAGACTACCCAGTCGGCTAAACGCTTTGCGTTCCCGAAAACAGAAGTTCTGTTCTCTTATCAGAAAGACGGGAAAGAAGCTACTTTGCAGGAAGCGGATATTCATGCCATTCCCGAAACGATTCTCTGGAAAATCCGTCCTTGTGATGCAGCAGGGTTTGCACCCCTTTCCGGCATTTTTAATTGGGATTATAAAGATAAACTATACAATGCCCGACGGGAGAAAATGACATTAATCAGCTTCAGTTGTGCACAATGCGATGAATCATGTTTCTGTACTTCCGTTCACGGGGGGCCCGGTAATACTGCCGGCAGTGATATTCAGATTACGGAGTTGCCGGATCAGAGTGCATTGGTGGAAGTCTTGACAGCAAAAGGCAAAGCATTGGTTAAATTCTTTGTGAAAGAATATACACCTGCCGAAGAAATTGATAAGGAACAATATCTGGCATCCGTTCCCACCCGTTTCAATGTTGATAATGTACGTGAGAAGTTGGCGGGAGCATTCGACAGTCCTGTTTGGAAACAACAGTCCGAACGCTGTTTGGGATGTGGCGCATGCGCTTATGTTTGTCCAACCTGTGCCTGTTTTGATATTCAGGAAGATGCCAAAGGTTCGTCCGGTCATCGTGTCCGTTGTTGGGATTCTTGCGGCTTTTCGCTGTTTACCCTCCATACGTCCGGACATAATCCGCGCCCGACACAAAGCACCCGTTGGCGTCAGCGCATTTTGCATAAGTTCTCCTATATGCCTGAACGGATACAGGAAACTGGTTGTACCGGATGCGGGCGTTGTTCGCGTGCCTGCCCGGTAGATATGAATATACTTGAACACTTAATATCGATATCAAGCCATGAATGAGCAGTCGAATATATATCTTCCGCACCTGATGGTGATTGAGAAGATAACCCATGAAGCTCCGGGAGTCAAGACTTTCCGGTTAAGATTTAAAGACGAGAAGGAAGGAGAAGCTTTTCACTTCAAAGCCGGACAGTTCGGTGAATACTCTGCGTTTGGTGAAGGAGAGTCAACTTTCTGTATTGCTTCGTCGCCTACTCGTAAAGGATATATCGAGTGTACATTTCGCCAGGCAGGACGGGTGACTACCGGACTTGCCAAACTGGAAGAAGGAGCTACCGTCGGTTTTCGCGGACCTTTCGGAAACACATTTCCGTTGGACGAGTGGAAAGGAAAGAATCTGTTGTTCGTTGCAGGTGGTATAGCACTTCCGCCGATGCGTTGCGTCATCTGGAATGCATTGGACAGGCGGGAAGATTTTAAAGATATAACGATTGTTTACGGAGCCAAGTCTGTTAACGACTTGGTATATAAAGAAGAACTGAAAGAATGGGAAAACCGTCCGGATGTCAATCTGATAACTACGGTTGATCCTGGGGGCGAGACTCCCGACTGGACAGGAAAGGTCGGTTTTGTACCTTCAGTGCTTGAGGCTGCTGCACCTGCCAGTGCAGATTCCGTGGCAATAGTTTGCGGACCTCCGGTGATGATAAAGTTCACTTTTCCTGTATTGGAGAAGTTAGGCTTTGCCGATGAGAATATTTATACTACCTTGGAGAACCGGATGAAATGTGGTGTTGGAAAATGTGGACGGTGTAATGTCGGGAAGTTGTATGTCTGCAAAGACGGTCCTGTATTTACCAAAGCCCAGTTGAATGATATACCTCCTGAATACTAATGATAAGGTATTTAAGGACTAAAATATTGTGTTTTCCGTTGTGAAACGGGAGTTACGTCGTATAAAAGCAAGGATATATACCGAAGTGATTTCAGGCAAATAATATCCGCCGATTGTTTTTATATGGTGATGAGGAATGCCCAGTGGGATTAACTTTCATGTGTGTCTAAATTTTATA
>ERZ772886.1853-NODE-1853-length-18235-cov-4.999340_pt1 | contig 18235 bp, 17 predicted proteins | sample MGYA00512128_ERZ772886 | MGnify/ENA primary metagenome ERZ772886 (study PRJEB29015, sample SAMEA2737698) | human gut metagenome | biome: human gut; feature: human-associated habitat; material: faeces | place: China | collected 2012 ... | reverse complement strand
TAAAACGCACGGTGCGGCGGAAATGTAAATTTTTTTGCGGCCGTACCGCGTGGCCGGCGGCATGTATATTCGGGGCGCGCCTGTCCAAAATACTACTATCATGTGCCGCAGCCGCAGCCAGCGCCGCCAAGAAGCCCGGCGAACTGTTCTCCGCCGCCGTCAAGCAGCAGCTTGGCGTGGTCTTCGGACGCATGACCCGCCCGGTCACGCTCGCTCTCGAGCTGGACGGCACTCCGCTTTCGGCGGAATTGCAGGGTTTCATCGGCGAGATGGTTGCGCTGTCCGGCGGCAAGCTGAACTCGGTTGCCGTTGATGCCGCAGGGCTGATCACGGCGGTGGATGGTGCTTCTGTGCCTACTTCTTTGGTGGTCGGCGAACCGCTGTCCGTCACCTTGCCGGACGGCACCGAACTGCCCACTTATGGTTCGTTGGACGATTCCGGCCGCGCCACATTCGACGTCGCCGGCGTCCTGCCGCTCGCCCGTCCGACCGTGCGCATCTGCGTGCCGGCTGAGGGCGACGGCAAGGCCGGCAAGGACGGCAATGGTTCACTGGTCTTCACCGGTCTGGCCTTCCACGGCGTACCTTCCGGCCATGAGTTCAACTCGTTCGTACTCGGCCTGTACAACGCGGCCGGTCCCGGCCAGCCGCTGGGCGACGACCTGATCGAACGCGCGAAGTCCATCACAGACCCGCTGAACATCATGATCCTCGTCTCGCTCACCTGCACGATGTGTCCGGAAACCGTGCTTGCTTCCCAGCGCATTGCCTCCCTGAGCCCGGCCGTGCGCGCCGAAGCCTACGACGTCTCGCACTTCCCCGAACTCAAGGACCAGTACGGCGCGATGAGCGTGCCCTGCATCGTCATCACCCACGCCGACGGCACCCAGCAAGTTGAATTCGGCAAAAAGAGCATCCCCCAAATGCTCGAACTGGTCGGCGCGTAAGCCGCACGACCTCAGGTACTCAACAGCAACAACAACGATTCTGCCAAAATCGTGACGTACATCGATTGATGCGATCGATGCGCCCGACTCCGGCAGAATCGTTGTTTTGCGGCAGCTCAGCCTCGGTCTTCGACGGCCTTCGTGACGTTTCTGTCGCCGAGGTACTTGACCAAGCTGATGCTGATCAGGGCCACGACGAACAGGCCGGTGAGCACCGGAATCAGCGCGGCGTAGCGGTGGGCCTGATCAGGCGCGTGGGCAACTACGAACGAGGCCAACTGGTTGCCGGACAGACCGGCGAACGCCCAGGCGCTCAGCGTCAGACCGTGCGTGGTGGAGACGGTTTTGGTGCCGAAGTGCTGATCAAGCAGCACGGGCAGCGTCGAGAAACCGCCACCATAGCCCGCGTTGACGAGGAACAGCATGGCCAGCACGGCCCACAGCAGAGCGTTGCCGATGCTGTTGGTGAAGATCTGCAGCAAGCACACGGCAATCGACATGATGAAGATTACCTGATAGACGGTCTCGCGGCGCTTCAGGTGGTCGGAGAGTGTGGAGAAGCCCACGCGGCCAGCCGTGTTGAACACGGAGTCCACGGCGAGCACCAGTCCGATGATGCCGGAGATGGCGGCGGCAAACTTGGCGGGGCTCAGGTTGGCATACTGCGGGAAGGCCCTGAGCACATCGTGCAGGATGTCCTTCTCTTGGCTGATGAGGGCCAGGCCGCAGGTGATGTTGATATAGAAGGCTATCCAGATGCCCCAGAACACGGGCTTCTTGAGGATTGTCTTGCGGCTGACGTGTGAGGTCGCGGGATCGTACACCCAGCCGGCCGGACGCTTGATGAGCAGGAAGCCGACGAACATCATCACCGCGTAGACCGCGGCGAGGATGAAGAACATGCTGACCAGGCCAACCGTGCCGATGAGATATTCCATCAGTGGGCTGGCAATGGCCTTGGCCAGGCCGAAGCCGGCGACGGCGATGCCGGTGGCGAGGCCCTTGTTGTCGGCGAACCACAGCATCAGGTTCTTGACCGGGGTCAGGTAGCCGATGCCCAGACCGACACCCATGATCGCGCCGTAGCAGATGAACACGCCGGGCAGGAATCCCAATGCGATGCTCACGCCCGTACCGGCGAAACCGACCACAAAGCAGACCATTGAGATAAGAGCAGATTTCTTGATGTTTTTCTCAACCATCGGCCCGGCGAATGCAGCGGACATGCCAAGAAAGAAGATGGCGAGAGAGAAGCCCCATTCCACGGAGGCGGGGCTGGCGTGAAGCTGGTCCGCGATCAACTGCTTGAACACGCTCCAGCAATAGACGGTGCCGATTGGGATATGGATCAATAGTGCGGGGATGATTGCGCTGGCCCAACGATTCTTGGTAAACCTTGCCATGTATAGGCGAATCCTTTCGCAACTGGCGTACGATGACCTGCCGGTTGGAACAAGAGGAGTTTCGTCGAGGAAACGGATGCACACCACATGTACTGCGAACAATTCGCTGAACATCTTTGGTGTTGTTTTCATCGGCGCCGCTGGCTCTTGTCGACGCCGACAAACAGCATTATAACGCCGTTACGGTGATGCCGTGTCCGATTATCGTGGGTTGCGACCGTGAGCTTATTCACATCGAAAACGGTTATGGAACGGTATCAATGTGAGTAAACTTGTGCTGCTGAACCGTGAAAGCCTGACGGTTGAGTTTACAAGCGAGGCATCCCGACCTCAGATTGACGATGAGCTCGTGGACAACGTGGTGGCGTTGGCCAATACCGAAAAAACGGGTCGTTGTACCTTGGCATCGAAGACAACGGCACGGTAACCGGTGTTAGCAGGGAACATCGCAGCGTTGACGGGCTGGCGGTGTTTATCTTCTTCAGCAAGACGGTGCCGCAGGTCGCGTGGTGCGTGCTGAAATCATCCATGCGGACAACGGGTTGCCGGTGGCGTGTATCGAGGTAGACCGCAACTTGCAGATTGTGTCCAGTATCCAGGGGGCGGGACAGCGCCGTCTGAAGGAGGATGGAACGCCCGAGGTGGTGCCGCTGTTCCCGAGCCGGTTCGTCAGTCGCCTATCCCAGTTGCGCAACTACGACTACAGCGCTCAGTCCGCGCGGAATCACGATTGGACGACTGGGATCCTGTCGCGCGCGAACGGTTGCGCGACAGGATTCGTCTCACCAATTCCGGCGATACATTGCTGCTGTTAGATGACGATGACCTCGACCGTGCGTTGTTGATGGTGGTGGACGGTTCCTACGGTCCGCAACCATCGCTTGCCGGAGTGCTGACCATCGGCAAGGTGGATGCGATCCGACGTTCCATGCCCATGGCATCGGAAGTGTTTCAAGTGATGAAAGGGGCGTCTTTGGCCGTCAACGCCGAACCCTTCGTGGATGCCGTTGGCTGATATGTTCTCGCACATCAACGCATTGAAGCCTTGGAATCCGAATCACGAAATCATGAGCGGTCTGGTTCATGTCAATCTGCCTGATTTTGACCGTCAGGCGTTCCGTGAGGCAATGGCCAATGCGTTCTGCGATCCTTCGTCGCCATTGAGCAATGGCATTGTCGGGAAAGTTGGACGAAGTCGGCGAATCGGATAGGTGGATTTGGGAACGGCTGGGGCATATATGGGAACGCCTCGGCTGCTGGACCGGTTCATCACAGCAGCCGAGGCGTTTGATAAAGACTTAAATTTTACTTGCTGAAAACCTTCTTGAACAAGGTGGAGGAGGCCTTAGCGAAGGCGAACTGGCTGAGGCCGGCCTGGTCATGGCTCCGCTGTACCCGATTCTGAACAAGCGTATCCCGCGCCGCTACCTGTATATCGGCGGCATGATCTCCATGATTGTCGCTTACGTTCTGCTGGTGCTCTTCTACATACCGGGCACGCTCATCCAGATGACCGCCATCCTGTCCCTGACCGACTCCATCGAATACGGCCAGCTGAAGAACGGCAAGCGCAACGAGGCCGTCACCCTGTCCGTCCGCCCGATGCTCGACAAGATCGGCGGCGCCCTGTCGAACGGCATTACCGGCTTCATCGCCGTCGCGGCGGGCATGACCGGCAGCGCCACCGCGGCCGATATGACCCCTGCGAACATCCACACCTTCGAGGTCTGCGCATTCTATGCGCCGCTCGCCCTGATCGTGCTCAGCCTTCTGGTGTTCATGTTCAAGGTGAAGATCAGCGAGAAGATGCACGACGAGATCGTCGAGCAGCTCGAATCCAAGCTCGCGTCCGGTGAAATCTCCGACGAGGAAGCCGAGACGGTCGAGACGGTTGAAGCCGTCAACGAGAAGGCCAAGACTCTGACCGAATAAATAACCAATACTCGTCACACCCTCCTTTCTCTCTGATGGAGGCCCCAATTTCGGTTGGGGCCTCCATTGGTATATGCGCTGTTTTATAACCATTCAAAGTTTGTCAAATGGATAAAACGACCGATGCCCCAAGGGCATAATGCAGCCAATGCTGTTTCTCATTTTCACTCAAGGCGTATCTTGCCGTGTTTTGAGATGAACCATGTATTTTCGTGAATAACCAATCGAAGAATCGAATTAGATTTCATTGTTTCGGATGAGAAGGTCCCAGCTTTACAGGGGGTATTAATGACCTTTATCTCACGGGCGGCGCGCTATGTGCTCAGAAAACGAGCGCGCACCGCGGTGCTGTTCATTGTGCTGACCATCATAACGGCGAGTATGCTGTCCGCAACCGCGGTTTCTCAGGCAGCTCAACATGAGGCCGGACAGATTGAAAAACAGGCGGTCGGCGGATTCGTGCTGGCCAGTAACCTGCAAGGCAGCATGCTGACGCCTCGCGGAGGCGGAATGGTTCGTCCCGCTGATGTGCAACGAATCTCGAAGCTGTCCGGGGTTGGCTCGTGCATGGTCAGGCAGAACGCCACCGCCGATCTCGTGGGAGCCAGCGTGGTGAAGGTCCCCGGCGGCGATGATTACGATGCGGAGAAAGAACAGCAGTTCGGCAATACGGCCAACGTCATAGGCACAAACGATTCGTCAAAACTCAATGTGTTCACGTCCCACACGCTCGGCATGGTCGAAGGACGTCATCTCAAGGCGTCCGATAAGCATATGTCGATGGTCCATGAGGATCTCGCCAAAACCAATGGGCTTAAAGTCGGCGATACCCTCACGCTCAAGGCCAATCCATATGATGCCGACAATGAGTCGCATTCGACGGCAACTGTCAAAACCACCATCGTCGGAATATTCAAAGGGGACAGCGACAGAAAGGTATCCAGCCGCGCGGAACTCACCTCCAACACTGTGTACACCGATTTGGACACTACAAGTACTCTGTACCAGTACAAGGTCGGCAAGGAAATATACCAGGATGCCACTTTCGTTCTGGACAGGGGTGTCGACGTGGAGAAAACCATGGAAGCGGCGAAGAAGCTTCCGGTGGATTGGAACAACTACCAGATCACGCGCAATGACCAATATACGTCGAGCATGCTGAATGCCGCCCGAAGTGTGCGCTCCATGATGCGCGGCGCTTTGATCGGCGTGACCATCTCGGCAGTGATAGTCCTCAGCCTCATGCTCTTGCTGTGGATGAACGACCGACGTCAGGAGATGGGCGTATTGGTGTCCCTCGGCATCGGCAAGCCATCCCTGATCGCCCAATATCTAACCGAGATGATTCTGATCGGCCTGCCGTCCCTGGTCCTCGGATGGCTGTGCGCACGGGGAGCGGCCCAATGGCTTGGCACCTCGGCCCTCCGTTCCGTGAACGCCTCCGCGGCGAAGGAACTGAGCAGCATGGGACAGGTCGGCGGCGATCTTGAGTCCAATATGTCGGTTCGTACCTTGGATTCGCTCACGGTATCGATCGACACAACCGCCGTACTGTATGTATCGCTCGGCCTGCTGGCGGTGATGCTGGTATGCGTCGCCATATCGTGCATACCGATGCTGCGCAAGTCGCCACGAAGCCTGTCGGAGCTCCGATGACGGGCATGAACGTGTGGAAGCGTGCCACGCTGGCAATCGTACGTAAACCGGTACGCAGCGGAATCATCGGACTGTTGATGCTGATGGTTTTCACCAGTCTCGTGGCTCAGGTCGGAGCGTCAACGGCGCTTCAGAAAATGTCCGACGATATCGGCGGAAGCCTGGGAATAGGTTTTACCGTCGACACCGGCGAGAATCCCGTCAGCCCAAAGGAAGCGATCCGGTTCTCACGCATCCCCGGCGTAGGGAAAACCGTTTACGAACGTAAGACCCTGGCGCAGGTGGATGGCGCGCATCCGGTTGTCCCCGAACATGGTCCTCGACTGGATTCCGGCCTATCCACGCAGGTCAGCGTGCTGGGCACCACTGACTCCTCGTTGTCCGAAGAGTTCCAAAGCGGCCTGTACCGGTTGGAACAAGGACACCACATTTCAGGTAATGGCCGGAACGTACTGATTCACCGGGATTTCGCACGTGAGAATGGACTATCGGTGGGATCGACCTTCCGACTCAGTCAGGAAGGCCGCGATTCCACCGTTCGCGTGGCCGGAATCTTCTCTGGCAATGTACAGGCACAGAGCCCTATGCCATCGGACGCATCGGAGAATCTCATCTATTCGGGCGCTCAAGTGGTTTCCGCGCTGACTGGAGAGGAACGGGTCGGCACGATCCGGTGCCTCTCGGATAATCCGCGGGATCTTTCCGCAGCAATGGCCCAAGCAAAAAAAATCGCCGGAAGCGAGTATGGCGTCACCGATGACTCGGCGCAGCTTTCCGGCGTGCTGCAGTCGGTGGAAACGGTACGCGATCTGGTCCGCATGGTGCTGTTGTCCGTCTGCCTGGCCGATGTGCTGGTATTGGGCATGGCGCTTGTCTTCTGGATTCGCTCACGCATCCATGAGATAGGCACCCTTCTGGCCCTCGGCATCGGCAAGATGCAGATTATCGCCCAGTTCGCGATCGAAACCGGTCTCATGGCTGTGGTCGCCGCCCTGTGCTCGCTGGGAACGGGCTCCCTATTGTCCGGTTACGTGTCCTCGCTCCTGCTGCACGATTCGGGAGTCGCACCTCTTGAATCATTGCAGGTGGAGGCTCTGCCGCCAGAACAGACGCTGCTCATCCTGCTGCTCGGATGCGCGGTCATCGCAATCGCGCTTGCCGTGTCGTGCGCCGCAGTGCTGGCCAAATCCCCGAAATCCATTCTTTCCTCTATGCGTTAGGAGATACTAATCATGACTATCTGTCTGCAATTGGACCATGTCAATTACTCATACGGCGCGGCGAAGATTCGCGTTCTTTCGGACGTGAACGCAGATTTCGAATCCGGAAAGATGTATGCGATAACCGGTCCATCGGGAGCGGGAAAGAGCACTTTGCTGTCTCTGCTGGCCGGTCTGGATGCCCCCTCTGATGGAGTGGTTCGTTTTGAGGGCGAGGATATAGCTACGACGGGTTATTCAAAACACCGTCGCGAGCACGTGTCCTTGGTGTTCCAGGACCATAATCTGATCGACTATCTCACCCCCGAAGAGAATCTGCGCCTGGTCAATCCCAAGGCCGATATGAAGATCCTCGAGGATCTGGGGCTGAGCCGTGAGGAATCGAAGCGCAACATCATGCACTTGTCGGGTGGCCAACGTCAGCGGGTGGCGGTCGGCCGCGCCCTAGTGGCGCCCGGCCGCGCGATTCTGGCGGACGAACCGACTGGCAGCCTGGATCCGGAAATGACTGATGAGGTGATTGATCTTTTGCGGCATGCCGCTCATCAACTCGGTAAATGTGTCATTGTGGTGACGCATTCCAAACGTGTCGCCGATTCCGCCGATGCCGTTTACACCCTCAGACATAAGAAGCTAGCCAAGGCATAGCACTCTCGCACAGACCGCGTTTTCCGTCGGAACAGCGTGGATTGGGGCGACATGCACGGGTTTGGGTAGATACTTTCGTCGCGGACGCTCGCGTTACTCTGGCATCCGTTCGTTATACCCGCCTGTTTGCGCAAGTCCTCGGAGGGATGCGTAGCTCCCTGTGTGTTGCCCCGTTTGCTGAGTGCAAGGGTTGTCATATCGCTTTTGCCTGTTTATACAAGTAAAAACTACTTGTCGTGGGATGCAACTGCGGAACTGGGCTATTGCGCCCAGAGACACAGTGCGAGCGTGTTAGATGACTTGTTATTACAACGGTAGTTCCCGATAAACCAAATCGTCACGGACTGCAAAGCCCTGCCGTTCCCAGAAATCGTTGCCGGCATCGTTGTCTGCGGGCACTCCGACAGCGACTTTCGGCAGACCGATCGTACGAAGCGTTTCAACCACACGGCCCACCAACATCGAGCCAATGCCCCTACCGCGCGCGTCGGGGTCAACCGCCGTGTGGTAGATGCGCGACCGTCTTCCGTCGTGGCCGGCAAGAATCGCGCCAATGATTCTTCCTCCATCGTCCTCGGCTACGAAACAGGTGTCGGGATTGCGTTTGAGAAACGTCTTTATTGCATCCTTGCAATCGTCTATATCCCTCATAGTGAAACCTGTGCATCGCGTCCACAGTCCGTATACCAGCGGATAATCCTCGATTTTCATATGGCGTATGGTCAGTGCTGTCGGTTCGGTCATATTTCTTGCCTTTCTTTTTGAACGCCAACTTCGATTCTCGCATCGTTCCGGTATTTTCTGTGCGGGTATGCCATATTTGCGTTGCACGGCCGTTCGTGGCGTGCGTGTCGGGGAAGCCGTGGAAGTGCCTTGAAGGACAATCCGTCGTTTTTCGGGGATACACCGGATGTGAACACATGGCAACGGCACGGTGAACTATGCTTAACTGGAATTATGCATATGAAGAACAGAAGGATCGCGAGAGCGGCGGCTGTGGTAATCGCAACCGCCATATTGTGCGGCATTGTGCCTATGATTGGCGTCGCACTGCGCAATTCGGCAATCGCAACAACGCGTGAAACCAATATTTTGCAGACTTTAGCGACGCTGCCAGAAGGGTTGCGCGACTGCTCCACGGTACTTGCGTACCTATTTTCAACGGTAGGCTGCATCGCAATCGTCGCCGCGTTTGCCGCTGTCGATTTGCGTATTACCGGCAGCAGGCGCGTCGTCATCCGCGATGTCGTCGTGTCGGCGGCGCCAATACTGTACGTAACCGGCGTCAAATGGCTGGTCGAACGTCCTCGTCCGGTCACGTCCGCCGGCAGTGGTCTGTTGCCTGGCGATCCAAGTTTTCCGAGTGGCCACACGGCGGCCGCGGTGATCGTATCGGTCATGATGATTCTTACCGTACGTAATTTCGCGCACAAATGCTTCCCCGACGGAGAAGATGACGGGCGTGCAAACCGAAGACGGGTATTCCTCCGCAGGACGATCATTGGCGCTGTCGCGCTTGTCGTGGCGGTTGCCTGTTCGCGACTACTGCTCGGCTTGCACTATCCGACCGACGTGATTATTTCCGCCACCATCTGCCCACTCATTTCCTACGCCGTGTGGTGTGTATGGAACGCATGCGAAAGCGCGGGGGAGCGGTAAAATCGTGCGCTGGGTCGACGTCGTCGACCAGATGCCAATTCCAAACAGAGTGCTATCTGCCATGTGAGTTCCTTTGATTCTGAAATCAGTTTGGGGATATCCGATTGTGCGTGCAAAACGACAGGTTGTGTAATACGGCAGTGGTGATGTGACAAAAGCTGGTTCAATCAAACTAGCGGCGAAAACCTGCGTGCGGCACGGCACGATGCAGCGCGGTGCGGCAGCGGGAAAATCGCAAGAAAAACCACAGTGAAGCCAAGCAAGACAGACCTGACGAAGCGGGTTTGCGACATACTTAGTGCAAGGGAGAGCCAATGGAACTCGAAGAACTTTCGGTCGTTGAAAAGGCTGCAATGCTTTCCGGTGGGTCCGAATGGGATTCGCGAGGCAACGCCCGCGCAGACATCCCCAGCTTCGTGATGAGTGACGGCCCCCACGGTGTACGCCGCCAGCTCGGCGAAGGTGACCATCTCGGCATCGGCGCATCCAAGCCGGCCACCGGTAGTGGCAGCCACGGTCGCTGTGGATGATCGGCTTCTCCCCATCCCTGAGCGTGGAGCACGCGTCGGCGAGCATGCCCGTTGGCCAACGCCGCGTTCGGGCTGGTGCCGATCGTCCACGCGACGGGAAGCCCGTCGTGGCAGTCGATCACGGGCGACAGATAGGCCTTGCCCGCGGGAATCGAGAACCCGGCCGGGTCCGTGATCCACAGCCGGTTCGGACGCTCGGCGTGGAAATCCCTGTCCGCCAGGTTCTTCGGCGCCTTGGCGGGCTCGCCCTTGTACGAGCCGTACCGCTTCGCGCTCTTGAACAGGGGCGCCAGGCCATGCCTGGCCGTCAGCCGCATGACCCGTTTCGCCGATACCCTGACGCCCATGCTTTCCGGCTCTAGGTGGACCCGCTTGTACCCGTACCCGCGCTTGCTGTTCTCGAACGCCTCGCGCACGAGCTCCAGTAGACCGGAGTCCTTGTCGGGACGTTTCATGGCGTTGAGCTGGTAATGGTACGTGCCGCGCGCGATGCCGACCACGGGCAGCAGGCTTCCGGCGGTCACGCCGAGCCTCTCACTGGTCTGTTTGACGAGGACGGCCTTCTCTCGGCTGGCCGGGCTTTTCCGGGACTGCGCCCGGCTCTTTTCCCAACAGCTCCAACGTGCCCTTCCGGATCGCGATCTCGATGTCCAGTTCCCTCTTCTCCCGCCGCTGCCGCTCGACATCGGCGTCCAACTCGTCCAGACGGGTCCGCGTCTCCGCCAGCCTCTTCTCCAGCGCCGCCACCGCGTCCGCTAGGCCGGCCGCGTCCCGCGGGCCGGCGGTCGGCGGCATGGCCGCCGACGTAGAGGGCTCCACGCTGGTTTTCCCTTCCCCGGCCGTCGGGGGCTTCTCTCTAGGTGTCTTCGTCACGTGCGTCTCCTTGGATCCGGCGAGCATCTGCCGTTTCCAGTTTCCCGACGACGGACGCCTCCACGCCCAGTCCGGCGGCGGCATCGCGTGATTCCGACCTTCCGGACGCGACCGCGACCACCGCCTTCCGCTTCGATTCCTCGGGAACCGGGCCGTGCCTCAGCTTGCGTCGGCCGGGAGCGAGCTCGTCGATCCACGCGGTGAGCAGCTCATGGCTTTTCGGATAGCCGAGCGCGCGCATGGTGCGTTTCAGACGCCTGCCGTGTCCGAGGTAATGGTCCACCGCGGCCCGCTTCTGCTCGTCCGTGTAGCGCCTGTAGCGTTCGCCGCGCCTGGAGGGGACGCCGGTGCGTTCCTCCTCGAGGCGTTCCCGGTATCACACCGGCAGCATCCCTCTGCTGGGATAGCCGAGCTCGCGGATCACGTCCGCGGCGCCGCGCTCGTATCTGACGTACAGGTCCACGGCCCTGTCACGCTGCTCCCTGCTGCACTTCGCCATAAGGGGGTTCTCCTCCCGGTCGGGAAGTCCAAGAAAACGTCACCATCTCGATGCCTTAAAGAGAAAAGTGTCATGCGGTTCATACGAAATGCGAATGAAAACGTAAATGGGCGGTAGCACTGCTACCGCCCGAAAGATTGAGCTTTATTGTATTTGCTCAAAAGCTTGGAAACTTGCTTGCTGCTATGCGGCCACCTTATTTACATAGGGTTTTAGTGCATGTTCGAACAGTGGTATTTGCAGTTGTACCACTATGCCGAAGCCCAGTATCAGCAATAGATACAATCCTTTGGGAAGCCATTGCAGACTGGCCACTGTTAGTCCGATTGCGATGGCTGGAATGATAAGAGCAGCCAAAGTCGTAAACGGCGATGTGCCACCGAACAGTAGCGCGTTGCGTAAAGTAGCCATCACTGAGTTTTCGAAGCGTGCCGTTAACGGCCAAGCCCAGACCATGATGATGAGCCATAGCAGCGTTAGCATGATTTTCACTATCATCGCAGCCATGCTGGTAGTGAAAAGCCATAAAGCAATGAGCATCAATCCAGTTGCGGCGAGCACTGACCATATGGCCGTTGCAACTGGGAAGTTTCTTTTAAATGCCGAGAAATATGTGCGAAGCAGGTATCCTCGACCTTCTTTTGCCGCCCAAGCAGCTTCGTAGGAAGCCGATAGCGCGGCCCCAATGGTGACCAACGGGATGCTGCACACTGCTGTAAGTAGAGTGAGTACCGCGGCGTTGGCCACCATATCAAGGCCTCGCATGAAAACAGAGTCCTTAGCGAACACTGTGTTCATATTAGATCAGCCCTTCACCGCACCGGCGGTGATGCCTTGGATGATGTACTTCTGGCATAGTGCGAAGAAGATGACGATTGGAATAATCGCCAGCACCAGGCATGCCATCAGGGCGCCCATATCGATACTGCCGTAGCCTCCACGCAGATACTGGATCACGATTGGAATGGTCTTGAACCTTTGCAGATCCAAGGTCAGATACGGCAGCAGGTAGTCATTCCAAATCCACATGGTCTGCAGAATCGCCACGGTGATGATAGATGAACGCATCATCGGCACAACGATGGTGAAGAATGTACGCACCGCTCCGGCGCCATCAATCATTGCGGATTCTTCGATTTCCTGCGGAATGGATTTGATCGTACCTGTGAAGATGAATACGGGAAGTCCTGCGCCGAATCCCAGATACACAAGGCAGACGCCCCATGGGGTGTTCAGGCCAAGCATGTCAGCCATCTTCGACAGAGGGAACATCACCATCTGGAATGGAACAATCATGTTCAACAGGAACAACACGTAGATGATTTTCGATGCGACGTTGTTCACTCGCACAATCCACCAAGCGCACATCGAGGTGCAAAGGAGGATGAGAAGCACTGCACCGACCGTAATGACAAGGCTCCACCCAAAGCTGGCAATGAAGTTGGTCTTCTCGATGCCATCCTTGTAGTTGAAGAGTCCCGCAAATTCCTTACCAGTTGGCAAGGAGAAGGTGTCCGCGGAGATGTAGACCTTCTTTTTGAAGGAATTAATCAGCACTAGAGCAAGCGGGAACAACCACGCCAAAGAAATGACCGAGAACAGTCCGGTCCAGAATGGGCCGTGCTTGATGCGCTGGTTCATGCTTGGACCTCCTTACTGGTGGTGAGTTTGTTCTGGATGATGGCAATCAGGGCAACGAGGATGAAGAACATCACTGCCTTTGCTTGGCCTACGCCCTCGAATCCGGCTCGTCCGTAGAACGTGCGGTAGATATTCAAGGCCAGCATTTCCGAGGTGTTACTCGGAGCGCCGTTGGTCAGAGCGAGGTTCTGATCGAAGAGCTTGAATCCATTGGTCACGGTAAGGAACGAGCAGACGGTGATGCTTGGCATCATCAGCGGAATGGTGATGCTCCATAGAATCTGTTTCGGAGTGGCACCATCCACGGAAGCGGCCTCTATCACGTCGCCAGGAACGTTTTGCAGTCCGGCGATGTAAATCACCATCATGTAGCCGATTTGTTGCCAACAAACTAGGATTACCATGCCGATGAATCCGTATTTGGCGTGATATGTCAGCGAGATGTTCCAGTGGGCCAGAACGCCGTTCAACAGCAGCTGCCAGATATAGCCCAGCACGATGCCGCCGATGAGGTTAGGCATAAAGAACACCGAACGGAACAGTTTCGCACCGCGCATCGCCTTCGTGAACATATAAGCGACGAAGAATGCGGCGACATTGATCAATATGGTGGTGACGATGGTGAAGGCCAGAGTGAACAGCAGCGCATGCAGGAAGTCGGGATCCTGGAATGCTCTGACATAATTTTTCAAGCCTACGAATTCGGCATCGGTGATCGTGGTGAATTCGGTGAAGCTGAGATAGATACCCATCACCAGCGGCACTACGAAGCCGAGGGCGAAAGCGAAGCATGTCGGTAGTACAAACAGGGGCCACCAGCGCCTGATGGCCCGACCGGTCATAGTGATCATGACAGGGTTTCCTCACTCGCTGTAAGCAAGCTTGTATTCGCTGGCCCAGTCATTGGTGAATACCTTGACAACATCATCCCAGCTGCCATTGCCCTGAGCGTAGTTAAGCTCTGCGGAACCGAGATTCTGCTCCCACTGGTGAGAAACGGTAGGAACGCTGATTACATCGGTCTTTCCGGCCTTCTGGTATTCACGATTGACGCCCACCAGCGGATTGGTGACTTGGTACTTCTCGTTGTCGAAGCCCTTGAACGGAGACACCAGTCCCATGTCCTGGGAGATGGCCTTAAGCGCGGTATCGGAAGTGACCAGCCAGCTCAGGAACTTTTCAGTGGCTTGCTGATCCTTTTCGGAGACCTTGGAGTTCACGCACCAGTAATTGCTGATCACTTGATTCAGACCCTGGTTCTCTTCGCCCTTGGCGCCAATGTAGATGGGGAACACTCCCAGATCGTTGTCAGACACGGATTGACCCTTGATCTGGTTGTAGGCCCACACGCCATCCTGGAAGAACACGGCCTGGCCTGTGGCGAATTCGGCGATTGAATCATCCATGGTCTTACCGGACAAGGAGCTGGGCTCGACCGTGGAATCCTTAATGTACAGATCGAAGATGTTCTTCATCTTCTTGACATAGGTGCCCTTGACGCTGGACGGAACCTTGGTCATGTCGACACCGTCATCGGCGTATTCGTAGTACAGCGGCACGCTGGGGAGATGGAAGTTATAGCGGAAAGCCGAGCTGGTGTCGAGACCTGCGGAGCTGAACGCTCCCTTGACGCCAATTTCGTCCTTGTGCGCTTGAATCTCGTCCGCGACGGTCTTCAACGCCTTGAAGTTGTTGATGTCTTCGGCGGACTTCACCGTTGACCAGCTGGCGTCGAAATACTTCTTGAGCAAAGACTTGTTGTAGATGATGCCGTAGCTTTCGGTTGCGTAAGGAATGGCGATTGGTTTGCCCTCATCGTTGGTCAGCACACGATTCTTGTAATTCTTGTCAAGCTGCTTGTAGATGTCGCTGTTGGACAAATCCTTGGCGTACTTCTTGAAGCTGCTCATGAAGCTCGGGCCATCAGCCTGGAACATCGTAGGAGCGGCCTTCTTGGAAAGCTCCGAACGCAACGTCGCATCGTAATCGGTGCCGCCGGTCTGAATCTGAACCGGAATGCCGGTTTCCTTCTCGAATGCCTTGCCGAGCTTAACCCATGTCGACTGCTCTTCGGCTTTCTTGTTGAGATAGTAGACGCGTCCGTTCTTGCTTTCCGCCGAGGAACTGTTGCCGCATGCGGCAAGTCCGCCGAGGCCCAAAGCAAGAGCAGAAATCACGCCGACTGCACGAAGCATCCATTGCTTGTTTTTCATTTTCAATCCTCCTTTGTTCCCTGTAATCTACTTCGATTTGCGGGAACAATGTATACGATATCATCAAGTTTTCCAACCGTCAAATAATGTATACTGGTTTTAGATGTATACGAGTTCATCGGAGAAACCCCTTCTTGGAGAACACAGGTGTTATCCTTTGAAAAACAACAGAAATGAGGCATCAATTTGAAGCCCACGACGCAAGATGTCGCGAATAAAGCCGGCGTGTCGACGGCCACTGTTTCGAGAACATTCGCTCATCCTGACAAGGTGTTGCAGGAAACGCGTGAAAAGGTTATGACTGCGGCACAGGAGCTTGGATTCACTATCTCGCGTTCCGCTTCGGCGTTGAAATCACAACAATCGTTCCGTATTGCCGTGCTGATTAGCGAGCCGGTGACCACTTGGTTTAACTCTCACATTTGTGGGGCGTTGAATGATGTGTTGCAGCCGGAGGGCTATGACATTTGTACGTATTACATTCCCGATGTAACCAATCGTCGGCAACTGTTTGAGGAGATTCCATTGCGGCACAACGTTGATGCCGTGGTCGTCTCGTCGTTCGGTGTAGACGTGATGGAAATCGAGGATCTTAGACGTCTTGATATACCGTTGATTGGTATCAATGTGCCTGTTACACAGGGTTTTAGCGCCACCATCGGCATTGATGAATATGCCAGTATGCGCTTGGTTGTTAAGCATCTGCATGATCTTGGACACCACAGAGTTTGTTTTGTATGTTCCGAATTGAAGCATGCACCCTTGCCGTATAGCGCTGATTTACGTTCCGATGCCTTCCTGCGTGCATGCCATGACGTTGGCGAATCCATTGAGCCTTTGTTGATTCATGTGCCACGTGAAGTTGATGAACCGGAGAATTACGCGATATCGCAATTGCTGACATGCTCGCCGCGGCCTACGGCAGTCTGTTGTTTGAGTGATGGGATGGCCATTCCGCTGTTATTCAAGCTGATGCGGAGCGGTATTAAAGTTCCTCAGGACATGTCGCTTGTCGGTTTTGATGACAGCACCTATGCAAAGCAATTCAATCTCACCACCGTTCATCAGGAAGTGGATTTTCTTGGTGCTGAGGCAGGGCGTCTGGTGTTGGATCTTATCCGTGGACAACAGCCTGAAGTTCAGAATAGGGTTTTGGATACATATCTTGCATTGAGGGCTTCAACTGCTCCTCTGCCATAAGTCTGATGGAGAAGTCATGAGATGCCATATGGGTATGTGACGGCGAAATTCTCTGCTCGGATGTGCGTCCTATGCGTATATGCTCCTGATTTTGTCGATGCTTAGGAGAATATGCAGGATGCATAAAAGCAAGGGAAGAGCATCTGAATTTTGAGAAGGCTCGTAGTTGCGGTTCCCCCTATTCTTGATTGGCGAATGTCTTGCCTCGCAGATGGGGCTGACCCTTTGTTGTTCCTAAAGAAAAACATCCTGGTGGCGAGGACTTGGGAAAGAGAAGGAAACCAAATCCATGTCACCAGGATGAGAGCACGTTCCGATTTCCGGTTATTGATACCGTTTGTCGGAAGGGCTATGGCGGGTTGAGGGGAATGGAATTTTGCCCGCCATCTGTCCACTTATGATGAGTGAAACGTTACATGCTAAGCATGGTAATTAAAGTTCGATCGCCACTCCCTCCCATGGAGCCAGTTCACGCTTCGTAAGCGAAAGTTTGGTGTGAGCTGAATCGTGCGTTGTTATGACGATATGGGATTCGTCGACATCGAGGGGAAGCAAGGCCGCTGTTTCCGACGGAATACGTGCAATCTCTCCCGAGACATTGACCATGACGAGAAGTCGTTTAGCGACCTGCCCGTCCTTGGACGAAAGAGCGCGGACAAACGAATACACCTGTCGATCCGACTCGTCCAGTAGCCGGAAATCTCCTGCGGCCACGACTGGATTCCTGTGCCTTAGATCTATGAGTTGCTTATAGAAAGCGTGCACGGATTCCGGGTCATCGCATTGCGCTGCGGCGTTGATTTCCACGTGGTTCGGGTTGACGCTGATCCACGGTTCGGTGGCTGCGTCCGGCGCGGTGAAGCCGGCGTACTTGGAGCCGTCCCACTGCATCGGCGTACGCGCGTTGTCTCGGCTGCGTTCTGCGATTCCATGCATCATGGATTCGCAGTCCTGCACTCCGGTTTCGATAACTCTCTGCCTGTAGGCGTTTAGGGATTCGAGGTCGCGGTACTGGTCGAGTTCGGTGAAGTGGGCATTGGTCATGCCCAGTTCCTCGCCTTCGTAGATGTACGGGGTGCCGCGGTGCATGTGCAGCAGCAGGGCAAGCGCCTTCGCCGATGCCTCGCGAGTCTCCTTGGTGGAGTCGTCGCCCCAGCGGGAGACGATGCGTGGCTGGTCATGGTTATCGAAGAACAGGCTGGCCCAGCCGGCTTTGGATACCGCATTCTGTTGGCCGTTGAGAATCTCCTTCAGCTTGGGGAGTTCGAGCTTGGTCGGCTTCCACTTGGTATTGTCCTCGCAATCGGCATCCAGATGCTCAAACAGGAACAGCATGTCTAGTTCGCCGTTTTCTGGGTCAGTGATGTGCTCGTTGCGAGCTGGGGTGATGCCCGGAGCCTCGCCTACAGTCAGGAACCCTTCGCGACCGTCGAAGACCTCGTGACGCATTTCGGCAAGAAACTCGTCCTGCCTTGGGCCGTCCGCGCAGAACGGGTTCGGATTCGAATACCCTTCCTCTCCGACCGGCAGATCGGCGATTTCGGAACCTTCCTCACCCGGCAGACGTCCGTTCTTGTCGACCTTCTTCGAAATGAGGGTGATGACGTCCATGCGGAAGCCGTCGATGCCGCGGTCCATCCACCAGTTCATCATCTTGTAGACGGCCTTGCGCACCTCCGGATTCTCCCAATTCAAATCCGGCTGCTTCTTAGAGAATTGGTGGAAATAGTATTCGCCGCGCTTCGGATCGTACTCCCACGCGGAGCCGCCGAAGTAGGAGCCCCACTGGTTCGGCTCGGCGCCCGGGGTGTCCG
>ERZ772886.1850-NODE-1850-length-18275-cov-5.492645_pt1 | contig 18275 bp, 20 predicted proteins | sample MGYA00512128_ERZ772886 | MGnify/ENA primary metagenome ERZ772886 (study PRJEB29015, sample SAMEA2737698) | human gut metagenome | biome: human gut; feature: human-associated habitat; material: faeces | place: China | collected 2012 ... | reverse complement strand
GTTATGTCCTGCCCGTTTATGGGTGGGACACGGCTGGGGCGCAGGACAGCTTCTGAATCAAGGTTCCCAAGACCTGTACTAAGGGGCTGACACCGCGCCCCTTTTTCTTTTCCCTGCGGGCGCACGATCCATCGCTCCGAACGTTATGCGCCGTCTCGACCCGAATACAATAAAATATACGAACTTCACCTGCCGAATCCTCGGCCGGCGGAATCGGCATGCGGGCATGATGCTTGCGCCCGTGACGTCTTTGTCTGCAACGTCTTTGTCCGCAACACCCTCGTTCGTAGCACTTTCGTCCGCAACAGTTTGGGGGCTCTCCGCGCTTGTTTTCACAGCGAACGCACACATCGTTATCCCGAACGTTATGCGCCGTCCTGCCCTGAATACAATAAAATATACGAACTGCACCTGCCGAACCGTCGGCCGGCGGAATCGGCGTGCGGGCATGACGCCTTCGTCCGCAGTGGTTCGGCCGCCCTTCACGTTCCGCCGATCTTACAGGCGGCGGCATCGCCTTGTTTCTTTTTCAAGTAAAAGTTTTAGGTTCGGCGATGTCGCTGCCCTTCCCATACGGTCCCCGCGATCCGTAACTGACGAGTACTGGTACGTCGCCTCCGCCGCACAGCTCCGTGCGGCGGAGTGGTGGGGCAGCAGCTCCGATATACTCCGCAAATTGCACTTAATACGACCCCTGAACATTAAAACTACAATGAAAAAGGAAACGACACTCCCCGACGAGCTGGCCCGACTCCTCCTGCTCGAAACCGATGAAGACGTGAAAACCGAGGACGATTCCCCGAGCCTCGACTACCGGCGGGACATCCGTTCGATCCTGACGGCCCTGTACGAGCGGGCGCCCTACGTCTATGCCCTCTTCAAGGCCGCGCCGAAGACGGAGTTCCGCATCGCGCTGACCGAGGATTTCTCGCGTGGCGACCTCCCCGATGAAACCTATACCATCCCCGAGTTCTGCGCCCGTTACGCCTCCTTCAAGCCCAAAGGGCAGATCTTCCTTATCAGCTTCTCGGTCTACTGCTCGGAGAAGGAGCGGGAGGAGACGTACCGTAAACACGGCGAAGTGTTCTGCTCGCCCGAGGGCACGGCGCTCTGCGAGATCGACAGCGAAGACCTCGATACGGCGGTCGAAGAAATCGTCAGCGAATTCCCGAACTACATGATGTGTCGCTGCCGCAAGGCGATTCTCGCGAACGAGCCGCTGACGATCGACGAGGAGACGATCGCGCGCTATGCGCTGACAGCCGAAGAGGCCGCACGGCTCTGGCGGACCGTCGAGCGTTGCAACACCGAGATCGTCGCCGAGCTGCGCGGGCAGTACGAACGTCTCGTGGCCATCGACTGTCTGAAACGATAGCGATCCTCCGAGGTAAAACAACTCACCCCTGTCGCAGACATTGCGACAGGGGTGAGTTCGTCCAAAACGGCTCGCTCGGCGGAAATCCTTCATCGTCATTTCGATTCGACAGCTCGGAGGGAGGAGCCGGCGCTGCCGGAGCGGGAAATCGCTCCTCTCGGAGCCGCAGTCTTCGTTTTATCTCAGCAACCGTTCCCGCCACTCGTCGAAATCCGTCTTGCCGTAAATGCCGTAGTTGCGAATTTCGACGAACGTCTGCCAACCGCGCAGCAGCGGTTGCAGCGTGACGATCGCACCGGTGAAATACACGGGTGCGAGGCTCACGACATTCAGGAAGGAGGAGCTGCGGCCGCCCATAATATCGTAGCAATAGGTTCCGTCGGGCAGGGTTATCGAATCGACACGGCTGGCGGTGAAGAGTGCCGGCACCCCGTTGATTTCGGCGTCGCGGAAATCCCCGATCTCCGCGAACGGAGTAAATACGAGCGTTGTCATTTTGAATGCAGTATTGGATAAGTAATCGGTCCCGCACGGAGAAAACATCCCGTGACGCATCGCTCCGCAGGGGTATATTCACAGGCCCGGCGATCGCGGGACAGCCGCCGTCCGCGAAAGGGCGGCACGGGTCTCCCGTCATTGCGGAGATCGGGTCGCAAGCACCGGTGCATGTTCGGCCGCGGAATCGAGGTAGGCGTTGTCCGACAGCATCAGAAACTCGTCGAGCCGGTGCAGAGAGCCATGCAGCTCTATTTTCTCGACATAACCCGTTCGGTCGATCTCGAACGTATAGCTCAGGCCGCGACGTTCGATCGTACCGCCCGACTGTCTATAATTCCAAACGACATCCGGCAACGCTTCCACACGTTCGCGGAACGACGCGATGCTGCGCGCATTCTCCGCATCGAGGCGTTCGAGATTCCGATAGTGCGCCGTGAGATACGACAGCCACTCGTCGACCTTCCGCGCCGAGAGTCGTCCGATATGCTTCGGCTGTCGGAGGCCCTCGCCGGCCCGGTCGACGGTGTAATGGTCGCTGTGCGCGAAGCCGGAGCGGTCGAAGAAGAGGGTATAACCTTTCGAAGGGGAGTTCGTGCGCCGGATCAGGAACAGAACTCCGTCGCGTTCGACACCGACGTCCGCATATTCGAACCTATTGGCGAACGTCTGCCGGTCATGCGAAACGATGAAATACAGATCCGCAGCGGGCACGACCGTCCGGAACTCGTCGAGAAGCGGTCGGATGACGTCAAGCGCACGCTCGGCCTCGGCGGGATTGACGACGAGCAGCTCCTCGAAAGTCCCGCGGTCGATATAACGGCTCATCGCTCCCGCACCTGCATACGGCAGGATTCCGTTTCCCGTACATGATCCTTCGGCAGCAGGAGCGTACATTCGGCACGAGGGCTGTGCAGAAAGCATTTGATTTTGACCACGGCCTCCACCGCATCGCGGGCATAGGTCTTGAAGCGGTAACTCGGGTAGCCCGCTACCGCAATTTCATACTTGCGACGTTTCATGCGTGTAAGTTTTAGTTCTACATACGGCCGGCCTGCCATTCGTGGCGTATGCGGCCGGCTTCGGGGCGGAGAACTGCGACAGGCACGGCACGACGCGGGACATGGCGGACAATACGACCCGTCAGGGTGGAGATTGTCCGGCAGGGACAAGGCGTGCTCAGGGGCTGGCGCTATCTTGCCCCGCAGCCGGCGCTGCGGAAATGAAACGCACGCAAAACGAGGTGCGAAGACTCCGAGACGTCAGTCGTCTCTTGCGGGTGCCGCGACGAAGCGGGGAATGTGCGACAAACGGCGTTGCAGCCGGCGGCGGCACAGGCGCTCGGCAAGCTGCACCAGATCGTAGAGGTCGTACATCATCCGGTGCTGGACGACCTTCGCGCGGATCAGACGTTTGAGACGGCTCTCGTCCAGCTCCGTCTCGCTGATCCCCAGCACCTCGCAGACGCCGCGCGCCGTGAGGTACATCGGGCGGTCGCTGTGGCTGCACAGGTGCTCGAACGCCAGCAGGCTTTTGCTCAGCGGGTAATTCGTGCGAACGAGGGTTTCGAGGCGTTCCGCTTCCAGCAGCACGTAGCGGGCGGACGTCTCATTGTTCGGATTCTCTTTCATCGACTTTCTCTTGATTGGGTTTCGTTGGCTTCGGCGATTTCGGGGCCGATGTCATGCGCGCGATGAAGGATTGCACCTCGGTCATGGCGTAGAACCGTCGCCGGCCGAAGGTGAAGCCCACGAGCTGGCCCGTCTCGCGCAGACGACGCACAGAACGGGCGCTCTGGCGGAGCAGCGAACACACCTCGTCGAACTCCAGAATAGGGGTGCCCGACAGTACGTTACGGTGCTTGCGCAGAAACTGCATCTCCTCGCACAGCGTCGCAAGCTGGCGGCGAATCGCCGTCAATTGCGCCTCGGTCTCTTTATCCATCATCGTACTCCTTTTGACTCGCACAAAGATGGGCCCAGCCGAACGTTCTTTTGCTTACGAACAGGGTTCGTACATACGATTTCGAGGAGAAAACGTTTCCGCCCCTAAAATTTTGGAGATCCGATTATTTTTCGCTATATTTGTCTTTAATTTAGTATAGAGAGGTATTGAAACGTAAAAAAGTCTCAGCGTATTAGTGACCTCAAAAACAAATAGCCAATTATAAGTTATTGGTACATAATGGTTAGGGATTCAAAGTTTGAGTCCCGTTTTCCGCTCTAAAACAGGCGATTAAATCCTTGCAATAAGCTAATCAGCGAGTTGTGAGGATTTTCCGTTTGTGGCGGTTAACAATCTGTTAACCGATCTTCTGCACAGCTTTGCTGCAAATCTTCATCTTAATAAAGAACTCGTTAGCGCAAATGTACGGTAAAAATTAATATAAATCAACATAGATTTCGATTTTACACGCTACCCGCTCTGCCTGCATTTTTTGCTGTAATGCTCATTTTACATTTCTCTTGACGAATCGGGGCGCTTATATTAACAGTTATTAAATATAAAGTGCAGCTCATACTAAAAATGAGCTGCACTTTTGGGGATGAAAGGGGTGTCAGAAATCGGTCCTGACCACCCGGAAACCGACATTGGCGTAGCCCTGTGTCCCGGTCCTCATATCATCCGATTTCTCCGAACGGCTGGGTAAGGGTATAACCGTCCTTCTGTACATAGATGGCCGCCTGCTCCTGGGCGACGGGAATTTTTGCCATGCATGCTTTTTATGGGCAAAAGAATAATAGAGGGTTGTTTTTTTAATATTTATGACATCGGCCGGATATGAAAAATGAAAATCCGGTTTATGTAATGCAGACAGCAATTGGAACAAGATACAAAAAACTGTATTTTTGTTCCAGAAGAATATGAAATTAAAATGCAATCAATACCTAACGCCTGTTGCGTTATACGGATTCGGCCGTAACGGAGATCCCCGACCGGCTTTGTTTCGAGGACGTCTCCTGTTTCATCCGTTATTTTCGCAGGCCGGTCGGTTGTACGCCGCTGCGATTCAGGGAGCGGGCGGGATAAGTCCCGAAAAGCGTTTCGTTTCGCCCGATTTGTGACAATGCATGTTATTTGCCGTTCCGTACTTTTGTATGTTTGATACGAGACTTTATGGAGATGAAGAAAACACCGAACGAAATAAGAATCCGCGGTGCGCGCGTCCACAACCTCAAAAACGTGGATGTAAATATTCCGCTCCACGGCATCGTCGGCATCGCTGGCGTGTCGGGATCGGGCAAATCGTCGCTGGCGCTCGGGGTGCTCTACGCCGAAGGGTCGCGGCGCTATCTGGAGGCGTTGTCCACCTATACGCGCCGGCGCATGACGCAGGCTCCCAAGGCGCAGGTCGATGAAATAGCATATGTTCCCGCCGCCATCGCACTCCACCAGCGGCCAGGCGTGCCGGGTATCCGCAGCACCTTCGGCACCGGCACCGAGCTGCTCAACAGCCTGCGGCTTATGTTCTCGCGCCTGGCTTCGCACCGCTGTCCGAACTGCGGGCATTACCATGTGCCGACGCTGGCCGTCGCGGCCGAGAAGGAGCTCGTCTGCGCGAACTGCGGCCATCGGTTCTATGCGCCCGGGGCCGAGGAGCTCGCGTTCAACAGCGGCGGAGCATGTCGCCGGTGCGGCGGTACGGGTACGGTCATGACCGTAGACCGTGCGACGCTCGTGCCCGACGAATCGAAGGCGATCGACGAAGGGGCCGTGGCTCCGTGGAACAGCCTGATGTGGTCGCTCATGACCGACGTGTGCCGGGCGATGGGCGTGCGTACCGACGTGCCGTTCAGCGAGCTGACGCCTGCCGAGCGCGCCATCGTCTTCGACGGACCGGCCGAAAAGAGACATATCCTCTACAAAGCCAAAAATTCCAATCAGGCGGGAGAGCTCGATTTCACCTACTACAACGCCGTCTATACGGTCGAGAATGCGCTCGCCAAAGTGACCGACGAGAAGGGCATGAAGCGCGTGGAGAAGTTCCTGCGTCAGGACGTCTGTCCGGCTTGCGGCGGCACGCGACTCTCCGACGAGGCCCGGGCGCCGCGGCTTCGCGGCATCGGGCTGGACGAGGCGTGCCGCATGACGCTCGCGGAGTGCGTCGGGTGGGTGTGCGGCGTCCCCGCTTCGCTGCCGGAGGAGATGCGCCCCATGGGCGAGAGCATCTGCGAGTCGTTCCTCGCCGCTTCGCGCCGTCTGCTGGACTTGGGGTTGGGATACCTCGCGCTCGATCGGGCGGCTTCGACCCTATCCACCGGCGAGCGGCAGCGTATGCAGCTGGCCCGCGCAGTGCGCAACCGTACTACGGGCGTGATGTATGTGCTCGACGAACCCTCCATCGGCCTTCATCCGGCCAACATCGCAGGTCTCACGGGTGTTATGGACGACCTGGTCGCCGACGGAAACACCGTCGTGCTGGTCGACCACGACACGCAGATACTGAGCCATGCCGACCATATCGTCGAGATGGGCCCCGGAGCGGGGGCCGACGGCGGAAGGGTCATTGCGCAGGGGACGGTCGGGGAGATCGAACGCAGTCCGGCGTCGCGCATCGGCCCGTTTCTGGCAGGCAAGGTCGAATCCCGCGTGCTGCCCGTCGTGCCGGAAGGCGAACTCTTCGCACAAGGGGCGATCCGCCTCTCCACCTCCGAGATTCACACCGTAAAACCGCTCGAAGTCGTCATTCCCAAAGGCCGCCTCACGGTGGTGACGGGCGTATCGGGGTCTGGCAAAACCACGCTGATTCTCGAAAGCCTCGTTCCGGCGCTCGAAGCGGCGATAGCGGGCACACCGCTGCCACCCCATGTGAAAAATATCGATGCGTCGGGTATCGAACACGTCAAGCTCATCGATTCGACACCCATCGGTGCCAACGTGCGCTCTACGGTGGCTACTTACGCCGATATTCACGACGAGCTGCGCAAGATCTTCGCCCGCACGCCCGATGCCAGGGCCGCCGGTTACAAGGCGGGCGACTTCTCCTACAACACCGGACGGCTGCGTTGCCCCGTGTGCGACGGCACCGGCACGGTCAGCCTCGACGTGCAGTTCCTGCCCGACGTCGATATTCCGTGTCCCGAATGCCGCGGCTCGCGCTATGCGAAACCTGCGGGACGAATCGCCTGTACGGTCGGGAACGGCCGTTCGTTCACGCTGCCGCAGGTCATGGAGGCCGACGTGGCCCATGCAGCGGAGCTGTGCGCCGGATTCAAGAGCGTCGCACCGCGGCTTGCGACGCTGAGCGACCTCGGGTTGGGCTACCTCACCCTCGGCGAAGCCACGCCCAGTCTCTCGGGCGGCGAGGCGCAGCGGCTGAAACTCGCCTCGGAGATGGGACGCCGGCAAAGCGACTCGCTCTTCGTTTTCGACGAGCCCACCATCGGGCTCCACCCGCTCGACGTCAGGACATTGCTCGAAGTCTTCCGGCATCTGCTTTCGGCAGGGGCTACCCTGGTCGTCATCGAACACGATCTGGACATGATATGCAACGCCGACTACATCGTCGACCTCGGCCCGGGCGGAGGAGCCGACGGCGGACGTATCGTCGCGACGGGCACTCCCGAAGCGGTAGCCGCCAATAAGGAAAGCATAACAGGACAATATCTGTATTGAAACTTAAAGCAGGGTACCCATTCCAACCTTATTCATATGCACTGAACGGTTCTTCCGTATCGAGATAGATCGTCGGTTGGTCGTCCGACTGCCTATCGTATTTAGATCTGTCGATTCGGTAATGTCTTTCAGTCCGGAAATGATAATAAAACCCTCTTTAATCTGGTTCAGACGTTCTACGAACTCCTTATCGTTTTCTTCGGAAAGCATGAAACGGGAAAAATATGTGTCCGGCATCCTGCCTGAAATCCGTCAAAAGGAATTTCGTAAATCCTTCGATAATATCTTGGTCATGTATACGTTGAGAAGTCGAGCTTCTGGAATATGCTATCAAAGCATCAAATACGGGCCTGTCCTTCGTATCCTGCACCGACAGCCGTCTGTCGAAATCCTTCAATGCTTCGGCCGAGGGTTCTGTATGGTATTTACCATTGGTACTCGTAATAGACTTTTTCAGGCGGTTTCGTATGACCGTTTTCAGAACACTTTCATATGCGTCGATTTAGAAACATTCCCTTAAACGATCACGAAACGCGTCGTTGTGTCGAACGACCACATGTTTTGGGTCGATAGTCGCCGTTACCGGCACATACGAAGCGTCCGCGGAGGAATATCCGGAGACATTCCGCTAAGAAATCGCAAAAAAAGGCGGTCGGCCCGTAAGGGCTTCCCTTTTTTCGCAACTGATTTCAAGGAAACTTGAAATTCACTGATTGATAACGTGTTAGTGAATGGTACAATTACGGTTTAAACCGTATAACCATTATTTCGCTGAGAGTCCTACTCTTTTCATGTAGGCTTCCATGTAGGTTAATCAAGCCGACTTAATGCCTACTAATGCGAATTAAAAGTACCATTTAACTAACACGTTATCAGTTTATGCATACGATTAACATCCGGGGCAAGCAAAACCCCAAGGACCAGAAAATGGTCAAGCTGGAGATGATTTTCTTCAAGACAGGCTATGCCCGCGTGCCAAAGGTATTAAATGTTACCGGTTTGTTAAAGGATTGGGACGCAAAATCACAGAGTTTCCGTGTCGGGAGTTCGGAAGCAACCACCAAAAACAAACTGCTATTTGATTTGCGAACCAAATACCTGCACGTTGCCGATACATGGGAAGCGGAAGAGCGCAACTGGTCCCCTGTCCAACTTTCACATTGTTTCGACGAGGTAAAACAGACCCAGTCGGAAGTCAAGGTCAAATCCGTTCTTCAGATGATCGACTATCTCGAAGCCCGTTTCAAGGAAAAGAAACGCGTCAAGAACAACCAGATCGTGGACAGTTCCAACAACGCGAAGAAGTACGCCGAGTTACGCAGAACATTGCAGGCGTTCACGAAAGAGAAATACGGCAAGGCGTTCTCCGCATATTTCTTTACCGACATCACGGAGCAGTTTCTTCTCGATTTTGCCTTCTGGATTAAAGAAGCCGGCATTAAAAACGGCAACAAGGGCGGATTGACGAACAAGCTCCGTCGTCTGCGTGCTGTCTGCAACTATGCAAAGAAACAGGAAATGTACGGGGTGAACATGGATGCATTCCTATGCCTTGGCGATGACATCAAGTGGCCGGAAACAACCTCCAAAGCCGTGTCGGACAAGGTCATCGAGAAGATCGCCAATATCGACCGCACCCTTTTCACCAAGAAGGAACAACTGCATCTCGACTTGTTCCTATTCAGCTATTATACGGGAGGTATGGCCAACGTCGATGTCTGCAATCTCACGTGGGACTCAGTTCAGGAAGACCGCATCGTCTACGAGCGTATCAAGTTCCCGAAGACTGCCAAGCCCGTCCTGCTGAAAAAAGCCAGGGACATCATGAGCAAGTATAAAGGTACGGGATATGAAAACTACGTATTTCCCGTGTTCACTCACAAACACACCACCACGGCCAAGAAGACGACCCGTGTGAAACAGCTGTCCTCACGTCTTTCCAAGACCTTGACCAAGGTTTGCAGGATGCTCCGTGTGAAGGAAAACATCACCTGGTATTCCGCCCGGGGCTCCTTCATCTCGAAGATGGTGGATGCGGGCAACAACCCTTACGTCGTGGCGGAAATGGCCGGAAACAGTCCCCTGACGATTTACAAGCACTACTACAAAAACACGAAACGTGACGAAATCAAGAAACAGATGGAGCAAATATTCTGATTTTGTGCTATATTTGCAGATAAAACCCAAACATAATATCAGAAATGAAGAATCTGACAGTAAAAATTCAGGAAGCTTATGACGCGTTCGTCAAAGACGCGGCGCTTCAAGCCGAGAAAGGCAACAATTAGGTAAACACTATTATAATGTAAAGAAGCGGTTGGAATATATTATGTTCCAGCCGCTTCCTAATTATTTTCTTTACATAATTTTAGGATTTGTCATGGATTTCAACCACTCTTTAATAGATGTGTTGTTTACCCAAATAGCATCTTCTGGTGGAACAATTTCTTTACTGGCCGCTTCAATAGCTTTTATTCGACGAGAAGCGGATAATCTTGCATATATTTCAGTTGTTTGAATACTGGAGTGACCTAAAAAATCCCGTATAACGATTAGATCCGTTCCATTCTCAACCATAGCCATTGCAGTAGAATGTCTGATCTTATGAGGGCTGCAATCCTTTGGGATGAGAGATGAATTCACCGTCCTCGCTTTATTCGCATATTTTGTTAGTAAATGATTGATCCCTTGTCTTGTAAACATTTCATCCGAATGATTTACAAAAATTGGTTTATCCAGATTTTGCGGGAGCATGGATCGGCTTTCTTCCAAGTATTTTTCAAGAATAGATGCCAAGTGCTGTACGATTGGCACATGCCTTATTTTATTTCCCTTTCCATGTATAGTTATATGCTTTGGAGAACTCATTGAAATATCCCGTCCCCTTATTTTGATTAATTCACTAACTCTGATGCCTGTTGCATACAACAATGAGAACATTGCATAATCTCTTTTCCCTTTGTACGAAGACCTATCTATCTGAGATAGTAACAGTTTAATCCCCTCCGGTTTAAGATAAGATACGTCTTTAACAAAAGATTTTTTCATTTTAATATTCTGAATTTGTATTACATTATCAAGGCATTCAGGAAGATCGTACTTCAAAAAAGAAGAGAAACTCTTAAAAGCAGCGAGCCGCTGGTTACGTGTAGACGTTGATACTTTCTTTTCGCGCTCCAGCCACAAGAGAAATGATTGCAGATTTTGAACATTGATATGCGTTAGTTCTATTTTCTCCGGTCGTATATTAAGGTGATTTTCCATGTAGTCAATAAATTGTATAAAAGCATAGCGATATGTTTCTATTGTACGTGCAGAACAACCTCGATCATTAACTAAATAATCACGGAAATAACGGTAAAGCGCACCGGCAAAATCAGTTCGTTTCATATTAGCTATTTTTCAAATATTTCATCAAGATTTTTTTCGAATTTTTCCTTGAGATATGGATACATGCTGATAGTCAATCTCAGATAACCTTCCGTAGCATAGATACTGTCATGTCCCAGGTAAACAGACATAATTGGCAAAGCAGCATACATATCCATCCCTGAATCAATAAGTTGTTTAAAAGACTTTACGGCAAAAGTGTGGCGCCAATCATGCACTCGTTTTCCGTATCGTCCACTACCTCTATTCGGTATGCCTGCATGCCGAAGAATATCGTGATGTATTGCCGCAACTGTTGATATTTCCGGTTTTATATTTTAAAACACGTTCATTAATTTCCTTTGCCGCTTTCCGGATGATCTCTTCATCTGCTGCTGAAATATTCAAATTCAGAGGTATATCGGCAATAGTTAAGTTAATGTTGCGTTTTTCAGACATAATTAATTATTCAAAAGAGCAATACATTTATCTATCTCCCGCACCAGTTGGTTGATTCGCATTTTCGCTTCATAACTTCCGTTCCCTTCCGAAATTGCATTAGCCACTCTGGTTGTTTTTAGTTTATTGTTTAAATCTTTGTTCTCTCTTTGCAGGTTTTCAAGCTCGGATTGCAAATCCTGTATTTTGCTTTCCAGACTTTTGTTCTGTTCCAGAGAGGATATATATAGTTTTATTAATTTATCTATTTTAAAATTCAGCTCGTTTATAACGGCATCGTGTTTTGCTGCCATAACTCAATCTTTTCATGACAAAGATAAAATTTATTCTTTAAATTATCAAGAGTGTTGATATATTTGCAGCATAAAATTAGTGTTTTTTTTGATATGGAAAAAAGGAGGTATAGGAAATTTATTCGTTATTTTTTGTTTAATTGGTTGTCTTTGATTTCATTAAATATATTTGCCCAGGACATGATAAAGCCGATCGATCGGCCTGTTTTGTTGAGTGGAAATTTCGGAGAATTGAGGGCGACTCACTTTCATTCGGGTATCGATATCCGGACCGGTGGGGTGGAAGGATTGCCTGTTGTGTGTGTGAAAGACGGTAAAGTTGTCCGGGTGAGTGTGTCTCCTACCGGCTATGGGCAGGCATTGTATGTGGAGCATGAGGATGGAACGACCACGGTTTACGGACATTTGCAACGTTTCAACGCTCGTATCACAGCGCTTGTCCGGCAAATTCAATACGAGCAGGAAAGCTTTAAAATAGATGAAGAGGTGAGGGACAGGCAGTTGATCTTTCATCAGGGAGATACGATTGCTTTTAGTGGTAATACCGGATCTTCCGGGGGACCACACTTGCATTTCGAAGTCAGGAATACCCGTTCTGAACATACCTTGAATCCTTTGCTTTTTTATAAGATCCGGGATAGCCGGATTCCGGTGGTGAGAGGTGTTTATCTGTATCGTGAATCGGCTTCGGGTTGTGTCGGATTGGTGAGGCGGGTGGCTTTGAAACAGTCGGCGAACGGCCGTTATACGCTCGGACAGTTGAATATTCCGGCAGGGAAAATAGGTATTGCTGTATTTGTTACGGATTATATGAATGATTCCTGGAATAAACTGGGAATTTATCGGTTAGGAGTAGTGGCCGGAAAAGATACGCTTTTTGCCATGCAGATGGATTCCTGTTCTTTTGATCAGACTTGTTTTATCAATGAAATAAAGGATTTTGACTGTTATAAGAAAAAGGAAACGGTTTATCGTTGTTTTGGTAATTATCAGGGACAGGTGATGGGGGTGAAGAATCGGAATCAGGGATGGATTACTGTCGGTGAAGACAGTATTGTACCGGTGAAAATCGATCTGAAAGATATCAATGGTAACCGGGCAACCGTAACGTTGACCCTGAAAGGCAAGGAGGCACCTGTGCAGGAAGAACAGGAGGTGTTGCGCTATGATCGCAGCTATAGCCTGGACTTGTCCGGGGCTACGCTGGATTTAGAGGCCGGAGCTTTGTCGGCTTCGGTGCCGAAAGGGATGAAAATAGAAAAAGATACGGTTTCCGGAAGGGATATTTTTGTATTATCGGAAAAAGATGTTCCTTTGTTAAAGAAAGCCCGTTTGTCTGTGGCCGGGGAATTTGACCGGAAGGCTTTGATTTGTGAGGTGGACCGTGCCGGCAGGAAATACCCGCTTGCAACTCAGTGGAGTGAAGAGGGCCTGGTGGCGGAAATCGGCTATCTTAGCCGGTACACGATAGCCGAAGACCGGCAACCGCCGGTGATTTCTTTTTTAGGGAAATTTCCGGATGGTTCTTTGAAATTTAAGATAAAAGATGATTTTTCAGGGATTGCAACTTATCGGGGAGAGGTAAATGGCCGGTGGTGCCTGTTTTCCTATGATCCGCGCTATAATTTGATGCGTTGCAGTCTGAAAGAACCGGTTTTTGTTTCCGGTCAGGTGAATGAGGTGAAGATTATTGTCGAAGACCGGGTCGGAAATAAAAATGAACTCCTTGTCAAGGTAAAGAAATAAAGAGAGGATATTATAGAAAAGGATTAATTGGAAGCATATTTATGAGAAAAGAAATACAGGAATGGATCGAAAAAGGGAATCGGACAGAAGCTGTCCGCTTACTGGAAGAATGGGTCGGAAAACATCCGGCAGATGAAGAGGAGTGGTTGCTCTTGGGAGAATTGTTGTATGCCGACGGAAAAATGACGGAAGCCTTGAATAAATTCAATACGGTTCTCCGCCTGAATCCGGATCACCGGAAGGCAGCGAATTATGTGGTTATGATCAATAATATTTTGGGATACTATTGTAAAGATATGTTCAATCCTTAGGTATGAAATTATATCATAAAGCCTTTTTATTCCGGCACAAATGGGATACAACCTTACCTGCAAAAAGTGTTGGGTGGGATAGATGCTGTCACGTTTCTGGCAGCCTTGGCCTTGATTGGCGGTGTCGTCTATGAACATGGCTTTATTATTTCGGAAGGAGCGGAGGCAGATCTCGGTGTATTGTATCGGACCGTATGGGGCGTTTTCCTGGTTCAGACCACGATGCATATCGGGCTGGCGTATCGGGAAACGCTGAAGAAATACCGGACATTTACATGGGTATTGAATATTTTACTTTATCTGACTCTAATTCCCGTCATTTTTTTCGAACCGGAATCGGGGGCATTGAAATATTTCTGGTTATTTTTAAACAACCGTATTTTTCAGCTGATTCTGTTGTTGTTACTTTCCTTATTGCGCTTATCTTCGGGGGTGATCGGACTCTTGGGAAAACGGACCAATCCCTCCCTGATTCTGGCCGGAAGTTTCTTCCTTATTATTTGTATCGGCACCGGTTTGTTGATGTTACCTCGTTGTACCGTTGATGGTATTTCGTGGGTAAATGCTTTGTTTGTGTCCACCAGTGCTGTTTGTGTGACCGGTTTGGTACCGGTAGATGTAGCGACGACTTTCACTTCTTTGGGACAGTTGGTCATTATTATATTGATACAGATCGGTGGGTTGGGAGTAATGACGCTCACCTGTTTCTTCGCCATGTTTTTTATGGGTAATACTTCCGTATATAATCAGTTGGCGGTAAGGGATATGATCAGTTCCGATTCTTTGTCGTCTCTGTTGTCGACGGTGATTTATATTTTATTTTTCACTTTAGTGATAGAAGGAGCCGGGATGTTGGTCTTGTTCCTGAATATTCACGGTACTTTGGGGATGACGGTGCAACAGGAAATGGTGTTTGCTGCTTTTCATTCTATTTCGGCTTTTTGTAATGCCGGTTTCTCGACCTTATCGGAGAATCTCGGTAATCCTTTGGTCATGCAACACCATAATCTGCTCTATATAACCATTTCCGTATTGATTATTTTGGGAGGAATCGGTTTTCCGATCTTGGTGAATTTTAAGCATATCGCCGGTTATCATCTGAAGCGTTTGTTTTATTTTATCCGTACAGGAAAAAGGGATAGACAGCGTATCCGGCATTTGTATAATCTGAATACTAAGATTGTTTTGTTGACGACGCTGATTTTATTGACCGGTGGGACTATAGCGATTCTTCTGTTCGAATGGAACGGAGCTTTTGCGGGAATGAGTATGCCGGATAAATGGGTACAGGCCTTTTTCAATGCGACCTGTCCCCGTACGGCCGGGTTTACGAGTATCGGTTTGACCTCTTTTCATTACAGAGTTTGTTGCTGATGTTGCTTTTAATGTTTATCGGAGGGGCTGCCCAATCTACTGCCGGCGGAGTTAAAGTGAATGCTTTTGCTGCCGCTGTATTGAGCCTTTTTGCTGTGATCCGGGGAAAAAGTCGGGTGGAGGTGTTCCGGCGGCAGCTTTCGGTGGATTCGATCAGGCGTTCCAATGCTACCCTGGTGATGTACCTTATGATTCTTTTTCTGGGTGTATTTGTCCTGAGTGTGCTCGAACCGCATGCTTCGCTATTGGCCTTGGTTTTCGAGTGTACTTCGGCTTTGAGTACCGTCGGGTCGAGTCTCGGTCTGACTCCGGCTTTAGGAGAAGCAGGTAAATTATTCGTATCCTTGCTGATGTTTATCGGGCGGGTGGGAGTCATTACGATCGTATTGGGATTCGTACCTCCGCAGAAGCATACCAAATATAAATACCCGGATGATAATTTGATCATCAACTAAGCAAGAGAGTTGTCGTATTAACATGATATACATATGAAATATATAATCATTGGTTTGGGAAATTACGGAGGAGGTTTGGCCGAGGAGTTGATGGCCATCGGACACGAAGTCATCGGTGTCGATCAGAACGAAGGGCGGGTGGATAATCTGAAAGACAAGATTACCACGGCTTTTGTGTTGGATGCAACGGATGAACTGGCTCTGGAAACTTTGCCACTCCGAGAGATCGATGTGGTGATTGTCGCTATCGGAGAAAATTTCGGGGCTTCTGTACGGGTGGTCGCTTTGCTGAAACAAAAGAAAGTGAAGCATATCTTTGCCCGGGCTATAGATTCGGTGCATAAGGCGATACTGGAAGCTTTCGCTATCGACAAAGTGCTGACCCCTGAAAAAGATGCCGCCCGCGAATTTGTACAGTTCCTGGCTTTGGGTATTCATGCCGAGTCGTTCCGGGTCGACGAAGACTATTATGTGATTAAGTTTAAAGTGCCTCGGAAATGTGCCGGTTATCCTTTGAGCGGAATGAACCTCGAAGAGGATTTTCATTTAAAACTGATTGCTTTGAAGCAGGCTGCCGAAGTGAAAAATATACTGGGAATGAAAAAACTGACTAAAGAGGTGATGACGGTTATTCCCGACAATTACCTGTTGAAAGAGGAAGACGAATTGGTGTGTTACGGTTTGTATAAAGATTTTCAGGCCTTGTGGAAAGCATTTTAAAAATCGGGGTAAATTTTCTTTCCCTTTTACTTTTTACTTTTTACTTTTTCCCTTATCTTTGCCGTCCATTTTGAATAGGTTTAACGCATTAAAAATCAATCCACTTTGGAAGGGGGTGCTTAAATTCGGACAAGCGGTGCTTGCCATGAAGTAGAAAAGAACTGAAAATAGAAGACAAAATGACCTCAGGAAGAGACTAAGCCGGAGGTTGTAATGGGAGGGTGTTACCCTGTTGTTATTTTATTTAATGCGTTTATTATAAACTATAAAAATTAGAAATCATGATTATTGTACCTTTAAAAGAAGGCGAAAATATCGAGAGAGCCTTAAAGAAATTCAAGAGAAAATTCGAAAAAACCGGTATTGTAAAAGAATTGAGAGATCGTCAGGCTTTCACAAAACCATCAGTACGTAACCGGGCCCAGCGGATCAAAGCTGTCTACAAGCAGAGTTTGCAACAGGCAGAAGAATAATTTTCTTCCCGGGCTTGTTTTTCCCGGAGGAAAGTGTTAAATTGGGTTCGTTTTAAGAACGATGAGTATGGAAATAGATTCATTTCTGAGTTATTTGAAAAATATTAAGCGCTATTCAGCACTTACTATTACAGCTTATAAAGAAGATTTGAATCAGTTTCGTGAGTTCTGTGAAAAAGTGGAATTGATCCGGCAGGATGAGGAAATTACTTCCAAGATGGTCCGGCGGTTTGAAATGGGATTGATGTCCGGTGGGTTGAAGATTGGCGGGGTGGACGGTGAAGAAAAGCTGAGGCCGATGACTGCCCGTTCCGTTAGGCGTAAATTGAGTTCTTTACGGACTTATTTCCGTTATCTGGTACGGGAGGGAAAGTTGACAGAAGATCCGACGGAGATTGTCGTGGCACCTAAAATGGGAAAGCGATTGCCGGTGTTTGTGCCCGATTATCAAATGGATGAGGTGTTGGATAAACACGCTTCCGACAAGGATTTTGCAAATATCCGTGATCGGATGGTGTTGATGACGGCTTATTATACCGGAATGAGACGCTCGGAACTGGTGGCATTGAAATTGGAAGACGTCGATTTGGGGGGAGCGGTGATCCGGGTGAATGGGAAAGGAGACAAACAACGGATTGTTCCCATGTTACCGGAATTGGCCGGAGATCTCCGGATTTATCTGAACAAGCGGGAAGAACTGGTAGGTGAAAAACATCAGTTTGTATTCGTTACGGATAAAGGAAAACCGGTATACGATAAATTTATTTATCGTTTAGCTGTAAAATATCTGGGCGAAGTCACTTCGTTGAAGAAACGAAGTCCGCATGTTTTGCGGCATTCTTTTGCTACGGCTCTGTTGAATAACGGAGCCTGTATCGAGGCTATCCGTGAATTACTCGGCCATGCCGGACTGGCTGCGACTCAAATCTATACTCATAATTCTTTTGAGAGTTTGAAAAAGGTTTATAACCAAGCTCATCCCCGGGCTTAAAATTTAAGGAGGAAGTACTATGGAAATTAAAATTAATGCGGTTGGTTTTTCAGCAAGTTCTCAGTTGGAAGATTTCATTCAGAAGAAAATTTCTAAATTAGATAAATACCACGACGGAATTATCGGTTCGGAAGTTACCTTGAAACTGGAAAAAGACGACAATCTGGAAAATAAAGTAGTCGAAGTGCTGTTGAATGTTAAAGGCCAAGAAGTTTTTGCAAAGAAAAATGCAAAGAAATTCGAGGAAGCAGTCGATGAGCTTTATGATGTAGTAAAGCGTCAATTGGTGAAAATCAAAGAGAAAGAAAGAGAGTGCTGAAAAGACTAAAGGCGAGAAGATCAGAAGCTAAAGGTTAAAGACTGGAAAGCTAAAAGCGGGAAGGTTAAAAAAGCAGGGGAGGAAAGGCTGGAGGCGGATGAGTAAAACCTGAGCGAGAGTCGGAAACCGATAGTCGGATAAAAAGTTGAAACACAAACATTCAACTTTAAAGAAAATAATTTTGTAGAACAGAATTATTTAATTATATTTGCACGCTCAAAAGAGTTGCCCAGCGCCGTGCCGAGCGCGGCGACCAGCGCGGACGCGCCGCCGCCGCCG
>ERZ772886.1847-NODE-1847-length-18291-cov-6.647785_pt1 | contig 18291 bp, 22 predicted proteins | sample MGYA00512128_ERZ772886 | MGnify/ENA primary metagenome ERZ772886 (study PRJEB29015, sample SAMEA2737698) | human gut metagenome | biome: human gut; feature: human-associated habitat; material: faeces | place: China | collected 2012 ... | reverse complement strand
AAGTTCTGAAAACTTGCTCAGCGGGGAGAAAAGGCTTTTTCGACACGCTGAAACCCGGACGCTTACGCGTCCGGGTTTTTGATTCAATCAGCCGTTCCAGGAACCCAAAAGCTGCAGGCCCATAGCGATGATCCACATATACGCGCAGGTCTTGGGAATCATCAGCAGGCCCACCTTGGGTTTCGTTTTGCTGAACAGCGTGACGGGCAGATAGCAGCCGAAAGAGATCAGGATGGCCGCTACCATTTTCGTCATGTGATACCCGCCGGCGTTCCCGGAAATGGCGTACAGGATCATGACGCCGATGCCGGTGACGGCGAATACACCGTTCCGGAGGATGGACAGCTTCAGATTGCCCTCGTCTGTGCACCAGTTGTTCTGGGGCAGCAGGCACACGGCGATCCGGATGATGGCGGAGGCCCAGATCATCACCTCCACAGCCGCAGGAGCGGTAAAGTCCGGGAAGGTGAGCTTCCAGATGAACAGCAAGATCACATAGAACGCCGTCATCGTGATGGAGGAGATCTGCAGGCCGGTGCCCATCAGATGCTTGATCTTGGGGGTGCTTCCACGGAACGCCCGGAAGATCCGGGGAACGAGGTGGAAGGCATCGCCGCCGCAGAGGGTCAGGGTCAGGATGCCGTAGAGAACAAACAGGGGGCGGCCCTGCGCCATGGCGAAAAATACGATGCCTGCTACGAGGTCGAACAACAGATATATCGTATCAAATACGGCCTCCATAATATCGGGCATTTTGGGCTGATAGGTTTTGTGATCCATGTTTTTATCCTTTCTGTTTGATGCATGCTTCTGCATTGCTGCATACCTGTTGGAATACGCGCTTACAAACGGCGATGTCCTCCGGCGTCAGGCCCCGGAGCATCTGCTCCGCGAACTGCCGCTGGGCCAGAAGTCCGTCCCGGACGATCTCATTTGCCGGTTCCAGCAGATCAAGCTCAATGTGCTTTTTGTTTACCGGGTCTGTCTTTTTTGCGATAAACCCCCTGTCCTCAAGAGTTTTCAGTGAGGTGGACACGTGGGACTTGGTGGATTTCCGGACCCTGACGATATCTGCCGCCGTGCGATACTGGGGATTGTTGTGCAAAAACATCAGAATATCATATTCCAGATGCTTGAGCTGATATTTCTCGCATACGGACGACATCAGAATCTCATAATACCGCGTAATGGCTTTATGCTGATCCCAAAAGTGCATAGGTTCTCCTTTCATTAACGTTCTATTTAGAACGATTGTACAGAGGAGGACCTCAATTGTCAAGAACAAAATTTTGGCAAAAAATGGTGCACCGCAGACTGCCCGTATGGGCGGGCGGCAGCCTATTCCTCCCGGCCAGCCGCCATATTGATTCTGCCGACAGGCTGCGGTCAAAACGAAAACCCCCGGCAGGCATCGTAAATACGATCGCCTGTCGGGGGTTCTGCGGGGTCAGCCGTTTCTCTCAAAGGAGAGGAGCGGCTGACCGCCGCGGATTTTTTTCAGTGGATGATCCGCTGGGATCAATAGCACTTGCGGTAGATGGCCTCTTCGCTCTCCAGATCGAAGGGATAGTAAGCGTTGGTCATCAGGCGCTGCTGGTTGGTCTCCACGGACTGGGGGAAGATCTTGAAGTCAGCCTCGGTGAAGCCGCAGTCACGCAGGGGACGCAGAGGCAGGATGCGCTGCAGCAGAGCGTTCATCTCGGGGATGGCGTCCTTGACCTCGCAGCCGAGGATGCGGGCCACCAGCTCCTTGAACTTCATGATCTCGCCGTCGGGCTTGTTGGCATCATAGTAGTCCATGATGGCGCCGAAGAGCATGTAGTTGGACTCGCCGTGAGGCACATGATAGGTGCCGCCCAGAGGGAAGCTCATGCCGTGGACAGGGCCGCAGCCAGCCTTCAGGAAGGCAATGCCGGCGTAGAAGGAGGCAGTGACGAACTCATCCAGATACTCAAAGCGGGCGTCCTGACCCTTCTCGTCGATGAGCTTGAAGCCCTTGAGGATCATGTCCATGGCCTTCTCGCTGAACAGCTCGGAGGTCATGGTCTTGCGGTGGGGGCTCAGGAAGGACTCGGTGGCGTGGACCAGCGCGTCGATGGCGGAGCAGGCGAAGGGCTTGTAGGGCAGGGTCTTGAGCAGGTCGGGGATCAGGCACACCTTGTTGGGGATGATGTCATCGGACACCAGGCCCAGCTTGGTTTCGCCGCCGGTGAGCACGCCGTCCTTCTCGTCCTTGACGATGGCCACGGAGATGTTGGTGCACTCAGAGCCGGTGCCGCAGGTGGTGGGGATGGCGATGACGTCCTTCTCGTGGACCACGGGGAAGCGCTTGAAGTACAGGTTGTGGACGGTGTCGGGACGCTTGCAGCCCAGCAGCTTGCACAGGTCCATGATGGCGCCGCCGCCCACGGCGATGACGCGGTCATAGCTGTCATAGGGGATGGCGTCGTACATGGTCTGGATCATGGCCTCGGAAGGCTCACCGGCGCCGAACTTCTCCTGGAACACGAAGTTGCACTTCAGGCCCAGTTCCTTCATGAAGGGGGTGTAGATGAACTCGTTGGTCAGAACCACGTCCCGTTCACCCAGCTTAAATTCCTCTGCCATCTGGGCGAAGGTCTGGAACTTATACACGGTGGGAGCAAAGACAATCTCTCTCTTGTCAGCCATCAGAGAAGCGGAAAATGCATCCATGATTGAAATCTCCTTTTAATTGATTTAAGTGATACAGGCGGGAGCTCCGGGGAGACCCCGCCGGATATCCGAATTACTTGCGGCTGATCGCCTTTTTGACGGCAGCCACGATATTGGCGGCACGGAGGCCGTACTCATCCATCAGGAAGTCCTGAGGACCGACCTGACCGAACAGATCCTGCACGCCCACAAACTCCTGAACGGTGGGGCAGTTCTTAGCCAGGCAGTTGGAAACCACGCTGCCCAGACCGCAGGTGACGTTGTGGTTCTCGGCGGTGACAATAGCACCGGTCTCCTTGGCGGCCTTGATGACCAGCTCCTCGTCCAGAGGCTTCCAGGTGAACATATCGATCACGCGGACGGAAATGCCTTCCGCCTGAAGAGCCTCATAAGCCTTCAGGGACTCGTCCACCATGATGCCGGAGGTGATGATGGTGGCCACGTCCTTGTCGCTCTCGTGGAGCACAACGCCCTTGCCGATGGGGAACTCGGAACCGTCCTCATAGACCTTGATGATGCCCTTACGCACAAAGCGGGTGTAGGTCACGCCCTTGGTGATGCCGGGAAGCTGGCGGGTAATACTTGCAAGCTGGGCGTAGTCAGCGGGGTCCAGCACGGTGGTCTCCGGGATGCTGAGGTACATGGCGGCGTCCTCCAGCGGCATATGGGTGCCGCCGTTGAAGGCGGCGCAGACGCCGGCATCGGAGCCCAGAACGTGTACCGTCAGTCCGGAATAGGCAGCGGACATATAAATCTGGTCATAACAGCGGCGGGAGGAAAAGGATCCGAAGGAATGGAAGAATACCTTTTTTCCGGTGGCGGCCAGACCGGCGGCAACACCGGCGGCATTACCCTCGGCAATACCGGCCTCAAGGGCGCGGTCGGGATAGTTTTTGAGAAGCTGCTTCGTATTGATGCAGCCGGTCAGGTCACAGTCCACATAGCAAATGGACTTGTCCTCGGCCATCATTTCGTTCAGGGGCAGGGCCAGCGCGTCGCGGCAGGCGCGGGAGTCCTTTTCATGCTTACCAATTACTTTCACACTCATTACTCGCACCCTCCTTTAAGCGTTCTTGACAGCTTCCAAGGCCTTCTCGGAAGCGGCGATGGCCTCGGCCCACTGCTCCTCGTTGGGCTGAGAGGAGTGGTCATGCTTGGGCTCGGCAAAGGTAGCGCCCTTGCCCTTGCAGGTATCCAGCACGATGCAGCTGGGAACGCCCTTCTTGGCGTATGCGTTCTGAATGGCGTCATAGATCGCCTGAACGTCATGGCCGTCGATCTCCTGCGTGTACAGGCCGAAGGACTCCGCCTTCTTGGCCAGATCGCCGTGAGCCAGAATGTCATCGGTGGGGCCGTCCAGCTGATAGCCGTTTTTATCGATGAAATAGATCAGGTTGTCCAGCTTGTGGGCATAGGCGAACTGGAAGGACTCCCAGACCTGGCCCTCGTCCGCCTCACCGTCGCCGATGACGCAGAAGACGTGGTTGGTGCGGCCGTCGATCTTGTTGCCCAGAGCGGCGCCGGCAGCGGTGGAAGCGCCCTGGCCCAGAGAGCCGGTGGTCAGATCCACGCCGGGAGTCAGCTTGCGGTCAGTGTGGCTGGGGAACTTGGTGTGGGGCTGGTTCAGGGTGTAGGCCTCCTCCATGGGATAGAAGCCCATGAGACCGAAGGTGGCATAAGCCACGGGTCCGGCGTGGCCCTTACTGAGCACCAGCCAGTCGCGATCTTCCCAGCGGGGGTTCTTGGGATCGAACTTCATGACCTCGCCGTACAAAACGGCCATCAGGTCTGCTAGATCCATGGAACCGCCCACGTGACCGAAGCCCCGGGAGTGGATGACCTTCAGGGTCTCCAGCCGGATCTCAGCCGCCAGAACGTTGCACTTTTTTACATCCATGTAACACGCATCCTTTCTGCTTGCTTTGATGAAAAAATGAAGTAAAACAAGGAAATAACGGTATGTGTACGCTTCCAATTTTGAATAAGATAACACATTCCGGAAAATAATCACAAGTAATCGTTTTCCGGGACACCCGACAAAGATCGCGCCGTACACAGAACTTATGAGACAGCGCGATCAGCCATTGAAAGGAACATACCTTCCTGACTCGTATTCTAACCCAAAACATGGCGTTTCGTCAACAGATGTTTGCTTTTTAACAATGAAAAACACCTATTAAAAATGTACGTTCGGACGGGAATTGGGGCATAAATTCGGCTAAACAGGGCACAATCTTATAGAAGAACAAAAACCATCGGCTTTTTCCACAAAAAGCCGATGGTTTTTTCTACATGTGTGAAATTAGGGATATCAGGGCAGCTTCAGATCGCCGTCCTTCACCCAGTCGGCCTTGCGGCAGAGCTGGTTGATAAGGGGGCACAGAATGGCGGGGAGGATGAAGGAGATCAGGATCAGGCCCGCCCAGTCAAAAGCGGTGGGGTTCATGGCGATGGCGCCGTTGGCCAGAGCCTTTTCACTGGGAGCCACCCAACCGGTCCACACGCCCAGCTGGCCGCACAGGCCGCAGGTGCCCATACCGGAGTTGATGGCCGCGCCGTTCATTTGCAGACGGAACAGGCAGGTGGCAATGGGGCCGGTAATGGCGGAGGTGACGGTAGGGGCGATCCAGACGCGGGGGTTTTTCACGATGTTAGGCATTTGCAGCATGGAGGTGCCGAGGCCCTGACTCACCAGACCGCCCCAGCCGTTCTCCCGAAAGCTCATAACGGCGAAGCCCACCATCTGAGCACAGCAGCCGGCCACAGCCGCACCGCCTGCCAGACCGGTGAGACCCAGTACGGAGCAGATGGCGGCGGAGGAGATGGGCAGAGTCAAGGCCACGCCTACCAGCACGGACACCAGAATACCCATCAGGAAGGGCTGAAGCTCCGTGGCCTTCATAATGACCATACCGAAGGCGCTGGCGGCGGTGCCGATGGGCGGGGCGATAACATAGGCCGTGCCTACGCCGATGAGGGTGGTGACAATGGGAGTCACCAGAATGTCGATCTTCGTCTCTTTGCTGACGGCCTTGCCGCACTCCGCTGCGATGATCGCCACGAACAGCACGGCCAAGGGGCCGCCCGCGCCGCCCAGCAGGTTGCAGGCGTAACCCACAGCCGCCAGAGAGAACAGCACCAGCGGAGGTGCCTGCAAGGCGTAGCCGATGGCGATGGCCATGGCGGGGCCGCTCATAAAGGAGGTCAGGCCGCCGATGGTGTAGGGAACCTTTTCCCCGATCTGGGCGGTGAGGAAACCGATGTGGAACTGCGTGCCCAGCGTGTTGAGGATGGTGCCGATCAGCAGGGAGCAGAACAGGCCCTGTGCCATAGCGCCCAGGGCATCAATGCCATAGCGTTTGGCGGAAAAAACGATGTTTTTGCGCTTCAGGAATGCGTTTACCTTTTCCATGAGAATACTCCGTATCGATCAAAAATAGTGTGTCAGACTGGTGTCTTGACACCTGTCCAACACACTATACACGGAATCGGTATGCTTGTCAACAGAAAGTTTTATCCCTCCAGCAGGAAGCCTGCCTGCCGCAGGGCGTCCAGTACCCGCCGGTAAGCGTCCTCACTGGGGCAGAGCAGCGTGTGGAGGTGAATGCCGCCGGTGAGAACGGAGAGGGGCTGGGCGGTGCGGCTCCGGGCGATGAACTGGGCCACATCGTATCGGCTGGAAAGCTGCAAGGGGCCGGTGAGCTGGCCGTAAAGAGGGTGTTCCACGATCACGTCCACCACGGTGCAGCCATTGTCCACCATAGTGTTCAGCTCTGCCTCCATGCCTGCCTCGTCATGGCGGACAGCTACCCGGCGGGTGAGACCGGCTGCGGCGGCATTTTGCAGGCAGTACCCCCGGGGGGTGGCTAAAATGTCTGCGCCTCCGGCCCGCAGCAAGGCAATGTCTCCTACGATGATCTGACGGCTGACGGACAGTTGGCCTGCCAGCGTCGAGGCACTGACCGGTTGAGCAGACTGCCGCAGCAGCTTCAAAATCGTTTCTCTGCGTTCCTCCGCGTGCATACGATACCCCTTTCAAACTTGTCTTGACAGCAGTATACCACGGGGAAGCGGCTTTGAAAAGAGGCGGAGAGAAAAAACCGCACGTCCAAACGGACGTGCGGTTTATGCTGTGAAAATGGAAAACAGCAAAGGCTTCATGCCAGATGGAAAGGAACCATGCGGACTTTGCTCCCTCGCATCTCCCGTCCCACTCGCGTTAGAATCCGGCGAAGCGAATCTGACGCGAAAGAGGAGGAGCAAGGAAGAAAACGAGGGTTTCGCCGTCAGGTGGAAACGGAGTGCACGGACTTTGCTCCGACGTTTAGCCTCCCAGATACGCCTTCTTGATGGCGGGAGAGGCCAGCAGTTCCGCGCCTGTGCCGGTGGTGACGATCTTTCCGGTTTCCAGCACATAGCCCCGGTCAGCCACGGACAGGGCCGCCTGTGCATTCTGCTCCACCAGCAGGATCGTGGTGCCGGCCTTGTGGAGATTTTTGATGATGTCAAAGATCTGCTCCACCAGAATGGGGGCCAGGCCCATGGAGGGCTCGTCCAGCATCAGCAGCTTGGGGTTGGACATCAGTGCCCGGCCCATGGCCAGCATCTGCTGCTCGCCGCCGGAGAGGGTGCCGGCCACCTGCTTGCGGCGTTCTTTCAGGCGGGGGAACTGCTCAAAGACCCGCTCCATATCGGCGTCGATGTTGCCGCCCCGGCGGGAGAAAGCACCCATGTCCAGATTTTCCTGCACAGACATCTGGAGGAAGATCCGCCGTCCCTCGGGGACCAGGGCCAGTCCCTTGGAAACAACCTTATGGCTGGGTACATGGTTCAGAGGCTCGCCCATGAACTCGATATGGCCGGTCTTGCTGTGGAGCAGGCCGGAAATGGTGTTCAGAGTGGTGGACTTGCCGGCGCCGTTGGCACCGATCAGGGTCACGATCTCGCCCTCATTGACCTCAAAGGAGATGCCCTTGATGGCGTGGATGCTGCCGTAATAGACGTTGATATCGTCAACCTTTAAAATGGTGCTCATGCTCACGCCTCCTTCTGTTTGCCCAGGTAGGCCTCGATGACCACCGGGTTAGACTGGATCTCTTCGGGGCTGCCCTTGGCGATGACACGGCCGAAGTTCAGCACGCAGATGCCCTCGCAGATGTTCATGACCAGATTCATGTCATGCTCAATGAGCATAATGGCGATCTGGAACGTATCCCGGATCTTGCGGATGTTCTCCATCAGTTCCGCAGTTTCGGAGGGGTTCATACCAGCGGCGGGCTCATCCAGCAACAGCAAGGAGGGGTTGGTTGCCAGCGCCCGGACAATCTCCAGACGGCGCTGGGCGCCGTAGGGCAGGGAACCGGCCTTGGCGTCCGCCAGGTCCTGCATGCCGAAGATCTCCAGCAGCTCCATGGCCCGGTCATGGGCGACCTTTTCCTCCCGGAAAAAGCCCGGCAGCCGCAGGATGCTGCCTGCCATGGAGCAGCGGAGGCTGGCGTCCATGGCGCACTTCACGTTGTCCTCCACGCTCATGTTGGAGAAGAGGCGGATGTTCTGGAAGGTCCGGGCGATGCCGGCCCGGTTCACCTGCATGGTGTTCATGCCGTGGGTATCCTTGCCGTCCAGCAGCACGGTGCCGGTGGTGGGCTGATAGACCTTGGTGAGGAGGTTGAAGATGGTAGTCTTGCCCGCGCCGTTGGGGCCGATGAGGCCGGAGATCTCGCTGCGGCCGATGGTGATGTTGAAGTTCTCCACGGCCTTCAGGCCGCCGAAGGTGATGCCCAGGTTGATGCACTCCAGAATGGGGGACTTGCCGATGTCCCGCTCCGTGAGAAGGCCCGAGGAGGGGACAGGGATGAGTTTAGACAGCATTGCCTTTGCCTCCTTCGTGAGATTTCCGGCCGAACGCGGCCTGGATGCGGGAGAAGAACGCCTTCATGCTGGGGGCGTTGGTGGCCAGCATCACGAGGATCAGCACGATGGCGTACACCAGCATCCGGTAATCGGAGAACTGACGCAGCGCTTCGGGCAGAATGGTCAGAGCCGCAGCGGCAACAATGGAGCCGAGCATATTGCCAAGGCCGCCCAGCACCACGAACACCAGAATCAGAATGGAGGTGTTGAAGTCAAACTTGTTGGCCACGATGGTGGAATAGTTCATGGCGAAAAGCGTACCCGCTGCACCGGCCAGTGCAGCAGAGGTCACAAAGGCCATCAGCTTGTACTTGGTGATGTTCACGCCCACGCTTTCCGCGGCGATCCGGTTGTCGCGAATGGCCATAATGGCGCGGCCTGCACGGCTGTTCACCAGATTGAATACCACGATCAGCGTCACGAGGACCAGAATAAAACCGGCCGTGAAGGAGGAGATCTTGGTGATGCTGCCAATGCCCATGGGGCCTGCGATGATGAGCTTTCCGCCCTCGCCCAGATCCGTCGTGTCACTGAGCAGGCTTGCATGAAGTCCGTCTGCATCCACGCCCAGATAGAAGTTGTTGAAAATACTCTTGATGATCTCGCCGAAAGCCAGCGTCACAATGGCCAGATAGTCGCCGTTGAGCCGCAAGACGGGGATGCCGATCAGCACGCCGGCAATGGCGGCAAATACGGCGCCGATCACCATGGCAACAGCCAGACGCAGGGGCACAGAGGAGATGGAATCCTGTAAGGCCATGGCAGCGGCTGTGCCGCCGGCAGCAGCCCCGAGACCTGCCCGGACTGCGGCGGACGCGGCTTTGTCATCCGCCAGCAGCGCACCCCCTTTGGCGTGATGCAGACCCAGCAGCCCTGCTCCCGCTGCGGCGGCAAGGGCAAGCTGGTAAAGAACCCCTGCAAGGTCTGCCACGGCAGCGGCAAGGTGGCTACCAAAAAGACGCTGGAGGTGTCCATCCCCATGGGCATCGACGACGACCAGAGCTTTGCACTGCGCGGCATGGGCGATGCCGGTACCAACGGCGGCCCCGCCGGTGATGTCATCGTCATGGTCAGCGTGCGCCCCAGCGAGGTGTTCCAGCGCGACGGCTACGATGTGTGGGTCACCGTGCCCATCACTTACAGTCAGGCTGTGCTGGGCGACAGTGTCACCGTACCCTCCATTGACGGCAAGGTGGAGTACACCGTGCCCGAGGGCACCCAGAGCGGCACCACCTTCCGCCTGCGCGGCAAGGGCATCCAGTACCTGAACGGCCGTGGCCGCGGTGATATGTACGTCAAGTGCGAGGTGGAGATCCCCAAAAAGCTGAACAAGACCCAGCGCGATGCCCTGAAAAAATTTGAGGGCACTTTGAAAGAAGAAAACTACGAAAAGCGTAAGGGCTTCTTCAAAAAGCTGAAGGATATGTTCAACGCATAAGGTATGAAATCCCCTGAGTTGCCGGGAACAGCAGTTCAGGGGATTTTTGTTTTTGTTGAAAAGCTACACAGAATCGAGTATAATCGATTTGAAGTGAGGTGTTTTCGATGGATGCAAAAGAGTATTTCCAGCGTGACCCGGAACGGGATGCGTTTTATCGCACGTTCTATCAGATCTGTCATCGTTTCAATGTTACATGGTCTACGGCGACGCCGGAGGTCAGAGCCTTTGTAGAGGAAGCGACCCGTGTAGCCTATGAACAGGAGAAAGCCCAGCGCAGCGGGCTTTCGCCCAATACAGTAAAACCATTTTTTGGAGATACCGCTTGCTGAAAAACAGGCACGATACCCGGGTTGATTGTATTATAAAAATGCCAAACGGCGGCGCGTTCCATCGGAGCGTGCCGCCGTTTTTTGCGTGTGAACCCTACAAAAACAGCGGAGGCGCTGCCCTTTCGGGCAGCGCCTCCGCCTGCTTTGTTCTTTGGTGTACTCCGAGCCGGTCTTATGAGATAAGATGGATCAGAGCAGGATGATCGCTGCGTTGATGACCAGACCGATACCAGAAGCGGTTGAAGTGACGAACCATGCAGCGCAGGCGAGGTCGCGGATGGTGTTGGCAGTGCTCTTCTCCATATCAGTAGCCAGAGCATCCAGACCCTTCTCCATCCAAGTGTTGGGGTTCTTACGGCGGTAGTCGCGGACAGCGGTCACGCCTTTGAACCAGCCGTACGGAGGAATCAGCCAGCACAGCAGAGCCTCAGACATGGTAGCATTGGCGCCGCCTTCGGTGTAGGTCATTTCCTCAGTGGACAGTACATTGTAGTACGCGGGCATCATCATTTTTTCCATAATAACACTCCTTTTGAAACAAAGCTATCCAAAACGGTGCATCCAAAAACGCACCGTTTTATCTGATTAAAAAGGTCAGCGCACGATCAGCAGAACGGCGCTCAGGGGAGCCAGCGCCACCACCATGGTGGTGGAAACGGCATCCCGCACAAAGTTGCCGGCGGATTTGCCCATATCGGCGGCAATGGCATCGGTGGCGCGGCCCATCACGGTAAAGAAGTTGCCGTCCTTGTTGCCGTCCTGCTGCAGCCAGGTGCGTGCCTGCTTGATGCCCCAGATATAGCTGGAGGCCAGCACCACAGCACCTACGACCGTTGCGGCAGTGGTGGCGATACCGGCAGCATCATCCACTGCGCCGCCGCCGGTGGTATAGGTCATTTCTTCGTTGGAAAGTACCGCATAATCTGCGGGATAATTCATCTTTTTCATCTTCAATACTCCTTTGTCAAAGGGAAATGCCGCATTGCATCCCGATCCCCCGGCGTCTATACCCAAAGGCTGATAGAGCATTGTTCTCTATATGGTCATTCTACAACAGTGGTCGGATTTTATCAAGGGGTTTTGGCACATCTGTGCAAAAACTGGCGGGACGCATGAAATTGCGGCTATAAATTTGTGAAAATAGACTGCAATAATTTAGGCTTTTGGCTGTTTAACCCTGTACTCCGGCGCGGTAGAGGTAGGGGTCGCTCTTGAAGCTGTCAAAGTTGTACAGCACAAGGATCTGGTCGTAGCCGTTATCGGCGATCAGCTTGTCCAAGCCGTAGTTGTAGTTGCGGAAGTCCACCACGTCAATGTCGGCGTAGTTGGCGGTCAGGTAGGGTACAAAGCAGTTGGCGTAGCTGTCCTTGATGACAAGGATGCGCCCGCTGCCGTTGCCCTGCACCCGGCTTAAACCGTTGTTGCCGTGCAGGAACATGGCGTATTTATCATAAACGGAGAGCTTCTCTGTGTCGTACAGGCCGGTGGCCTGTCCCTCGGTGGGCTGGCCTGCCGCCGTCACGTTCCATACCGTCAGGGTGTTGGCAAGGTCGTAGTAGGTGATCACGTCCGGCACGGCGTTCCATGTGCGCGCCTTGGCGTAGTGGGTGCCGTAAAAGCCGTCGGCAGTCAGCGCAGTGTGGGCGGCGGTATCAAAGGGGGTAAGGCCAAGGGTCTGGCACAGCTGGCTGTAAGCGTAGTAGGCGCCAAGGCTCGTCCAGTGGTGGTCGGTGCGGTAGTAGATATACTCGCTCTTGTGGGCGGTAAGGGTGGGACGCACGTCCACAAAGCTGCCGCCGGCCGCCTGCACCGCAGCGGAAAGCTGGTCAAGGTAGCCGTCCTCGTCCAGCAAAGGAGCGTTTGCGGGCACGTTTTCTTTATAGATATCGCTGGCGGCGGGTGCCAGCAGCACATTCACCTTGCCCGGGTAGCGCTGGCACAGGCTGGTGAGCGCTGCGGTGTTTTTGGGCAGGGTGCGCTCCTCGCTGGAAAGCAGCCCGTAGGTGCGGGGGAACATCATGTGCTCCTTGCCCAGCAGGATGCCGCCGTTCTGCTGCTTTTGCAGCAGGGTGGTCTCCACCACGCTCTGCAGGCTGATCCACTGGTCGCGCCCCGCCACCTGATCCTTGACGTATTTGGTGTAGGCGGTAAAGTAGCTGTTCAGCCCCTTGGCGGTGAACTGGGTCAGCGCCGGACGCTGGCTCAGGGTAGTGTTCTCCAACTCGCTGTAACTGCGGTCCGGGGTGAGCATATCCAGCGCGAACAGTCCGATGAAAAACAGGCTGAACACCACCAGCACCGGGTAATGCAAAAGGGAGGAGGTCTTTTTCTCGTGTTTGGACATCTTCCCGCCTCCTTAAAAGTTAAAATACAGGAACGGGCTGTTGGTGCTGCCCACCACATAGGCGGTGGAGACCACCAGCAGCGTCAGGATGGCGGCGCAGCGGGTGACCACGTTCTTGCGCAGCACATCCCACAGCTTTTCGATCAGCGGGGTGCAGCACACCACGCTTACCGCCAGCAGCACGCCGTAATTCCGCAGGAAATACAGCGGCGACACCCCGCCGGAGGGGATAAAGAGCTTCTGGAACAGCAGCCCGAAGGACACGCCGGTGTCGTTGCCCACGAACATTGCCCAGCCTACCACCACAAGGAACAGGGTGTAGAAATGCGGCCACACCTTACCCTTTTTCAGGTAGGGCAGCAGGAACAGCTTTTCAGCCGCCAGCAGCACAAAGTAGTAAAGACCCCAGCAGATAAAGTTCCAGTTCGCGCCGTGCCAGATGCCGGTGAGCAGCTCCACGATGAACAGGTTCAAGATCTGCCGCTTGAGCCCCTTGCGGTTGCCGCCCAGCGGGATATACACATACTCCCGGAACCAGCCGGACAGGGTCATGTGCCAGCGCCGCCAGAACTCAGTGATGGAAGCGGAGATATAGGGGTAGTTGAAGTTTGCAGGGAAATCGAAGCCCAGCATCTTACCCATGCCGATGCCCATGAGGGAGTAGCCGGAGAAATCGAAGTACAGCTGCAAGCTGTATGCGATGATGCCCAGCCACACCAGCGGGGTGGAAGCGTTTGCCAGACCCACAAAGGTGGTGGAGGGGCTGTCGGCTACCCCGATAATGTCCGTCCACAGCGCGCCCACGGCGTCCGCCAGCAGCACCTTTTTGGCAAGACCGAAGGTGAACAGGGTCATGCCCTCTTCAATCTGCTTGAGGTTATAGCGGTGCCTGTAGACGTGCAGCTGGTCGGAGACGTCCCGGTACTTGACGATAGGCCCCGCGATGAGCTGCGGGAACATGACCACATAAGCGCCGAAGTCGATGATATTGCGCTCGGCTTTTACATCCCGGCGGTAGACGTCGATGGAGTAGGAAAGGGTCTGGAAGGTGTAGAAGCTGATGCCCAGCGGCAGGGTGCCAATGCCTTGAATTTCGGCAAAAGCGGTGCCCAGCAGGGCGTTGGCGCTGCGCAGCACAAAGTTTGCGTACTTGAAGTAGAACAGCATCCCTAAGCTGCCAATGAGCGCCACCAGCAGAAAAAAGCGGCGCAGCGCGGGCTTTGCATCAAAATGTTCGATGGCAAGGCCGCTGAGGTAGTTGATGAGGATAAGCGCCACCATGACCGGGAAAAAGCGCACCTCGCCCCAGCAGTAGAACACCAGACTGCACAAAAACAGCGCGGTGTTCTTCAGTTTTGCGGGGGCAAGATAGTACAGCGCCAGCGTGATGGGCAGAAAACGGAACAGGAAGATGATGGTGCTGAAAACCAAGGGGTCAGCCTCCTTTTTTACACGGAATTACAGACTCAGCCTTCCCCCGGCCGGGGGAAGGTGGCATGACGGATGCGGGCGCAGCTTCAGCAGAAATCCCCCTCATCAGGGGCTTTCTACTGAAAAAAGCCGATGCCGCAGATGGCACCGGCTCAGAAGGTCAGATTCAGCTGTTCAGGGCGCTGTCCACAGCACTGTTCAGGTCTGCGGTGCACTCGTTGGAGGCGATCACCATGACCACACGGTCGCCCTTGGAGGAGATGATGGCGTTTTCCACGTTGTTCTGTGCCTGTGCAAACTCGGCGTAGTTGCCGTAGAAAGCCACCTGATCCTGCTTGTAGCTTTCCAGCGCGGTCACCACGTCCTGTGCCTTGCCGGAAGCGGCTTCCACCACCAGCACAAGGCCGGCATCGCCATTGTCGTTGCTCTTTACGCCCTTGTAGGCGGCTACGTCCTCCGCCTTCAGGCCGAAGTCGTACTCGATGTTCATGGCAGCGATCTCGAACTGGTTGGAGATGGGGTCAGCAGCCAGCAGGGTCTCCACGGCGCTGTCCAGATCGGCGGTGCCGTTTTCAGCGGTATCCGCTGCCGGGGCGGCAGTGCTGGAAGCCGGTGCAGAGGCAGAGGCGCTGGACACGGAGGACGGCGCGGAAGAAGCGCTGCCGCCGCAGCCGGTCAGGGCAACAGCCAGCACGGCGCTGACGGCGATCACAGAGAGTTTTGTGCGGTTTATCATAAAATATTCCTTCTTTTGTTGAATTCATCTGTCACAGCCCGGGGCGGTATCGCGCGCCGGGGCAGACTGTATTTATCTTACCATAACAGCAGGTAAATTGCAACGTACCCCACAGGGTTTTCCGGCAGTTTTCATCGGATTTTAACCGGTCACGGTCTCCCCGGCGGCAATGCGCTGCAAAACGGCTACTGCGTCCTCCAGACACAGGCCGCTCCGGTTGAGCAGGGCTGCGTTTTCCGCGCCTACATAGCGCCAGTGCCACGGCTCGTAGGTGATGCCGGTCACGCTTTCCGCCTCCTTGGGGTAGCGCAGGATAAAGCCATACTGCTCCGCGTTCTCGCACAGCCAGCGGAAGGCGGCGGTGTCGGCAAAGCCAGTGTCAAGGGTGGTGTGCTCCGGGCTGTTCAGGTCGGCGGCAAGGCCGCAGTTGTGCTCCGAGCAGCCCGGCGGGTTGACGATGGCAGCCGCCTTTTCCCGGGCGGCGGCTTCGCTCAGACCCTTATCACGGTAGTACTGGGTCTTGTTGTCGTACAGCTTTTTCTGGTAGCTGACGCTGCGGTAGCCGCTCTGCATCCGCACGTCCACGCCGTCCTTGGCGGCAGCGGCCTGCATGGAGAGAAAAGCCTCGGCGGCTTCGGTCTGCAAGGTTTTGTTGATGGCGGTGGCCGAGCCGCATTCCTTGGTCTCGACAGGGTAGTCCTCCGTTATCCGGTGGGTGCGGTTGACAAGGATCATGCGGGGGTCGTCCAGCAGCGCCTGCGCCTGTGCGGCGGTAAGGGTGCTCTGCTGCGCACCGTTCTCGGCGGGCTGCGCAAGGCTCTCGGCAGGCAGCTCCGGCAGCTGCGGCACCGCAGCCTTGCGGGTGCAGGCGTAGGCGGTGCCGCCTGCCACAAAGCAGGCCAGCGCCGTCAGGCAGAGCAGACGGCGGGCGTGATGGTTACGGTGATGGGAAGAACGCATGGAACCTACCTTCTTTCACAAAAAAAGGATAAGCACCCGCCGCCCCGGGCAGACTATCCGCAAAAGGGGGCGCGGGAAGATGAAGATGACAGCGCAGGAATACGCACGCCGGGTGCAGAAGGCCGGGCCGCACTCGCCGCTTCTGGCAGACTGCCTTTGGGCGTTCTGTGTAGGCGGCGGCATCTGCCTGCTGGGCGAAGGGCTGCGCCAGCAGTTTTTGCGGCAGGGCGCAGACGCCGAAACGGCAGGCACCCTGACCAGCTGCACCTTGATTTTGCTCTCGGCGGTGCTGACCACGCTGGGCTGGTACCAGAAGCTGGCGGCAAAGGCCGGGGCGGGGTCGCTGGTGCCCATCACCGGCTTTGCCAACGCGGTGGTCAGCGCGGCCATCGAGTTCAAGGCCGAGGGACGGGTGACGGGCACGGGCGCCAAGATGTTCCTCATCGCCGGGCCGGTCATCGTGTACGGCACGCTGGCGGCGGTGGTGTACGGCGCTGTGCTCTGGCTGCTGGGGGCCTCTGCTTTATAATACGGAACAGCTCCGCCGGATATTGCAGCGCCGCAGCACCAGTATAGCACGTGCCGGGGCATTTTTTGTAGAAAAAAGGAGAAAATTTTATGACAGAGCGCCGGGGCGATACCCTGTTGTTCCACACCCCGCCGGTCATCGCCGCACAGGCGGCGGTGGGCGGCAAAAAAGAGAGCGATGGTCCGCTGGCGGCGGGCTTTGACGAACTGACCACCGACAACCGGCTGGGACAGCGCAGCTGGGAAGCCGCCGAAAAGCAGCTGCAGCTGCGGGCGGCACGGCTTTGCCTGCAAAAAGCGTCTCTACCCGCAGAGCGGGTAGACCTTGCGCTGGCAGGGGACTTGCAGGCGCAGTGCACCGCTTCCGGCTATGCGCTGCGGGAGCTGGGCGTGCCCTTTGCGGGGCTGTTCGGGGCGTGCAGCACCATGGCCGAGGCGCTGGCACTGGGCGCGGCGCTGTGCAGCAGCGGGGCGGCGCAGAATCTGCTGGCCATGACCTCCAGCCATTTCTGCGCGGCAGAGCGTCAGTTCCGCACCCCGCTGAGTTATGGCGCGGTGCGCACTCCTACCGCGCAGTGGACGGCCACCGCCGCCGGGTGCTGCCTGCTGCGTCCGGCAGGGCAGGGGGTGGGCATTGCCGCCGCAACCCTTGGTCGGGTGCAGGATTATAACATCAAGGATATCAACAACATGGGCGCAGCCATGGCACCGGCAGCAGCTGCCACCCTGCTGCATTATCTTGCCGATACCCATGCAGAACTGCGGGATTTTGACTGCATCTACACCGGCGACCTTGGGCTGGTGGGCAGTCAGATGCTGCGGGAGCTGTTGGCAGCAGAGGGTCTGCTGCTGAAAAACCACGCGGACTGCGGCTGTCTGCTTTACGATGCCGAGGAGCAGCGGGTAAAGAGCGGTGGCTCGGGCGCGGGCTGCTGCGCCGCCGTGCTCTGCGCGCATATCCTGCCAAAGCTGCTGCGCCGCGGCAGCCGCCGGGTGCTGTTTATCGCCACCGGGGCACTGATGAGCCAGACTACCTTTTTGCAAAAGGAGAGCATCCCGGCGGTGGCGCATTTGGTAGAACTGACCGCACCGGAAAAGGAGAGCTGAAATGAACTATCTGTGGGCATTTTTAATAGGCGGCGCCATCTGTGCGGTGGGGCAGCTGTTCATCGACCTGACAAAGCTGACCCCGGCACGCATCCTGACCGGCTATGTGGTGGCGGGAGTGGTACTCTCGGCGGTGGGGCTGTATGCGCCGCTGGCAGAGTTTGCCGGTGCGGGGGCGAGCGTGCCCCTGCTGGGCTTCGGGCATCTGCTGGCAAAGGGGGTGCGCACCGCCGTGGCGGAAAAGGGTGCCATCGGCATCCTGACTGGTGGGCTGACCGCTGCCTCTGCGGGCATCACCGCAAGCCTTGTCTGCGGCGTGGTATGCAGTCTTGTGGGCAAAAGCCACGACCAGAACTGATGTTTTGCCCGCGCTGTTTCGCCACATTTTGCGCCCGGCGGCTGGTAAACTGGGGGCAAAACGGAGGTGAGGCGCATGAAACACAGCGGACAGACCGTATTGTGGGAGCTGTGGGCGGCGCTGTGCCTGTGCACGGCGCTGGTGCTGCCGCCGGGCAGTCCGTGGCTGCACGAGCCGGCGCTTTTGTACCCGGGACTTATGCTGGCGGCAGTCGTGCCCGCCGCGTGGGTGGTGTGGTGGATGGCGTTGCCGCCGCAGCCGTTGCCGCCGGAGCAGCTGCTACAGCCGGTGCAGCGGCAGAGCCTTGCCGCACTGTGCGGGACATAACAGCGGAAAAAACAAAAACCCCTGTGCCGGTTACCCGGTACAGAGGTTTTGTTCGTCAATCAAACTGCGCGATCAAGCGTTCTTGTTAGCACGCTTTGCCATACGGCTGATCTTGCGGCTGGC
>ERZ772886.1832-NODE-1832-length-18432-cov-4.609349_pt1 | contig 18432 bp, 18 predicted proteins | sample MGYA00512128_ERZ772886 | MGnify/ENA primary metagenome ERZ772886 (study PRJEB29015, sample SAMEA2737698) | human gut metagenome | biome: human gut; feature: human-associated habitat; material: faeces | place: China | collected 2012 ... | reverse complement strand
AACGTCTGCGCAGGAACCGCAGCTGACGCAAGCAGAAGTAATCTTATAAGCCATGAGAATACACCTCCATTTGAATGTGCCTTCATTGTATCATACAATTTTCAAAAAGCAAGGGTGAATTGTTAAATTCTTACCAAAGAAATAGAAAACTGTGAAGTTAATAAAATGTCAATGGAATCATGGACTATTTTATAGTTGATGAAATAAAAATGCGAGGGATTTATGAAAAAAGGACAAATCATAGAAGGCGTGATCGAGCACGTAGACTTTCCAAATAAGGGAATTATCAGAACAGAGGATGGCAGACAGGTTATTGTAAAAAATACGATACCGGGACAGAAAGTGTCTGCTTCCATCAATAAAATCCGCAAAGGAAAGGCAGAGGGCAGACTTTTAGAGGTATTGGAAAAGTCACCGCTGGAAGGGGACAAAACAGGATGTGTCCATGCCGGGGAATGTGGAGGATGTACTTACCAGACACTTCCATACGACAGGCAGCTTGAGATGAAAGCAGAACAGGTAAAAAAATTAATGGATGATGTGATCGATCAGGAAAACCGGGATTACCAGTTTCTGGGAATCAAGGAAAGTCCAAGGAAGACCGGATACCGTAATAAAATGGAATTTTCCTTTGGGGATGAATTTAAGGATGGACCTTTAGCACTTGGAATGCATAAGCGTGGAAGCTTTTATGATATTGTGACAGTGGAAAACTGCCAGATCGTGGATGAGGATTTCAGAACGATCCTGTCTGTCACACTTGCTTATTTTCGTGAAAAAAATATCACTTATTACCATAAACTGCGTCACACCGGATATTTAAGACATCTGCTTGTCCGTAAGGCAGTCAAAACAGGGGAAATATTAGTAGATCTGGTGACTACAACGCAGACGGATTTTCCGGGAATTGCCGCAGTACAGATGGATGAAGTTGAAAGTACGTTGAACAATGCACAGGAAAACGCATTTGCAGGAACGGAAGAGGAATTATTAGAGGGCTGGAAAGCTGCTCTTCTTGCAGCAGATTACAAAGGTACCATGACAGGTATTCTGCATACGAGAAATGACAATGTGGCAGATACCGTGACGAATGAAGGCACGGATGTTTTATATGGACAGGATTTCTTTTACGAGGAATTGTTAGGGCTTCGCTTTAAGATCACACCATTTTCTTTTTTCCAGACAAATTCCCTGGGTGCAGAGGTGCTATATCAGACTGCCAGAGAGTTTATCGGAGATGCACTTCCAAGCGGAACAGACGCAGATATTGCGGAGCATGGTAAAATTGTATTCGATCTGTATTCCGGAACCGGAACGATCGCACAGATGCTTTCTCCGGTAGCTAAAAAAGTAATCGGTGTGGAGATCATTGAGGAAGCAGTGGAAGCTGCCAAAGAGAATGCACAGTTAAATGGTTTACATAACTGCGAGTTTATCGCAGGGGATGTGCTAAAAGTCATTGACAGCATTGAAGAAAAGCCGGATTATATTGTACTTGATCCACCAAGGGACGGAATCAATCCAAAAGCTTTGGAAAAAATCATTCGTTACAATGTGCCTCAGATGGTTTATATTTCCTGCAAGCCGACCAGTCTGGCAAGAGATCTGGAAGTTTTACAGGCGAGAGGATATGAAGTGAAAAAGGTCTGTTGTGTCGATATGTTTCCTTCGACGTTTCATGTGGAAACAGTCTGCCTTCTGTCAAGAAAAGCCCAATAAATCAAAGGATTTCGCCATTTTGGGAATAAAATAGATGTGTGTTTCTGTTTCCGCAGAGTGATGATATATCAGGAGGTTTACCCCAGGGGATAGGCTTTGGAGAACGGGAGATATACATTTTGGCGAAAGAATACTTTTTCGCAAAAGCGGTTTTGTTAAAGGAGCGTATGATGAAGGAAATTGAACAGTTCGCAACCCAATTTCGAAGAGCGATTGACTTGGCTTTGGAAGCAGGGGAGTTTGATAACGACAGCATATATCGCAGATTTCCACGTGCTTGCTGCGGAGATACGAGTGATTTGTTAGCTCAGTATTTATTGGATAAAGGTATCAAAACAGATTATGTCTGTGGAACATATTGGGGTAAACCGGATGGAAACGGACAATCTCATGCATGGCTGATGGTAGACAAATATATTATTATAGATATCACAGGTGACCAATTTAGTGGCAAGTCTACTTTTCTTAATTATGACAAATCAGTTTATGTAGGTGAGGGAGATGATTTCCATAGGCTCTTTGAGGTTGAAGATAGAGATGTTCATGAGCATCGTGGATTGAGTGCTTTGGGTGGTTTTTGTGGACCGAGGCTGTGGGATTTATATAGAAAAATTCTAAAATACATTTAGTCAACCACTTTTTATGGGGATAAAACCATTACCCCACTTTGAAAACCTATTGCATACTTTCGCTATGCAGTATAAAATAAATGTTCAGGGGAATGTCGAGACGGTTGTCTTACTTTCCAAGGGCGCTAAAGGTCCGGTGGACCTTTGCTCAGCGCGGACCGAAGTGGAACGGAGCTGATCAAGGTTATGACCGGTATCCGCCGCTGCGGAAAGTCGGTCATGCTGGAGCTGATTAAACAGGAGCTTACAGAGTCCGGTGTCAGTCCGATGCAGTTTATTTCCATTAACTTTGAAGATATGAGTTATTCCCATATCGAACCGAGCTGATTCATCCGCAGGTAGCACCTGCCCCGCAGGAATTACAGGATAAGCATTATTTCCGTAAGCATGGTGCAGATGCATATTACGGACAGAATTAACAGGATATCGAGAGGGTATAAAACAGATGAAGATGAAAACAGCACCTATGGGGTAGAACAGCTGGGATTGTTATGGAGCGGCTGTTACAGAAGATATCGTACGACGGAACGCTGAATTTATGGCTGAGCATCTGAAGGAGTACGGTTGGGAATATATTGTGGTGGATATCCAATGGTATGAGCCTTATGCTGCAACCAATGAGTATCATCCTTTTGCGGATGTAGTAATGGATGAGTATGGAAGACTGCTTCCCGCAGTAAATCGTTTTCCTTCCGCAGCAAACGGTGCGGGCTTTGGACCATTGGCAGAATATGTCCATTCTCTTGGATTGAAGTTCGGCATTCATATTATGAGAGGGATTCCACGACAGGCTGTACATCAGAACACAAAAATCATGAACAGTGACAGACATGCCCGGGAAATTGCCAAAACAAACAGTATCTGTGCCTGGAATACGGATATGTATGGTGTAGATCCTGAGAAAGACGGGGCACGGGAATACTATAACAGTATTTTTGAATTATATGCTTCCTGGGGTGTGGATTTTATTAAATGTGATGATATTGCACGGGAACTGCCACATGAGGAATCCGAACTGATTATGCTGAGCAAAGCATTGCATGGTTGCGGAAGACCCATGGTTTTAAGTCTGTCGCCGGGACCTGCTCTTTTAGAAAAGGCAGAGCTTTATAAGCAGATTTCCAATATGTGGAGAATCACCGATGATTTCTGGGATAAGTGGGAACTGTTATATGATATGTTTTCAAGAGCAGAAAAATGGTGCACCCATGCAGGTGCAGAGCACTGGCCGGATGCCGATATGCTTCCGGTCGGACCGATACGGCAGGTATATGATGTGAATAACTGGACGAATTTCACACAGGATGAGCAGATCACCATGCTGACACTCTGGAGTATCATGCGTTCTCCTTTGATGCTGGGAGGAGAGCTGACAGGGTTTGACGAATTCACTATGAATCTGGTAACCAATTCTGAAATACTTGCCATGCATGCAAATGCACGGCATTCGCATCAGGTGTGGAGACGTGAAATCGATGGTATAGAGCATGCATTGTGGATTGCAGCAGATACAAAGGGTGGATATTATGTCGCGGTATTTAATCTGGGTGATAAAGACAGTGACATATCCATACCGCTTGCCGATCTGGAGATTTATGATGGAGTAAATGGAACGGAGCTTTGGAGCGGAGAGCACGTGGAAGAGCCAAAGAGCCTTAGTGTGTCATTAAAGAGTCATGGTGCTAGGGCATATCATTTTACGTACAACTAAAAAGCATACTACTGTTAATGTATAGAGATCTTCAATCATGATCTCAGTTTTGAGATTAACCTTATAGTCATTTTCAGCACGTTGGCGATCTTTTTCTTCTTGCCGGTTCTGACTCATCATGATAAGAGGTGCCTGAATCGCAGCTACACAGGACAGCACGAGATTAAGCAGGATAAAAGGGAATGGATCAAAGGCTTTGACGGCAAGCAGATTCAGAACCTCCTCATTGGTCATATCATGGCGAATTTCTTTAAGCACTTCTTTTAATAGTTTGCGGTTTCCCTTCATGCTGGTCTCCTTCTGTTTATTCCCGGTAAATCTGTGCAAACCGGAAATTTCTGATGAATAACATGGTGCAGGATCGTTTTCGAGTATTATATTTTACTGTGAGATTGTGATATTAGCAATAGTGAAATGGGGCAGAGAAGAGTTGAAAAGGCAGACGGATAAGAAACAAAGATAAAATAGTAAAAATAGAATAGAACAAAGAAAGAATATGGAGATAAAACAGAAAGGAATAAACAATGAATGTAAATCCTATAACAAGATTGGATTATCCAGATCCGGACGTGATCCGCGTAGAAGACACCTATTATATGGTATCCACAACCATGCACTTTATGCCGGGCTGTGAGATTCTGCAGTCTTTTGATCTGGTGCACTGGGAGCATGTGACTTATGTCTATGAGACGTTGGATCATACGGATGCGCAGCAACTGAAAAACGGTCAGAATATTTACGGACAGGGCATGTGGGCAGCTTCCCTGCGCTATCATGAAGGCCGATTTTGTATCTGCTTTGTGGCAAATGATACCCGTAAGACTTATTTGTATACTTCGGAAAAAATAGATGGTCCATGGAAAAAGCAGCTGATAGAAGGCTTTTATCATGACGGCTCTTTATTATTTGATGAGGATGGCAGAAACTATATTGTATATGGAAATGATGAAATCTGGATTACAGAATTGAATGAAGATTTGACTGCACCAAAGAAGGACGGATTACATCGTCTTTTAGTCAGTGATCATAAGAACCCGGAGCTAGGCTATGAGGGTTCTCATATTCAAAAAATAAACGGCTATTATTATATTTTTCTGGTTCATTCCCTGAGAGACCGCTGGATGCGGACGGAAGCATGCTTTTACAGTGATTCTCTGGAAGGAGAATTCACGGGTGGAGATGTACTTTGTGATGATCGTGGATATTGTGGACAGGGCGTGGCACAGGGAGGAATAGTGGATACGCCGGATGGAAAGTGGTATGCAATGCTGTTTCAGGATTCCGGAGCAGTTGGACGGATTCCTATTCTGCTTCCGGTTACCTGGAAGGATCATTTTCCGTTTTTTGGACAGAACGGACATGTGCCGGAAGAAATAGAGGTTCACAGTACCAGACCAGGATATATTTATCAGCCATTAGTGGGAAGTGATGATTTCTGTAATGGGCTGCTTCCGCGCTGGCAGTTTAATCATGATCCAGATCCACGGTACTATCATCTGGATGCATTGCAGGGAACCTATACAATTACAACACGGGAAGTTTGTACAGAGCTTACACAGGCAGTAAATACGCTTACGCAAAGGATGAGTTATCCGTCCTGCGCAGCTGAGGTTACTGTTGATGCTTCTGCATTGAAAGAGGGCGATGTCGCAGGTTTGTGTGCGTTGCAGAGCTGTTATGCTGCAGTTGGCATTACAAAACATCATGGAAAATATGAAGTCCTTATGCTGGATAAAAAAGAAGATGGTATATTGGATATGACGGAAGGAACTGTTGTTGAATCACACCAGATGGATTTTCGTCTTGAAGCAGATTTCTGTAACATGAAGGATGAAGCACGCTGCTATTACCGGGTAAATAAGGGAGACTGGCTACCCATCGGAACCGTGCATAAGCTGTACTTCAAACTGGATCATTTTACTGGTTGCCGGTTTGGTCTGTTCTGCTATGCGGCAGAGGAAACAGGAGGAAGTGCCTGCTTCCGGGATTTTAAGTATTATGATGTTGATGAAATCTCATAAAGATAGAACTGCATAAAATAAGTGTCGGAATTTACTCAAATTTTTCCTACTTTGGACATTGGTTTTTACAACGGTATTGTATAGTGAAGCAGAGGAAAAACAAAACATGTTTCAGAGAGGAAAAACGATTATGAGAATTAAGAGTATGATGAAGGGTATGCTTGCTGTTGTAATGGCAATGTCTATGGCAGCATGCTCCGGAGCACCTGCAGCAGACCAGACTTCTTCTGAGTCACCGTCACCGGCACAGACAGAAAGTACAGCAGCAACAGAGCAGGAAACAATCGTAACAGAAGTATCTGCAGAAACGCAGACGCAAGAAGAAACAGCAAAAGCACCGAAATATGTTTTCTGTTTATTGGTGATGGTATGAGCTATCCCCAGTTTCAGGCAGCATCTGACTATCTTGGAGCAATAGCAGATGAAGATTATGTCAAGGCACTTCCGAGCAATAGCTATGAAGACCGTGGAGGAGCAGTACTGGACGGACCGGAAGCAGGATACAAGGTTACCTATACACAGGCTGATGCAGAAGCGGTTACGGCTGAAGATGGAAGGGTTATTCTGATGGATGAGCATCTGGCAGATTCCGACGCTATGGATTATGATATGGATCGTGCAGATGGAGAATGGACATTATCTGACTATGTACAAAAGGGTATTGAAGTATTGGATAATGACACCGGATTCTTTATGATGTGTGAAGGTGGAAAGATTGACTGGGCATGTTTTCAGCCCAGTCCCGGCAGATTTCCGTCATCAGCAGACGGAAGCGGATTTACACACCTGCTTCTTATGTACATGAACTTGGATTAAAATTCGGTATTCATATTATGGGAGGGAAGAGTTTCATTTAATCAGATGATGAAGGATATTAAGTCAGGAAAAGATACGGATTTTGTTGACGAGCTTATTTTTAAGGTCATAAATGCACCGACCAAGAGAATGAAAATTGAATATGTCTAAGGCAAATTACAAAGCCGCTTATTCTTATTGATTTTAAGAGTAGGCGGTTTTTTGCGTTCTCTTGTACTTGTTTACATAGCCACCTTGACAAAGTGGCTAAAACTATGCGAAAGGAGGACGCATCTATGTCAAATCGCAAAAAGACGGTGTTGCCGACAGAGATTGTGACAGCCGTGGAGGACTGCGGCTTTTTTGAAAGCATTCCCCTATGGGCGGTGACGCTCATCGGCGGGCTGTTCATCACAGTGCTGTCGTTCATTATGATAATGTCGGTGTACGGCAGGTTTTTCAAGCTGTACCTTTATACCGAAATCGCTCCCGTCCCTCTTTCTTCTTTGCGGGAGAGCCGAGCCAGAATGTCGGCAGGAGCTTTATCAAGAGTTATTGTGCCGTGTGCCTTGAGGGTGCAATCATCGTGCTTGCCTGCATTATCTTTTCGGTGTTTGCGGCTTCCCCGCCCGTGGTCAATCCCGATGCGGCTGCGGTCACGATGGTGTGGAGCTATATCGGGGAACTGGTATTCAATATGCTCATCCTTGTCGGTGCGGTCAAGATGGCAGACCGTGTCGTGCGTGAAATGATGGGCTTGTAAGGGAGAAAGCGGATGAAACGTGTATATATATTTAAGGACGGGGTACAAAATGCTTCGTTGTCGATAGATTTGGATTACAACCTTGAGATTGTAAGATGTGAAGATTTTGAGGATCGCATAAATCTAAAAGAATGTGCGAGGAAATCCTTTAATAAGGCGTTAAACGAGCGTGATTTAGGAGATTGTGAGGATTCAACATCTTCTCTGACTACGGGGGAAATTCATTTTGTTAGAGGAAATCCTACTGAGTTTTCAATGGATGTCTGCATTGTATGCAGAGATACAGAGGAAGATTTTTACAGACTTATTCACAAAAAAACAGGGTTCACTTATCGGGATGAATACTATTGGAACAAAGCCCCTCATTCCGCAGGAATACAGAAAAAGGCTAAGTATATTAAGAAAAGGGGAAAATGGCAGCTTGTCAGAACGCAGTATTTGAATATCAAAAACAGATACCTGCGGCAGAACGACCACGACCATCCCTCTTTCATATGCTATATTGAAGCTGTAAACAATGTATATAACGCAAGAATGAGTTGGAAGTAAACGGAGTAAAACTTGAAGAATCGTCATTTTTCCAAAGATGGCGATTTTTTTGTGCTAAAAAGGAGGTGTTTATGGATTGGAAGTAAAGATAAATAAAGAAATCCGCAATTACACGGAATCCATGTTTTTCGGGCTGTCTATGCGGCAGTTCCTTTTTTCCGCCCTTGCCTGCGGCATACTTCTATGCCCAGAAAGCAGGGCAAAATTAAGAAAACACCCTGCGGGTATCCCTTTATGCCCAAGATGCAGGGCGAGTAATTGACTTTGACCATCGCCCCTTTAAAAATGTGGAAGTCATGGATGAGGCAATGATATCCTTATGGAATCAAAGAGTAAATCATGATGACAATGTGTATATTTTGGGGGATTTCTGCTATAGAAACGAAAAAAGTGCGGAATGGTATCTGAGTCAACTAAAGGGACATAAGCATCTGGTTCTTGGGTCTGTGCCATTTATCCGATGTCGGAATGGAATGGCTCTTACAGGGGTCACTTGCACTTTTATGGTCATATTCACGATAAGAGGGATGAAACATGGGAATATATGAATCAGGGGGAGAACGCTTATAATGTGGGCTGAATGTTATATGGATACGGACCGGTACGCCTGAATGAGATTGTGAAGGCGAACAGGACTATGTGATTGTCTGCGGAGACTTTGGGCTTTGCGTAAGCGGCGGATGTTCGAAGAATATAGTGCCCAAAAAGGAAGTTCTATGTTATAATTCAAATAACATCAAGGACTTCGCAACACACAGAGCAGATGTAAGGTGGCATGATGAGTAAAAATATATGCAGATTAGATGGAAATCCAATTTTTTTATCCGTACTGAGGGATGATGAGGAGGCAGTCGGCTTATACGCGAAGTGGATGTCGGATGAAACCACCTGTGTCTTTATAGAGCATGCGCATTCTGTGGTGGACATCACCCGGATGCCCGGTTGGGTAAGAGACCATTCTGTCATGCGGATGGGAATTGTCCTGAAAGAGACAGACACATTGATTGGATATTGTCATATTGACCATCGAACTGAGGATATGTCAGCCTGGTTATCCATTAACATCGGAGAAAAGTCGGTGCGTGGAAAAGGCATTGGAACCGAAGTCGTGCAGATACTCTTGCGGTACTGCTTTATGGTGCTGGGAGTGTATAGTGTCCATCTGGATGTACTGGAAACGAACACCCCTGCCATTAAGTGTTACGAGAAGGCAGGATTCAGAATAAGTGGCAGATACCGGGGACATTGTTACTATATGCGGAACCACTATGACTGGCTGCACATGGATATCTTATATGAGGAATACCGGCAACCACTTGAACCTTAAGGGTCTTCATGCGAAAAGTGTCCGCAAGTTAGCGGGCACAACAAAAAAGTCCGTCGGAGCGTTAAAGCATCGACGGACTTTTGCTTTGCTATTTTGCCAAAGTAAAAATCAAACAATTACAGAGTCTGATGCACCTCGCGGATCACTGCGTCGGTAAGCTCCGGAGCTTTCGCGGGATCGATGTCATCGGGAAATTCCGCATCAATGGTGGAAGCAACCGGCCGGTAGTTCAGACGCAGTGCGTTTTTCTGAATATAATCGGTAGCCTGATTGTAAGTTTCCTCTGTAACGCCATTTAAAGTGATCGTATATAATTTTGCCATAATCTATCATCCTTTCTGTTGGTTTATGAGTTTGTGGAAACATTTCCTTGTTTCTGTATATAGTATATCTCTTTTTATAAAAAAAAGAAATGCGCAAAAATTATAAATATAATAATAGGAATCATTACTATATTTGTTGAATATATACAATATATCAAATAGAAAAGAACTTACAATGATTGACAGAAAGTGTAAATTTCAATATAGTGGAAGAAATGGAAATAAATGTATGGAGGCATCTTACGATTGACTATTGCAAAGGATAAATGGATGAAATACAAAGGAACTTCGGGTAGAGCGGTTCTGACTCTGTGCGGTGTCTACGGGGTGGCATATCTGTTCAGCTTACAGCCGGTGAACCGGATCTATTACAGTGTTCTGAATGTGCTGCTGGCTGTGGGAATCTATTCTATGTTGCAGCAGACGGAGCAAAATCTCCGGAAAATAGAGGAGAAAAGGGACAGGAAGCGCAGAATCTGTTATGTGGCAGTGATCAGCTTCCTGTTTGCCTTGTCCATGGTCATGGGATATCAGCTGCAGAATCTGGGAATGACGGATTGCGGAGTCCGGGGCAAAGGGATGATCCTGATCCGTGCGCTGTGCTTAAGTGTTGCCGCATTTCCTTTTGCAAATCTGTTGCTTGACGGGATAGACCGACTCTCTGCGAGAGGAGAAGCAACGATGTCGGGGAGATATTGGAAGACCGACATTGTATTCGCAGCAACGGCAGTCGTTATTTTCCTGTGCCTGATTCCGGTATGGCTGGCTTATTACCCGATCATCATGTCTTACGATTTTCACAGACAGGTCAACGAAGCGTATAAGGGCCTGGAATGGTTTTATCCCTTGCAGCCCATTGCACATACATGGCTGATCCGGCTGTTTTTACAGATTGGAACGGCCATCGGATCCTACGAGGCGGGAATGGCCTGTATGGCGGTATTCCAGATGGTGCTGTATGCTCTGGTCATGGGTTATGCCACGTCCATGATCTGGCGGATGACTGCTAAAAAATGGCCGGTGGTGGTAACAACACTATTTCTGGCGCTTTTCCCATACAACACGGTTTTAGTGGTGTGTACCACAAAGGATACCTTGTTTACCATATTGTTTACGTTGTTCTTTTTACTTTTTCTGGAGAGAAATTATTTCAGCAACGGAAAAAAGAAAATCCTCATGAACATTCTTCTGGTGGCTGAGGGCTGTCTGATGATGCAGTTTCGTAATAATGCAGTATATGCGGTGGCGGTATTTATGCTGCTGTTATTGATCCTGCGGCCGAAAAAGGAAAAACTGGGTATTCTGATTCTGGGGATTTGTCTGGTACTGGGAGAGACCGGAATGCGAAATGTGATCCAGACAGCCATAGGGACCCGGCTGGAGGCTCCGAAGATCGAGGCTTACAGCGTTCCCATCCAACAGTTTGCCAGAGTGGCATATTATCATGGAGAGGAACTGGAGGCGCAGGATCCGGAGCTGGCGGTATTGCTGGAAAAATATGTGCCGAGAGATCATTGGGATGCTTATTATGCGCCGCTGGCGGATACCATCAAGGGCGCGGTAAATGCTTCGGCATATACGGAGAATTCCAGGCAGTTTTTGAGAGACTGGCTACGAGTGGGCAAACGGTATCCGAACGAGTTCCTGGATGCTTTTCTGGAACTGACCAGAGGATACTGGTTCTGGGATGATTTCTCCTGGGCGGAAAATCTGGGCTATGGCACAGACACAAGGTATGGTGTGCTCTTTACCTATACTTCCTCGGAAATCGAAGGCTACGGCAGTATTGAACATCGGTCGAAATTCCCGGCACTGGAAAAAGTGCTGGAAAAGATCGTCAGTGGTAACTGCTTTAATGAATGGCCGGTGCTTTCCGTTATTTTTCATGGATCTCTATACAGCTGGAGCCTGTTCTTTTTGATGGTGTTGTGCCTGTATCGAAGAAAATACTGGTGTTTCCAGATGAGCTTACTGCCGTTTTTATACTTTGGGACTATGTTGCTGGGACCGGTAGTGCAGGTACGTTATTTATTCCCCATTATGGTAATACTGCCGGTACTTGCGGCATTTTTCTCGAGTGACAGGATGAAGAGCCAAAGCAATGAAAACAGGGAACAAAAGGTTGTTTTTCTGGGCCGGAAAATCTATAATAAGGCTATTGGATGATAATATAAACGGAAAGAGGACCCAATGGAGAATCAGGAGAAGAACGAAACAACTGTGCTTTCGGAGAATCCGGAGATTATGGTAAAGAATCCCCGGATCGGAAAGGTACGGAAACTGGAAGAGGAAGTCAGGCGCCAGAATGAGCTGGAGCAGCTCAGAACCAAACGGATCCGCAAGGAGCAGGAATATATCGAACAGATGAGCAAGGCGGTGGAAGACCACCTGCGCAATACCAGAGAGGAACAGCGGTATAACGAAGAATTTGAACGGCTGATCCGCAAGGATGTCTATCGGATGCACGGCATCAGTGAGGACAAGCTGCAGGGAATGACGGAGTACCGCAATGCCTGGTATCAGGGAACGGCGTTCGGCATGTTTTTTCTGTCGCTGATTCTGACCGGAATCTGCGGATATCTTCATGGCTTCGGTTCGGAATTGTGTATTTTTATGGCATTTTATACCGCTATTGAGGGAACACTTCTGACCAATGGGAAAAGACAGCATGCATTGTTGGATATGGTGACAAGAATTCTGTATCTGCTGTTGTTTCCGGCCATGCTGATCGTATTTGTCTGTTTTGAACTGGGATTTACGGAGTATGGGATCGTCGTACCGGTACTGACGATTGCCGGTGTGGTGATTCTGGTGCTGGGAGCGGTATCGTACTTTGTGTATGACCCATACCGCCTGGACCGTAAGAACCACAAAAAGGCGGACCGCTATATCCGGGATATAGAAAAAGCCGCTGTCAAGGAAGTGGAACTGGAAGAAAAGGCACTGGCAAAACAGGCCAGAAAACAGGAAAAACTGGAACTTAAGGAAGAGGCCAGACAGGAACGGGCAGCAAAGCGAAGGGAACGGAAGAACCGGAGGGATGAGAAGCTCACCGGCTGGAAAGAAAGCATTCGCGAAAAGCTTCCGGCGAAGAAAGCCACAGAGGAGAGCAGAACGGAGACAGGCATCCCAAAAGAGCCGGAAGCCGTGACGGAGGAAAAGCCGCAGGCAGGTGCAGAGGAGTCCGGGACGCCGGAGACAACCGGACCGGTAGAAAACACAGAGCCTGTAGAGACTGTGGAACAGAAGGATGCACCTGCGGAACCGGAGCAGGGGACACCGGAAGAGACTGGTAAAGCGGAAGAAATTGATACAACAAATGGGGAGGAGAAATAATGGCCTATTATCTGATTGATTTTGAAAATGTAAAGAGCCGAGGCATGGAGGGAGTGGAACTGCTGGCGGAGGAGGATACCGTCTGCATTTTCTACAGTGACAATGCGGACAGCATGACTTTTGACCTGCATCGGAAGTTGAATGAGACGAAAGCACAGATCGTTTACCACAAGGTAGCAGTGGGTACCAAGAATGCACTGGATTTCCAGCTGGCAACGTATCTCGGTTACCTGATCTGTGAGCAGCAGAGGGAAGGGATACACCCGGATTACTTTATCGTGACCAAGGACAATGGATTCACCAGTCTGATGGTATACTGGAAAGCACAGGGAGTTCCAGTGCGCATTATCCGTAATCTCTTGTGGGGAAAGAATCCAATGGCGGAACAAAATCTCCTGACCGAAGAAAATGCAATGGAAGTAACGGGAAGTACGGAACAGGAGAGCGTGCAGGCTCTGTCGGTGGAAGCTGCAGAGCCGATGGCAGTGGAAATCACAGAACAGGAGACAGAGAACGCAACAGCGGTAATGACGGAGGAACCGGAGGCGGAAGTGGATGCAGAGGAGATTGCAGAGCCAGCATTTGTGAGCGTGCAGATCCTGGAAGAACCGTTGCCTGAGATACTGGAACCTGTGCCTGTGGAACCCGTGAAAAAAACGGTAAGGAAAAAGAGCGGAAATACCCGGAAGAAGAATACTGCAAATATGGCAGAAAAGAAAACGACGGAGAAAACTGTTGATAAGAAGGCTTCAGAGAAGAAGGCAGCAGAAGAACCGGATGAACTGGCCCAGGCAGTGGAAAAGGTGCTTTCCGACCAGACCATCGTCCCTCAGGTGGTAAAATTCATCCGCCAGTACAAGACCAAACAGGGAATCAACAATGCCCTGAACAAAGAGTTCAAGGACAGCAAACGTACCAGCGAGATTTATTCCGCTATCAAACCTCTGATCGCGGATAAAAAGGGGAAATGATAAAATAGATCAACAAAAAATTAAAAGAAAACTATTGACATTATAAAATCAGAGTGGTATCTTTGCTATCGAACAGAAAGTGAAATTCGATGAACAGAACAAGATCTGCATACGGAAGCATTTCAGAGAGCCGCCGGTTGGTGTGAGACGGCATGTGAGTATGACAGACTATCCTCTGTGAGAAGTACACTGAAGCAGTTAAGTAGGTGTCACCGGTATTCTACCGTTATTTAGAAGCCTGTTGGAAATGAGATATTTGTATTTCATGGAGATGGGAACAAGAGGTCATGTGATAAAACATGGCAAGCAAAGTGGTAACGCGGAGAGCTTAGAGCTTTTCGTCTTTGGGTGCTTAAGGGCACCGGAGACGGAAAGCTTTTTTGTTTTACGGGCAATCAGAATTTTTCTTTCTGTCACGACAAAACAACAAGACACAAGAAAGAAGGAAACAAAAATGAACAGTTTGGTAATCATTCTGATCGCAATGGTAGTGCTGGTAGCAGGCTATGTCTTCTACGGAAGATGGCTTGCAAAAAAGTGGGGAATCGATGAGAAGGCGAAGACGCCTGCGTTTACCCATGAAGACGGAGAGGACTTCGTGCCTTCCTCCAAATTCACTGTATTTTCTCATCAGTTTTCCTCTATCGCCGGAGCAGGTCCTGTGACGGGTCCCATCCTCGCATCGGTATTCGGATGGGTTCCCGTGCTCCTGTGGCTTCTGATCGGCGGTCTGTTCTTCGGTGCCGTACAGGATTTCGGTGCGCTGTATGCCTCCGTGAAGAACGAAGGAAAATCCATGGGAATGATCATTGAAAAATACATTGGTAAGACCGGCAGAAAGTTGTTCATGCTGTTCTGCTGGCTGTTCACTCTGTTAGTCATTGCAGCATTTACCGATATGGTGGCAGGTACCTTCGTAGGTACCGGACTGGAAGATGCCAGTGTGGCATATGCCAACGGCAGTGCGGCATCCATTTCCATGTTGTTCATCGTTGTAGCAGTGATCTTCGGTCTGATCCAGAAAAAGGTCGGCAAGATGAACGAGTGGGTCAAGGCAGTCGTAGCCATCGGTCTGTTGGTAGTAATGTTCGCTGTAGGTATGCATCTTCCCATCTATGCTTCCAAGACTGCATGGATCTACATCATCATGGCATACCTGTTCCTTGCATCCGTAATGCCCATGTGGCTTCTGATGCAGCCCAGAGATTACATGACCACCTTTATGCTGCTGGGTATGATCATCGGTGCCGTACTTGGTGTGGTTGTGGCTCATCCCGATATGGAGCTGAATGCATTTAACGGTTTTCAGGTAGGTAACAGCAGCCTGTTCCCGACTCTGTTCGTCACCATCGCCTGCGGTGCGGTATCCGGCTTCCACAGCCTGGTATCCTCCGGTACTTCATCCAAGACCATCAGCAATGAAAAAGATATGCCCATGGTAGGTTATGGTGCCATGATCGTAGAGAGTCTGCTGGGTGTGGTTGCACTGGTAGTTGTCGGTGCAGTTGCAGTCAATGGCACGAAGCCCGATGGTACACCGTTCTCCATTTTCTCCTCCGGTGTCGCAGGATTCCTGGAGAAGATGGGGGTTCCCGTAACCGTAGCAACTGTATTCATGACCATGTGTGTATCTGCATTGGCACTGACTTCTCTGGATTCCGTAGCAAGAATCGGGCGTATGTCCTTCCAGGAGCTGTTCCTGGGAGACACCACAGATACCGCAAAGATGACTCCCGTGCAGAGAGTTCTGACCAATAAGTATTTTGCAACTGTGATCACTTTGTTTTTCGGTTATCTGCTGACTCTTGGCGGATACAACAATGTATGGCCGCTGTTCGGTTCTGCGAACCAGCTGTTGGCAGCACTGGTATTGATCGCCCTGTCAGTATTCTTAAAGACTACCGGTCGTACCGGCTGGACACTGTACTTCCCTATGGGAATGATGCTGGTCGTAACCTTTACTGCATTGATCCAGAAGACAGTTGCCCTGGTGAAAAATGTGGCATCCGGACAGGCTGCCTTCCTGGTAGACGGCTTACAGCTGATCGTAGCCATACTGCTTATGGTACTGGGAGTTATGGTTGCTTACAGCTGCATCCGCAAGCTGTTCGGTGCAGGGAAAAATTCAGAAAAAGAGGCAGCATAAGTTGTCAAAAAAATTGATTTTCCGGTAGAAAAGAAAGATAAGATATGCTAGAATAAGGAACGGTCAAGGAGCAAAAAACTCTTTGACCGTTCTTTTCGTCAGAGTGGACGCTGATGGGAAGAATGAGAATAGAGAAACAAGTACAGGAAGAGGATAAAAATGAAACAGAACATGCAGGATCTGACGGAAGGACCCTTAGGAAAGAAAATACTGATCTTCAGCGTGCCGTTAATGCTGTCCAATCTGTTACAAGTGCTTTTCAACATGGCGGATATTGCGGTGATCGGTCAGTTTGCCGGTTCCCTGTCGCTGGGAGCAGTGGGTTCCACGGCCACGTTGGTCACCATGTTTACCGGATTCCTCATTGGTCTGTCCGGCGGTATCAATGTACTGACGGCACTGTATTACGGGGCAAAGGATAGGGAAAGCCTGTCGAAGACGATTCATTCCGCCGCACTGGTCAGCCTGATCATGGGAGTGCTGTTACTGGTACTGGGAGTCGGCTTATCCGAGTGGATGCTGACAATGCTGAAGACCAGAGAGGAACTTTTGGACAAAGCAGTATTGTACCTGCGGATCTATTATCTGGGAATGCCGGCGCTGGCCATTTACAACTTTGGTAATGCGGTGTACAGCGCAGTGGGGAATACGAAGAAGCCTCTGTATTATCTTGGTTTTTCCGGAGTGCTGAATATTATTCTGAACCTGTTTTTTGTGATCGTCTGTCATATGGATGTGGCAGGAGTGGCATTGGCCAGTATCATTTCCCAGTATGTATCTGCAGCATTAATCCTGCAGGCACTGCTTCACTGCAAAGACATTTATGCCCTGCATCCGGGAAAGCTGCGGTTGGATCCGGAACTTACGAAGGATATCCTGAAGCTGGGAATGCCCTCCGGATTGCAGAACGTAATTTTCCAGTTTGCCAACAGCTTTGTGCAGATGGGTGTGAATTCCTTTGATGCCACCATGGTGGCAGGCAATTCCGCAGCCACCAATGCAGATGCCATGGTATACGATGTCATGGCGGCATTCTATACCGCCTGCGGCAGCTTTATGGGACAGAATTACGGTGCGGGCAAGAAGAAAAGGGTGCGGAACAGTTACCTCATCAGCCTGGCATATTCCTTCGCCATCGGTCTGATCCTGGGAGTGTCACTGGTATTTTTCGGAAGAGCGTTTTTGTCCCTGTTTACCAGAGATGCGGCAGTTATGAATGCCGGTATGTACCGTCTGACAATCATGGGATTTTCGTATTGTATTTCGGCATTTATGGACTGTACCATTGCGGCGGCCAGAGCCATGGGCAAGAGCATTATACCTATGTTCATTGTCATCATGGGCTCCTGCGTGTTCCGTGTAATCTGGGTCTACACCGTATTTGCCTATTTCCATACGATACCGTCCCTGTATCTGCTGTATGTTTTCTCCTGGAGTATCACCGCAGTGGCGGAAATCCTCTATTTCATACGAATTTACAAACAGAAAATGGCTCTCCTGTCGTAAGACAGAAGAGCCATTTTTTGCGTGGTGTGCCCGGCGGTGCATGTCGCTCTTTATATTATGCGGCTTCGGTTTCGGCGGAAACAGAAACTGCAGGGTAGCGTACCGGAAGCAGATGAGCGCGTTCCAGTGCAACATAGATGATGGGGATCAGAATCAGCTGGATAATGATACCGGGGAGGCAGGATACGAAATATCCGGTAGCCCAGGCAGACCAGCTGTAGGAACCGCCTGCAAAGATCAGTGCGCGCAGGATACCGGTGATCACACGGCCGCCCAGCATGGCAATGACCAGAGCTGCATACAGATCAACAACCAGTTTACCGCTGCGAAGAAACTGCATGACCAGACCGCTGATCAGACCATAGAGCCCCAGCTCGATCATCATGACAGGCATATATCCGAAAACGGGCATACCGGTAAGCAGACTGGATACCAGAGGTCCGAGAATGCCGCAGGCCAGACCGAAAGGTGCTCCACAGACCAGACCGCACAGAAGCACGGGCAGATGCATGGGGGAGAACAGGACACCGCCCTTGGGAATGGCGTGCAGAGTCATGGGCAGAACTACACATAAGGCAACACACAGAGCAGTGAGGATGCTCTTGTTTAAAACAGTTAATTTTTTCATGGAAAACC
>ERZ772886.1808-NODE-1808-length-18628-cov-5.426264_pt1 | contig 18628 bp, 19 predicted proteins | sample MGYA00512128_ERZ772886 | MGnify/ENA primary metagenome ERZ772886 (study PRJEB29015, sample SAMEA2737698) | human gut metagenome | biome: human gut; feature: human-associated habitat; material: faeces | place: China | collected 2012 ... | reverse complement strand
TACCTCTTGTTCTAGTAGGTTACGGTCACCAGCGGCCTTATTTCGAACTTTCGTGCGGTAATTATAAATGGTGGTTACAGAATAGCGTAGAAACTGAGCAATCTTCACGCTATCACTAATACCCAAGCGTATCAATGCAAAGATGCGTAACTCTGTATTCATCCGTTCACCGGTTTTCAAGGATATTTGCTCATCATTGGTAAGCAAGGCATTGAAATCCTCCACAAAAGTAGGGAACATTTGCAGGAAAGTATTGTCAAAATTCGCATAGAATTCCTTCAATTCCCCCTCTATAAATTTGGAAGACTTGATGTTCTTGTAGAGTTCTTCCACATTCCCAGTAGCAGCAATCTTACCTAATGACCGGCGGTAATTGTCCATCTTCTCCAAATATACCGAACACTGATCCATATATCGACCAATATACTCCTCTTTCAGATAAGAATTCTCTGCAATACTGTGGTTAGCCTCCTTAAGCTTGTGCATCGAAAGGTGAAGTTCTTCATTCAGTTCTTTTAACCGCTTGTTGGTGTCAATCACTTCTTTGCGAGCGACAGCCAACCTCTTCATCTGTTTATATACATAAAATATGGCAAGCAATAGAAAAAATGAAAGCATGCTGATAGATGCCAATGTCCATTTCATTTGTTCCTGCTGTTTCTCTGTCTTTTGTTGGTAAGCATCGTTAATGATGGGAAATATCTCCAAAATCTCCAATTTGCGCAACCGAGCATTACAAGCTGCGGCATCTTCCATACATATCTTTACATAAGAATAGGCACGCTCGATATCCCCCTCTTGATAAAGCAATATGGCTAGCTTACGCAAAGAAATGTATTCCCGGACAGCGGTTGTCATATCTGCTATGGCAGAAACAATCAGAAATTCTTTTTCTTTTTCTTTATCCCCTTTCAGACGATAGGACTCTGATAAAGTATAGGCACAAATTGCAACATCATGTTCATATTCCTTCTGCTGGGCTAAATAATCTGTCAGTAAGCAAATGGCTTTATCGTATTCATTGCGTACATTATACTGGTCGGACTGAATCAAGGTATGTATCAAAAGGTTATCCTTATTGACTAGTAGCAATGAATCACGATATTTGTCCGTAAGTTCCGTATAAAGTTTCCTTTCATACTTTGTAACTGCATAGTCAGCCATAAGTCCATAGATTGTGCGATAGATATGATAATAATAGGGACGGAGGTTTTTCGACAACCGTTCTGCATGAATATTTCGCATCAAATCCATTGCTTCCTTATACATGCCTGTCATTCCCAAGACATCAGCTTTATTCATACGGGCATTATCTATATATTCTCGGTTTCCAAGACGCATAGCTATCTGTTCCCTCTCCTCAGCCACATAAAATGCTGAATCCGTATTGAATGAACGATATTCATCCAATAATGCACCAAGAATGGCAAAATGCTCTTCCTCCGATATTAACTGTAACAACTGCCTTCTCAGTTTTGCCAGTCTCAACTCTTTTTGTTCCATATATATAGGACGTTTCTTTATCGACTGATCTAATTTCAGCAATAAAGAATCGACTCGGTTACTGTCTATAGCATAAACATAACATATGCCAACGATGCAAAAACACCAAAATACAACTATACTTTTCATAGCTTAACATATCAATCAAAAACTCCATATTTGAAAGTTTTTACGCAAAAGTAACTAAAATACAAAAGAATTTATCTCCTTTATATGAATTATTTTAATATTCATACAGTATATGTTCACACATTATTTAGTCTAAAAAAATAATACTATAGCGTATTGCGATGGCTTTATTTAACAATTTATTACCAAAGCCATATCTGTTAAACTTATAACATAGAATTATTAATATGTTTTACTCTGACAATAAATGTATTTTCCAAAAATTATATTGAGCTGTGATAAATACGATAGTTATGCTTGTTTAAACAGACTACGAATCCTGCCATATTTCAATTCTCTTTTTCCCATATAACGATTTTCCCGTTTTTATTTATCCCGTCAGTAGCTCCACCTTGCGTGGTTCAGGGTGCGAAGCTACGTACGGGGCCCCTAAAAATCTGCAAGCCCGCTTCGCGCCCTGCGGGTTTTGGCGAAAATTTTTCAATCCGTCCAGCCGGGCGGTTGAAAATTTTTCACCAAAAGCCTTGCATATTTTCTCCCCGTCCGTATCTGCCCCCTGAAACGAGCAAGGTGAGGCCACCGACAAGGCATAAAAAAAAAGTCAATGTTATGAAAAAGAGAACTGAAATACAACAAGATTTGAAACGAGGCTTCGGCTTCGCTCCAACCGGCATTAAAAATTTGGTGAAGTGGTTGTCGGTCGGTTTTGTTGTCTATGTGGCAGTACGTTTTGTATGTGCCTTTGTCGGTGGTGTGGCGGCCTTTTGGGGCGGTTGGTTGCCCATGTTGGCAGTTTTGGCGGTAGTGGTTTTCCTCGTCCGTTCCGTGTGGCGCATCCTTTCCGCTTTCCTTTCCCTTTGCGTGCTCGCTCTTTTCATCCTTGTTCTTTGCGTGATACTCTGAAACTAAATATTAATCATTAAAACAACTCATTATGAACAAAGTACATTTATTAGGAGCTAACAGAAGTTACGACAGAGACGTTCAAACCGTTTCAGTCAATCAAGTGGTAGTATTGGAAGGCTACAGCTATGACAGCTATGTTGTGTATGAAGTAACTCGTGACAAGTGGGGAATAACCTATCATCTTGTCAATTTGGAAACACACGAGTTTCACACTTCCGACCTTATCCGGCCATTATCGGAGAAATTCGGAATAGGCATCTATTACGATGATGCGAACCCCAAGTTTTTGGATCCGTTGGAAACAGCCGCTTTACTCACCAAGGCAAAAGAGAAGAAAGCCGAAGAAGAAAAGAAAGCGAAGGAAGTAAGAGAGGAATACGAACGTATCGCCAAAATCGGTACGGAGCGTTTGCGCCCCCTTGTCCCGACGGATGCAAAGGCGGTCATTATCGGCACACTACGGGTAAACGAGTGCGACAGCTATACGGACTATTACGACTACAGTATAGCAAGAACCGTCATTTTAGGCTTTTCCAAGCATACACGCAACCTCTTTTCGGAAATGCGCAAGCATGCCGCCAATTTTGAGGGAACGGCCTATTTGGTGGAATATAACGCAGATTACGAACACCGTGAAAATTACAGCATGGGGGACGGCATGTATCTGGGCAGGAACAAGTACAGCGGTTGGACGGTTGAGAAAGAGCCTATCTACGACCTTGAAAAGTTCATAGAACGGTATGCGCACACCGCAGGGGATGAAGCCAACCTTTGCATGAAAGCACCGCAGACGGACAGTGATACGGCAGAACAATCCACAGCAACCGCAGACCTTTCAACCCTCAGTCTTGAAATCGTGGAATACAGCGAAAAGGCGATAGCCGTATTCGGTGACACCAAGCCGATAAAGGACGTTCTGAAAAACTTGAACGGTCTGTTCCGTGCAAACCTCACTTATAAGGGCGAAAGGCGTGCAGGGTGGATATATTCCAAGAAGCAGGAGCTGAAAGTAAGGGAAGCACTCGCCACGTGCATCCATGTATGACAGCATGAACGGCAGGGCGGAGCAATCCGCCCACCTATCAACGAACCCATAAAAAAGTAACGACATGAGAACAGAAACAAGAACATACACCCTCTATCGGATAACCGAGTTATCCGAGAAAGCCAAAGAAAAGGCGTATAATCAGTGGTTATGCAATGGATACTTTTACGGTTGGACGCACGAGAACCGCCAAACCCTTGATGCCTTTTGCGAACGCTTCGGTATCGTGTGCCGTAATTGGAGATATGACGCATGCAATTACAGTTATGACTACCACAGCAGGCAGGAAGACTGCATAGACAGCCTGAGCGGTTGGCGGTTGGTGGCCTATCTGATGAACAACCATTGGAACGACTTATACACCCGAAAATATTTTTGGAACGGAAGGAAAGGGAGAGAAAGCAGGATATTTGTAGATACCTGTTGTCCCCTTACAGGCTATTGTATTGATAACGATATTCTCGATCCGATTTATCGGTTCTTGAAATCCCCCACCGAGAATGTCACGTTTGACAACCTTATGGACGAATGTCTCGACAGCTTTTTCCGTGCTTGTCGGGATGATATGGAGAGCACCCAGACTTTGGAATACTTCACGGAAGAAAGCAACGCCAACGGTTGGGAATACCTTTCAGACGGAAAACTATTCAATTAATTATCAACATTTAAAAACTTACCATTATGAAGACGAACAAAAAAGTACAGAAGAACAGCGTACAGAAATCAGAGAAAGAAAATGCAGTAAAAGTAACTGCTTTGGCAGTTATCCCGAAGCCGATAATGTTACTCACACCGCAGGACGTGCCCACGGCTACCGAAGTGACGGCCCCCCTCGAAACGGCAACCGTTCCCACCGTTACAGAAGAAACACCGCAGCAGGTCACGTTCAAGACACCGCTTGCAACGGCCACAGCCGAAACCGACCTTGATATTACCACCGTACACCCAAGCGCAGACAACCACCGCAAGACGTTCAAAGACGCATCATTGCAGGAACTCGCGGAAAGCATTCGGGAAGTGGGAATCTTGCAGGCCATTGCGGTACGCCCACGCACGGAAGGCAGTTATGAAATCATATACGGTGAACGCCGTTACCGTGCCTCATTGCTTGCAGGAGCAAAGACCATAAAGGCAACCATATATAACAATGTGACGGACGATGAAGCGGAAGACATGTCGTTAAGCGAGAACTTGCAGCGTGAGCAGGTACGCCCCACTGAAGAAGCAAAAGCGTTCAAGCGGTTGCTTGAAAAGGGCAGATATGACATGTATTCACTGACCGCCCGTTTCGGACGGAGCGAGAAATATATCTATACCCGATTGAAACTGAACGAACTCTATGCGCCTATCGGTGAACTGTTAGACAATGAAACAATCACTATCAGCGTAGCCGAAGAGATAAGCACCTATGAAGCAAATATCCAAAAGGACGTGTATGAGAACCACCTCAAGTCAGACAACAAGGACGATTGGAGCGGTTACACGCTCAATCTGTTCAAGAAATATTTTGAGAAATACTACACAACCGACCTTGAGCAATACAAATTCGACAAGACGGAATGCAAGGCATGCGTACACAACGCAGCCAATTACAATCTCTTTGCCGAGCATAACGGATGCGGACACTGCACAAACCGCAAATGTCTGGAAACCAAGAATGCCGCCCATGTGGCAAAAGAGACGGAGAAACTTTTGAAATCCGATCCGAAGTTGGTTGTCGCACGCCCCTACTACGGAAGCCGTAACGATATGGCACTACAGAAATTGGACAAGAAAGGGCATGAAATCAAGGAACTTGACTACAACGTATCGGCAAGGGAATTTCCAAAAGCCCCCGAAGCACCGAAGAAAGAGCAGTTCACCCAAACGAAAGAGTACGAACAGGCGGTGCAGACATTTGAGCGCAGAAACGAGGAATATGCCCGAAAGGTGGAGGAACTTGACCGCATGAAGGAGGAAGGCAGGATAAAGACCTATGTGAAGGTAGGGCAGACGGAACCCGAACTCTGCTACGTGGAGATAAACAGGAAGGAAACCGCCCCCGTCACTATCGGGACATTGCAGGAGAGGGACAAGCGTTTCAAACAGCTTTCTATCGAAAAGACCGTTGCCGACACGAAAAAGATTGTCCGGGAGAACGACTATCCCGAAAGTCCGTTCACGCAGTACGAGGACGGCATGATTTATTTCGTCATGCTTACCCAACTGCAAAGGAAGCATTTTTCGCTTTTTGGCATCAAGGACCAGCCTTTCGCATTGGACGAGAAACAGCGGATGAAAATCGTTGCCAAACTGACGGACGCACAAAAGACGGTAATCAAACGGGACTTCATCAGCCACTTCCTTTGTGAGAACGGCCACGGAGACAACAACGCATCCAAGCTGTTAAGAGACTTCGCAAACATGCACTTTCCTGACCAGTACGGACTTGCCAAAGCCACCCACGAGGAAGAATATCAGAAACGGCATGAACGTTTGGAAGAAAGGATAAAGGAAATGAAGAAAGCGGAAAAGAAAGCAGCCAAAGAAGCGGAAAAACAGCAGACAGCAGAAAAGACGGAGAAGAAAGTCACCGCCCCGAAAACGGAGAAACCCGAAAGCGGAAAAGCCGCCTGAAGCCGAACAGAAAGCATGTGCCGGAGACAACATCCGGCACATCTTTTTCCACGCCCCCAAGAGAACAGAGGGCAGGGGCGGACTACCCCACCCACACCGCCACCGTAAAACCTAAAAAATACCAGCGTATGAAATATATAAGAATGTCCCCGAACGTGGAGTATTCCACCGACAGGGAGTTTTTCCTTGAACATCAAATCCTCTGCATCGTGAGCAGGGAAGGTACAAAGTTTTGCAGTCTGGTAGAGAACCGTCTGTTCATGCGTTCCCAAAGCCGCCATATCAGCAAGCGGATGCAGATGCATATCATGTGTGAAATCCACAAGGACATCTGCCGCCTTCGCTATGGCGGCGAACCCGTGGACTGACCTGCCACACCCCACACCTGAATACTTCCTCTTAAAAAAGTCGGGCAATCCCTATGCGGTTGCCCGGCTTTTTTCTATTTTTGCAGGGTTGAACCAAAAAAGAAAGTTATAAGATTAAAGATTTTGAATGATAACATATTAGAATAGCTTTTAGCTGTTTGTTCTTACTCTCGAAACGACCAAATTCAATGCAGGAGAATAAACGGGCAGAGTCCTTGTCATACACAAATGGCACGGTCTTAACTCGTTTCCTGCATGGGTGCTTGGTCGTACCGGAGAGTAGAACCTGTTAAGTTCCGTGCTTTTTTGGTACATAACAGGAAGTTACGGACAAGGTATTACTCAAAAATCACAGGAAGATGTACAACAAGAACGTTGCCATTACCGGCAGTACCATTGAAAAGACAACCAAATACGACCAATTCAGGGAAGATAAAATCCGTATGGAACTCTACCGGATAATCCTTCCACTTTATAATGAAGGTTATCGCACATTCACCTGCAATCCGCATTCCTATATCGGATTATTAGGTGCGGATACGATAGTCATGCTACGTGAAGCGGGCAAATGCCCGGAGATAATCCTTTCAGTAGCCATACCGGAAACCGCTTTTCCGGCAGATACCGACAAGGTGTATCGTGCCTTGTATGACGACCTGATAAAGCAGGCGGACAATAAAAAAATACTTCCGAAAAAAGAGTTTTTTGGCAATGCGCTTGTCGGCGGTCATATCATCTGTTATTACGATGACTTTTCCACAGAAATGCAGCAGATATACGCATCCGGTACTCCTTATACCAATATCCGTCAAAGGATATAGGCGGCAGACTTTACGGCAGTTTACAACAGCTTTTCCAGCCGTGCAATCCGTTTTTCGGTGGACGGATGCGTACTCATGATATATTCGGTGAAAGTCGGATGCTCACCGTAAACGTCTTCCGTCCTTTTCAACCGGCGGAGGAAAGAAAGCAATCCTTCGCCGCAACCATATTTCACTGCATAGGCATCACAACGGTACTCGGCATATTTATTGATATTCACGTCAGTTATCCGGCTGATACCGTATATAATCCGGTGAAGCAGTTTGTAAACGGCCCACCATAACTTCGCTATGAGTTCACCCACAAAGCCCAAAGCCGGAACCAATGCAAACACCATGCTGCCAATTATCCCGAATATCAAAGCCGGAATAAGAAATATACCATAAAGGCAGCGGTAACCGAACGACTCCATCGAGAATAAAAGCACCTGATAGACGAAGTCGTAATGGGAGATATGCCCCACTTCATGGCTGATGATGCCCTTCAGCTCCTCATCCGAAACTGCGGCGAGTACTCCGCCCGTCAGTCCTATCGTATTGAAACCGAATGCGGCGGCATTTACCCGTGCGTCATTGTTACGATAAAGTTTCAGCCTCCGGTTCATACCCATTTCTGAAAGCAACCGTTCCACCCTCATACGATCGGAACTGTTCATAGGACGGTATCCTTCTTTTCTGCGTAGCACCCACACATTTAGCGGAGAAATGGAATAAAGGATGAATAACAGCAAAAGATAATACGGTAACGTATTGACTAAATACGGAATCACCCCCTCATCAAACAGCCCCGGTATATATGCCGGCCATATATGGCGCAAGATTGAAAGTAGCAATGCGTAAAACACCGTAATAAAGACAAAATTCACTATCGTGACATAAGCCAGCAGCAACAGCTTGCTGATGATACGGAATATTCTGAGTGTTGTTTTCATGCGTATATGATTGAACTATTAACTTCCGGCTAAATATAAAAACAAATTTTGTGCAATCCGGAACAATTACTTATTCATTTGTTTTCATTAAGCAAATTTCATAAAACAAAGACGACAGGTTTCCCCACCGTCTTTCTTGATAGATAATGGTAGCAGTTATTCCTTTGCCGTAGTGTTTTCTAAATCGAACGTCACCGTCATTTCTCTTTCCCTGCCAAAATTATCCCGGACAAAGAATTTCAGTTCCGAACGTCTGGCGCTTGTCGAACGGTAAAAGAGGGTGAATATCTGCCTGACCGGATTTTCCGTATCCAGTCCCGGCACCTCTGCCAGCGGCCTCACTTCCCGGTTCACAAGTTTTACGCCTTCACTGTCGGACACTTCTCCCTTGCCTTCCATCTGAATGTAACCTATTTCATACTCCGCCTTTTCATAGTCCCCTTCACGGTCAAGATAAAAACGTATCTCCACCGTTTCACCCGTTGCGATCTGCTTTTGCAGATACCATGACGAGAGGCTGAAATCATAATCCTGCCGGATGTCTATATCATCGTTGCAGGAACCGAAGGCCAGCACCGCAAAGAGTGCGCCTATACATTTATATAATACATTTTTCATTTTCTGTTTCTCCTTTCTCTTTTTATTAGTTAATAATAAGGCGGATACCCAAACCTATCTGCGTATGGAAGTTCCCCGCATCCGTTCCGAACAGCGCCCTTTCCTTGACTTGCAGCAGGAAGATGATCCGGTCTGTCAGATAGACATCGAAAGCCGCCGTCAGTCCTCCGCCATAAATAAAGCTGTCCCCGTTTGTCACTGCCGCCCCGTCAGGAAGCAGGGAAGTTCCCCAGTTGACTGTCTCGAAACCGCCCAAAGCGGAAAGTCCGATACGGAAACAGACATTCCGACCCTTATCCGACAATACGGGAATAAAATAGCCGAGTTCCCCCGTGAACTGCGCTTTGGGTATTGCCTTATTTTCGTAGGTGTACTCCTTTATCTGATAATCCAGACCATACAGCCAGCAGGTACGGTTACGGTTGGTATGTGTAAAGGCCAGCGAGGTGAAGTAGTGGCGTTCGCCACCACTCTTCCATGAAAGGAAATGATTGACTCCCCCTGTTGTAAATTGTACACCCGTCTGTCCCGGCAGGTCACGCTGCGCGTATGCTTCGCCCGCAAAGAGCGACAACATGGCAACTGTCAGTATGAATAGTATTCTTTGCATATACATTATATTATATATAGGTTATTATTTCAGATGCAGTTCACTGATTGGTTTTGCCGCCACAAGGTCTGTGTTCTCTATGCGGAACGACTGGTGACGGGCACCGCCCTTTTCGTAAACCTCCACCACGAGCAGTTTGTCATCCGGCAGGGTGAGCTTGGGCAGCACGAATATACCCCGCACCGTGGCTTTCCCGTCCACCGTTATCAGGCGGTTGTATGTCCTTACAGGTTCTATGAAGTTCTCCTGCATGGCCGTGCGCTTGGCTACTTTCTTGTCCACCACTTTGAAACGGATATAGTCAATGTCGAACGATATATCCGAACTGTTGCGCAGGGAAGTATGCAGGTACAGCAGGTCATTATTGATATAAAGCCCTTTGAGCAGTGTCTGTATGCCGTACTTCTTGCAGCCGATATGCCTGAAGTCCCTTTTGTTCTTTTTATACAGCGTGTACATGATGCGGTTCACCACCAGCGGGGTCTCCCCGCCGAGTTCTTTCAGCTTCACGAACATGCGGTCGCCCGCAATCCCGCCTTCGGGATTGTCCCGGAGCCAGTCTTCCATCTCAATGGAAAGCCAGGCCGGTTCGTCCTTATAAACCACATTAAAAGAATAGAAACAACCGTCGGCAGTGATGACGGAGAAGTTCGTTTCCCCTTCAAAACCTTTCACCGCCGCCTTGATGCGTACTACATTTTCCGCTCCCGTGGCCTTGTCCGCTATGATGTCGAACGAGCCCAAATCCACATATTTCACTTCGGAAGGGAAAAGGATATGTACGGTTTTCTGAAAAGTCACCTCAATCTTATGCGGTGAGATAATCTGGTTGGTGGGGAAAATCTTTGTTTCCACCGGTTCCTGCGCCTTTACCGACAATACGGTTAAAAGTATGACTAATGATAAAATAATTCTTGTCTTCATACTCTGATTACTGTTTTTTTGAGATTAATAAAAGTTGATAATTCGCTTTTACAGCCACCTTCACCTCACGCATCTTTGTGGCCAGATATTGTGATCCGCCGCCAAGCACGCCCCTTGTCACGTCCATGACGAGTTGTTGCGAGGCACTGCGTGCGAACGAGATGCTTGTTCCGAAACTGCCCCCGATATTGGCGGCGGCTTCTTTCATGGCGGTACGTTCTGCGGTATTCGGAACGAAAAGTCCGGCCTGCCCGTCCATATCGTAAGCCGTTAGTTCCACCGGCAGGATATTCCCGCCACTCTCTATGGAGTTTACTGTGACTGCCATCCGTTGTCCTTCGATACGCACCGTACCATATAGCGGAGTATTGGCAGGTACAAGCACACCGCCCACTTGCAGTGGTTCCAGCAACCGGAACTTCAGTCATGCTCCGGTGGTCACTGTCTGGTCTTCGGCCACGCAGGCACGTATCGTATTGGCTCCGGCAAGCTGTCCGCCGCCCACGGCAGTGGCAAAACCGTAATTGCGGGGTATCGTGTCGGGTACCGGAGGTACGGCCAGTGACGAAACCACATTCTCCGTGGCACGTCCGGCAGCTATGGCGGCAGGATTGCCGGTACCGGTACCCCCGGTAGGCTGTATGTTCTTCACCTGTCCGCCCGTTTGTCCGGGGAAATAGCGTGCCGCCATCTCATACGACTTTTCCATCAGTTCCAGCGGGTCTTGTCCTTTCCGTTCGCGTTCCAGCTTTTCGTTAAGCTCCTTCACCTGCCGTTCCAGTTCGTCCACCCTCGGACTCTCCTTCGGTTCCTGATAGAACGAGGTGATCTGCCTTGAAATCTGCCGCTGTTTTTCTCTGGACTCCCGGATAGCATCCGCTTTCGGTACATCTTCTTCCGGTTTCAGCCCGTCCGTTGTGTCCGGTGTCAGATAGCCCCCGGCCACATCCTGCAAGGTTCTTACCTTCTCCTGCCTGCGTTTTTTCATTTCTTCCAGTTCGTAAGCCTTCTGTTTGTCGGCCATCGTCTCCGGTGCGATAGCGTCGGGTATCGTCGTATTGATCCCCGCCATTCCTTCCACCGTTTCTGGCGTGTCCGGTTTGAAGATAAACCAGATGAACCCGGCACAAAGCAGGGAGAGGACTGTCACCACGCCATAGAATTTCAGCTTGTCGGCAACCTTGCGGTTTAACTTCTTCTCCTTTTCGGATGCAGGTTCCGCTTTCTGCGTTTCTTTATTCTTTTCTTCTTTCTTATCGGATTGTGTCATTGGATACATTGTTTTTTAATGGTTGGATACTGTCCGTTTGGGGAAGCGCAATCCTTTGGAGATGCTGTACCTCAATCGGAAATTTGTCTGTCCCGCAGAAACCGCCCACGATGTAGGCAAGGTCGATGGCGGCGAAGAGTCCGAGCAGGTAAAGGATGATAATCCTTTGCTGCCGGTAGCTCAGCCGTTGCCACCGTCTGCGGAGTTTTGCTGTATGTCGGTCTTTCTCCGTTCTGAACGAGTGGAAGACCTTTTTTATACTGTTATCTTTCATACTGTCCGATGTCCCTGTTTTCGATGATGGTAAAACTCTCTATCAGAAAGCCCTGCGGATTGTTGTCGCTCCGGGTTACATTCCTCAGACGGCAGGTGGTGACAAGCGACCTTTCGGTAACGCTGCTCGAACGGATGATGTGCTGCCGGCTATAGGTCTTCATCTCGTATGGATAACTGTTGAAGTTCCCCTGTATGCTGTCCACCGTCAGCGTCTGCGAGATGTTTCCCGCGATCATCCGGTTGAAGTAGCCTTTCTCCTGCAAGTTCCGGTAGTAACCGATGGCGCTTTCATCCGAAAGGTAAAGGGCACGCTGGATGTTGCTTTCAATGGCGCTCTTGTCCGGTGACAGGGTGAAAAACAGTTCGTGGAAACGTCTGATATGTTCCCTCGCTTCCACGGGGCGGTTCTGCTGCATGTCCTGCGAAAGTGCCAGCATCAGCGATTTTCCGCTGTCCAGTACATAGATTTTCTGCCGTTGCGCCTCGGCAAACTCGTATGCCTTTCAGGTGGCGAAGACTGTTACCAGTGCGCATACTCCCAGAAATACCATTCCGAACAGCCGTAGCTGCCGGAACGATGTCTCGATATTTTTTAATGATTTGAACTCCATGTCTTCTTTCTGTTTTTTTAAGTGATACGTTTAGAACATTTTCTTGATGCGTCCGGCTACCGATCCGCCGACTGCTCCACCGACTGCCGCCGCACCGTTTCCGGCCATTTTCCCGGCACCGCCCACCTTCTGCCCGTAAGCTCCCGCACCGCCTGCCTGGATAATCCACGAGGACACTGTGGGAACGCAGAAATAACCGATGATACCTATAATCATAAAGATGCAATAAACGCTGTTCGAAGCATCCGGTATAAATGTCGGGTCCTGCATCTGCTTGATGTCCTGCTGCAACATCAGAACCTGTATGCGTGAGAGGATAGCCCCGAACAGGTCACCCACGGGCAGCCATAAGTAAATACAGATATAGCGTGACAGCCAGGTGGTGAGCGTACTCTGGAATCCGTCATAGACGGCCAGCGCAAAGGAGATTGGCCCCAGTATGGAAAGGACAATCAGGAAGAAAGTCCTCAGTGTGTCTATCAGCAGCGATGCCGCCTGAAAGAACAGTTCCAACAGTTCGCGGAACCATTGCCGCACCTTTTCCCCCATGTCATACACCGCCTTCTGCCCGTACATGTTTATCATCGTGTCCATGTCTCCCAGCGACCAGCCAAGCTCGTCTATTTTCTTGTCAAATTCCTCGTCACTCACAAGGAAAGCCTTTGCCGGGTCACGCAGCATCGCTTCCCGTTCCAGTTCGTCCTTCTCTTCCTGATACTTCTTCATGTCGAAAGTCTGCTGTTCCACCAGTGAGGAAGTGGCACTGCATACGGGGGAAAGAATCCCGTTGATTGTCCCCAGCACCATAGTAGGAAAGAACATGATGCAAAGGCCCAGCACAAATGGTCTGAAAAGTGGGAACACATCTATCTCTTCCGCCCTTGAAAGGGACTGCCATACCCGGTAGGCCACGTAGAACAGGGCACCGATACCGGCCACTCCCTTTGCCACGCTTGCCATATCCTCGCACAGCGGCATCATCTCATCGTAAAGCGAACGCAGCAACTCATGCAGGTTCGTCCAGTCTATTGATAGTAATACCATAGTCTATCTGTTTTTTAAGGATGAATGATTACCAGTAACGCTGGTCTTGTGTCCCGTACAGGGCGAGTACCCTTTGAGAATCTCCCTTCTTCTTGCTGCGCAGGTACGATATGCCGATATTCTTTCGGGTATAGTACCATGTCAAGTTCTTGTATTCCAGCACTTCGCCGTATATCCGGTTGATGATGTCCAGCCGTTCCTTGTCCGTCATCGAAAGTCCGGTAGCCGTAGTCACTTCCTTCAAATCCAGCAGCAGGTTGCTGCTTTCTTCGAGTAGCCGGTTATACCCGAAAGCGATGGCCGAGAGTTCCTCCACGGTGAAGTTAGGGTCGCCCATCATGGTATTGAAATGGGTCACGTAAATATCGCTGATGTCACCTACCAGAAGGATAGTCTGTTGAACTTTCCGGGCACCTTTTACAAGGTCATGCACCGATTTAAGCGCATCATAGTAGGCTTTTCCCTGCTGGTAAATCTTTACAGTCTCCTGAAAATTGTTCAGCATATTTTGGGCCGTTGAGGATGTCTGTACAATTTCCTTTGCGGAGTTCACAATGCTTTGGGCAAGGTTTGACGGGTCAAAGACCGTCCACTGTGCTTTGCTTGTCACTGAAAGGGAAAGCATTGCCATGAATAGGATTGTTATTCTCTTTTTCATGTGTCTATCTCCTTTCTTTGGTCAGTAAATACCGGCTGTCGTCATCACGGGCAAACAGTCCGTAACTGCCGAAGAGCAGAACCTCGCTGCCGCTGAAATACCCGATACATCCGGCATCCTTATTTCCGTGAAGGAACAGGTCGTCACCCCCACGGAGCGGAATGTTGATTTCGGTATAGCTCTTTTCTCCAACGAACAGCGTGGCTTTGTATCCCTTGAAACCGTCCGTCACCCGGTTGGATTTGCGGATAGTCAGCGTTGAGCCGCCTTCCTTGTTCATTCAGTGACCGCAGATGCGGTCGTGTTCCAGTTCCTTCTTCATTTCCCCGATCAGGTTCAGCAGATCCAGATTGGTCAGGGTCGCATCTCCGAGTGCTTCCCTGCATTGGCTTAATAAATCTTTCTTACTCATTGTCTTCTATAGATTAATATTGGTTACTTGTTTTCCTGCCGCTTGCTTTCGGCAAGTTGTTTGATAGCCAGCTCGATGTTTCCGCCCAGCTTTTCCGTAAGGCGGATAAGTTCCAGTTTCTCAGTCTCTTCGGTGGTGTAGCAAAGGTACTCTTCAGCCGAAACTTCTGTCGCATATACCGCACTTTGCGTACCGCCAAGCCCAATCCAGACCTCTTTATAAAGGCGGTTCGCCGCATTGGCAAGATTGATGGAAAGTATCTGGCTGCGTTCCTTGTCCGTCAGGCCGAGCAGATTCTGTATCTGGTCGAACTTGTTCTGATACTTCCGCTGGTCGAGCAGTATTTTGCAATCGCTGTTGTTGATAATCGTCTCTTTCACCGTTGGTGGCGTTAGAGATCTGCGAAGAGGTCTCGGACGGCATCAGGGCAGAAAGCGTGGAGTTACGCAGGCCGTGCGTTTTGATGGACTCGCGCAGGCCTTCCCAGTCCAGGTGCAGCGGCTCGCTGACGATCGCATCCAGGTCTTTCTTATAGGTGTCGATCGGCAGAATGCCTTTTGCATAGGTGGTTTCGTTGAACCACGGGCACGCGCCTTGCTCTTTCGCCAGCTCATTAGAGGCTTTCAGCAGGTAATACTGAATCGCTTCGAAGGTTTTATGCGTCAGGTTGTTGGCGCTGCCGTCGGAGTAGCGTTTACCGTGCTTCGCCAGATAGTAAGCGAAGTTAATCACACCAATACCCAGCGTACGACGCCCCATCGCTCCACGTTTGGCGGCCGGGATCGGGTAATCCTGATAATCCAGCAGCGCGTCAAGTGCACGAACCGCCAGAATTGCCAGCTCTTCCAGTTCATCCAGGCTATTAATTGCGCCCAGGTTGAAAGCAGACAGCGTACACAGCGCGATTTCACCGTTCTCGTCGTTGACGTCGTTCAGCGGCATGGGCGGTCCGAGTATCCCGCGCGTTTGTCGTTCCATCTTCGCGAGATGCTGGGACCGCCCATTCTTATACCCGAATCTGCCCGGGCTCGAAAAGCAACAAAGAAAAAGGAAAAACAGGAGGTTTTTGCTTTATGAAAGTCCGTATCGGAATTGATGTTGGTGGCACCTTCACCGACGCCGTTGCCATTGATAACGAGACCTTTGAGGTCGTTGGAAGCGTAAAGGTCCCCACCACCCATACCGCCGCCGAGGGCGTTGCTGCCGGCATCGTACAGGTGTTGCACAAGGTCATGGAGCAGTGCGAGATCCGGCCGGAGGATGTCATCTTCATCGCCCATGGCACCACGCAGGCCACCAACGCCCTGCTGGAGGGCGATGTGGCCCCCGTCGGCATCATTACGCTGGGCAGCGGCCTGCAGGGCGCAAAGAGCAAGGGCGATACCACCATGGGGGACATCGAGCTGTCTGAGGGCAAGTACCTGCGCAGCTGCAACGAATATGTGGACACCAATGCACCGGATCTGGACGGCAGCATCCGCGCGGCTATCCAGAAGCTGCAGGAGCAGGGGGCACAGACCTTTGTTGCCGCCGAGGCCTTCAGCGTGGACGACCCGAAGAACGAGAACCGGGTGGTCGAGATCTGCGGTGAAATGGGCCTGCCTGCCACAGCGACCAACGAGATCTCCAAGCTGTACGGTCTGAAGGTCCGCACCCGCACCGCCGTGATCAACGCCAGCATCATGCCCAAGATGCTGGATGCTGCCACCATGACCGACCAGAGCATCAAAAATGCGGACATCAAGAGCCCGCTGATGGTCATGCGCTGCGATGGCGGCGTGATGACCGTGGACGAGGTGCGCAGCCGCCCCATCCTGACCATCCTCTCCGGCCCTGCCGCAGGCGTTGCCGGTGCTTTGATGTACGAAAAGCTGACCGATGGCCTGTTCTTTGAGGTGGGCGGTACCTCTACCGACATCTCCTGTGTCAAGGACGGCAAGGTGATGATCAAGTACGCCGAGGTGGGCGGCCACAAGACCTACCTGAACAGTCTGGACGTGCGCACCGTCGGCATCGGCGGCGGCAGCATGGTGGAGGTGAAGGACGGCAAGGCCTGCGATACCGGCCCCCGCAGCGCCCACATCGCCGGTCTGGACTATGAGGTGTTCACCGATGCCGACAAGATCCAGAACCCCCGTCTGGTGCCCGTGAGCCCCATGCCCGGCGACCCGGAGTACGCCAGCATCGAGTGCGACAACGGCGTCAGGGTCTGCCTTACCATGTCCGGCGCTGCCAACATTGCGGGCTACGTCAAGCCCGGCGATTATGCCTATGGCAATGTGGAAGCCGCCCGCAAGGCGTGGAAGCCGCTGGCAGACAACATGGGCTGCACCGTGGAAGAAGCTGCCCGTAAGGTGCTGGGCTTTGCCGCCGCCAAAAACAGCAGGGTAGCTGCCCAGCTGATGAAGGACTACCACATGGACCCCCAGCACACCGTGTTCGTGGGCGGCGGCGGTGGCGCTGCCAGTGTGGTGCCGCATCTGGCCGAGACCATGCATCACAAGAGCCGTCTGGCAAAGAACGGCCCGGTCATTTCCACCATCGGCGTGGCATTGGCCATGGTGCGTGATATGGTGGAGCGCAGCGTTTCCAACCCCACCGACAATGACATCATCAGTGTGCGCCGGGAGGCCGAGCAGAAGGCCATCCGGAACGGAGCCGCGCCCGGTTCTGTGGAAGTGACCGTGGAGGTGGATACCCAGCGCAACGTGATCCGCGCCATCGCCGTGGGTGCTACCGAGCTGCGCAGCAAGAACCGCAGCGCCGAAAAACTGACCGAGGACAAGCTGCTGGAACTGGCGGCAGAGAACCTGAGCATGGACCCCAAGGCCCTGCATATCGCAGCCAGAAGCGAGAACATGTGTGCGGTGACGGCGGATAAGGTAGAGAAAAAGCTGTTCGGCCTGATGAAAAAGACCTCTCATCCGCTGCGCCTGATCGACGAAGAGGGGGTCATCCGCCTGCAGAAGGCCAACGCCACGGTGCGTCAGGCCGATATCAGCAGCTGGCGTGATGCGGTCGCCTATATGCTGGAAGAGCTGACCGTTTACAACGATGGCGGCACCAACTACCCCAATGTGTACATCGTGCTGGGCAAGCGCATCATCGACCTGTCCGGCATGTCCAGCGAGGAGCAGATCTACAGCCTTGCCAATGTGGAGCTGAACGGCTACGATGCCAAAACTCCGGTCATTGTGGCTGCGACCCTGCGCATCGATTCCTGACCGACCAAAGGAGGCTGCCATGTCGTCTTATGCACTGCCTTTTCCCGGCCGTGATCTGGCGGAAAAAGAGCTTTCCTACGACCCGTGCTGCCCCCGCATCCCGGAGGCAGACCGCGCCCGCATCGTGGATGCCGCATGGGAAAAAGGCTGCGCCGCGGCAAGGGATGTCTTTGCACAAAGCGGCGGCAGTGCAGACTTTTTTGCCATCTGCAAGGCAAACGGGCTGACGGTGGTGGAGCGGGACATCGACTTTGTTTCCGGCAACCAGCGCTATTTCAGCGACTATGTGGCGGGCAAAAACTGCGTCACCCTCTATCTCAGATCGGTGGACCTGTGGGCGCAGCAGAACAAAATGACCCGCATGGAAGCGGAAAACCTGATCCTCAGCCATGAATATTATCACTTTCTGGAGTGGAACAAGCTGGGCCTGACCAGCCGGGACTATCAGGTGCCCATGATCAGCATCGGCCCGCTCCGTCTGGGCAAGACCGGCATCCGTGCCCTTTCCGAGATCGGCGCACACGGCTTTGCCCATACCTATCATCAATTGTTGGAGGCGCAACATGGAAAGCATTGAATATCTGGGCAGGCAGCTGCCCCTTCTGGGTTGACCAGCACCTGCCCGCCGGCCTTCAGCGGGGCAATATCCCCGATGTGCAGC
>ERZ772886.1806-NODE-1806-length-18639-cov-12.286752_pt1 | contig 18639 bp, 14 predicted proteins | sample MGYA00512128_ERZ772886 | MGnify/ENA primary metagenome ERZ772886 (study PRJEB29015, sample SAMEA2737698) | human gut metagenome | biome: human gut; feature: human-associated habitat; material: faeces | place: China | collected 2012 ... | reverse complement strand
AGTCCATCAACCGCCCCCGTGAGCATGGCGAGATCAAGGACGCAGACATCAATCCGCTCCGCAATAAGCGCGATGTCTGGAAGATCAACACCGTCCCCTTCAAGGGCGGTCATTATGCCGCCTACCCTCCGAAGCTGGTTGAAACCTGTCTTCTCGCCGGTTGTCCCGAAGGCGGCATTGTGCTTGACCCCTTTATGGGGAGCGGCACAACCGGCATGGTTGCCGCGCAGATGGGGTGTCATTTCGTCGGCATCGAGCTGAACCCTGAATACACCGAGCTTGCCTACAAGCGGATTGGAGGTGAAATCTGATGTCCAAGGAACCGGAACTCAAAGCCCGCGACAAGGTAGTCGTGCGGATGACGCGGGAAGGCGCGGTTGAGGAAAACCTGACAGCTGGCACCGAGCAGCGCGTTTCGGGAAGGCTGGAAGATGCAGAGCTTGTGAAGCCGGTTGAAACCGCCGTGCCTTCCGAAGCTCCTTCTGCGGAGGAACAGAAAAAGGTGCAGATGCGCCGTCAACAACGTCAGTTTCAGGCGGAACACACCGAGGATAACGACACTAAGCCGCCCTCGGAAACGTCCGTCACAGAAGAGAAAAAGGCAGAAAATCCACCCCAGAATACACCCGAACCGCTGCCCGTGTCAGAGACTCCGTTCAAGCCTCCTGCTTTGGAGCAGCACGGCGTTTCTTCTCATACCGGCACGGTGATTGCCGAAACGGTTGTCACGCACAAGCTGCGCAAGACCTCTGCGGTTGAAGCAGTGGATGCGGATGCTATTCTCACTCAAGCGGCGGAAACCGCCTCTGCAAAGCCGATCATCGACGATGCCGTCCCGCCCACGAAGCGGATGCAGAAGCTCGAAAGGAAGTCCGAGAAGGCACATGAGCGTCTGGATGCCGCCCGTGAAAAGCTGCCCACGCACAAGGTTCTCAAGAAAGAGCGCGTCTTCGATGAAGAAACCGGCAAGGGCAAAACCCGCCTTCATTTTGAAGATGAGCTGAAAAAGTCGAAGGGCAAGGGCAAGCTGCAATTTGAGGCAGATAAAACCGTCCGCAAGGTCGGTGACACCCTCGTCTCCGGCATTCACGGCAAAATCCATGAGGTCGAACAGGAAAACTCGGCGGTTGAGGCGGCGCATAAAACAGAGATTGCCGCTGAGACCGCTGCGAGGCATTTCCGTCATCATCGGGAAAGCAGCGTCAACAAGCCTTATGAGAAGGTCTCCAAGCTGGAACACAAGGCGGATGCTGCTGATGAGAAGCTCCAATATGAGAGAAATCAGCAGGAGCATCCTGAGATGAAGAAGCAGAACTTGAACAAGCACTACCAGAAGCAGAACATCAAGAAGGAATATGCCGCCGCTCGAAATGCCGGTTCTCAGACTGCCGGGACTGCCACAAAGAATACCGGCAAGAAGCTCGGTGAAAAGGTGTCCGACAAGATCAAGGAGTTTTTTGAGAAAAACAAGAAGGTCTTCATCTGGATCGGCGTCGGAATTGCCCTTCTCGTTTTGCTCGGTGCCGGAATCAGCTCGTGTTCGATGCTCACCTCTACCGGCTCGTCGGTTATCGCTTCCTCTTATCTCAGCGAGGATGACGCGATGCTCGGCGCGGAAGCGCAGTATTGCCGGATGGAGCAAGAGCTGCAACGCTATCTCGACACCTACGAAAGCACTCACAACTACGATGAATACCACTTCGATCTGGACGATATTGATCATGACCCCTATGTGCTGATCTCCATTCTCTCGGCTCTCCACGAGGGCGAGTTCACGCTGGATGAGGTGCAGGGTACGCTCCAAATGCTGTTTGAAAAGCAGTACATCCTCACCGAAGAGGTCATCGTCGAAACGAGATACCGCACGGAGACCGACACATGGACGGACGCGGACGGCAACACGCACACGGAAACCTACCGCGTCCCGTATGACTACTACATCTGCAACGTGAAGCTCGAAAACTTCAATCTCTCCCATGTCCCGGTCTACATCATGTCTCAGGAACAGCTCTCCATGTACGCAACGTATATGTCGGTGCTGGGCAACCGCGAGGATCTGTTCGGTGACTCCCCCTATGTGGACAAGTACATCACAAATCCTCCCGCTGACTACGATGTCAACCCGGAATACCTGAACGACGAGAAGTTTGCAACGCTGATTACCGAGGCGGAAAAGTATCTCGGCTATCCGTATGTGTGGGGCGGCTCCAATCCCGACACGTCCTTTGACTGCTCCGGCTTCGTCAGCTATGTTCTCACGAACAGCGGACTTGTGAACACCGGACGGCTGGGCGCACAGGGGCTTTACAACGTCTGTACGCCGGTTTCAAAGGCGAATGCACAGCCCGGTGATCTCATCTTTTTCGTCGGGACGTATGACACCCCCGGTGTGTCCCACGTCGGCATTTACGTCGGTGATGGGGTCATGATCCACTGCGGCGATCCCATTCAGTACACATCCATCAACTCTTCCTATTGGCAGCAGCATTTCTACGCCTTCGGAAGACCCGCCTATTAAAAGAAAGGAGTTTTGCATGAATCCCAAGTATCAGAAAGTCCTCTCCGACATTGAGAAGGCTGAAAAGAAGAAGTCCGAAATCGAAGGTCAGCTCAAGGAGCTGTACGACAAGAAGACAGAGCTGGAAAACCTTGAAATCATCAATACCGTGCGCTCTATGGTGATGGACAAGGATCAGATCATGGTGTTCCTGTCTTCCATGAAGGGCGGCACCAAGCCTGCTGAAAATACGGAGGTAATCGACAATGCGTAAGAAGTTTTGTTTTCTGACCGTCCTTGCGGTCTGCGTCATGGTTCTGTCCTGCTTCTCGGTGACGGCGTTTGCCTACGCCGATGATACCGAGCAGAACCTTCCCGTTACGGAGGCAACACAGCCGGAACAGCAGCCTGAAACCACTCCCGCGCCGGAAAAGCCGATGGGTGAGCCGATTGACGATGAGGGCAACGCCTACACCCGCGACTTGCTCTATGACAAGGCAACCAACAAGCAGTTCATCACTGTCCAGACGAAGAACGGCAACACCTTCTTCATTGTCATTGACTACGATGCGCCCATCAACGAGGATGAGGAACAGTATCAGACGTACTTCCTGAACATGGTCGATGAGAGCGATCTGCTTGCGCTGCTGGATGAAGACACTGCGGCTGTGCTGACTACCTGTAACTGCAAGGAAAAATGCGCTGCCGGTCAGGTCAACACCGACTGCCCGGTCTGCAAGACCAACATGAGTGAATGCACCGGCACAGCCCCCGTTACACCTGAGCCGGACAAGGATGCAGAAAGCGATGTCCCCGCACCTAAGCCCGAAAAGAAATCCAACGTCGGCATGATCCTCGTCATCTTTGCCCTTGCCGGTGCTGCGGGTGCAGCTTATTACTACATCAAGTTCGTCAAGGGCAGAAAGCCCAAGGATGAGGACATGGACTTCTTTGATGATGAAGGCTACGAGGAAGAGCCGTACATCAACGAGGATGAAGAGCCGCAGATTGCGGAGGACGCTGAAACGGATGGTGATGAAGATTGATCTTAGTCATTGCTGAAAAGCCCAGTGTTGCCCAGTCCATTGCAAAGGTGTTGGGCGCGACGTCCCGCAAGGACGGCTACATGGAGGGCGGCAATTACATCGTTTCGTGGTGCTTCGGTCATCTGGTGGAGCTGGCAGACGCCAGCTCCTACGATGAGCGGTATGCCAAGTGGCGGTACGACGATCTGCCCATTGTTCCGGAAAACTGGATGTTCGAGGTCACGAAGGACAAAGCACAGCAGTTCAAGGTGCTGTCCGCCCTCATGAAGGACAAGCGCGTCACTGAGCTTGTCTGCGCAACCGATGCAGGACGCGAGGGTGAGCTGATCTTCCGGCTGGTCTACGACAAAGCCGGATGCACCAAGCCCTTCAAGCGTCTGTGGATCAGCTCGTTGGAGGACTCCGCTATCCGCGAAGGCTTCCGGCATCTCCGGGACGGTAAGGAATATGACCGCCTCTATGAAGCGGCACTCAGCCGCTCGAAGGCAGACTGGATTGTCGGTATCAACGGCACCCGCCTTTTCACCACGCTCTATCACAAGAAGCTGGTGGTCGGGCGCGTCCAGACGCCGACCCTTGCAATGCTGGTGGAGCGTGACGGGAAAATCTCCACGTTCCAGAAGGAAAAGTATTTCAACATTCACATCGGCAAGGGCGATCTGACCGCCGATCTGGAAAAGGTCAAAACCGAAGAGGAAGCAAAAAGAATTGCGGCGGCTTGCGAGAAAAAGCAAGCCGTCGTTTCTTCTCTCAAGCGGGAGACGAAAACCGTCAATCCTCCGAAGCTCTATGATCTGACCACCTTGCAGCGCGAGGCAAACCGATACTACGGCTTCACCGCCCAGCAGACGCTCGATCTCGTACAAACACTCTACGAAAAGAAGCTCCTGACCTATCCGCGCACGGACAGTCAGTTCATCACGGATGATATGGAGGACACTGCCCGTCAGGTCATTTCCATCGTCTGCCGCCAGCTTCCGCTTTTCTCCGACGTTTCGGTTACTCCGGACATTGCCCGCGTAACCGACAACAGCAAGGTCACAGATCACCACGCTATTCTCCCCACCGTCCAGCTCGAAAAGCAGGATGTTTCGGCGCTCCCTCAGTCAGAGCAGAAAATCCTCAATCTTGTTGGGATGCGCCTTCTGTGTGCGACCGGCGAGAAGCACACCTACGCAGAAACGCAAATCACGCTCTCCTGCGAGAGCTATACGTTCAAAACCAAGGGCAAGACCGTCATTCAAAACGGCTGGAAAGCCATCGAAGAGCTGTTCAAGGCTTCCCTCAAGACGAAGGAAAAGGACGATCCCATGAAGTCCCTGCCCGAAGTCCATGAGGGCGATGTTCTGGATAGCGTGTCCGCCAGCGTCACAGAACACTTCACAACGCCCCCGAAGCAGTACACGGAAGACACGCTCCTGTCTGCGATGGAGACTGCCGGAAACGATCAGTTTGAAGATGACACTGAAAAGAAAGGTCTCGGCACTCCTGCGACCCGCGCCGGTATCATTGAAAAGCTGGTGAAGTCCGGCTTTGCAGAGCGCAAGGGCAAGTCTCTCATTCCCACGAAGGACGGCTGCAACCTCGTCTGCGTCCTGCCGGAACAGATCACCTCTCCCAAAATGACGGCGGAATGGGAAAACACGCTCATGGAGATTGAGCGCGGCAAGGCGGATGCGGATGCCTTCCTCAGCGGCATTGTCCGGATGACCGGAGATCTTGTCAAAGCCTATCCGTTTCTTTCTGATGCCGAAGCCCAGCGTTTCGGCACGGGCAAGGAGGAAATCGGCAAATGTCCCCGCTGCGGCTTTCCGGTCTACGTCGGCAAGGGCAACTTCTACTGCTCGAATAAAGACTGCTCCTTCTGCCTGTGGGAAGACAATAAGTTCTTTTCCAGTAAGAAAAAGAAGCTGACCAAGAAGATTGCAAAGGAGCTGCTGGACAAGGGCTGGTGTCGAGTGACCGGGCTTTACACACCGAAGAAGCCTCAGCTCTACGACGCAGTGATCCGGCTGGATGACAGCGGTGGCAAATACGTCAGCTTCAAGATGGAGTTTGACCGATGAGTCGCCCGAAGTATGTTGCCTCTTGCAGCGGAGGCAAAGACAGCGTGGCAACGCTCCTGCTGGCTGCACAGCACAATGAGCCGCTGGACGAGGCGGTTTTCAGCGAGGTCATGTTTGATAAGAACACAAGCGGCGAAGTCCCGGAACACCGGGACTTCATCTATGACCGGCTCAAGCCCTTCTGTGAAAAGGAGCTGGGCATCAAGTTCACCATTCTCCACGCGGACAAGACCTACGATGACGTATTTCATCATGTCATCACCCGCGGGCCTCATAAGGGCGAGGTTCGCGGGTTCGCATGGGCTGGTATGTGTGCAGTCAATCGTGACTGCAAAATCCCGCCAGTCCGCAAGTACAATGCCGCACTCTCGCCGGACACTGTGAGCTATGTCGGCATCGCGGAGGATGAGCCAAAACGCCTTGCTCGTCTGGATGGAATAACGAAGGTCAGTCTGCTTGCCAAATACGGTATGACCGAGGCGGACGCCTACAAGCTCTGTCAGGAACACGGGCTGCTTTCCCCAATCTACGCTCACTGCCGAAGAAACGGCTGCTGGTTCTGTCCCAACGCCAGTGACTCGGAGCTGCTGCACATGGTCACAAAGCACCCGGATATGTTTGACCGGCTGATTGAATGGGAGAACGAGGATAACATCTTCCATCGTCGGATGACGCGCAGAGAAACCCCGTCTGAGGTAAAGGCTCGTTTACTGAGCAAATCCCAGACGGGGTTTTCTTCGCCCAAAAGCAAATGAGAAATGGAGGTTTGAGATGGCTGAAAACAAAAATGCACAGCAAGTCCGCGAAATCACGGACAAGCTGGAACGGGGCATCAAGGAGCTGTTTGAATCCGAGAGGTTCAAGGAATACCTCCGCACGATGTCCAAGTTCTACAACTATTCCTTCAACAACACGCTGCTCATTGCGATGCAGAAGCCGGAGGCAACCTATGTTGCCGGTTATACCTCGTGGCAGCGCAACTTTGACCGTCAGGTCATGAAGGGCGAAAAGGGCATCAAGATTCTTGCACCCGCGCCGTACAAGGCGCAGGAAGAGCGTGAGAAGATTGATCCTTTGACGCAGAAGCCGGTGATCGGCGCAGATGGGAAGGCTGTCACAGAAACAGTTGAGGTTCTGCGTCCTGCCTTCAAGGTGGTAAGTGTCTTTGATGTTTCCCAGACGGACGGCAAGGAACTTCCGGACATCATCGTCGATGAGCTGAAAGGCACCGTTGAAAACTACGAGGCGTTCTTCGATGCGCTCAAGCAGGAATCTCCCGTCCCTATTTCCTTTGAGGACATTCCGGGCGGTGCAAAGGGATTCTTCTCGCCGGTTGAAAGCCGCATTGCCATTCAGGAGGGCATGAGCGAAATCCAGACGGTCAAAACCGCCATTCACGAGATCGCCCACGCAAAGCTCCACGCCGTCAAGCCGGATGAAAAAGCCGCGCCAGAAGATAAGAAGGATCGGCACACCAAGGAGGTTGAAGCGGAAAGCGTTGCCTACACCGTCTGCCAACGGTACGGCATTGAAACCTCGGACTACTCCTTCGGTTACATCGCCGGTTGGTCATCCGGCAAGGAAACCAAGGAACTGAAAAGCTCTCTGGACACCATCCGCAAGACGGCGGCTGAGATGATCGAGGGCATTGACGCCAAGCTCAAGGTGCTGCTGGCAGAGAAAGCACAGTCCGCAGAGATGGAAGTCGAAGTTCCCGTAAAGGAAGCTGTTCCGGAGGAAAAGCCGGAAGTCCCCATTTACCGCGAGACGGCGAATTATGCCTATGAAGCCGGTGAGCTGGAGTCATATCGTGCTTCTCTCGCTGCAAACGTGGAATGCCGCCGTGCGATTGAGGCGGCAATCAGTTCTAACTACGGAGATAACCGGCTGGATGCGGATGCCGCCGTGAAAAGCGTCATTGAGCAGTTCTCTCCGGAGCGCGTCCGATATGTCCTCGCAAACACCATTCAGCAGAAAGACTTTGACGGGCGCATTCCCCAGCCCCTCAAGGAATGGGCGAAGACCGTTGATGTCTGCCCCGAAAACGCCTCCCGCTTCCTTGTGGATAAACCCAATCCCGGACTGACAGCACTTTTCGTCGATGCGTTCCGTCAGCAGACTGAACCTAAGAAGGAAGTCACTTCTGAGAAAACAGAGGAAAGAGACCCGGAGGTCGTTGCATGGGAGAGCGATGAGATTACCTCTATTGAGGTAAAAACCGTAGAGATCAAGTCTCCCGTTGCCTCCATGCCGGAGGAAGCGGCAAAAGCACCGAAGGCGCACCGCCTGACTGCCGAAGAGAAGGCAATCAAAGCTGCCGTCATGGACACGCTCAAGGGGCAGATTGCCTATAACAACGACGGAATGCGGGCGTCCTATCGCGCCTCTAACCATTCCTTCAATCTGCTGGCACGGAACGGCGTCAGGATCGAAGGCAACACGGTCACGCAGAATGGTGAGCCGCTGTTCAAAATCCATCGCCGTCATGCGGCGCGGAAAACGCAGGGCTGTTACCGTGAGCTGATGCCGACGCTGGAATACGTCAAGCAGGAGCAGAAGCAGGAAAAGCCCTCCATCCGTGATCAGCTCAGGACTGCTGCAAAACAGCAGCTGGAGCAGAAATCTCCGGTCAAATCCAAAACGCACGACATGGAGTTGTGAGAAAGGAGACGCATGAAGAAATACACAGACGTTGACATCATTGCGGAGCTGCAGAAGCTCGTGGACAGTCATGTAGACAGCTACAAGGAAGACTTCGACATCGACAAGCGCATCATCCGCCGCGCCGCCGAAAGCCAGAATCCCGAAGACAAGACGCTGATGTGGTTCTGCCGCCCGCACGGAACGCACTGCCTCAACGAAAATCAGGTCTTCATTCAGGGAACGCGGGATCACAACACCTTCCGTTTCTATGCGGAACAGACCTACGACGAGTGCGTTGCCCGCGTCATTGTCCCGAAAACCGTCAAGCGCGGCAAGGTGTTCGGAGATGTCTTTGAGATCAACTACCGGGAACAGGCGGCAAATGTGGCGCAGAACTCGGTTGCGCCGGATCATGACCGGCTGACCTTCGCAGACGGCTTTGTACTGGAAGCCCCCTGCCGCAGCAGCTTCGATGAGGCAATGGCTTTGGTTAGTGAGCATGGCGGCGTACAAGCCCACCGGACGCTCCCGAAGGATGCTGAGGCTCTGGCAGAAGTGTTGACCAAACAGGAAAGCCGCCGCGACAGACTGCCGGAGGCAGAAAGGACAGAGGCGCTTTCACCTCTGCCCGTTGCAGAACTCCGCAAGTACGAGGCAGTCAAAAAGGCTCATCCCGACGCGCTGGTCTGCTTTGCCCAGAACGGCTATTTTGAGCTGTACGGCAAGGACGCAAAGAAAGCCGCGCCGCTTCTCGGCACAAAACTCCTTGAAAAGAAGGTGCGCGGCAAGCCTTCCGTGCCAGTTACTGGTTTCCGTGAAAGCGCATGGGTAGCTGCATCAAAGAAGCTCTGGAAGTCCGGCGTGGATGTCTTTCTCAGCAAGGACGGCGAGACCTTCAAGGAACTCAAAGCCGCAGATTACATTCCTGTCGGCGCGACGCTGAATGTGGATGGCATCAAGTGCAGAATCGACGCGGTTGATTTTGCCGCTGATGAAGTCCGGCTGACGAACATCGAGGACAAGAACCGCCCCATCCGCTTTTCTGAGACCATCCAGTATGTCCGCTCCTATGTGGAGGATGCCGGGACTGCCATCTACGACACCATCCCGAAGAAACCCGCTGCCCGTGAATCCATCCGCGACAAGCTGAAATCCGCGCAGAAAGGACAGCCGCCCCACACGCCGAAACCGCAGAAATTGAAAGGAAAGGATATGGAACTTTGATATGAAAAACTTTACCGTGGAAGAAATCAACCTGATGTGCTGCTTCAATACGTCCAGCCGGAAGCGGCTGATCGACGATATGAAGAGCGTCACCCTGAACGACATGGACGGCGAGATCGCAGAGCTGATGTATAAGACCATCCGGAAGCTCGAAGCCATGACTGACGCAGAGTTTGAGGAACTGTATATCATGCCGGACGGCATGGTGGATGACTGAAAGGAGGATGCCTATGCCCGTATTAGACGGTGATTTTGAAGTTTTCGTCACAAACCTTGGAAAATACAATGAAGGAATGCTGGTCGGTGAATGGGTGAAGCTGCCCACCACCGAAGAAGAGATGCGGAATGTCTTTGAGCGCATCGGGATCGGCAAGCAGGATGAGTTCGGTCAGCCCTACGAAGAGTGGTTTATTACCGACTACGAATGCCCGATCTACGGCGTCCAGAAGATGCTTGGCGAGTACGAGAGCCTTGATAAGCTCAACTACCTCGCCGCCTTGATTGACGAGCTTTCCCTGAGCGATCAGGAAAAGCTCGTTGCCATTATGGAGGCTGGCTGCGATGAGGTCAGCGACATCGACGATCTCATCAACCTGACGTTCAATCTGGACTGCTACGACATCATGCCCGGTATCAACGATGAATCCGACCTCGGCTACTATTACGCCCACGAAGCTGGTATCTACTCTGAAAAGGATCTCGGTCCTCTGGCAAACTACATCGACTATGAACGCTATGGGCGCGACATTGCGATGGATGAGCAGGGACGTTTCACCGATGAGGGCTATGTCCGCGTTGCAAGCGAGAGGTGGGACAGGCAGTTCGACGGCGATCTTGATGACATTCCCGATGAATACCGGATTACCGGCTCAGGAGAAGCCGCCGAGCGTGACAGCACTATTGCAGTTCTCGTTGTTGAGCCGGGAAAGGAGCCTTATGTGAAGGAGATTGACTCCGGTCTGGAGTCCTTGCAGCATGAGGTCGGCGGCTGCATCGAGGCGATTTACCCCTACGAAGACCCGGTTGCCTTAGTCTGCAACGAGGAAGGCAAGCTGGAAGGTCTGCCCCTGAACCGCGCTCTGCGAGATGAGGACGGTGACATCTACGACGTTGTTGCCGGAACATTCATGGTAGTCGGCTTGACGGATGACAGCTTCGGCTCTCTGACCGTAGAGCAGATGCAAAAGTTCTCTGACCACTTCAAAGTGCCGGAGCAGTTTGTCAAGCTGGGCGATAAGATTGTAGCGATTCCCATGATCTCGAAGGAACAGCAGAAGCAGGAGAGCGTTGAGCAGAAGGACTTTGAGATGAATGCCGACACCTCCGGTCTGACGGTTGCCGGTCACATCGGGACGTGGCACACCATTGACCAGCACGAAGTCGGCGGTCACAGCTTTTACCTGATGGAGCATGACACCTACGGCGATGAAGCTGCCTGTATCATCGTCGATGAGCGCGGCAAGCTCGTCCTTGATGATGTCTACAACGGCTTTGACGATGACACTCTCCGCCTTCTCGACCTTGAGGTCAAGGAAGTGCCGGAAATGCCTGATCCTTCGCTCTCTGTTCAGGATATGAAGGACTACGGCTACGCATGGGCTGGCGTTCTTCCCGCCGGTCAGGAAGCGGCTGAGAAGGCTTTGGAGAAGGGCTGTGAGGTTTATCGGCTCTATTCGGATAACACCGAAGGCTTGTGCGTGGATGCCAAGGAGATTGCCGATCATGCGACAAAGGGCGGAATGCTCGGTATCAGCAAGGAAAGCTGGATGGCAGCTCTTGAGAAGGAAAACTACCTCAAGGCAGCGGAGATGTCGATGGAGGATGACTACGGCATGATTGACGGGATCATCAACAACGGTCCGAAGGAGGACAAGACCGCAGAGGTCAAAGCCCCCGAAAGGGGCGAGAAGTCCTCCATCATGGACAGACTCAAGTCTGCAAAGGCTGAAAAGCAGAAGGAATGCTGCCCTCCCCAAAAGCACAAAGGAGAGATTGAGCTGTGAGCAGAAGTCAGAAATGGCGGCAGGAGTGGTCGTTCTTCATCGGGGACAGCGGACGCCGGAAGTATAACCGCTTCTGCGTCCGCTGCGTCCATAGCTGCAAGCAGAGTTTCCGTGCGGATCTCATCGCCTGTCCGCACTTCTCCCGCAAGGCATCGCAATGTAGACAGTTAGGGGTCGAAAAAGCCTGTGATTGCAAGCCCCAGAGCGGCGCAAACTGACCAACCTAAGTGATTGTATTCCCTGCGTGGTTTCATCTTTAGCGCGGAAATAAGTGTCGATTTCGGCACTTGTTTGAATGCCCGGAAAACGAACCAAGAGCCTCTGTCGATGCCCGTTTTGGGTGTCGGCAGAGGCTCTTTTTTTACGACATATTCAAAATAGCGGACAGCAGCTCTTGAACCTGTTGCCGGTATTCCGGCTTTATATCCGAAATACGTCTGGCAAGCGCAAGGGCTTCCGCTTCTGGATCGTCAGTCCCAAAAATAATTCGGTCTGCGCTGACGCCGAGCAAACGGCAAAGACGCTGCAAGGCTTCAAGAGAGATACCGGATGCACCACGCTCAATGGCACTCAGGTGATTCGGCGTCATGCCAAGCATTTCTGAGAGCGTGTCCTGCGTATAGCCCGCCTGTTCTCTTGCCACTTGAATATTGCCGCCGATTTCAATATTGATGTCCTTCTTCTCTCGCATAGCCTCACCACCTTTGCATTTAGTGTACCTAACGGCGGTGTCATTATCCACGGTACGCCGTCGTTGATTTTACTAACGACAATGCGTTGACTGTCCGTGATGAGGGTGATAGAATGGAGTTACCTACCAAAAGAGTGAAAGAAGGGGTGTCATGTCGCGCATTATTGAGTTTAGAAAGTCTGCTCAAAAAGCTGCAAAGCAATCCGTTCAAGGCAAGACTTGTGCGTTTACCGGTCATAGACCGCAGAGTCTTCCATTCGGCTTTGATGAATCCGATAAGCGTTGTACTTCTTTGAAGTCTGTTATGCGGGATCAGATTGTAGCACTCATCGAGAACGAGGGCGTCACGCATTTTATTACCGGCATGGCTCTTGGTGTTGATATGTATGCTGCGGAAATTGTACTTGATTTGAAATCAAAATACCCTCACATTACTCTGGAAAGCGCAATCCCTTGTGAGACACAAGCGATCAAATGGTCTGTGGCTTCACGGGAACGGTATTATAATATCGCGGCAAAGTGTGACAAGGAGACCATGCTGCAACGGGAGTACACGCCGGACTGCATGGACAAGAGAAATCGGTACATGGTCGATCACGCCGATTATATTCTCGCAGTATGGAATGGATGCCCCAGCGGAACCGGAAATACCGTGAGGTATGCCCACAAAAAGGGCAAGTCCATCATCGTCATCAATCCGGCTTCCCTTGAAGTCACGCAGGAATAAGGCAAAAATCCCCCTTCTAAATCAAGCGTCGTGAAAACCGTGAAGTATTTCCCGATAGTGAATACCCATTGCACTGCTCAGTGATTATTGGAAACGAGTACGGCGTATGCTGCCCAGTGAACATCTCCACGGAACACATCGAATTTTCGCGGCTTCGTAAAACGGAAAGTGTCACCTTATGAACGGTCCCTTGCCGAGAGAAAAATAAATCGCTGGAAACGGGAACGCCCCCGGCACTGTGCGTCTGGCACAGTGTCGGGGGCGTTTTTTCGTGTCTTAGTTATGAGCCAGTTCATTTAGGAGCAGCTTTCGATAGTCCACATCCAAGACGCAGCGATGGAAGTCCATCAAACGGTGTTCGTCGAACAGCTTTTCACAGAGCTTGGTCAGCGGATGATTCATCAGCTTTGCAGAAATGCCAGTCTCGTTGAAAAACCTTGCCCATGTGAAGACCTCTTCTAAATCCTCCTGCCCAAGCGTGGCAGGAATGATAGCGTTGCAGAGACGGACAATGGGGCTGTCCGCAAATCGCTCTGCGACTTCCTCCGGTGTGCATTCATAGCGGTCACAGTCAAAGGAAAGCGCATCCTCAATTTTAAGATAATTTTCGGTTTCATCCCGCGTCAAGGTTATGGTGTAGTCTCCCATATCGGACGGCACATCAATATTCTCCATGACATCAAGCTCGTAACGGGATCCGCCGATGATTGCTTCAAAGGAGAAGGACTGACAGATTACTGCTGGGTTCTTGTCTATCTTGTCCTCATTCAGAAAGGACAGCGGATTGTACTCTGTTAGTTCCCAGTCGATTTTTCCTCTCTCTGTTTGTTCGGCGATCTGCTGGATTAGATGTTGTTCTTCTTCGCGCAGATTTTCATTGTACAACATGATACACCTCCGTTTTCTGATTTCCTTTTTTGGGGGGCTGTTCTATGTTTCCGAAGAGAATGCCGTTTGTACCATCATTCCTTGGCTGAGGGCAGACCTTCGTAAAACTTCCTCAGTTCGTCCAGACTGCTTGTACGATTCTTGATAGGCAGGGAGTCCCATGTGATGTCATGATAGCGTTCCGGCGGCTCATCCCGCAGTCTTCGGTCGATGATGCAGACAATGCCGGTGTCTGTGAAATTGCGGATCAATCGCCCGATGCCCTGCTTGAGCTTGATAATCATTTCGGGAACGCGAACATCCATCAGAGCATCCTTAGCAACGGAACACTTATACTCGATAATTGGATCGGGGACAGGGAACGGAAGCCGGAAAATGATGACATTGGAAAGGCTTTTTCCTTCAATGCTGATACCTTCCCAGTATGCACCCGTCCCCAGAAGCACAGAGTTCGTATCTTCCTTAAACTCGTTCAGCACCTTGTCCTGCGACGATCCCGGCTGCTGCATCAGGATTTTGTACGGAAGATTTTTCTTACCGAGAATGGAGTAGACCTCTTCCATGTCGGTCTTTGCCGTAAACAGCACGAGCGCCTTTCCATTGGAAATGCTCAGGATCTCAAGCAGTCGCTCCACACCCTTTTCAATGAAGGCTTCGTGTTCTCTGGTCGGGTGTGGGAGATCGTCGCAATAGTAGATCATGGCGTGTTCATCGTATGGATATGGGGAAGGCTTTGGTTCGGACAAGCAGCCGCGATCACCAGCGGGAAAGCCGGTATTGCAGATAAAATAAGAATACTGCTCTTCCAGAGACCCGCTCGTGGCGTTCGTCAGCGTGGCAGAGGTCAAGATGGTTCTTTCATCACCATTGAAGTATAGGCGGCTCACAATTTCTTTTGTGTTTTTAGGGCAATAGACGAGTTCCGTGTTGCTGCCGTGCTGCTCAATCCAGATCAGCATATCATCTATCTGGTCAAGAAGCTCCGAAAGGGACTCGCTGACGGCATCCAAATCATCAGAGGCAGCAAAGGAACGGTTGTTTCTGAAATCCATGCTGGAATAAATCTGAATGCTGGACGAAAGGTTGTGTATGGCGGCGTTCATTTCCGTAAGCAGCTCAACCGCACTGCCGCTTTGGTCAAAGAAAAAGCGGTCAGCGTAGCGCATATCCTGATCTGCATCGTCGATCTGCTTTTGAACTTGTGCTTTCAGGCAGTTATAGAAGGCGATGATTTCGCTCTCTGCCTCTCGCTTTTCACCGGACACACTGCTTTGGTCAGAGGGTCGCAGTTCATAGAATGCGCTTTTAATCATTCCAAAGAGCATACCTTGCCCGAAACGCTCCGTTGTGGCACTCCGCACCTTATCATCCAAGTTGTGCGCTTCATCCACGACAAGCAGATCAGCGGCGGCGTTAATCAGTCCGTCCTGCCCGCGTCGTAGTTTCATGAGATGCTGGGTAAGAAAGTCCTGATTGCACAGAACAACACCGTCCGTGTATTTTAACGATGCACGGACCTTGTAATACTTGCATTTCTTTTCGCAGGAGCCGCAATTCTTCATGCTGAACCGCTGCACGTTTACCTTGTCCCAGACGCCTTGCGGCAAAACCTCCGGGAAATCCTTGCGTTCCTCATACCCCTGCTGGATTCCTTCTTTGAGCGCGTCCGGTGGGTCTGCTTTCGGGTCACACATATACTCGTCTGCGCGTTTGTTGCAGAGATAATGGGTCTGTCCTTTTGCGAGGATGACATCTCTGTTCAGCCCAAGAAGGGGCATTACCGCGTGGACATCGCGCCAGAGCTGTTCTTGAAGCGCAATGGTCGAGGTTGCGATGATGACCGGCTTGTTCATGCGTTTGCTGTACAGCAGCACCGGCACAAGATAGCCAAAGGACTTGCCAATGCCCACGCCAGCTTCAATCGCAAAATGCTGATCGTTTATGAGGGCGTCCACAATCTCAAAAGACATATCCTGCTGCCCTTCACGCATTTCCAATCCATGCTGCGGGGCTTCATCCCAAAAGAAGGTGCTGACTTGCTCACTCATGGAGTACAGCTCTGCCTTTCTGCGCTTTTTCCGTTCCTCCGATGTATTGAATCCAAAATAGAATCTGTTGTCCATCCACATTCCTCCCGGAATAGAAACCAAGGCTATCCGCGTTTCAGTTCAATGCTGACGTTTCCGTTCTCGTCGATGGTCAGCGTCATGTGCCTGATGTACTTCTCATAGAACTGCCGCCGCTCTGCGGGCGACATTTCGATCCTCGTGTTTCGCAGAGCTGCATCAAACATATCGTTGACATTCAGGTGAACGGAGTTGTCAATCCAGCGGTACATCTCCTTGAATAGTGCGTTTTTCTTGATGTCCTCGCTGTTGCCGGAGTAGAAGTCATCCAGATAGCAGTAGAATATCCCGGATTCTGCAAGTGCCGCTTTCATATCCGGTCCGCATTTTTCCCGCTCTATCATGACAAGGAATCTGGCGTCCGGCAAGGAAGAGATAAGCCCCCAGTAGTCGGAATCGCTTGAGACGATGACGAAGGAATCCACTTGCTTCTGGTAGTGTTCCTGACAGGCTCTTGCGGTGAGCTTGATGTCTACCAGTGATTTGTTCTGCTTGATCCGCTCAATCATGATATGTTCAACGGGGATGCGGGTGTAGTTTTCGAGAATGCGCCATGCCGTAGCAGTATGTACGTCATCAAAGAGAATGATCGCCGTAATTTTCTGCATGATTTCATAATCAAGGTTTTTGAGCGTGGCGCACAGCTTGTACGGGTCAGAGTTTTCGCAGTCCACTACCAATACGGTTTTCTCGCTGTCATCTATGAAGTCGTAGATATTGTTTTTTACAAAAGCCCCTGCATCGGAGACTTTACTGTATTCCGTGAAGGCGTCGCAATGCCATTGATAAAGCAGGGTAGCAAACTTCTTATCATTATAGAGGACATTGCCCTCGTCCATCGGTACCCAGTTGATGTACATTTGATAGGGGTAGTAGGAGAGACTTGCGTAATAGATGTCCGCAGCATCTTTCGTTCCGTCCTCTGTCAAGCCGTTTGGCATAATGAACAGCTCTTTTATGTACGCCCAGTTAATCCAGATTGGAAAGAGGCTTTTGCAGTTGTTAATGCGGTCTGAAATCAGCCGGTTGATCTCGATAATGTGGTGGCAGAGCTTTGTACTCGACTTTTTGATAAAGCTGATTCCGTCATTTGAAAGCTGCTGCATACTGGACATCGGAAGGATCTCAGGCATCGAAAGAAGCCCACGGTATTCCATCCGCATGATGTCATTTATTTTCCGGTAATTGCGCTCAATGGCGGTGCGGATGATGCATAGATTTCGGATGATGCGGGCATTTTTATCCTGCTCAAGCCGGTCGTATATCTCTATCTTCGGCGGCTCGTGTTCATTTTGGAAAATACGGAGCGGGACGCCGATCAGATATGCTACCTTTGACACAAGCTCATAGGTGCTGTCTTTATAAGCAATCTGCTCTCCGGCATATTCGACGCCATTCAACATGACTGAATTGCCCATGATCTACTCCTTTCGATGGAACGTGGGTTATTGAGCGTACTTTTTGAAGTTTTCAGCTTGTTCCAGAACCTCCTTGTAGACATCATCAATGGTTACGGGGGGATAGTCAAATTCATCCAGTAGCAGTATGAGGTCAACTTGCAGATTTGCCTTAATGTCATCACGGGTAGACCAGTCGGTGTATTTAGCTTTGTCATCGACAATAATCTTAATCCGCTTTGACAATTCAATCATCTTATCGTCCGGGTACTCGAACTCATACTTCTTGGCAACCGCCTTGAGAATGTCATAAAAGGCTTTTTCCTCGTAGTCAATTCCCATGCCCTTGAAGGAGTCTTTTTCCTTTTTGAGTTCTTCAAGGAGCTTCGCAAGCTGCTCCGCCACATCATCAAGAACTTCATTAGCAAAAGCCTCATCACGACGGCGATTGTTGTACTCATCAACAACCCGCTTGAGACGGTCAGAGAACTCCATGCCCATGATACGGTTGACTTTTTTATACTCATCAATCGCTTGAGAAAGAAGCCTCTGCAACACCTTTATCTTTGTGTTTGGAAGTTGGATTGCATTGATCTTATCCAGATACTCGTCACTGAAAATATCAACAGAGATGTGCTTTCCCGTCTCAAACAGTTCCTCTATACCATCAGATTGAATTGCACCTTCAAGAAGTTCACGGACACGGGCATTCATTTGTGAAATGTCAGGGGCATCACCCTTTGTGAGTTTGAAAAGAATAGAGCGCACAGCACAGTAGAAGTGCAGATAGTCCTTTTCTTTATCAGAGATAGCCTCACTTGAACTGCATAGGTTGAACGCTTGTTTCATGCGTTTGACTGCCGCCATAAAGCGAGTTTCCAAATCTTCCGTGAGCTGTACATACTCAACAGCCCGATTGAGGCAAGCAAGCTGCTCTTTCGGTGAGCCGTTGAAGTAATCCGTGCTATTAAAGTTGTGGAACATCTGAGCCAAGACATCGAGCTGGTCTTTAACAATCGTGATAGACTGCTCGACGCCTTCAAACTCATCGCTCTCAAAGTTGGTGTATTTCTTGAGGGCGAGATTCATGTTTTTCTTAATGCCGATGTAGTCCACGATCAAGCCCTTGTCCTTGCCGGTATAGACGCGGTTGACGCGGGAAATCGTCTGGATAAGGCTGTGCTGCTGGATGGGCTTGTCGATGTAGATTGTGTCAAGTGCCGGTACGTCGAAGCCGGTAAGCCACATATCAACAACGATGGCAATTTTGAAGTTTGATTTAACGTTCTTAAACTGACGGTCAAACTCCTTGCGATCATCCTTCGTTCCCA
>ERZ772886.1787-NODE-1787-length-18761-cov-5.097295_pt1 | contig 18761 bp, 13 predicted proteins | sample MGYA00512128_ERZ772886 | MGnify/ENA primary metagenome ERZ772886 (study PRJEB29015, sample SAMEA2737698) | human gut metagenome | biome: human gut; feature: human-associated habitat; material: faeces | place: China | collected 2012 ... | reverse complement strand
CGGCGTGGGGCTGGGCTTATCGCTGGTCTGGGAAATCGCCCATCTCCACGGCGGCAGCGTGCGCATCACGGAGAGCGGCAAAGACGGAACCGTGATCGAGCTGACACTGCCCATCTCTGCGGAGGAATAAGGCATACCGTGCGGATAAACCAGTGCGGGACAGTCTACGAAAGACTCCTGCCCGTTTGTTTGTCTTGAAAACACTGGTTTTTCAGTCGCTTGTATGGTATAATACTATTTCCAGATAAAAAGGCGCCAAGCAGATGGCGCAGGTGAATCTGGAAATAGTATAATATTTGTTCTTTCAAATACGGGCAGGAGGTGGATATATGGCTGCCGCAAAACGAAAATCCATTGCGAAGCTCTGCCTTGCGCTTGGTCTGTTCGTTCTTGCCGGTTTTTTTCGCCAGGCGGATCGCGTGGGCGCTCCGCTGCCCTCTGCCGCTTTCTTTCTGCTGACCAACCTGATTTACATCGGTCTGGCCATGGGCTGGGGCTTTTCCATATCTCGCAGGATTCTGCACCGCTGTGATCGGCGTTGGCTGCTGCTTGGATGCGCCATGGCCGTGCTGTGGCTGTTCCTGCGTACGGTCAAATATCGCTTTTTCAACGACGATACCGTTACACGCTATCTGTGGTATTTGTATTATGTGCCGCAGATTCTTGCGCCGCTGTTCAGCCTGTTCGCCGCGCTGCAGCTTGGGCGGCGCGAGGGCGATACGTTTTCGCTCCGGTGGTATCTGCTGTTTATTCCGGCGATATGCCTGATTGGCGGCGTGCTGACCAACGATCTGCACCAGATGGCCTTCCGTGGCGCGCCGGGCGCTGCAACGCTATCAGCCGACTATATTCACGGCTGGGTGTACTATCTCGCCATGGCGTGGATTGTCGTTCTGCTGCTGGCAACCGGGGTTGTTATCTATTGCAAGTGCCGCGTGTCTGAAAGCAGGCGATACGCATGGGTGCCACTCTGTGTATTTCTGGGCGGATTTGCGTTGTGCGCGCTGAGTTTTGCTAACATCTACACGTTTCACAAGATACCGGAATGCTGCTGCCTGACGTTTGCGGCGTTCTGGGAGAGCTGCCTGCAGGTGGGGCTACTGCCAACCAACGACCATTACCGCTATTTCTTTTCCGAATCCACTGTTGCCGCGCAGATTGTGGACGAGCAGGGCGTCCCCATCTACCGCGCGAAAAATGCGCCGGAGCTCACCGCCTGTCAACTGGACGCAGCAGCGCGCGAGGCGATTCTGCTGAACGCGGACACGCGGCTGCAAAGCGCGCCGGTGCAGGACGGGCGCGTGTACTGGGTGGAGGATATTTCGAAAATCAATCGGATTCAGGCGCAGCTTGCCGAAATCAACACCCGGCTTTCGGAGGAAAACGAGCTGATTCAGGCGGAAAACGAGCTGAAGCGTCAGCGCGCGCAGATTGAAGAAAAAAATCGGCTCATGGACGAGATGATTGCGCTCGTGCAGCCTCAGCTGCTTCAAATCAACCAGCTTCTGGGCGAAGAAAGCGTTCAAAAGCTGGATATTCAAAAATTAAAGCAGATCTGTCTGCTGGGCGCGTATGTCAAGCGGCGGGTCAATCTTGCGCTGATTTGCGATAAGAAAGCGGTCGTCCGCGCGGACGAGCTGACCCACTGCCTCCGAGAATCGCTGACTTATTTGACGCAGTACGGCGCTGTCTGCGCGCTCCATCAGGAAGGAACAGCCAGCGTATGCAGTTGCCATGCGCAGAGCGCTTACGACTTCTTCGAGGATTGTCTGGAGGCCGCGCTGCCCTCGCTCAGCGCGCTGATGGTGCGCGTGGAATGCGGCAGGCGTTTTTCCATTCGCCTGATGATGGAAGACGCGGCAGGTTTGCCGAATGTGGACAAATACAAGGTTCTGGGGAAGATAACCATTGACGATGCGGATGGCGCGCTGTGTGCAACGCTCGCTTTTGACCTGGGAGGTGAGCGCGCATGACTCCGCTTTACGCCGGTTTGATGTGCACATTGCTGCTAAGCGGAACGGTTGCCGGTCTGTTCGGCTGCATGAGCGCCGTGCGCTGCCATCGGCCCTTTGTGTTTGCAATTTGCCTGACCATCGTTTCGCTGGATTTTGCGGCACTGGCAATATTGCTTTCCCGGCTGCCGGAAAGCGCGGCGCTCTCGCCTGCGCCGTGGACGGCTGCGGCGCTGCTCCTCACGGTGCTCAGCCTTTCTTCACTGCTTCTATTGCGGCGCAAAAGCAGACGGCAGCTTTCGCCGGTTTCCATCAAGGAAAGTTGTGACCATTTGCCAAGCGCGCTGTGTTTTGCGTGGGAAAACGGGCTGCCCTGCCTGAAGAACCTCAAGATGGACGAACTGAGTCATCTGCTCACGGGAGAAGCGCTGCTCAACGCGAACGTTTTCTGGAAAGCGATTGAATCGCAGCCTATCGTCACGCTGGAGAATGGCCAGACATGGAGCTTTGAGCGCGTACAGATGGAGATGGCAGGAAAAAGCATTTACCAAATCACCGGCACGAATATCACCGAGGAAGCGCGGCTTCAGCGGGAAGTGGAAAAGGACAATCTTCGCCTGAAAGGCATGAACCGGCGGCTTCGGCAATATGGGCAGGACGTACAGGAAGCGACGCGGGAAAAAGAAATTCTGCGCGCCAAGACCCGCGTTCACGACCAGATTGGCCGCGCGCTCCTGCAGACCCGGCAGTTTCTCTCCGGCGCGCAGGGCGATGCGGAAAGCGTCTGCGCCGCGTGGCGGCAGAACGTTCGGCTGCTGCTGGGAAAATATGCGGATGAACAGCGTGTCGACACATTTGATCAGCTTGCCCGCGCCGCGCGCACCATCGGCGTGACCATCGAGCGCCGCGGCGTATTTCCGGCGGAGGACACGGAGAGCGCGCAGCTTGTAGAAATCGCCGCCCATGAATGCCTGACGAATTTGGTACGCCACGCGGGCGGCACACGGCTGGAGATTATCGGCGGGAAAACCGCGTCCGGCTGGCGCGTTCGTTATCTCAACGACGGCAGCACGCCGGCAGGCCCCATCGTTGAAGGCAGCGGTCTGACCGCGCTGCGCGCACGGGTGGAAGCCGCTGGCGGCGCAATGGAGATTGCTCACGCCCCGCGTTTTGAACTGACGCTGACATTTTTCGAGGGGAGGCATGGGATTCCATGAAATACAAAGTCATGATTGTTGAGGATCAGACCATGCCCCGCGAGCTGTTCGAACTGCGGATTCAGGCTTCGGAGCGCTTCGAGGTGGCGCTGTCCATCGACAACGCCGCGCTGGCGGACGTATACTGCCTGCGCTTTCCCGTGGATCTGATTCTCATGGACGTAGTCACGCGCGACGGCGAGAGTGGGCTGGACGCAGCGGAGCGGATCAAGCGTACCTTCCCGCAGATGAAAATCATCATCGTGACCTCCATGCCGGAATGCTCCTACCTGAGTCGCGCGCGGGAGATTGGCGTGGAGAGTTTCTGGTACAAGGAGGAGCAGCGCGAAAGCCTGCTGGATGTGATGACGCGCACGATGGCGGGCGAATCCGTCTATCCGGACGCAACGCCGGAGCTGCAATTAGGGCTTGCCAGCAGCTATCAATTCACCAGCCGCGAGCTGGAGGTGCTGCGCGAAATGACCGGCGGCGACACCAATCAGGAGATTGCCGAGCGACTGCACATGTCCGTGGCAACCGTTAAGACGCACATCCTCAACATGCTGGAAAAGACCGGTTTCAGAAATCGTACCGAGCTGGCCGTGCGGGCGCGGGAAATCGGACTGGTAATCCTGAACCGGAAAAACTGAATAACATGGTAAAAGAGCTGCCTGCGGGCGGCTTTTTTGTTTTGGGGTGAGAAAAATAGCCATTTGGTTGATGTGCAGCACTTTCATTTCTGCTATTCTTAACGTATAAGGGGGGAGTTCTGTGAGAAGCATCGTTGTCAGTATGCAAAACATGCTTTTATCAGAGGCCGTCGCACGGACGCTTGCGGAAACAGGAGAATCCCGCGTGGAGCAGGTTCTGCCCGGAAAAACCAGCGATACCTTCTCACTCTGCCGGGCCATGCAGGCGGATATTCTGCTGATGGAGGTCAGCCGTCTTCCCGCCTACACGCTGGAAAATCGACTGAATCTGATCGCGTGCGTACGCAAGGTGATGCCGAGCTGCAAATTCGTGCTGCTGTGTGATGAAAACGTCGATCCGGAATTGGCGCACCGGGTGATGATTGTCCGGCAGGATCGATTGATTGATGCTTTCCTCTATGCTTCCGTTACCCACGCCTATCTGACTGCCGCGCTGGATGCGCTGTGAGAAAGGAGCGACCGCCATGAAAAGACGATCCCAAGGGGTGCTGCGAAAAGGCTTCGGCAATCAAACATTTTTTGGGGGACTGATGGAGGAATACGGATTTAACACGTTTGTCTTCTAATACAATGATGAAGAAATGGAGGAATCAATTCATGAAAAGAAGGCTATGCCTGGTTCTTTTCCTGCTGATGCTGGTGACCTGCGTCACGGCGTCGGGCGAAGCTGCCGACTGGAATTATGACGCGAACTACGGCATACTCCGCGGCTATAACGGCGCGGGCGGCGACGTGGTTGTGCCCGGCGAATTGGACGGCTTCACGGTGGATGTGATCGGTGTCAGCGTGTTCCGCGGGGAAACCATCACCTCGCTGACATTGCCCGAAACCGTGCTGGAGCTTCGAAGCAACGCCATCAGCACATGCGACAACCTGACCCGCGTTTCCCTGCCCCAGAGCCTTGTGGTCATCAACCGCATGAACTTCTTCAGCTGCACGGCGCTGACGGAAGTTACCATTCCCGCAGGCGTGCGCTATATCGGCGACGCTTCATTCAGATACTGCGACTCGCTGCGTAAGATTACCTTTGAGGGTGTATGCCCTGCAATCGACATTGACTGCTTCAGCCTTCTGCCCGAGGGCGCGACAGCTTACGTCCCGGACGACCAGCTGGATGCCTATATAGCGGCGTTTGAAAATGCCGGCAGTGAAGTAAGCGTCCAGCCCAGCGGCAAAAACGCCGTGATTGTGGAGAACAACGGCTATGTGGAATCGGAGTTCGATTTTGACGCTTCCACCGGCACAATTACCTCCTACAACGGCTACGCCACTTATCTGGCCATCCCCGAAACCATCGGCGGCGCGCCGGTAAAGGCCATCGGTCCCGAGGCGTTCGCGCAGCACACCTATCTGGCGCTGCTGGAACTGCCTGAAGGGCTGGAAACCATCGGCGATCGCGCGTTTTATAACTGCGAAACGCTGGCCCGCGTTCACTTCCCCTCCACGCTGAAGTTCATCGGCGACAGCGCGTTTTACAACGCCTACAAGAGCAGCGTTCTGGAACTGCCTGAGGGGCTGGAGCATATCGGCGCATACGCCTTCTATTTTGCCGGCATCAAAGGCTTTCTGACGCTGCCCGAGGGGCTTAAAACCATCGGCGAAAGCGCGTTTGAATCCTGCAGCAACATGGGTGGCAATCTCTATCTGCCTTCGACGCTTGAGTCGATTGGCTCCCGCGCCTTCAAGGGCGACTACAACATTCAGTACATCGTTCTGGAAAGCCTGACCGCGCCCACGCTGGGCGAGGACGTCTTCGCGGGCTGCGATTATCTGTACGACATCGACCTGAACGCGCACGGTACGCGTCAGGAGATGCAGCAGTGGCAGGCGTATGTGGACGCGCTGGGGCTTCCCTGCCGCGTGTGGCGCGCGCAGGATCCGACTGCCCAATCGCCTGAGAAGGGCGCGTATCGGTACGAAAACCGCGTGTTGACCGAATACACCGGCACAAAGACGCTCATTCACCCCCATCTCACCGTTTCAAAGGAGGCGGTGGTCGGTCTGGGCGACGGCGTGTTCAAGGGCAGCCAGACCATTGAATACTTCTCCGTCGCCCACAACGACGAATTCACCACCATCGGCGCGGAGGCCTTCATGAACAGTTCCCTCCGGAACGTGGATCTGTTCGACTCCGTGACCACCATCGGCGCGCGGGCGTTCGCGGGCTGCACGCAGCTGGAAGCACTGACCCTGCCCAACTCGCTGACCACCATCGGCGAAGGCGCGCTCGACGGCCTGACAGGGCTGAAAAAGCTGGTGATTCAGTGCGATCCGGCGATTATCCCCGCAGGCGTGTTTGCAAATCTGCCCGCTTTGAGCGACGTGACCGTCGAATTCGGCGCAATTCCGGCGCATATGTTTGAAGGCAGCGGCGTGACCGTGCTCACGCTGGGCGCGGGCGTGACCGAAATCGGCGACAGCGCGTTTGCCAATACCGCGCTGACAGCCGCCGAAATGCAGAACGTGACCGCCATCGGCGCGGGCGCGTTTGCCAACACCGCGCTGACAAGCGCCGAAATACAGAACGTGACCGCCATTGGCGCAGGTGCGTTTGAAGGCTCCGCGCTGGAGCGTGTACAGCTGAACGCGGCCGCTTCCGTAGGCGAGAGAGCCTTCGCGAACACAAAGCTGACGAAGATGGTCATCCCCACCGCCGGCAGTTTCCCGCTTTCCGCCGTCGAGGGCACGAGCGCCGAGCTGCGACTGCCCGCCGACGCGACCGCTGAGCAGCTTGCCGCGTGGAACGAGACGCTCCAGCGCCCATGGTACGACCCCATGCTGCGCGAAGGCGAAGTAAGCAAATTCGTAAAGATGCCCTTCGAGCCAACTCCCGCCGAGAACTTTGAGTTTGATCCGGATACCGGTCTGATTACCGCCTACGTCGGAACTGACGTGGATGTGGTCGTGCCGCGCGAAATCAACGGCGTAACCGTGGTCGGCTTCAAAAACTACAACGCCTTTGACGCGTGCCATGACTATACAGATTCCTCTGTGACGAGTGACCGTACCGAGTGGGTGCGCCTGCGCACGCTGGTGCTGCCCGAAACAATCAAAGAGCTGCCGGACATGATGCTCGCCTACTGCCAGCAGCTGGAGACCTTCGTCTGCTACGCGCCCCTGGAGAGCACCGGCGGCAATCAGTTTATGCTCTGCCGTAGCCTGAACAACGTAATCTTCGTCAACGGCGTGCGCGAAATCGACAACTACGCCTTCGACAGCGCGGGACCGCTGGGCAACCTGTACTTTGGCGAGCATCTCATAAGGATCGGCCAGCAGGCGTTCAATTTTGCCGGTCTCAGTTCCTTCGTCGCCGATGCGGAGCGTGTGGAATACGGCGCGTTTACTGAATGCAAGAACCTGACCAGCCTGCACTTCACCAGCAAGATGAAGGACTTCGGCGAAAACTGCATCGTCAACTGCCCGAACCTTGCCGAAATCTTCTTCGACGGCTGCAATTTGACCGCGTCCCCCATGGGACTGATCATGAACGTCGCGCCCAAGCTGACCGTGCGCGTACCCGAAGGCATGAGCGAAGAAAACCTCAGGCACGCTCAGAATTGCCAGAGCTGGAGCGAAAACCGCAGCGAGGTTACCGTAATCACCGAGCCATGCGCCCACGCGAAGCCCACACTGCCCGATTTGCCTGCGCTGCTCCCCACCCTGAAGCTGGATGCAAGCGTTGAAACCGCCGCGCCCGAGCCCGAAATTGCGCCTGAACCCACCCCCATTCCCGAACCTGTCGCGCAGAACGCCGGCATTCCCGATGAATATCTGGGCGTGTGGTACGGCGTGCGCATGGAGATAGGGGGCACACCCTATCCGCTGGCTGACATGGGGCTGGATGTAACCTTCACCCTCGGCGCGGACGGCGCGGCTGAAATGAACACGAACGGCGACGTGGACAGCATCCATTGCGCCATGCAGGACGGCGTACTCATGGCGGACGGCATATCGTTCACGCTGCAGGACGCGCTCCTCACGGTTTCCATGGACGACGTGACCATGGCGTTCAGCCGCGAGAAGCCGGAAGCCTCAAGCGCGGCCGTCCCAAGCATCAACGAAAGCGCCATTATCGACGATTTCAGGGGCTTCTGGACGCTTGCGCGCGTCACAGCGGACGGCATCACACTGCCCGCTGAAGCCGCCGAAATGGCGGGGGATACGCTGGTTATTTACGGCACTACCTGCGACCTGACCCTGCATGGTACGACGCTGGACGGTCTGTCCTGCCGCATGGACAATTTCACGCTGCTCATCTCCATCCTGAACGGCGAGACTGCCGTCACGCTGCGCGAGGATGGAACGCTCAGTCTTGAAATGAGCGACCTCACGCTGTGGTACGAGCGTACCGGCGATGCCCCCGAAGCGGCCGCCGAACCAACTGCGGAATTCAATCCCGCCGTCACGCCCGAACCCGCCGCCGGCGCCGAAATTATGCTGGAAAAGAAGTACGTCATGACTGACGCGGATGTAAGCGGCTACAACATGACCGCCGCGCAGCTGGGCAATTATGAGTATTCCCTTCTCTTCCATGAGGACGGCACCGTCAAATTGGTCATAGCAGGCGCGGATATTCCTGGTCTCACATGGGTCTTTGGCAAGGCGCCCACGGAAGCGGGTGAGGTCGACGGCATTGTCATCAACTATTACACACAGGCGCTGTACATCGTGCCCACGGAAAAAGGCTGCGATATGGACTATTTTGGCTCTATGCTGATCCATTTTGCGCCGGAAGAATCCGCAAAATAATGCCGTTTCCGAATGAAGCACTGCGCTGTGCTACGCGGAACGAGCGACCGTCATTTCTTTTTCATTGATCAAACAAAAAGAGGAGGATTTTCCCCCATGAAGAAAATAATCGTTTTCCTGTTGACCGCACTGCTGATGTTTTCCGTGGCCTTCGCCGATTCTGTTCCGATGAGCAAAGAGGATCAAATGGCCAGTCTGGTGAAGAATTTTCTGGAAGAAAATGAATTTCCCTATGAATATGACGACTATACCTTCACCGTGCCCTTTTCCGTCGATAACTCGATGGAATACGCCTTTATAACCGTTTATATCTACGATGATATGCTGTCCGTGTCCGTGGACGCGCCGATTCACGGAACCCGGGATGTCTTTGAAAAGATGGCCGTGTTCACCACGCTGGTCAACAACGAGATCTACTATGCACAGTTCCGCCTCGATCTGGATGGAGACGAATTCTATATCTCCTGCCGCTCCTGCAACCTGGTGGAGGACGTTCTCCCCGGTGAGAACGAGCTGTTCTACCTGTTCGCCATGCCGCACAGCTATATGGAAGACTACGGCGACGGCATCGTGGCGGTACTAAGCGGCGGCGATCCCTACGAAGCATTTGAAGCCTGTCAGGCGGCGGTAGACGCGCAATGACAAACATCACCAATCCATACTTGAGCGCAAAGGCTGTCGCCAAGAAAAAAACGGATATTCCCGTTGTGCTGGTCTGTGCCATTTTTGCGGCAGCGACTGTCTCCGCGACGATAACGATGTTTTCGCAGGGGAAAACGCTGTCCGGCGTGATGGGTATTTTCCTATTCGCTGCGCTCATAACGCCTGTCTTTCGCATTCTTCGCCATGCATACCGCAGAGCCTGCGCGCGCCGTATCGCAGGCGCGCTGCTCCCGCTGACCGAAGAAAGCCTGACCTTTGACCAGCTGGGCACGGTTCTCTCCTCCAGCAAAGCCCTTGAGCAGCTCCGATCGCTCATCGGCACGGGATACCTGCAAAACCTGCAGATTAACGCTGCGACACGCACGGTTGCGCTGTACACGCCGGAGGGCACATTCGTGCAGTGGATCTGCCCCGGCTGCGGCGCGAAGAACAGCGGCCGACGCGGCAGCGCGCCACGCTGCACATACTGCGGTCAGCCATACGCAAAATGACAGCCATCCCCCGGTGTTCGCGACGGCAAGAAAACGGTCGATTTCTGCGCCAAGCCGGGGATTATAGCACAATTTTCAAGCATCGTCAATTGTGCGCAAATGCAAACGCGCCCGCCAGCCTTTCCGCTGACGAGCGCGTTCTATTTTTATACTATTTTCAAATTCGCCGCGCAGGATTTCGCGCCCGCAGGGAATCTCACTGCCCCGCCGCCGGCGTCGGCAGCGGCTCCGGCGTGCGGTCATCCGCCGTGACCTCCGGCGTGGGCGTCGCCGACAGTTCCTCCGCATACAGCAGCTTCAGCGTCTTGACATCCGCCGTCCCCGTCGCAGACAAACTGTTCGCCTTCTGGAACGCCTTCACCGCGTTCTGCGTACCTGCCAGGAATGTGCCGGAGCACTTGCCCGAATAGTAGCCAAGATCCGTCAGCTTCCGCTGCATCCAGTACACATCCTCGCCGGAGCTGTTCACTTTCAGCGTCCGGAAGGGCTGCGGCGGCATCGTCCCGGCGCGGTAATCCGGCTCGGCGGTCGGCTGCGGCGTGACGTAGGGCAGCATGTTCTTCGTGTTCAGCGAGGGCAGCTTCAGCGCGGCGCGGAGTTCCGGGTCGGCGGGCATATCGGCGCGAATCGTGACGACCGTCCCTGCCCCGCAGTTGTTGTAAATCCACTTCGCGTCCGCAACGGTCAGGCGAATGCACCCGTGCGACGCGCGCTTGCCGAGGTTCTTGTAGGACTTGACCGATAAATCCATGGTGTTGACCGTGTTGTAAATGACGGAATGGAACGCAATGGACGAGTTGATGCGCGTCCAGTACTGCGCGTGGCTGCCCCACTCCGGGAAGTAGCACCAGCGCGCCGTGCGCCCGTTGAGTGTGAATGTGCCAATATCCGACGGATTCTTGCGCGTGCCGGTGGAGCAGAGCATCTGCCGCACAACAACGGTGTAATCGCCGTTTTCGTCGCGCCCGTAGACGGTCGTCACCTGATTGTTGACGTCCACCGTGATGGCAAACGGCACAGGCGTCGGTTCGGGCGTAGGCTTCGGATCATCAGCCGCGGCACGCACATCCGGGTCGTTGAACAGCGCGTTCCATGTGTTTTCGCCCACGATGCCATCCACGCTCAGCGCGTTCTGCTGCTGGAATGCCTTCACCGCGTTGCGCGTGTGCCCCAGAAAATTGCCGCTGATGTTGCCGGAATAGTACCCCAGTTCCGTCAGGCGAGTCTGCACGAGCTTGACTTCTTCGCCCTTGGACTTGTTGTATTGCAATTTCTTAACGAACGCCACCGTCGGCGCGGGCGTCGGGGTGGTGGTTTCATCCGAGAGGTGCATTCCGGGCGTGGGCGACGGGGTGGGCGTTGCCGCGGCGGACGAATCCCGGCTGATGGCATCACCGCTGAACAGGCGTTCCAGCGTCTGCACATCCGCTTCGCCCGTAATCGGCAGGGCGTTCGCCGTCTGGAACAGGCGGATGGCTTCCTGCGTCGCGGGCAGATAGCGCCCGGAAATCTTGCCCGTGTAGTAGCCCAGCGCCATCAGGCGAATCTGCGCCTGCCGCACGTCCTCGCCCACGCATCCCAGCCGCAGCGGGCGATACTCCGCCGCATAGATGGCTTCCTGCGTCGCTTTGTCCGCCATGCCCGTCACCGCAAGGGCAAAATCTCGCTGGAAATCCTCCACCGCGGTTCTGGTCGCCTCGCCGTAGCGCCCGGTTACGTCGCCGCTGTAATAGCACAAATCCGTCAGCGCGGTTTGCAGGGCGGACACGTCGTCGCCTTCATCATTCAGGGTCAAATCGCGCGTGATGTTCGCCGCGCCCTCCGTCCACTCCACGCTGTCATCCGGCACGGCCTCCCCCGCATCCTCCGCCGACGCGAAGGGCAGTATCATCATCACCGCCAGCAGGAGCGCCGCCAGCGTTCGTTTCCACAAAGGCATCAAAAGCACCTCGTTCATGCTGATATTCAGGGATACAATTCTATTGTACTGGTTTTTCGCGCAGTTTGCAAGCGGATTTTTCCCCACGCAAAAGGCTGCCAAGCGTCCTGCGCCTGACAGCCCTGCGGTTATTGCCATTAGGAAGTTATTTTTTCAGCGACACCTTGTGTGTCTCCTGATTTTCGCCGTCCGCTTCCGGCTTGAGTGCCTCTGCCGGAACATTCTGCGCTTGCAGCTTCTCCAGCTTTTCGGCGATGGCCTGCATATTCGCGGCGATGCTGTGGATGTTCTCGTCGCGCGTTTCCTCCACCCACGGCGAACCATCCGCCGGGCGGAGCGAATCAACGCCGATTCGGATGAAGTCAATCAGCGCCCAAATACCCACGCCGCCCGCAGTGAGCAGCTTCAACACGCCCAATGCCGTGTAGCCGAGGTGGAAGCGGTCAACACCGAAGCGCCCCGTGAATCAAGCCCAGCAGCCGAAGCACCACCGCCAGCACGATAAATGCCCGATTCAGCCCTTTTCTTTGAATTTCCACGTCATTTTCTTCCCTTGTGATTCCTTACTTTCATTCTACCCTCCCCTCAAAAAAACTCAAGCGTTCTCTTTTTGAATAATATAATTTTAGCATTCCTAACAAAAGCATCCCAATTTGTTGTGGAACTTCACAAGAGGATTCCGCTGCTTGCGCCATCCGGGCAGCAAAAAAAGACTGCCCGCACTCGGCAGGCAGCCTTGCTTCTGATAAGCCCTTCATCAATATCGGTAGTTATACTGATAGCTGCTGAACCCATCCATGATCGACACGCCCATCACCATTCCAGCAATCGACAGGATAACCACCACGATGACCGCCACCAGCACGCCGCACCAGTAACCGCGCGCAAAGTTGCGGCGATTCAGGTTGTCGTCATTCAGCGCAAAGACGATGGCGAGAATCCAGCCAATGACCGGAAGCGTGAACAGGAGGCCATAGCCTACATACGCCCACGGCGACAGCAGTCGATACTGATTGTTTTCGTTCTCACTCATGCGAAAAACCTTCTTTTTCATCAAGCGGATTTGCCCGCCGTGATACCCCTTTCAGTTTTCCCTTACTCCTGATAGTCCTGCAGCGACACCGACACCATCCGGCTCACGCCCTGTTCCTCCATCGCCACCCCGAACAGGCTGTTGCAGCGCTCCATCGTCCCCTTGCGGTGCGTCACCACAATGAACTGCGTACCCTTCGAGTATTCCTTCAAATAATCCGCGTAATACCCGATATTCGCGTCATCCAGCGCGGCTTCAATCTCGTCCAGAATGCAGAACGGCGTTGGCTTCAATTTCAGCATCGCGAACAGAATCGCAATCGCCGTCAGCGCGCGTTCCCCGCCGGAAAGCAGCGACAAGAGCTGCAATTTCTTTCCCGGCGGCTGGGCGTTGACCTCGATGCCGCAGTTCAGCGGGTCGTCCGGATCCATCAGCTTCAGTTCCGCGTGACCGCCGCCGAACAGCCGCGTGAACGTCTCGGCGAAATACCCCTGCATCTTCGAGAAGTTCTCGACGAATGTCGACCGCATTTGAATCAGCAGCCGCTCAATGAGTTCGCGCAAGTCCATTTCCGCGCGCTTCAAGTCCTGCTGCTGGGTGGTCAGGTCGTCCACACGCGCCTTGGTTTCGGCGTATTCCTCCACCGCCCCGACGTTGACCGTTCCCAGCGCGCGAATCTGCCCTTGCAGCTCGGCGGCGCGGCGGTCGCTTTCCTTCTCGTCGAAGGGCGTGCGGCGGAACTCCTCTGCCCCGGCGTAGGTCAGCTTGTAGGTGTCCCAGATGCGGTTTTGCAGATTCTTCTGGTCGCCCTCGATGCGCGCCTTCGCCAGCTCGGTCTTGTGCAGCTTCTCGCTGTCACGGTTGTAGGCTTCGTGCAGGTTCTCCATGTCGCTGAGGATGTCACGCAGGTCACTTTGCGCCTGTGAACGTCGCTGCTCGATGGCCTGCGCGGCGCTCTCCTGCCGCAGCTGCTCCTTCTGGCGGCGGGCGGATTCGGCTTCCTCGCGCTTCATGTCGTTCTCGTCAATGGCGTCCAGTTCGTCCATCTCGTGCAGCAGCTGTTCGCGGCGCTCCTGTTCGCGGAGGATTTGCGCCTGATCCTGCTGCGCGTGGGCTTCGTCGCGCTCCAAGTCGCTTAAGCCGTGGCGCAGGTCGGACAATTGCAGCGTGCGCACCATCAGGCGGTCGTTTTCCGCGCTGGCTTCCGCGCGCGCCTTGACCAGCGCATTCTGCATTTCAATGGTCTTTTGCTCCATCGCGCTCTGGTCGCCCTGCGCGCCCGTGCGCTGATGTTCAATGGTCTCCAGCTGCTGGCGAATGTCCTCCAGCGACTGATGCAGCTGCACGCGCGCCTGCTCGGTCTCCTGCATCCGCTGCAAATGGGTGTTCAGGTCGGCGGATACGCTTTCGCGGCGCGCCTGTTCGCGGGCGACGGCAATCTCCTGCTGATGCAATGCGTTCACCGCGTCGCTGACCTTCTGCCGCTTCTCCTGCACCGTCTGCTGACGCTGCGTCAGTTCCTGACGGCACTTGTCCAGTTCCGCGCGCCCGGTTTGCAGCTTCGCGGTCAATTCCTTCAGTTCACGCTCGCGGCTGAGCAGGTTGGACACCTTCGACTGCGCCGAACCGCCCGTCATCGAGCCGCCGGAGTGCATCACGTCGCCTTCCAGCGTCACCAAGCGGAACGCGTGATTGCCCGCGCGCATAATCGGAATGCCGTGGTCGAGGTTGTCGGCAATCACCGTGCGCCCCAGCAGATTTTCCACAATGCCGCGATATTCCGGCGCGCACTGCACCAGTTCGCTCGCCACGCCGAGGCAGCCCGGCAGCTTCAACGCATTGCGCTCATTGCCATAGAGCGTTTTGCCGCGGATGGCGCTCATCGGCAGGAACGTCGCGCGCCCCAGCCGATTCTGGCGCAGGTAGTTAATCAGCTCCTTCGCCGTCTCTTCCGTGTCGGTGACAATGTTCTGCTGCGCCGCGCCCAGCGCCATATCAATCGCCGTTTCGTACGCCTGCGGAACGGTCATCAGCTGCGCCAGCACGCCCTTGACGCCCGTCAAGCCGCGCTGCTTGGCATAGGTCATCGCGCGGCGAACCGCCATGTTGTAGCCTTCCATGTCGCGCGTCATTTCGGTCAGGACGTTATGACGGCTCGCCGCCGCCTGCATATCGGCGGATTGCTTTTCGACATCCGCGCGCAAATTGGCATACGCGGCATCCGCCTCATCCGACGCTTGCCGCGCCTGCGCCAGCTTCTCCTGACACTGCTGCTGATGCTGATTTTCTGTTTCCAGCTGCTTTTCGACGGCAGTCAAGGCTTCCCGCAGGGCAGCTTCCTGCTCCTGCAGTGCCCCGCTGGATTCTTCAATCTCCGTCAAACGCGTTTCCATCTGCGCCTGCATCGTGTTCAGGCGCGTCTTGTCGTTGCGCACATCGGACAGGCGATTCATTTGGTCAATGACAGCGGCTTTCTGCGCTTCCAGCGCTGCATCCGCTTCCTTTTCCTTCGCCTGCGCCTTCTCGGCGGCTTCCTGCGTCGCCCGGAGGATTTGCTCCGCGTCGGCAATCAGGCTGTGCTGCTTCTCCACGTCCGCCTGAATCCGTGTATGATCCTTCTCGATTTCCGCCAGCCGCTCCTGTGCTTCCTCCTGCTCGCGGACGATGCGCTGGCGGTTCTCGCTGCGCGTCTCGCGGCGGCTTTGCAGGGCGGAGAGTTTCTTCTGCGATTCATGCACATGCTCGGCGCATTCCATCAGTTCGGTGCGCGCCCTCGTGATGGCTTCTTCCAGCTGATCGATGCGGTTCTGCGTCTCGTCGCGACGGGTGGTCTTGTCGGTCAAGGCGCTTTCCGTATCCGCCAGAATCGTCTGGACGGTCAGCAGTTCGCTTTCCAGTTCGGACAAGCGCGCCCGCGCCCGGTCGGAGCGAATCAGGAAAAGGTTCAAGTCCAAATCCTTCAATTCGGTGGACAGCTCCAGATACACGCGGGCGTTGCGGCTCTGCTCTTCCAGCGGCTTCAGGCGCTTCGTCAGCTCATCCAGAATATCATCGACGCGCTCCAGATTTTCCAGCGTCCGCTGCAATTTCTTGTCCGCTTCTTCCTTGCGCGCCTTGAATTTGACGATGCCCGCTGCTTCCTCGAACACCTGCCGGCGATCCTCGCTCTTGCGGGAGAGAATTTCGTCAATGCGCCCCTGCCCGATGATGGAGTATCCCTCTTTGCCGATGCCCGTATCGCGGAAGAGGTCGACCACGTCCTTCAAGCGGCAGGCGGTGCGGTTTAAGTAATATTCGGATTCGCCGTTGCGGTAGACGCGGCGCGTGACCATGACCTCGGCAGCTTCCATCGCCAGCGCATGGTCATCGTTGTCAAACACCAGCGATACTTCGCAGTAGGACAGCGGCTTGCGTTTCTGCGTGCCGTTGAAAATCACGTCGGACATGCTCGCGCCGCGCAGGGTTTTCGCGCTCTGCTCGCCCAGCACCCAGCGCACCGCGTCGCCGATGTTGCTCTTGCCCGACCCGTTCGGCCCGACGATGCCCGTTATGCCCTCATCAAAGACGATTTCCGTCCGCTGGGCAAAGGATTTGAAGCCATACAGCTCCAATTTTTTCAGCTTCATTTATTAACTCCCATAGCGGTGATGCCCGCTGGTTCATGAGCATTCCAATAAACGCCCATAATAAGTATAGCACAAACAACCGTCTGGAACAAGACGAATTTCTTCCACCCCGTTGCAAAGGCGGGCATTTCCTGCTATACTGCAAGCAGATTCCTGCAAAGCAAAGGAGAAGCATTATGTTCCGTCCCCTCTGCGCGGAAAATCCGCTGCCCGCCGCTCGGCGCGTCTATGAATACCTGCAATCGCTTTCCGGCAAGTGCCTGACCGGGCAGATGGAAAGCCAATGGTGCCGCTCTACTGAGCATGAAATCAGCTATCTGACCGATGTCACCGGCCGTCAGCCTGCCATTCGAGGGCTGGATTTCATGGATAACGACTATCTGGGCGTGACGCAGCGCGCAAAGGACTGGTGGGCGCGCGGCGGCATTCCCACCATCTGCTGGCACACGGGCGCGGATTTCTTCTCCGGTTACCCCGAATGCCGCGAAAGCGAACTGGACTGGGCTTCCGCTTTTGTGGACGGCACGGAAGCGAACCGCCGTCTGCTGGATGGGCTTGACCACGCTGTCCCCTACCTGAAGCGCTTGCAGTCAGATGGCGTTCCCGTTCTCTGGCGACCTTTCCACGAGATGGACGGCGGCTGGTTCTGGTGGGGTCGCGGCGGCGCGGAGAATTTCGTGCGCTTGTGGCGGCTGATGCACGACCGCTACACGCATGTTCACGGTCTGCGGAATCTAATTTGGGTGCTGGGCTTCTCTGACGCGACGGAGGATTTGCGCCCGTGGTATCCAGGGGACGACGTGGTGGATATTCTCGGCGGCGACAGCTACAAGGGCGGTGCGCAGGGGGATTTATACCGGCGATGTGCCGCGCTTGCACCGACAGGGATGCCGATTGTGTTCCACGAGTGCGGACAGATTCCGACCCGCGCGGAAATGGACGCGACGAATGCCCCGTGGGCGTACTTCATGGTGTGGCACACCAGCTGGCTGACGGACAGCAGCAAGGGGAACACGCCGGAGTCGCTGCGGGCGATTTATCGGGATAGCAGCTTTGTGACGCTGCATCAGCTGCCGGATTTCATCGAAAGCGACGAATGATTGCTGAAGAACATGCAAGGAGGTTATTCTCATGACCCTTCACGAACAAGTCACCGATATTCTCGCTTCCGCTGTCGAAGCGCAGGAGTGCGCGGGCATCAGCGTACTGGTACGGCGCTGCGGGGAGGAAATGCTCTATACGCAGGCGGGCATGTCCGACATTGCGTCGGGGCGGCTGATTCACCGCGACAGCATCTTCCGCCTGTACAGCCAGTCCAAGCCGATTACGGCCGCCGCCGTGATGCTGCTGGCGGAGCGCGGGCAGATTGACCTGATGGACGGCGTAGACCGTTATCTGCCGGGCTTCCGGAATGCGCGCGTCGTCGATAAGCAGGGCACGATTCGCCCCGCGACCCGCGCGCCGTGGCTGATGGAGTTGCTCGGCATGACGGCGGGCGTCTGCTACCCCGACAGCGACCCGGCGGGGCAGTATGCCGCAAAGGTATTTGACGAAGCAACGCAGGAAATCCTTGCGGGCGGCGGCGTGCCGACGGTGGAGTTCTGCAACCGCTTGGGGCAGCAGCCGCTGTCCTTCCAGCCGGGCACGCACTGGCGCTACTCCACCTGCGCGGACATCCTCGGCGCGGTGGTGGAGGTCGTCAGCGGAATGCGCTTCGGCGAGTTCCTCCGCAAGGAGTTCTTTGAGCCGCTGGACATGGTGGACACCGGCTTCTACGTTCTCGAAAGCAAGCGAAATCGCCTTGTGACCGCCTACAAGCGCACGGAAAACGGACTTGTGCCGTGGACAAGCACACACCTTGCCGTCGGCGTTTACGACCGCGAACCTGCCTTTGAATCTGGCGGCGCGGGGCTTGTTTCGACGCTGGAGGATTACAGCCACTTTGCCGATATGCTGCTGGCGGGCGGCACTTACGAGGGGCGGCGGATTCTCTCGCCTGCGACAGTCGCCTGCATGACGCAGGCGCAGCTGAAAGACGCGGTTCGCCGCGATATGTGGGATTCGCTGGACGGGTACAGCTACGGGCACTTGATGCGCATTTGCGCTGAACCGGGGCGCATCGCCGGATTGGCTTGCGAGGGCGAATATGGCTGGGATGGCTGGCTGGGAACATACTTTGCGAACTTCCCCGGGCAGCAGATGACGATTCTGTCGATGCAGAACACGGTTGATTCCGGTACGACGCGGGTGGTTCGACAGATGCGCAACGCGGTTTTAGCATCCTTGAGCCGCGAAAATTAACCATAAGGGAAACGCGACCAAGCCGGGGCGCAAAAAAGGGTCAAGGGACAATGTCCCTTGCGGAGTCCAGAGGCAGCGCCTCTGGTGGGGCTTGGGGCAAC
>ERZ772886.1785-NODE-1785-length-18785-cov-3.773358_pt1 | contig 18785 bp, 18 predicted proteins | sample MGYA00512128_ERZ772886 | MGnify/ENA primary metagenome ERZ772886 (study PRJEB29015, sample SAMEA2737698) | human gut metagenome | biome: human gut; feature: human-associated habitat; material: faeces | place: China | collected 2012 ... | reverse complement strand
GATCGAACGGTGTGATAATGTCAAGGATGTAGGGCTGTATATTGAGAAGATTGATGAGATGATTGAACGGAAGAAGGAACTGTTCGCAGAGTGATAGTAATTCTCTTTGTGAGCGTTGCATCGGGACAGTCAGTGGAAATCTTGTTTGTATTTAAATCGCCGTTTTGGACGAAAAAAATACAAAAATGTGGAATTTTACCGTTTGAAAAGTCTCCATTTTCGCTATATAAGCAAAATAAGTAAATTCCGTACAAAAATTTCTGATTTGGGGAATTTTTTGTATGGAATTTGTCGTTTTTATGCTATTTACACCAAAACAACCTTGACTTTACAGGTGCAGACCAAGCTCTCCCGCAAGAGAGAGCTTTTGGGATGCTATATACCCGCTGATTTTTTCGTTACACAAAAATCGCATTTCGTTACATAGGATTGAATTTCAAAGGAAAAGTGGCGATATAAAAAAGGAAATGTTTGAATGGAATAAGATCCGGGGGAGTAGAAGACGAATGCTGAAAATAGCAATATGTGACGATGAACAGCCCATAAGAGAATACCTGAAAAGGCTGGTAGAGAAATGTACGGAGGGGGAAATCCGACTGTTTGTCGACGGCGGAGAACTGTTGGCGGATCCGACGGCGTTTGACCTGATCCTGTTAGATATTTCCCTGAACCGGGAGCAGAATGCGGCGGAACCGGACGGTATGGAGACGGCCAGAAAGATCCGTGAAAGGTCGGATGCACTGATTATCTTCGTGACGGCCTTACGTGAATATGTGTTTGAAGGCTATGATGTGGGGGCGTTTCATTATCTTTTGAAGCCTATCGATGAGCAGAAGTTCACAGAAGTCATGGACAGGGCAATCTGCCAGATCCGGAGTAAAAAGAATGTTGAACCGCTGGTTATAAAAGTAGGCGGCAACTATGTCAGGATTCCTGTGGATGATATCCTCTATGCCGAGAACCAGGCCAGAAAAATTATGCTGCACACCAAGTCAAAGAAGGAGCCCTACTGTTTTTATGAAAAAATGGAAGTGCTGGAGCAGAAGCTGGGAGATCGCTTTTTCCGCTCCCATCGAGGATTTCTTGTGAATCTGCAGGAGGTCGCCCGGTATGACAACAGCAACATAGAATTGAAAAACGGTGAGAGCGTATTTTTAGCAAAACAGAAATACAATGACTTTGTCACCGCATACATGAAGTATCTGAGAAAAGTGTAAGCGGTGATGCTTCAGAAAGGAATCAGCGGGTGATGGGCCTGCTGATTTTTTGATGTTTCGTTACATGAAAAGATCGGTTCGTTACAAGACATATTAAGAGTGAAAGAAAAGCGGCGATATAGAAGACAGAGAGAAAAAATTGCAGATCAAAGGAGGTCGCAAAATGAGGATCACAACCCAAATGCTGGCAAATTCCGCAGCAAAAAGCGGGATTCCCATTCAGAGAACGTCGCTCTTGGACATTATCAATAACAAGTCATCCCAGAACCTGCTGGGAACCATCGGGAAGAGCATGAACACCACAAGTACCGGTGCCACGGACATTCTGAGGAAAAATAATTATGCAAAGCTGGAGGATCTGTCGGAGAAGTTGAGCCAATCTGCGTCAAAGCTTGCAGGCAGCGATAAGGATTCCATCTACGACAAGGCAAAAGAGAGCGGAGACACCACGGACATCCTGAGTGATGTGAACAAAATGGTGGAAGCGTACAATGCTACCATGAAGCAGCTTAAGACCACCGGCGGAATCATGAATGAATTTTACCAGCAACAGTTAAAAAACATTCCAGCGGGCAGTAAAGAATCACTGGAAAGTATAGGAATCAGTCAGGCAAAGGACGGAAGCCTGATCGTGGACGAGAAAGTATTCCGGAATGCGGATGCGGATACCTTACAGAAGGTACTGGGAGGAGAGAATGGCATCGCCTCCAAAATAGGATTTCTCGGTGAGCACATCAATAAGAATGCTTCCGAAAATGTGGTCAGCGCATCCAACCGGTATGGTTCCAATGGGGCAACCTATATGGAAGCTTTTGAGGCTAACAAGTATAATTTCTTTGGGTAAGATTGTGTTGTAAAAAAGGCATTGTATTTCAAAAAAATTGAGATACAGTGCCTTTTTGCATATCTGAAATGGAGACCGAATTCTGGCATTAACATTTCTGCATCAATTCTAAAACATTTCTACAAAACTTCCGGGATACATAATATACAGGATAGGAAAATCGAAGTATAATATATAAAAAAGTATAGGATACCTCGGAAAGGGATAACAAATGAGAATATTAGAAATTATATTGCCGGTACTTGTCATGCTGGTTCTCGGTATGGCATGCAGAAAATTAAAGTTACTTACCAAAAGCGGAATAGATAATATGAAACTGCTGGTAACCAATATCATGCTTCCGGTGGCAATCTTTCATGCACTGGCCACAGCGGATTACAGTGTGGAGACCTGGAAACTGGTGGGGATTATGTTCGTTATGCTGGTGGTATCTTTCGGAGTAGGATTTCTGTTGAAGCCGCTTATGAACGGAGAATACCGCAAGTACCTGCCGTTTATGGTCAGTGTATATGAGGGTGGCCTCATGGCGTATCCTTTGTATACCAGCCTGTGCGGGCAGGAAAATCTCTCACAGATCGCAGTACTGGATATTGCAGGACTTTTGTTTGGATTCAGCATCTATATGGGGATGCTGGGACAGGTGGAAAACGGAGAGAAGATCAATGCAAAGAAACTATGTATGAGTGCATTCCACACACCGGCATTTATTGCAAGTGTGCTTGGAATCCTGGCAGGACTGTCCAAGGTGGTGATTTGCCTGATCGACAGTCCCTTTGGCGGTGCATATCTGGCGGTGGAAGGGATCCTTACCACATCCGTGACAGCAATCATTCTGATCGTTGTGGGATATAGCATGGAACTGACAAAGGAACTGATCCGGCCATGCCTGAAGACAATCCTGATGAGAGTTCTGCTACAGACACTTATGGCAATTGGAGTGCTGTGGGCAGTGCATTTGTGGATAGGAGATAACATGCTGTTGAATCTTGCCATCATTTCCTATATGTCGGCGCCGGCCACTTTCAGCATGCAGACTTTTCTGAAAAAGGAAGAGGGCAGTGCCTATGTATCAACAACCAATTCTATGTACTGTATGGTGTCGATTCTGGTATATATCATTCTGGCAGCAGTGGTTTATTAGAAGTGTGAAAAAGGCAAGCGGTATCCTGCTGTCCGGTCTGGTTGATGACAAGAATGCAGGGGGTATTTTTTAAATCTTCGGTTTCCAGGGAACTTAATTTACTGAGTGGATTTTTGGAGGAAAGTTCAATATAAATTTTACTTTCTGCCGGCACTTCATTATTATACGCATCCGAAAAAGCTCTTCTCTGGTTGTTGATGGCAAGATCAACAGCGTCATTTTTCCATAGCATGATACAATTCTTCATGACTTCTCACCATAATTTTTACTTCTATGGTAGGATATTAATAACTTAATCTCTTGATAAATAAGTGGTCGTTTACTATAGTAAAAAGTAATCAGTCACTTATTTTATTCTGAGGAAGGGAAAACATTTATGATAAAACCTGACCCCGATTCCTGTCATCTCCTGCTGGACAGCAGGTTTGCGAACGAGGAAGTACAGAAAAATCCATACACTTACAATAACATCAGAGAAGTCCTGTCGGATGGAGCACTAAACGCAGCAACTGTGGAACACCCGGTGACGGTCTACATTGCTCCCGGCATCTATTGGCTGGAGGATCCGCAGTCGGAGGCGGTGATCGTAAGGGAGGATCCGAAGGATCTTTACCCTTACGGATGCAAAGTAAACTGCGCAAATCTGAAATTGGTGGGGCTGTCGGAGAACCCGGAGGATGTGGTGATTGCCGCCAACCGGGGGAACGACCATGGAGCGAAGGGGAATTATACTCTGTTCCATTTTTCCGGGGAACAATTGGAGATGGAAAACCTGACTCTGGGGAATTATTGCTGCGTGGATCTGGATTATGCATTGGATCCTGCGCAGTCTGTGAAAAAGAGGACAGAAGCCATTACGCAGGCACAGCTGGCGGATACGAATGCCGATAAGTTCCATGCGAAGAATTGCCGGTTTGTCAGTCGTCTGAACCTGTATCCCGTATGTGGCGCGGGCAGAAGCCTGTATGAACATTGTCATTTTGAACAGACGGACGATGCTCTGAATGGAAATGCAGTGTACCTGGACTGTGAGTTTGATTTTTACAGCGGAATGCCGATCTATCAGGCTTCCGGTACGGGAGCGGTATTCTTAAACTGTACATTTCATTGTAAATATCCACAGGATGGGGAGACTCACGCACAGTATTTTACAAAAGTCGGAGGACAGATCACACTGATCGACAGCAGCTTCGCAGGTCTGCCGGACACCAAAGTTGCGGTCTTGTGGACGAAATATCCTTCCGTAGCATTGAAGTGCTATCAGGCGAATGTGACATATCCGGAAGGCCGGTTTACGCCTCCGGAGGTTGCGGATTCCCATACGGTGGACATTGACGAAAAGATGCTGGCAGAGGCCTACTATATCCGTAAGGATGGAGAAACGATCTACAATGTCTATAATCTGCTGGGCGGGAAAGACGACTGGGACCCGTTGGGGAACGGAGAAGTGATCCGCTTTGCCGGAAAAACAGATATTCCTACACAGCTTCTGCTGGAGTCAGAGGCTTTTGAACTGGAAGCAGGCGGATCTTCCATAAATATAAAGGGAAAATGCCTGACCTTTGATGGGCGTGAGAGGAAGTGTGAGATACATTTTAAAATAGAAGGAGACGGTGCAGACTCCATAGAAATACAGCGTGTGTCGGAGGGGAGCTGTCTGCTGCAACTGAAAGACAGTAATATAGACCATGAGACGGAAGTAGTACTCACGGCGCAGACCAAAGAGGGATTGCAGACCGGTGCGTATGTCAGAATTCATCCCCGGAAAGTGGCGGCACCAAGGCTTACGGGCAATCCGGTGATCTGTCTTGAAGGCAAAATGCTGCGGCTGTCTTATGATTTTACGGAAGCGGAGAATGACTGCTCGGATATTATCTGGTATCGAAGCAGAAACATTCGGGTAGAGGACAAAATCGTGACGGCAATCTCCCAACCGGATCAGCCGGAGAAAGTTTATGCCCTCACCGGAGATGATGTGGGATATTATATTTTTGCACAGATAAGACCCAGAACGAATCGCAGCGAATACGGGGAAGCAGTGCAGTGCTTTTATGAAAAAGCTATTTCGCCGGAAGATGTGGAAACAGACAGGATCTGGACAGATTTTCATAACCTTCCTCTTTACAGCCATGCCGGAAACGAAAAAGGTGTATGGAATTTTGATGCGAAGCGTCCGGCGGATACCTGTGATTTTGAAAAGTGGGACCGGGAAAAGACGCAGGTCTCCTGGCACTACGGTGCAACAGGGGACGGCAGTAAGGGCGAAGGGCTCTATCAGGGAATGCAGGGGGCCAGGATCCGCTATACGCCGACCACGGCACCGGAGATGGGAACGGAAACCAAACGGAATATGGAAGTCCTTTTGGAAGCCGATCCGGCAAAGTCTGCCGGACAGGGTTTTGGCAGCGCCGGACAGTATCTGGATGTCTGCATCAAGACGGACACGGACACTCTGGACGGTTATGGACTTCGGATCATCCGTACGGCGGCCCATTCCGATGCGGTATCCATGTATCTGATACAGTATGTGCGTGGACAGGCGCAGTGCATTTCCCGCGAGGTCGTGACAAACTGCTTTGTAACGGGATGCAGAATTTGGGTGCGGTATGAGAACGGAATATTATCGGCAAAAGCATGGACGGTTACGGAACCTACGGTGGTACAGCAGGAAAGGGGCTATGCCCGGGGAGTGGAGCTTACGGCAGAAGTAGGCAGAAGAGAAAATGCCGAAAACACCGGACTACTGATCTGGCACACCGGATCGTTGGGAACGGAGAACTGGAGAAATACCACGATGTTACATGGCGTAAGCATTCTTTATTTTTAAAAATTTCAGACTGCATCGGGCAAAATGAAAGATGAACTGGTCGACAGTACCTATCTGCGGCTGAAAGCATGTGCTACATCAGTGGAGCAGTATTTCACATGGGATATCCGTGAGGATATTCTGGAAAAGGATGATATCAGTTATCAGTTTATAGATTCTTTGCAGGATGAGCATATTGAACAGACGCTTTTCATGGAGGATGAGAGATTTATTACTTCCATTGTGGACAAGGATGGGAACAGGGCAGAAGGAACCAAGGCTGATCCACAGATATGGGAGACGGTCAGAGCCGGTAACGAGTATGAAACTGATGGAGTAGAGATTCAGGGAGAAGAATATTATGTCTATTATATGCCGGTATGTTCCGATGACGGAGAGATTCTGGGAATGGCTTTTGCCGGAGAGCGGGAGAGCATAGTTCAGGATGCAATATCCGACATGTTAAGAAGTCTGGTTCTGCGCTCAGTGAAGAGAATGCAGCCAGCAACGAGGAAGTAACGGCAAACGTATCTGATATCGCAGAAGCAGTTAACAAAATTTCGGACGATACAGGAACAATTAAAAAGGCATCCACGGATCTGGAAGAGTTGATGCAGTATTTTAAGTAGTTTGAGATATTTGGAGATATTCGTGGACGGGTGCTGCTTTATGTGCTATTATACAGAATGTCATCAGAAAACAGTAATTGTAGGAAGTAACAGGGATTATAATGAAAAAAAGAATGTTTATGGCACTGGCGGTCGCTCTCACCGGAGTCAGTATGGTGGTGGCAGCAGGAAACGGAGAACTGAAAATACAGAGTGAAACCTCGGTACAGAAAGTACATGCGGCAGAAATACATCAGATCGGTGTCGAGCCGATCCCGGCTACCGGACAGATTACCATAGAGGATCTGCTGGCGGTACAGGGTGGCGAGACGGAAGATCCCAGAGCACTGGAAGGGGTGTCGGATCCGGAGGATGTTCCGGTAGACGAAGCTTCCGTAGAGGATACGAACGCAGATGAGTATGCATCGTTAGCGATCGCCAATGTGACGAATTACGTCAATGTCCGGACAGAACCGAACACGGACAGTACCGTAGTGGGCAAAATCTATGACGGAGCGGTGGCACAGATTCTGGATGTGGCAGGAGAGGATCAGGACTGGTTCCGGATCATCTCCGGTAATGTGGAGGGCTATATCAAGGCAGAGTTTTTTATTTACGGAGATGCAGCAGCTGAGGTTGTAGACAATTATGTGACCAGATATGCTGTGGTTATCGCAGACCGTCTGAATGTGAGACAGGAACCGGCTACGGATGCAAAGCGGATCGGCTATATTGATAACGGAGAGAAGGCTGAGATTGTCGAGAATGACGGGGAATGGCTGAAGGTACAGTATACAGAAGACAAGGAAGGTTATGTCTCTGCGGAATACGTGACGATTTCCGAAGAATTCATCTATGCTAAGACCATTGAAGAGGAACAGGCGGAAATTGCCGCACAGAAGGCATTGCAGGCAAGAGAACAGACTGCCGAGCAGGATGCCCCGGAGGTGATCACGAACATCACACTTCCCACTACAACCTATACCTCAAATGCGGAGCTCAGACAGGGAATCATTGAGTATGCCATGCAGTATCTGGGTAACCGGTATGTACACGGTGGTTCCAACCTGTCGGGAGGAACGGACTGCTCGGGATTTACCTGCTTTATCTATGCGGAGTTCGGATATTCTATCAGCCGTACACCGGGAGGACAGTATTCCGGTGCCGGACGCAGTATCAGTTCTGAAGAACTTCAGCCAGGAGATATTGTATGTTATAGTTCCAATGGAGGGAAGAGCTGTACCCATGTAGGACTGTATATCGGTGACGGACAGATCATCCATTCCGCCAATTCACGGAAAGGTGTCATTATCAGTGCTGTGGACTACAGTCCCATCATCGGTATGCGAAACGTTATTGATTAATAGAATCGGTTTTGAAATTATGGAGCGCCTGATCTTTGGTGAGTACGAAATCACCGAGGATCTCGTCGCTCCATTTTTGCAGGTCTTCCAGATGAAGGACCACACCGGCATAATTGCGGATGCCGTGGGAGGCCGCCAGCTCTTCGGTATATTCTTCCAGCAGATAGACATTTTCAAACCGTACCGGTCCGGAGGTGTACTGACAGACCAGCGGGATCACACCGGTGGTCTTCCGCTCGATGGAGACACCGTCCTCTGCAACGTGAAAAGTCAGCCAGGCCATACCCTCTAACATGCTGAGAGCATTTTTCTGGGTGGACACATAATTGCCCAGCGAATAATAGCACAGAGACTCATTGCCGTTTTCTGCGGTGATCCATTCCACAGGCTCTACCACATGGGGATGGGTTCCGATAATGACATCGGCACCGGCTTCTGTCATCTCCAGTGCCCATTTTTCCTGATAGCTTGAGATTTTGGAGGAATACTCAGTCCCCCAGTGAGGACAGACGATGACGATGTCTGCCAGTTCTTTTGCCCGGGAGATATCCTCTAAGACCTGCGGGTTCAGCGTGGTGAAGTCCATCTGTCCGTTTTTCTCATTTACGGCACACAGAAGATTCAGATGCCCCAGCAGATCTAAGGGGAGTGTCTCGGTATTGGCACCGTAGGTATAATTTAAGATGGCGAAAGTGACATCATCGATGGTAAGTAACGGAATGTCATCTGCCTGTGAAGCGTCTTCGTGAATACCGGTTACCAGTACCTCCGGGTGCTTGTTTTTCCAGAAATCCGCACAGTACAACAGGCCGTCCAGCTTCTGATCCGCGGTATGATTGGATGCCTGCAGAACCACGTTGAATCCGGCATCCGCAATCGCATCCCCAACTTCGGTAGGAGAATTAAAATAGGGAAAACCGGAAAATCCCCGGGAATTGCCGCCCATGACAGTTTCCTGATTGATGATCCGGATGTCTGCCGCGTTTAAGAAGGGTGAAATCCCCTGAAACAGCATGGAGAAATCATAAGTTCCGTCCTCCTGTTTTCCACTGGCCACGATTCCCAGATGCATCAGGTTGTCCCCGACAGCCATGAGCGTAATGTCATGCTCCGGGAAGGGAGTGGGGGTCGGCTCCGGAGTAGGGACGGGAACCGGTGTGGCAGAAGGCGGTGCAGGGGTCTGTGGAACGACAACAACATCGCTGCCTGCAGCAGTTTCTTCCAGAAAGTAATAGCCGCCCATGCTCGCCAGTAACAGTAACGGAACGAGAACCAACAGCAGATAGAAACGTGAAATCGGTTTTTTCATATATTATCCTTTTGTTCTCCTTTATTATTTTATTATCTCTTACGGAATTCCGGTTACAAGGTCTGTTTACAATCAAAAGTAACAATAGTATTATAGCATTGATTTTATTTTTTCGCAAAAAGTAAAAACAAATTACTGTTTTCCTATTGACATAGTATGAAATAGGAGATATAATCCTACCCATAAGTTGATTCGATACTTAAATGAGACATCGAAGAGGAGGAAAAGGATTATGAAGAAGTTTGAGTGGAAGAGCGTTTTGGCACTGGCATTAACAGGAGCATTGGCACTGGGGCTGACCGCATGCGGCAGCAGCGATAACGGCACAGCAGCTACCGGCAGCAACGATGCTGGAAGCAAGGCTGTATACCGCACTCTGGATGAGATCAAGGAAAGCGGTACCATCAATATCGGTGTATTTTCTGATAAGAATCCGTTTGGTTATGTGGATGAGAACGGCGAGTATCAGGGATATGATGTATATTATGCAAGAAGACTCGGTGAGGATCTGGGTGTCGATGTGAACTTTGTATCTACCGAGGCGGCCAACCGTATCGAGTATCTGCAGACCGGTAAGGTAGACGTGATCCTGGCTAACTTCACCGTAACTCCCGAGAGAGCAGAGGAAGTGGATTTCGCTTCTCCTTATATGAATGTGTCACTTGGCGTGGTATTCAAGGATGACAATGTAATCACCACTCTGGATAACTGGAATGCAGATGATTCTATTATTGTGATCTCCGGAACCACCGCAGAGACCTATCTGATTGCTAATTATCCGGACATTCCTTTACAGAAGTTCGATTCCTATGCAACCGCTAAGGAAGCTTTTGAAAACGGTACTTCCGTAGCATGGGCAAACGACAACACTGAGGTCATCGCATTTGCTCTGCAGAATGAAGGCTATACCGTAGGTATTCCTTCCCTGGGCAGCGCTGATACCATCGCTCCCGCAGTATCTAAGGGCAATACTACTCTGCTTGACTGGATCAACGATGAGATCGCAAGCCTTGGTGAAGAGAACTTCTTCCATGCAGATTACGAGGCAACTCTGGCAGATACCTATGGTCTGGATTACGAGGACAGCCTGGTAGTAGAAGGCGGCAAGGTAACCGCACAATAAGTACGGATCGGAATAGAATGATAGAGAGGGGACTGCGGGGCACGTATGTTGCCGCCGCAGTCTTTTCTTGCATCTGGCTACTTCTTTTGTTATAATCTAAAAAGTTGTGTGTAACTATTCTGAATAGTCACGATTGTTGAAAAGCTTCCTGAAAGGAAAGAAATACATGAACTGGGAATTTATAGGAAAATATCTGCCTATGTATGAAAAGGCAGCGTTGCTCACCGTGAAGATCGGTGTCATCGGAATCCTGTTTGCGATTCTGCTGGGACTGGTATGTGCGGCGATACAATATTATAAAGTACCGGTGCTTCGGTGGATCGTAGCGGTCTACGTGGAACTGAGCCGTAATACACCGCTTCTGGTACAGCTGTTTTTTATTTATTACGGATTTCCGAAGATTGGGATCCGGATGTCAGCAGAGGTCTGCGGTGTGGTAGGACTGGCATTTTTAGGTGGCAGTTATATGGCGGAGGCATTCCGCAGCGGTCTGGAGGCCGTGGAACCGATCCAGAATGAAAGTGCCATCAGCCTGGGAATGAACTCCGGACAGGTACTAAGATATGTGATCCTGCCCCAGGCCATGTCTACCAGTATCCCCGCATTTGTGGCGAATATTATTTTCCTGTTGAAGGAGACCAGTGTATTCAGTGCCATCAGTCTGATGGATCTGATGTTTACGGCAAAGGATCTGATCGGCCTGTATTATAAGACTACCGAGAGCCTTTTCCTTCTGGTGGTATTTTATCTGTTGATCCTGCTGCCGGTATCGATCGTGGGATCTCTGGTGGAGAGGAGGATGCGATATGCCGGATTTGGGGATTGATGTATTATTCAAAGGCACGAACATGCTCCGTCTGCTGCAGGGATTATGGGTAGCCATGAAGATCAGTATCGTATCTATTCTGATCAGTATGCCGTTAGGTATTCTGGTGGGAGCGTTGATGACGGTGAAGAACCGGTTCGTCAAAGCTATCTTCCGGGTCTATCTGGAATTCATCCGTATCATGCCGCAGCTGGTGCTTTTATTTATTGTATATTTCGGATCTACCAGAGCACTGGGCTGGAATCTGTCCGGAGAGATGGCATCCGTCATCGTCTTCGTCCTGTGGGGCACCGCAGAGATGGGAGATCTGGTGCGTGGAGCGCTGATCAGTATTCCGAAGCATCAGTACGAAAGCAGTGAAGCACTGGGATTCAGTAAAATACAGACGTATCTGTATATTATTATTCCGCAGACTGTGCGGAGACTGATTCCGCTGTCCATCAACCTGATCACCCGTATGATCAAGACCACCAGCCTGGTGCTCATGATCGGCGTGGTGGAAATGCTGAAGGTGGCACAGCAGATCATTGAGGCCAATCGTATGAGCAGTCCCAATGCTGCGTTCGGAGTATTCCTTGTGGTATTTGTTCTGTATTTCTTCGCCTGCTGGCCCTTCAGTGTTCTGGCCAGAGTGCTGGAGAAAAAGTGGAATTAGAAATGGAACCGGAGTCGGAATGAGAATGGAGTGAAAACATGGCAGAGACATTGTTGAAGATAGAAAATCTGACAAAAGAATATGAAGGCCAGAAGATCCTGGACGGCATCAATCTGGAAGTAAAACAGGGAGATGTTCTGGTAGTGGTAGGTCCCAGCGGCTGTGGTAAGAGTACGCTGCTTCGGTGTATTAATGCACTGGAACCTATTCAGGGCGGTACGATAAAGCTGCAGGGCATGGATATCCGCAAGGGCAGTAAAAATATCACCACCCTGCGTCAGAAGATCGGTATGGTATTCCAGAGCTATGAACTGTTCCCGCATCTGACGGTACTGGACAATATTACGCTGGCACCGGTCAAGGTACAGAAGCGCGATAAGGCAGAGGCGCAGAAGGAGGCCATGGAGCTTCTGGCGCGCGTGGGACTGGCAGATAAGGCAAAGAGTTATCCCAGACAGTTGTCCGGTGGACAGAAGCAGCGTGTAGCCATCGTCCGGGCATTGTGCATGCATCCGGAGATCCTGCTGTTCGATGAAGTGACCGCGGCACTGGATCCGGAGATGGTAAGAGAAGTGCTGGATGTTATGCTGGATCTGGCAAAACAGGGCAAGACCATGCTCATTGTCACCCATGAGATGCAGTTTGCAAAGGCGGTAGCGGACAAAGTTATTTTCATCGACCAGGGTAAGATCGTGGAGGAGGCCGCTCCCGATAAATTTTTCGAACATCCGGAGACAGAGAGAGCAAAACAGTTCCTGAATGTATTCACCTTCGAACATGTGGAACATCATACAAAACAGGCATAGGAATCGCATAAATACAGGAAAAAGATAATGAAGAGAGTTTTCATTATCTTTTTTTTGTGCTATACTCACTATGGATTTTTGCGTTTTATTTCAAATGATTTACAACATGTGACCAAAGGAGAATGGGAAAGGTGAAGAAAAAACCTTATATCAGATATGTGATTCTGGGGATTCTGGCTACATTGATGGTGGGTTGTATCATCCGTATTGCCATGCCCAACCGGGAATGGAACTATACCGGAAGCTATACTTTTGCGGAAGGGGAATCTTATACAGAAGAGCCGGTATTTGAGCATATTTCGCTGGGGACAGGAGTATACCGGGTGGAGCTGTCCTACGAATGTACCGGGGATGCCATCGCGGTCTGCAATGTGAAAGACGGCACTGTGTATCAGGGAGGCCTGTTGTGCAACGGCGAGCATCTGTACAGTGCACTGGGGCATACTTCCTATGATTTCTGGCTTTATGAGCCCACAGAAGAACTGACGGTGACAATCGATTATTCCGGACAGGAAAAGCTGACCACCGGGAATCTGCGGATCGTGGAGACGAATCTTCTGTGGACAAGATATCTTGTGATCCTTGCGGCAGCAGCACTGTTGGTTCTTGCGACCATGTGGCTGGAGCGTCGGGAGGCGGTAAAAGGCAGAAATGAGCAGAGACGTCAGATCCTGTTTGGAATCGGTGTGATCGCCTTTTTTGCCTCCATCCCCTATTTTTATGACGGCATGGTGTCCGGAGCGGATCTGACCTATCATTTGCACCGTATTGAAGGTGTAAAGGATGGACTTCTGACTGGGCAGTTTCCGGTACGGCTGGAACCCAGATGGGTATTTGACCACGGATACGCCAATGGTATTTTCTATTGCAATCTGCTGCTGTATTTTCCGGCACTTCTGCGCATGGCAGGCTTTACGATGACGGAAAGCTATGCTTTCTATTGCATAGGACTTAATATTGCAACAGCTGCGATTGCCTGGTACTGCTTTAACGGAATCTTCGGAGACCGGATCATAGGCCTGGTCTGCAGCGCATTGTATACTTTATCCATATTTAGATTTTTTAAACTGGTAATGGTAGGAGCTGTAGGAGAGGGAAGCGCCTATACGTTTCTGCCGCTGGTGGTATACGGAATTTATCTTGTCTTTGAAAAAGATGTGGAAGACAGAGAGTTTCATAAAAGCTGGATCATTTTGGGGCTGGGATATGCCGGATTGATCCAGACCCATGTACTGACCTGTGAGATTACGGCATTGTTCACAGTGCTGTTCTGTCTGATTTATATTCGCAGAGTATTTACATGGCCAAGATTCCGGCAGCTTGCATGTGGAGCATTTTTTGCGTTGGGATTAAGCCTGTGGTATCTGGTACCGTTTGTTGACTATTATTTGACACAGGATGTCAGGATACGCCATGCATCGGCGAGAACTATCCAGGACAGAGGAACCATTTTTGCGCAAATATTACAGCAGTTCTGGTTCAGCAGAATTCCGGAATCCATGGAAGGCAAGGCAGGGGATTTACTGAATCCTATTGGGGTAGGATTGTTTCTGGTAATAGGAATGATGATTTTCTGGCTGCTGTTATTTTTGGGAGATTTGCAAAAACAAAAAGAGGCTGAGAAGAGCTTTGCGATAAAGGCAGCAGGATTCGGATGCCTTGCATTATGGATGTCCACAAATTCCTTTCCATGGGATAACATTCAGAAAATTTCCGGCATTGCAGCGACACTGGTGAGCAGTCTGCAGTTCCCCAATCGTTTTCTGGGATGGGGTACGGTTCTGTTGGTGACGGTAACGGGATATGTGATTCGATATTTTCAGAACAACCGGAAAATCTTCTATCAGATGAGTCTGATCACGGCAGTAGTGTCTTTGTCTGCATCCTATCTGTTTATGATGGATTCGGGAGTACAGGAGAGGGACGTTACATTATATAATCAGGAAAGTATGGGATTTGGTTACATCTCCGGAGAAGAGTATCTGATCTATGGAACGGACAGCACAAAGCTGACTTTTGCAAGACCGGAAGTTAATGAAAATATTCAGATCGAAGACTATGAAAAGAGCGGTTTAAATATAAGCTTTTCCTGCAGGAATGATTCGCCCCGGGAGGAAATAGTAACACTTCCGGTTCTCATGTATAAGGGATATGCAGCCAGGGATGACAAAGGAGAAGTATTGGAGATCACAGACGACGGTGGACATATTTTGCAAGTGTGCATTCCGGGTGGATATGCCGGAACAGTCAGAGTGCGTTTTGTGGAACCGTGGTATTGGAGAACGGCGGAACTGGTTACTTTGATCACAGCAGCGGGTATTGTGTTTTTCGGGATTCGGAAGAGGAGACAGAGATGAAAAAGAAATGGATTTTATTAGCGGAAGGGCTTCTCTTAGCGGTTCTGTTCGTGCTGTCTTTTGGGGGATCGGATATTGTATTCGAGGCAGATCATCAGCAATTGTATCGGGTGGAAGAAACAGGGGGGATCGTCAGCAAAGATTTTGCATTGAACCCGGGAGTATATCGTATCATAGTAGAGTCGGATATTGCAAATGGCGGAATCGGAAGCGGAATGGAGATCAGTCTGGAAGCGGAGGAGACCACTTTTCGTGCGATCAGGGGCAACCGGGCAACTTTGTCTGCAGATACAGAGCATAAAAGGATTACCTATTATGTGGCAGATGCGGTTGATGCAGCACATCTGCAGATACAGCCATTTTCGGAAGGAGGAAATGTTTCCTATGAGTTGAAAGTAGAGAAGACAACCGCCGGAAGAAGGATTCTTTTTGTAATAGTGCTGGTTCTTTTTGCCTGTCTGGATGGAATTGCGATATTCCGCAGAAAAGTATTGTGTAAAGAAGTGAGCGGACAGAAAAAATGGATCAACTGTGCAATGGTGGGAATCTGGATGATAGCCTGTATCCCCTTGCTGGTGGATTATCTTGTTCTGGGGACTGACAGTGTACAGTGCCTGAGAGAAACAGAGTATATGCTTCAGGGAGAATGGGGAAGGATTCCGGCAGCCCATTTACTATATTTATGGATTCCGGCAGGAATGCGGTGGATTGGATTTCCGGTCGCAACATCTTATAAGATCATGATAGCATTTTTATCCGGAGCTGCACTTGCATTGCTTTATTTCCTGTTTTCCAAATGGGGAAAGGATGTGCGACTGGTGTTGGCGGCAGCAGCTTTTGGTATATGGAATCCTCTGGCGGTGAAGACCTTATATGTAATGGGAAATCCCGGAAAGTTTGTTGTCTGTGTGTTGGGATATGCAGTACTGGGCAGTGTGGTATGGATACTTCTTCAAAAAAGAAAAAGCCGGAACAAAATTTCCCCTTGGATCGTATTTGCGGTACTGTTAATACTTCTTTTACAGGTGGTATATTATGAAAATACCATTATACTGCAATCGGATGTTCAGTACTGGTACAATGAAGAACCTTTCATGACAGGAGAATAACAGATGGAAAGTATCATATTGACCCAGATTATTACCTTTGGAACCGCATGGAGTATGTTCCATTGCGTTTTAAAGAGAAAAAAGAAAGACTGGTTTTCGCTGGTGGGGGCATTGGGGTATCTGTTGCTGCCTTATCATGTATATGTGGTAACGGAAAGTGTGGATCGGTCACAGATTCTGATATGGATGGTGGTGCCGATCCTGGCAGCGTCTCTGGTAAAAATGTCGGATACGGAGAAAATGTTCTGGAAGACAGGCTACGGATTGACCGCAGTACTGGCCCTGGGGATTATCGGAAGACTGGATGGCGTAGCCGCGTTGACGCTTTTGTTCCTGATCTGCGTGGGTGGTATCTGCCGGAGACAATGGCAATATCCGGTGATCGGAATTCTGGGAGTTGCCATGGCATACCCCACCTATATGACGTGGAAACACTGGCTGTTCGACGGGTCCTTTGCGGAGAGCGGATTGGAATATACCAGCATCATGGAGCAGGGATACAGTATCGGCGGTCTGTTCAGTACTTATTTTTATAGGAACGGACACCCCGGAATGGGAATTCTGTTGCTTGGCTGTCTGTTGTTTTTGCTCTATCAAAGCTTTGTAAAAGGAAAAAAGATATGCGCCAAAAATGATCATATCTGGCTGGGAGCGGCGGCATTGCTCACTGTAATGTCTCTGCGGTATTTCCCGTGGGATTTTGTACAGAGAATGGGAAGCTGGGCACTGGGGCTGGTAACGCTGATCGGGACTCCAGCGGTGTTTTTCGGTTACGCCCAGATACTGTTGTGTGTGTGGAGCATTGAAAAATGCGGTGCAGTTTTACAGTTGACAGACAGAACAGCAAGGATGCGGGAAGGCACTGTCAAAAAGAATGGAGAAAAGTAGCATGGAAAGTAGGGAAGAAAAAGAATCCCAGGGAAAAATATTGTGGAAAATATTCATATCCACACTGTATCTGAGTGCATTCACGTTCGGGGGCGGTTATGTGATCGTCACCCTGATGAAGAAAAAATTCGTGGATGAATACCGCTGGATCGGAGAAGATGAAATGCTGGATCTGGTTGCGATCGCCCAGTCTTCACCTGGAGCGATTGCAGTAAACGGAGCGATTATTGTGGGGTATAAGCTTGCCGGCATACCGGGAATGCTGGTATCTGTCATTGGAGCGATCATTCCTCCGATGGTGATCTTATCTGTTATTTCTGTATTTTATGATGCGTTTTGTTCCAATTATTATATTGCGGCATTATTAAAAGGAATGACTGCGGGAGTTGGGGCAGTTATTATGTCCGTAGTGTATGATATGGGGAAAAATGTTGTAAAGTCAAAGGACTGGGTGAATGTGGTGATAATGATCATCAGTTTTTGTCTCAGCTATTTCCTGAATGTTAACATTATCTATATAATACTTTTGTAAATTATTTATCTTCATTATCTACTAATAGCAAAATAACAATTTCTCAGATTAAAAACAGCAGTAATATAGAAGATATTGAAATCATACAAAAAGCCCTTAAGCTACTAGTTGATGCAGAAATACTAAATTACCAATTTGCTATTCATTGCCCTGAGTGTGGATTACTTTTGCCAGCAAAGAATAATATTTATGACATAAAAAGAGAAGAAACTTGTTATAATTGTAATGAAACATTTGAAATAGATGCGGATGAAATTGAAGTGGTTTATACTTTTAAGAACTACCCTTTTGAACATGGGCAACAGAAAGACGACAAGGCTAATGTAGATGATGTGTCTGTTGCCCAAAGCATAGATAAATTAACATATTATCTACAAAATGACAATATAGATCTCAATCAAGTATTTTTCTCTCCGACAGACGATGATTACGATTTGTTAGATAGACTATATAAAAATATATTCAATAAGCAACCGAACACAAAATCAACAGGCGATACCCTTGAAAACTTAACTATAAAATTATTTTCTTTATGTAAACACTTAAAAGCCGCACCAGTTAGATTAAAACCTAATCAAATTGATTGCTTTGTCCGAAACACTTTATTTATACCCGGCGTATCTAATGCGGATTGCAAGGACAGTTTTACTATTGAATGTAAAAATTAATCCAAAGCACCAAAATCCGGATACATGAATAAGCTACATAGCATATTAGAATTATCGGGTGGAAAATTTGGAATAATAGTTAGTAAACACCCAGCTCCAAATACTTTTATACGACTTTCTAATAAAATATTTTTAAAAGATGGTATATTAATAATTTCTATAGATAAAAATGACTTACATAAAATTATTTATGATAAACGAAATTTATTAGAATGTATTGAGAGGAAAATTACACAAATCAAATTAGATTCTACCACCGACCTAATTGAAAACGGATTGTTCAATGCTTAACTATAAGCACGACCACTTTTTTCAATTTTTCTTAACTTGATCGTTAGCAAACGCATAACCATAGGATTTAAATTTCTCATAATTTTACGACAAATTTACTTCTAGTGAATCATTAAGGTCGTGCGTCTGCCAATCATTTTTACCCTTGCAATATAAGATTATGCTCCACACCGTTTTTTCCGTAAATCTCATAATGTTTTGTAAATTTTGCTTTGAGATTAATTTCTATCCTTAACTTTTT
>ERZ772886.1784-NODE-1784-length-18790-cov-6.237630_pt1 | contig 18790 bp, 9 predicted proteins | sample MGYA00512128_ERZ772886 | MGnify/ENA primary metagenome ERZ772886 (study PRJEB29015, sample SAMEA2737698) | human gut metagenome | biome: human gut; feature: human-associated habitat; material: faeces | place: China | collected 2012 ... | reverse complement strand
GCGTGAATAATGGGCTTTTGGATAAATCAATTTATGAACCTGTTATAAAACAAGGCTGGAAATACTTGACTGAAATAGCTTTGCAACCTAATGGGAAGATAGGCTATGTACAGCCAATCGGTGAAAGAGCAGATCAACATAAGAATGTCGGGCCAGAGACGACTGCGGACTTTGGGGTAGGAGCTTTCCTGTTGGCGGGTTCTGAAATGGTGAAATATCTGAATAATTAAAATTGTTTTTTATATTTGAATGTAATGATGAAAAATAAAAATATCCTGGTCTTTATTTTATTGTGTGTTAAGCACAGTAACGTATGCCAAAAAGGTGAAGGTAGAAAAAGAGATCAGCGACCGTGAATATTGGACACAGATGGCATATAAGATTGCTGCTCCTGTATTGAGTAATATGAGCAAAGGGGAGTTGAAGAAAAATATGCAGGTCGAGATCAGCCCAACATGGGATGGACGCAGTAAGGATGTGACGTACATGGAATGTTTCGGACGTTTGATGTCCGGTATTGCTCCTTGGCTTTCTTTGCCGGACGATGATACGGAAGAAGGTAAAATGCGCAGGCAATTGCGTGAATGGGCTTTGAAGAGCTATGCACATGCTGTTAATCCGGATAGCCCTGATTATCTCTTATGGAGAAATGAAGGACAGCCTTTGGTAGATGCAGCTTACATTGCCAGTAGTTTTCTTCGTGCTAAAAAGCAGCTTTGGGAACCGCTGGATGAAGTGACAAAACAACGTTATATTAAAGAATTTCAGTTGTTGCGTCGGATTGATCCTCCATACACTAACTGGCTATTGTTTTCAGCTATGATTGAATCTTTTCTGATGGAAGCCGATGCACAATACGATTTGTTCCGTATTCATACAGCTGTTCGAAAAGCAGAAGAGTGGTATGTAGGTGATGGCTGGTATTCGGATGGAGAAACTTTTGCATTCGATTACTATAATAGTTATGTGATTCAACCTATGTTTGTACAAGTAATGCAGACTGTCAACGATCATAAAGTAATATTGCATGACCGTAGTTTGGAGATGCAAAAGAAAACAGAAGATTTGGCTAAAAAACGTATGCAACGTTTTGGGATGATTTTGGAACGTTTTATATCTCCTGAAGCATCTTTTCCGGTATTCGGTCGTTCTATGACTTATCGTTTGGGAGTTTTTCAGCCATTGTCGATGCTTTGTTGGAAAGAAATGTTGCCTGAAGAGCTTCCTGAAGGGCAGGTTCGTAATGCATTAACTTGCGTCATGAAACGTTTGTTTGCTGTTGATGGTAATTTCAATGAGAAAGGATTTTTGCAATTAGGCTTTGCGGGGCATCAGACCGGGCTAGCGGATTGGTATAGTAATAATGGAAGTATGTATATTACATCAGAAGTATTTCTACCATTAGGACTTCCTGCCAATCATTCTTTTTGGACTTCAAAACCTCAAGACTGGACCTCTAAAAAGGCGTGGAGTGGACATGAATTTCCCAAGGATCATGCAATACATTATTAAATGAAGAAATTTTTATTTACTATAGGACTGTTGGCTGTCTCTTTTGCAACTCTGTGGGGACAATTCAAATATGTGAAAGTGGATGCGCCATTTTCAATGAAGCCAATAAAAGAGTTTATATATCCTGATCAAGATTTCTCCATTGTAAATTATGGTGCTGTAAAAGGAGGAGAGGCGGATGTTTCTGATGCAATTGCAGGTGCTATAACTGCTTGTAATCAGGCAGGAGGCGGGAGAGTAGTTATACCTGAAGGAGAATGGTTGACCGGACCAATCCATCTCAAGAGTAATGTAAACTTGTATTTGGCTGAAGGGGCGGTACTACGTTTTATGGATAATCCTTCTCATTATTTGCCAGCCGTAATGACGTCTTGGGAGGGGATGGAATGTTATAACTATTCACCTTTGATTTATGCTTTTGAATGCAAGAATGTGGCTATTACAGGGACAGGTATGTTAAGTCCGAAGATGAATTGTTGGAAGAAGTGGTTTGCCCGTCCTAAGGCTCACATGGATGCACTTAGAAAGTTGTATACGATGGCGTCCAAAGATGTACCTGTTGAAAAACGACAGATGGCGGTAGGTGAGAACCATCTTCGTCCGCATCTGATACATTTTAATCGTTGTGAGAATGTACTGCTTGATAGTTTTAAGATTCGTGAAAGCCCCTTTTGGACGATTCATATGTATATGTGCAATGGCGGGATAGTACGTAATCTGGATGTTAAAGCGCATGGGCACAATAACGACGGTATTGATTTGGAGATGACTCGTAATTTTTTAGTGGAGGATTGTACCTTTGACCAAGGTGATGATGCGGTGGTGATTAAGGCCGGTCGTAATCGTGACGCCTGGAGATTGAACACTCCGACTGAAAATATTGTAATTCGTAATTGTAATATTCTGGAAGGACATACTTTATTAGGGATTGGCAGTGAGATTTCAGGTGGTATTCGCAATGTGTATATGCATGATTGTAAGGTACCACAATCTGTACGACGACTTTTCTTTGTGAAGACAAATCATAGGCGAGGAGCGTTTGTTGAAAATATTCACATGGAAAATATAAGAACAGGGCATGTGCAACGTGTATTGGAAATAGATACAGATGTACTCTATCAGTGGAGGGAGCTTGTTCCTACTTATGAAGAACGTATTACTCGTATTGATGGCATTTATTTGAAAAATGTGATTTGTGAGTCTGCTGATGCGATATATGAGCTAAAGGGAGATGCAAAATTGCCTGTCAGAAATGTGGTTATAAAAGACGTACATGTGGATAAGGTGAACGATTTTGTGAAAAAAGTCCATAACGTTAAGAACGTAAAGGAGGATAATGTGACATACGGTTCATTGAGGGAATGAATGGCCTATTGTATTATAATGACAGATTTAAAAAATTACACTAACTAACCTTTATTATATATGTTGGTCCCGTCAATACTGTAAAATGTATTGGCGGGATTTTTTTATAATGAATAAAAAAATCGCTGTTAAAAAGTAAGATTTAAACTATATTGAATGAATATTGTCCTGTTTTGACCGATTTGAAGACCTTTGTATAAAAAGAATATCTCATCTTTGCAATGCATTTAGTTTTCAATAGGTAATAGTTTTAGTTTTTAGGTAACACATCGATTGGTTTGCAAATTCGCTGTCGGTCTGAATGGAAACATTGACCGATGGTGGATTTATTTGGAAATAGTATTGTATCATGAAAACAATAGATTAGAAAATGAAGAAACCTTTATTGTATTTGCTTATTTTATTAGTGACTGTTTTCAGCACTTCCTGTTCCCAATCTTCGAAAGAGACATTTGAAATAGGGGACAAGACATTTTTACTTAACGGAAAACCGTTTGTGGTAAAAGCAGCCGAAATTCATTATCCCCGTATACCAAAAGAGTATTGGGAGCATCGTATCAAAATGTGTAAGGCATTAGGTATGAATACCATTTGTCTTTATGTCTTTTGGAATTTTCATGAGCCGGAAGAGGGAAAATATGACTTTACTGGTCAAAAAGATATTGCGGCTTTCTGCCGGCTGGCGCAGGAAAACGGAATGTATGTGATCGTTCGTCCCGGACCGTATGTTTGTGCAGAGTGGGAGATGGGTGGATTGCCTTGGTGGTTGTTGAAAAAGAAGGACATCAAGCTTCGTGAACAGGATCCGTATTATATGGAGCGGGTGAAATTATTCATGAACGAAGTGGGTAAACAGCTTGCTGATCTTCAGATTAGTAAAGGTGGTAATATCATTATGGTACAGGTTGAGAATGAATATGGATCATTCGGAATAGACAAACCATACATTGCCGAAATACGTGATATTGTAAAGCAAGCAGGTTTCACAGGAGTTCCTTTATTCCAATGTGACTGGAATTCGAACTTTGAGAATAATGCATTGGATGATTTGCTTTGGACAATCAACTTTGGTACAGGGGCTAATATTGACGATCAATTTAAGCGTTTGCAAGAACTCCGTCCTGATATTCCGTTGATGTGTAGTGAGTTTTGGTCCGGATGGTTCGATCATTGGGGAGCGAAGCATGAGACACGTAGTGCGGAGGATTTGGTAAAAGGAATGAAAGAAATGCTTGACCGGAATATTTCATTTAGTTTGTATATGACTCATGGAGGTACTAGTTTCGGACATTGGGGAGGAGCAAATTTCCCTAATTTCTCTCCGACGTGTACGTCTTATGATTATGATGCTCCCATCAATGAATCAGGAAAAGTCACTCCCAAATATTTTGAGGTACGCAATTTGTTAAGTAACTATTTACCCGAAGGCGAGTCATTGCCGGAAGTTCCGGATTCTGTTCCGACTATTGCCATTCCGTCATTCAAGTTGGATGAAGTGGCGATACTGTTTGATAATTTGCCGGAGCCAAAGATTAGTGAAAACATTCAGTCAATGGAGGCGTTCGATCAAGGATGGGGAAGTATTCTGTACCGGACTACACTACCGGCATCTAAAGAGGAACAGACTCTGACAATCACAGAGGCTCATGACTGGGCGCAAGTTTTCTTGGATGGCAGGAAGTTAGCTACGTTGAGTCGTTTAAAAGGTGAAGGTACGGTTATTCTTCCTCCAATGAAAGAAGGGGCCCAGCTGGATATTTTGGTAGAAGCAATGGGGCGTATGAATTTTGGTAAAGGCATTTATGATTGGAAGGGTATCACTGAAAAAGTGGAAGTCCAGTCGAATAATGGTGTTATTACTTCATTGAAGAACTGGAAAGTTTATAATATTCCGGTTGATTATGCTTTTGCGCAAAATAAGAAATTTGTAAAACAGGATAATCCCCAGAAATATCCTGCCTACTATCGGGGAACCTTTACGTTGGACAAAACAGGTGATACATTCTTGAATATGACTAACTGGAGTAAAGGTATGGTTTGGGTGAACGGTTATGCTATTGGACGTTACTGGGAAATTGGGCCACAACAAACCTTATATGTGCCGGGATGTTGGTTGAAGAAAGGAGAGAATGAAGTGATTATATTGGATATGGCTGGTTCTGTACAGCCACAGACAGAAGGATTACAACAACCTATTCTTGACAACCTGTGTGTACACGGTGCTGCTTATGCACATCGTAAAGTTGGTGAGAATTTGGATTTAGCAGGAGAAAAACCTGTTTATGAAGGGACTTTTAAATCCGGTAATGGTTGGCAGCATGTGAAATTTGGAAAGGAAGTGGAAACTCGTTTCTTTTGCCTTGAAGCATTGAATGCTTATGATGGAAAAGACTTTGCAGCTATTGCAGAATTAGAATTGTTAGGAGCCGATGGTAAACCTTTGTCACGTCAGCATTGGAAGGTTATTTATGCAGATAGTGAGGAAACTGAAGAGGCAAATAACATTGCAACGAACGTGTTTGACTTACAGGAATCTACTTTCTGGCATACTAGCTACTTTTCAGCTGCTAAACATAAATTTCCACATCAGATTGTGATTAATCTTGGTGAGGATAAGATAGTCACGGGATTTTCTTATTTGCCAAGAGCGGAAGCCGACAAGACGGGAATGATAAAGGATTATCGGGTATATTTGAAGATGACGCCTTTTAAACTTTAAGAAAGGGTAATTATATGTTTGTGATACGTACTTGAGATATTTAAGTCAAAGGTTAATTATTAAGTTTGTTCATTAAGTTATAGGAAAGTAAAAGAATAACTTCCACGTGAGTGAAGGTTTTCTTTTACTTTTCTTTTTTTATAATAGTTGAAATCATAAAGTAGCTTACTTTTGTTCTTTCTCTTATATTATATAATCAAAAATAACTAGTGATGCAAAAAATGAATAAAAATGGATTTAGCCAATGTGCCGGAGCGTACATTGAGCGTTTGCGAAAAGAAGGGCGATATTCTACCGCTCATGTTTATAAGAATGCTCTTTTTTCTTTTAGTAAGTTTTGTGGAACATGGAACATATCGTTCAGGCAAGTCACCCGGGAGTGTTTACGATGCTATGGACAGCATCTTTACGAGTCCGGGTTAAAGCTCAATACAGTTTCTACTTATATGCGTATGTTGCGTAGTATCTATAATCGGGGAGTAGAAGCGGGAAGTGCCCCTTATGTTCCCCGGTTGTTTCATGATGTCTATACAGGCGTGGATATCCGGCAAAAGAAAGCATTGCCTGTGACCGAATTGCACAAACTACTGTATGAAGACCCGAAATCCGAACGTTTGCGTCGTACGCAGACGATTGCAGCTCTGATGTTTCAGTTCTGTGGAATGTCATTCGCGGATTTGGCGCATTTGGAGAAATCGGCTTTAGACCGGAATGTGCTTCAATATAACCGTATCAAGACTAAAACACCTATGAGCCTGGAAATTCTGGAAAGTGCAAAAGAGATGATGAATCAGCTTCGAAGCAATAAACCCGTTCTTCCTGATTGTCCCGACTATTTATTCGATATTCTGCATGGTGATAAGAAGCGGAAAGATGAAAAAGCATATAAAGAATATCAGTCTGCTCTTCGTCGTTTTAATAATTCTTTGAAGGATTTGGCGAGAGTGTTGCGCCTGGACTCACCCGTCACTTCATATACCTTCCGACATTCTTGGGCCACTACTGCCAAGTATCGCGGAGTTCCGATTGAAATGATTAGTGAATCGCTGGGACACAAATCTATTAAAACCACACAAATATATCTGAAAGGCTTTGGATTAAGAGAACGCACAGAGGTGAATAGAAAGAATTTATCTTACGTTAAAAATTACAATGTAAGTAGGTGATAGATAGACAAAGCTTTAATAATCAGTATTTAAATGTATCCGTTACTTCTTAGGTAACGGAATCAAATATGACGCAAAGATAGACAAAAATATAAATAGCAAACAAATATTCTCCCATTTTTTTTCGTTTTATCTGATGCATACGGCAAAAAAAAATCCGAACATGAAATAATCATATCTTCATGCCCTATGATTTATATGTCCTGTTTTAAAAAGAATTTTCCCCTTCGCTAAAGGCAAAAACTCTTCTACCACTGTAATTGTCGATGTTTTTCTCTGTTCTCATTCCGATTGGTCTTGATTGTGTGTTTTCCGTTACCTAAGAAGTAACAGAATTATATAAGGTAAAAATAGTGGATTAATCAAAAAAGTTTTGAGAATATCTCTATTTAAAAGTATAACATACAAATAAAGATGAAACAAACTAAAGCGGCTTTTAGGAATAAGCCATTTATTTCGTTAAAAGGTAGTATTCTATTTCTGATACTCATTCCGATGAGCGGTCTGGTTCACGCGCAATATTCCATGGGAACAACGGGGCAGTTGATGATACCTACCGCTGAAATGCAGGAGACCGGTACATTTATGGGAGGAGTCAATTTCTTACCCGAGCAAGTTACTCCATCGGTTTTCAGTTTTCCTACCATGAACTATTTTGTAGATATGACTCTTTTCTCTTTTATCGAATTCACTTACCGGATGACATTACTCAAAATGACAACCGGTACAGGCAGGACGGGTTATCATAATCAGGACCGTTCTAATACGATTCGTATTCGTCCGCTAAAAGAAAGTCGCTATTTCCCAGCTGTTGTGATTGGTGGAGATGATCTTTTGACGGAGAAGAAGACTCCGTATTGGGGAGCTTATTATGGTGTGTTGACAAAGACTATCGGATTTCGTTCGGGAGACCAATTGGCTGTAACGGCCGGATGGTATATTCATCAAGGTGATTGTCGTGTATTTAATAAAGGACCTTTCGGAGGTGTCCGCTATACGCCTTCTTTTTGCAAAGAATTGAAGTTGATGGTGGAATATGATACGCGTGGATGGAATATGGGTGCTGCCATGCGCTTTTGGAAGCATTTGTCCGTCAATGTGTTTACTCGCGAATTTACATGTGTTTCCGCCGGTCTGCGGTATGAATGTACATTAATGCATTAAAAGAAGATGAAAAGGATTGTTAGTGCGACCGCTGTTTTTCTCTGTGGTATTTCTTTGTTACAGGCACAGCCAGTTCGTGTGAGTGAGACACTGAAAGAGTTGGATATGGAGAATATTTCAGTTGTGGAGAAAAGTGACACGATAACTGCGGCTTTTGAGACTTCTGCTTATAGAGGTATTTATAATGGAATCGGTATTGCCATACGCCATTTGGTCGCTATACCGGAAATACCGACTTTGCAGCTACTTATATTAGATAATGCCTTACCACAATTATGCATAACCATCCCTGCAGAATTGATTCAAAAATATCAGTCCGGCGAATGTACGTTGGATGAAGTGTATCGTAAGATGGGGATGACTACTTCTACCGAAACTGCTGTGCGTCAGCTGAAAGGTGTAAAACGAAAAGAAAGTTCTTTCAGTAAGGTAGATTTTGTGATATATCCCAACGTGATGTTAGTCAATAATGTAACTTATAAGTTGTATAAGGCGGCACTCGAGTTGCAACCTGCCCTGGAAATGCAATTATGGAAAGGCGCCTCGCTACGGATGCAGGTTTCTTTGCCTATTGTAAGTAATGAAGATGGCAAGTGGAACTGCGTTCGCTTGGGATTCATGGCTTTGCGTCAGGATTTTCGCTTGGCTAATCATTGGAAAGGATACCTCACAGGCGGTAGTTTCTCGAATGACCGTCAAGGGCTTGCTGCAGGTATCGGTTATTTTTCATCAAATGGTCGGTGGACGGTAGAAGGTGGAGGAGGAATAACCGGCTCTGCTCATTTCTATGGTAGCGAATGGAAAATGAGTCAATGGAAAAGAGTCAATGGACAAATTAGTGTAGGATATTATATTCCGGAAGTGAACACCTTGGTGAAAGTAGAAGGAGATCGTTTTATTTATGGCGATTATGGGGTACGCGGAACTCTTTCACGCTACTTCGGCGAATATATTGTAGGTATATATGGTATGTATACAAATGGAGCAACGAATGCAGGATTCAACTTTTCTATTCCATTACCGGGAAAGAAACGCAAGCGACATCTGCTACGGGTAATGCTTCCCGAATATTTTGCTTTTCAGTATGATATGCGTAGCGGGAATGAATATGCCCATCGTTCGTTGGGCGAAAGTTATACTGTTGAACCTAAGTCGGCAGAGAATTCACATTTCTGGCAGCCGGATTATATTCGATATTATTTGATTAAAACGAGTGAGAAGTGAAACATGATTGATATTTTAACTAGTATTTTTAACAAAATTGAAACATTATGAAAAGTGTAAAATGGTTTTATGTGGGTGTCATGGCAATAGCCTTGGGTATGTTAACTTTTGTGACAGTAGCCTGTCACGATGATGATGACGATCCGAAACCGCTAGAAGGGGAAGTAATTGAAACTCCAAAACCGGTAGTGGAGTATTACATTATGGGTACGGTGACTTCCGGAGGAAAAGCAATGAATGGGGTAAAGGTAAAAGTGGGTAGTAAAAATTACACAACCGACTCGAATGGTAAGTTCTCTGTTACAGAAAGTGCTACAGGTACTTATAGTATTGAAGCGTCTTCTAATGGATATCTTTCACAGAAAACGTCAGTTGTCATTGCAGAGAATGCAGAGAATCGTAGTGTGGTAACGGTAGCTCTGGCTCTGACAAAGGAGAGTCGGAAGGAAACTGTGTCAGTAACTGCAGAAGAAGAAATTAAAGTAGAGGATAATAGTGAATCTAATACTACCATTGAAGATTCGGGAGAAGTTGCTCCGGAAGCAGTGGTAGAGGATAAACCACTCGTGAAAGTCGAATTGGCAATACCGGCAGGTGCAATTGATACAGAAGCTAGTGCAAGCCTTATTAGTGATGGGAATGTTGGCATTAGTGTAACAACCTTTGTTCCTGCTCCTGCAGAAGTGACTACTGAAGTGAAGGCTGAAGAAGTGAATCAAAATGTAGAAAAAAGCATACCTTTAGCTGCTGCTAAATTTGAACCGTCTGGTTTGAAATTTAAAAATGATGTTACGATTTCTATTCCTAATCCTATCCCTGGAATAACATTTGCTGATGCTGATATGATACTTACTTATCAGAATCCAGATACAGGAGAATGGGGAGATGCAAAAGATAATGATGGAAATGTAATTAAAAATGTATCTTCTACTACAGAAAATGGAGCTGTCACTGCATATACAGCCGATGTCGATCACTTCTCTGCTTATGCTATAGAGAATAAAGTATACAGCAAGATTAGTAATGAAACTGTGACAACTAATATTCTAGGACAAGCTAGTCGTGATAATAGCGAGAATGCTAAAGCGGTGACTGGCATTGAATTGAAATATAAGGAAAAGTCTGGTTGGGACTATGATAAGAATGATGCTGGTCTTGTTGCTGAAGTTAAATCGCAATTAGGAGCTACTACTAGTGAGAGCGATACAAAAACGGTGAATGCAATGGTTGCTTTCATGAAAACTCGTATGTTCTCATTAATGGGATCGGTATCTGGCATTACGGAAACTGAACGTGTTTATAACACTGTAAATGTAAACGGATACACCACTATGAGTTATACTTGCTATGCAAAGGCTCGTACTACCACATTGACGGCTAATGTAAAGTTTAATGGTCAAAACAAGACGGTTTCGATTACAGCAACTCGTTATACCGGAACGGATCATCAATATAAGACGGTTACTTATAATCCGACACATAGCGGCGGTAAGGGTGGTAGTATTTAAGATGTTTTATAGTAAGGGGCTTGGATTCGTTTGTAGCATTGAATCCCTGCCTTAGCCGATTAGGAAAAAGTACAGAGGTACATCTTTACCTAATCGGGGCCACGCATCAGATCTTATTTTGATGCATATTTCCCTGAATATCAACTGTCTGTGAAGATCGTTGATATGATTTTGATATGGTTTGTCTAGTTGATAGCAGTATAATTAAGTTTTGATTATTCAATTTAAGATAAAACCCTTTTGAATGTACTCCTTTTTTTTCAATAAACCCTTTTGGAGCATGTTCATATAGAGTATAGAAGGAGGAGGTCACTGTGAAGCGGTCTCCTCTTTTGCTCTTCGAAAATACTGTATTACTGCAAGTAGTATTGCTAAAATCTGTCTTTCTTGGAGTGTTATTATATTCTTTGTTGACTAGATTTGACTAGAAGTAATACCCTAAATTCACAAAACAACTTCCTTTGTCCGTCTGATTGGAATATCCCAACGATATTTCCAATGGTCCGAAGATGCTGTCCATTCCATAACCTGCACTAACACCGAATAATTGCTTGCCTTTCAATATATCGAAGAAATTACTATCCGTTAGCCCGTAATTACCCGTCAGCGTGAGATAATGAATGGCTCCCATGCGTTGTCTGAATTTAATAGACGCAATCATTATGGTGTTATCCATCAATTCCAGGTTGGTAACCCCGGCAAACGGCAATTGCTGTGGAATATAGAAACCGGGTACGTCACCGCCAATGGCATTTTGTAGTGGATAAGGAAAATCTCTTCCGATCAGGATACGTCCATAAATGGAAGGAATGACGGAGAAACGGCGGGTCACAGGGATGACACTTGCCCACGAAGCATTCAATGCTGAAAATGGAGCATGGTCGTTGTATTGTGCCATGTTATCCGTATAAAGCGAATAGGTAGCTCTGAAGTCACTTCCTTTAGAAGGGAAGCGTCCTTTATCATAAGTATTATATTGCACTTGGGCAAAATAACTTAGAAAATGTTCCGATTCCACTTTCAGATCGGAGATTTCAGGTTTCTTGAACAGGAAATCTTTATACTTGTAATATTCAAAACGCAGACCGAGTCCGAAGCGGAAATTCTTGTACCATACATCGGAGAAACCGAATTCTGCCAGATGATATTTATACGTTGTATTATAGGCGCGGTCACCTTCCTCGTAAATGTTGATATCGTTGTATTGGAACATATACGAGAAGTTGAAATTACGTTGCTGCATGGGTTCCAGCGTATAGTCTATGCGGGCAGCATATCGTTTACCCAATCGACCGGTAAGAGCCAGGCGGGAAGGAATATGAGTTTTGAGGTCTGCCGTTGCATTCACCAACAAAGACGCGATTTCTTCCGAATCGAAACGGATGCCCAGATTGATTCTTCTTTCATATTTTTCCTGCAACAGGAAGTTGAGGTGATAACCTTCAGGAGTCTCTTTCAACGTATAGCTGGCACTGGAATAGGATTGGCTGCCACGTAATTGATACAAGGCCTGTTCTATTTGTTGAGTGGTAATGTCACTGTTTTCTTTCAGATTACATTTCTTCATCAGCCATTTTTTATCATCCACCTCTACACCGGAAAATGAGATGTCCGTCACATAAACTGTGCGTGCATTGGAAAGAGAAGAATAAGGGCCATGTTGCTTCGGAGTATAATCTTCGGCTATTCCTATCTTCTTTTTCAAGGCAAGCAACGAATTCCATTGTTCTTTAGCCGCTTCTTCGCCTCTTCGCATCAGAGTGTCGATGGCAGCCGGAGTAAAACTGGCAGATGAATATCCCTCCACATTGACACGGATATAAGTGTCTGTGAGGTCTACATTTTTTTCATGGTTAGACTGGCAGGTGATGTCTACAATCTGTCCCAGAATATCGGGGACGCTGTTGAGCTTGTCAGCCTTCTTCAAAGCATTCTGCACGTCTACTCCGATAATAATATCGGCTCCCATGGCTTTCACAACATCTGCCGGATAGTTGTTTACAATGCCGCCGTCCACTAATACCATGCTGTCTTGCCGTACCGGAGTGAATACACCCGGAATAGCCATGCTGGCACGCATAGCGGTTGAGAGTATTCCGTCATGGAATACAATTTGCTCTCCATTGACAACATTGGCCGCTACACAAGCAAAAGGAATGGGAAGTTTATTAAAGTTGATGGAGTCATGATACCCCACAGTGAGATCTGAAAATAGGTTAGCCAGATTTTGCCCTTTCATGAGTCCTCCGGCAGCAGCATCCTTGGGAGTTTTGGTGAAAGGGATAGAGACTGTATATTTTTCAGACCGCTCACGATCAGTCAATGACATGGCACTTCGTTTGATACGGTCGCTCAACAGGAATGTCCAATCTTGTTTCCGTACCATGCTGTCCAATTGTTCCGTAGTATAACCGATGGCATACAGACCACCTACGATAGCTCCCATACTGGTGCCGGCTATATAGTCAATAGGAATTCCGGCTTCCTCAATTACTTTCAGTGCTTTGATGTGTGCCATTCCTTTGGCACCGCCGCCGCTTAGAACGACACCTACCTTTTTCCTTTGCTCTTGAGAATGCAAAGAAAAAGGCAATAAGATGCCAATTGATAAAACTAATGTTGAAAAGATTTGTTTTTTCATTAGGATGTGGTCTAGTGTTGATGTTTAATATAATACAAATGTAGAGCATAATTTGTTTAGTTGTTGAAATGGGAACTAAAAAAAATGTTCCAAAAGTCGGAAATGTGGATTTTTTCTACACCATACAGTGAATTTCCACACTTTCTGCAAAACGAAGAAATATCTAATGCTTTGATTTTAAGCAAATAATGCAGGTAACGCATTTTTGGTATATGAGTTGTAAATAAGGATATAGAACAAACATAAGTTAAATTAAATAATAAGATTCGATATGAGATTATTCTTTTCGAAACATGAGTTGAAACTGAGGAGAAAGAGAACCATTGCTGCTATAATCTGTGCGGTAGTTGTGTTGGGCGTGTATTGGATGTTGACCCGACCTCAGAAGGCTACGCCGGAAATGCCGACAGTCATTGTTGAACCGGTAGTAAAAGACGACGTAGAGATATACGGAGAATATGTGGGGCGTATTCGTGCCCAACAGTTCGTCGAAGTACGTGCCCGTGTGGAAGGTTATCTGGAAAATATGCTTTTTGCCGAAGGGACATATGTCAATAAGAATCAGGTTTTGTTTGTAATCAACCAGGACCAGTATCGTGCCAAAGCAGATAAAGCCAGAGCGCAATTGAAAAAAGACGAAGCGCAGGCTTTGAAAGCGGAACGTGATTTAAAACGTATCCGTCCGTTGTTTGAACAGAACGCTGCGAGCCAGTTGGACTTGGATAATGCGGAAGCCGCTTATGAAAGTGCCGAGGCAACGGTAGCCATGAGCGAGGCGGATTTGGCACAGGCTGAACTGGAATTGGGTTATACCATTGTTCGTTCGCCCTTATCGGGACACATTAGTGAAAGAAATGTGGACTTGGGTACATTAGTCGGTCCCGGAGGAAAATCATTGCTTGCTACCATTGTGAAGAGTGATACAGTATTGGTGGATTTCAGTATGACAGCACTCGATTATTTGAAGAGTAAAGAAAGAAACATTAATTTGGGACAGCAGGATTCCACCCGTTCCTGGCAGCCGAATATTACCATTACATTGGCGGATAATACCGTCTATCCATTTAAAGGATATGTGGATTTTGCCGAACCGCAAGTCGATCCTCAAACCGGAACTTTCTCTGTACGTGCAGAAATGCCGAATCCGAAACAAGTATTGTTGCCGGGACAATTTACAAAGGTAAAGTTGTTGCTGGATGTTCGTGAAGGTGCACTTGTTGTTCCGATGAAAGCCGTTACCATCGAAAAGGGTGGAGCATATATTTATACCATGCGCAAAGATAATGCGGTAGAGAAACGTTTTATCGAATTAGGACCGGAAGTCGGGAATAATGTGGTGGTAGAAAGAGGACTGGCAGAAGGAGAAATGGTGGTTGTAGAAGGGTTCCATAAGTTGACTCCGGGCATGAAAGTACGGGTCAGTGATCCGGAAGCCGAAGCTGGGGACAGTATAACTACGACAAAAAATGAAGTGACCGGAGTAAAAGAAAACACTACCGGAACGAAGGATAACGCGAAAGGAGAATAAACGATGAAAGTTACTTTTTTTATAGATAGGCCGGTCTTCTCGGCTGTAATCTCCATCGTGATTGTGATTGTCGGCATTATTGGTCTGACGATGCTTCCGGTGGATCAATATCCGCAGATTACCCCTCCGGTGGTGAAGATCAGCGCATCCTATCCGGGTGCCAGCGCACTTACCGTGTCGCAGGCGGTAGCCACTCCGATTGAGCAGGAAATCAATGGTACGCCGGGTATGCTTTATATGGAATCAAACAGTTCTAACTCCGGAGGTTTTTCGGCAACGGTCACTTTTGACGTATCTGCCGATCCGGATTTGGCAGCCGTTGAGATTCAGAACCGTGTGAAACTGGCGGAATCCCGTCTGCCGGCGGAAGTCATTCAGAATGGTATTTCGGTAGAAAAACAGGCTCCCAGTCAGTTGATGACGCTTTGTTTGACTTCTACTGATCCGAAGTTCGACGAAATTTATTTGAGTAACTTTGCTACTATCAATGTGCTCGATGTAATTCGTCGTATTCCTGGGGTTGGACGTGTATCTAATATCGGTAGCCGCTATTATGCGATGCAGATATGGGCGCAACCCGATAAGTTGGCAAACTTTGGACTGACCGTGCAGGATTTACAGAATGCATTGAAGGATCAGAACCGTGAATCAGCGGCCGGTGTATTGGGACAACAACCGGTGCAGGGACTGGATATTACCATTCCTATTACGACTCAAGGACGTTTGTCTACCGTAGGGCAGTTTGAAGATATTGTAGTGCGTGCCAATGCCAACGGGTCCATTATTCGATTGAAAGATGTGGCGCGTGTATCGTTGGAGGCCTCTTCTTATAACACAGAAAGTGGTATCAACGGCGAGAATGCCGCTGTGCTTGGTATTTATATGTTGCCGGGAGCAAATGCGATGGAAGTAGCCGAGAGGGTAAAAGAGGCTATGGATGAGATTAGCAAGAATTTTCCGGAAGGATTGAGCTATGAGATTCCGTTCGATATGACGACTTATATTTCCGAATCTATTCATGAAGTATATAAGACGTTGTTTGAAGCGTTGGTATTAGTTGTATTGGTGGTTTATCTATCCTTGCAGAGCTGGCGTGCAACGTTGATTCCGGTAGTAGCGGTGCCTATTTCATTGATCGGTACTTTCGGATTCATGTTGATTTTCGGTTTCTCGCTGAATATACTGACATTACTCGGATTGATTCTTGCCATCGGTATTGTGGTGGATGATGCGATTGTGGTGGTGGAAGGCGTAGAACATATCATGGAAACGGAACATCTAAGCCCATACGAAGCAACGAAGAAAGCGATGAACGGACTTGCTAGTGCTTTGATTGCCACATCACTGGTATTGGCGGCAGTGTTCGTTCCGGTTAGTTTTTTAAGTGGGATTACAGGGCAGTTGTATCGCCAGTTTACGGTGACGATTGTGGTGTCCGTACTTATTTCTACGGTAGTGGCTCTGACATTGAGCCCGGTGATGTGTTCATTGATTCTGAAGCCGGATAACGGAAAGAAAAAGAATATCGTTTTCCGGAAGATTAATGAATGGCTGGGCATCGGTAGCAATAAATATGTGGCTGCCGTAACTCGCACCATCAAGCATCCTCGCCGGGTTTTGAGTGCTTTTGGTATGGTATTGATCGCTATTATGCTGATTCACCGTATTATTCCGACCAGTTTTTTGCCTGTGGAAGACCAGGGATATTTCAAGATTGAATTGGAACTGCCGGAGGGAGCTACTTTGGAACGTACCCGTATCGTAACAGAGCGTGCCATTGCTTATTTGGAAAAGAATCCATATATTGAATATATACAGAACGTAACGGGAAGTAGTCCGCGTGTTGGAAGTAACCAGGGACGTGCTGAACTGACGGTGATCCTGAAACCTTGGGAAGAGCGGAAGAGCACTACTATTGAAAAGATTATGGATACGGTGGAAAAACATTTGAGGGAATATCCAGAATGTAAAGTCTATCTGTCCACTCCTCCGGTTATTCCGGGACTGGGTAGCTCGGGAGGTTTTGAAATGCAATTGGAAGCCCGTGGAGAAGCCACTTTCGATAATTTGGTAGACGCGGCAGATACATTAATGTACTACGCATCCAAGCGCAAAGAACTGGCTGGTCTGTCATCTTCTTTGCAGTCGGAAATACCACAACTCTATTTCGATGTAGACCGTGACAAAGTAAAGATGCTGGGTGTGCCACTGGCTGATGTGTTCTCTACCATGAAGGCTTATACCGGTTCGGTGTATGTGAACGACTTTAATATGTTCAACCGTATTTATAAGGTTTACATTCAGGCGGAAGCTCCTTACCGGGAACACAAAGACAACATCAATCTGTTCTTCGTGAAAGCCTCCAATGGAGCGATGGTACCATTGACTTCTTTAGGAAATGCCTCCTATACCACAGGACCGGGAAGTATTAAACGTTTCAATATGTTTACTACGGCCGTTATTCGTGGAGCAGCTGCACAGGGATATAGTTCCGGACAGGCGATGGAGATCATGGAACAGATAGCCCGTGACCATCTTCCCGATAATATCGGTCTTGAATGGAGTGGTCTTTCTTATCAGGAGAAGCAGGCGGGAGGTCAGACAGGTATGGTGATGGCATTGGTATTCCTGTTCGTTTTCCTTTTCCTTGCTGCTCAATACGAAAGTTGGACGGTGCCTATTGCCGTGTTGCTCTCTTTACCTGTTGCCGCTTTGGGAGCCTATTTAGGAGTCTGGGTTTGCGGATTGGAGAACGATGTCTATTTCCAGATTGGTCTGGTAATGTTGGTGGGACTTGCCGCTAAGAACGCGATTTTGATTGTAGAGTTTGCAAAAGTACAGGTAGATAAAGGTGAAGACCTGGTGCAGTCGGCTATCTACGCAGCCAAATTGCGTTTCCGTCCGATTCTGATGACTTCTCTCGCATTCGTACTCGGTATGCTTCCGATGGTATTGGCAAGCGGTCCGGGGTCGGCAAGCCGGCAGGCCAAAGGCGGTTCCTTCATGGAAGCCGTTGCAGAGGCGGACACGATCGTCTTTGATAAGACAGGTACACTCACAAAGGCACAGCCGGTCGTTGCCGATGTTGTCACCTTTGAGGGACGCGATCAGGATGAGATGCTCCGGATCGCTGCCTGCCTGGAAGAGCATTTCCCACATTCCATGGCAAAAGCGGTTGTTGAGGCAGCCAGGGAAAAAGGTCTGGATCATGAGGAAATGCATTCCAAGGTGGAGTATGTGGTGGCACATGGTATTTCCACCACGATCAACGGCAGGAAAGCCGTGATTGGAAGCTATCATTTTGTATTTGAGGATGAGGGAGCTGCCCTTCCTGAGGGTACGAAGGAACTGTTCGAGAGCCTGCCGGAGGAGTATTCCCATCTGTATCTGGCCATCGAGGGACAGCTTGCAGCCGTGATCTGTATTGAAGATCCGCTCCGTGAGGAGGCGGAGGCAGTTATCAATTCCCTGCGCCGCTCCGGCATCAAGAAGATCGTCATGATGACGGGAGACAGCGAGCGGACGGCAAGCGCCATCGCAAAGCGTGTCGGCGTGGACGAGTATTATTCCGAGGTGCTTCCGGAGGATAAAGCCGGTTTTGTCGAGCGTGAAAAGGCGGCCGGACGCAAGGTTATCATGGTCGGAGACGGCATCAACGATTCCCCGGCACTCTCTGCGGCGGATGTCGGCATCGCGATTTCAGACGGTGCGGAGATTGCGCGTGAGATCGCGGATATCATGGTAAGTTCGGATGATCTCTATCAGATCGTGACCTTAAAGCTGTTGAGCGACGGCCTGATGAAGCGGATTCGCAAGAATTACCGCGTGATTGTCGGATTCAATACCGGATTGATCCTGCTAGGAGTCGGCGGCGTTTTACAGCCGACCACATCAGCGCTTCTGCATAACACCTCTACGCTGGTTATCAGCTTAAAGAGCATGCAGAATCTTTTGAGCTAACTG
>ERZ772886.1772-NODE-1772-length-18831-cov-3.908660_pt1 | contig 18831 bp, 13 predicted proteins | sample MGYA00512128_ERZ772886 | MGnify/ENA primary metagenome ERZ772886 (study PRJEB29015, sample SAMEA2737698) | human gut metagenome | biome: human gut; feature: human-associated habitat; material: faeces | place: China | collected 2012 ... | reverse complement strand
CCTGCTCGACACGTTTATAAAAGAATAACGAATAATTTGACCCGCCGAGGTGTATATTCCCCGGCGGGTCTTGCTTTATGGTTCGTTCGGTGCGGCGCACGGCGACCAGTTTAGTTCTGCGTTTGCCACGCGGCAATAGCGTGTAGTTTGTGCATAGCCGCCGTCTCCTGCGCAGTCACTGCCGTCTCTGTTTACAGCCGAGACCCAATAGCTTTCGCCGTCAAAGTACCATTCGCGCAGTGTGATGTCTTCGTTTTGCAGCGGGACTGTGCCCTTTTCCCAGCCGCTTTTTATTTCCCCTGCCCATAGTATGCGTTTGCGCCGTGCTTGCGCAGGTAGTGCTTATCGAGAAGCTCCTGCTGCATGGGCGGGATTGTGGGGTCAAGCACGAGGTTGTGCCATGCCATGAACGCGAGCTCCTCGAGGACGACAGCGTTATGCACAGCGTTCATGGGGTCTGTACCCCATGTGAACGGGCCATGGCTGTGGACGAGCACGGCGGGGATGTCGTCCGGGGACTTATCCTTAAACGTCTCGATGATGACGGTACCGGTCTCCTTTTCATAAGCGCCGCCGATCTCCTCGGGCGTCATTTTGCGCGTGCAGGGAATTTCGCCGTAGAAATAATCGCCGTGCGTGGTGCCGAGCGCCGGAATGCCGCGGCCGGACTGGCTGAACACGGTCGCCCAGCGGCTATGCGTGTGGACAACGCCGCCGATGTTCGGGAATGCCTTGTAGAGCTCGACATGTGTGGGCGTATCGGACGACGGATTGAGGTCGCCCTCCACCTTTTTGCCGGTGTTCACATCGACGAGCACCATGTCCTCGGGGCGCAGGAGGTCGTACTCCACACCGCTCGGCTTAATGGCCATGATACCGCTTTCGCGGTCGATGCCGCTGACGTTACCCCACGTGAACGTGATGAGCTTGTATTTCGGCAGCAGCATATTTGCCTTGTAGACTTCTTCTTTCAGTTTTTCCAGCATGATGTTCTCCTCCTGTATCCGGTCAAATGAGTTTATAAAGCTTTGCGCCGTGCGGCTCTATTTTAGCGGAAAGCGTTTTTGTGAATGCGGTCTTCTCCCCACTCCAGATTTCCTCTGCGTGCGTTTTATCGGTGAATTCCGACAGCTCGGCACTGACAACGGCGTGCTTTTCCGTGAGGTTGAAAAGCGCGACATACGGTGTGCTGCCTACGAAATTGAGCCACGCGGCTTTTGTTTCGTCGCGGAAAAGCTGCAAAGGCGTGGTGCCGTTTTGGTTGAGGTTTAAAAGCTCGTCATTTGTGAGCAGGCTCAGCGTGAACGCGTCATTATCGCGCATTTCGCCGCCCATGATGAGCGGCGAGCGGAAAATGCCCCACAGCGTCATCATGGTGATATGCTCGGCGTGTGTCAAGTTCGTATTGTGCCCTATGCCGTCCGCCGCGATGGTGATATGCCCGAGCGGCAGCATGTCGCAGTCCGGGAACTGACCGGGCTTTACGTGCGCCTGCCAGCGCTCGCACCGCCAGAACATTTCTTTGAGGGAGTCCCAATTATCCCAGAAATCGTCCGTGATGCGCCACATGTTCGCGTTTTTCGCAAGATGCCATGCTTCTTCCAGCACAGCCGGGCCGGGCGAAAGGCTGAGCACCATATCGCGCCCGCAGCGGTCAATGGCGCGGCGGATCATCTCGATCTCGCGGCGCGCGGAATACGGCTCGAGCGGAGTGATCTTCACGTTGCAGATGTCATCGACCTTGACGTAATCGACGCCCCATGAAGCATAGAGCTCAAAGATAGCGTCGTAGTACGCTTGTGCGCCGTCACGATCAGCGTCAACGCCGTACATATCGGTGTTCCACGCGCAGATGGAGTTTGCGTGAGCGATGTCGCGGCAAGTGATGTTCGTGCCCTTTACAGGCAGGGCGCGATGCACGGCGAGACGCGGTACGCCGCGCATGATGTGGATGCCGAATTTCAGACCGAGTGCGTGAATCTGGTCGGCGATGGGCTTAAAGCCCGCGCCGTTTGCGGCGGAAGGGAAACGGTTTTCCGCCGGGATGAGGCGGCCAAATCCGTCCATGCACAGCTCTGCGAAACGGTTATACTCCCAGTGGCGCTGCCCGGCCTCCGGCTCGTACCACTGAATGTCGCACACGACATACTGCCAACCGTGCGCTTTTAAGTGCTCTGCCATATAACGCGCATTGCCCAAAAGCTGCACTTCATTGACGGCGGGGCCGTAGCAATCCCAGCTGTTCCAGCCAAGCGGCGGCTTTAAAGCGACGCGATCTTTTTTGTAATGCATAGTGTATCCTCCGTAGGAAATAAGCTCAGTTTCATTATAGCAACTTGTCTGCACAAGTCAAGAGCAAAAAAGAGACTGCGCAGGTTTTGCACAGTCCCCTTTGACTTCGTTTGAATTACTTTTTAAGCAGCTTTTTGAGGCGCTCCATGGCTTCCTGTGTCTTTTCCAGCGTACCGAACGCGGTAAGGCGGAAGAAGCCCTCGCCGTTTTTGCCGAAGCCGCTGCCCGGCGTGCCGACGACCTCGGCTTCGTTTAAGAGATAATCGAAGAACTCCCAGGAGGTCATGCCGTCCGGCACCTTGTGCCAGATGTACGGGGAATTTTCGCCGCCGGTGAACCACACGCCCATCTCCTTGAACGCATCGACCATGACCTTGGCGTTCGCGCGGTAGTAGTTGATGACGTCCTTCACCTGCTGCTGGCCTTCGTCCGTGAAGACAGCCTCGGCGGCGCGCTGGGTGATGTAGTTGACGCCGTTGAACTTTGTGGCCTGACGGCGCGCCCACAGCGTATTGACCTTGGTGCCGTCCGAAACAAGCTCATCGCAGATAACGGTATAGCCGCAGCGCACACCGGTGAAGCCTGCGGTCTTCGAGAACGAACAGAACTCGATGGCGCACTTTTTCGCGCCCTCAATCTCGAAAATGCTGTGCGGGAGATCGTCATGCGTGATGAACGACTCATATGCGGCATCAAACAGGATGACAGCGTTGTTTTTGAGCGCGTAATCGACCCACGCTTTGAGCTGTGCTCTGTTATACACGGCGCCGGTGGGGTTATTCGGCGAGCAGAGGTAGATAATGTCGGCCTTGACGTTTTCATCCGGCATACCGAGGAAGCCGTTCTGCTCGTTTGCGTCGAGGTAGATCACCTTTCTGCCGGACATGACGTTCGTATCGACATACACGGGATAGACCGGGTCCGGGATGAGGACGGTGTTATCGTCTGCGAAGATATCGACGATATTGCCGACGTCGCTCTTTGCGCCGTCGCCGACGAAAATTTCGCTGAGCTTTAATGCCACGCTGCGCTTTGCGTAATAGCCTTGAATGGCTTCACGCAGGAAATCATAGCCCTGATCCGGCGAATAGCCGTGGAATGTCTCCTTGTGCGCCATTTCATCCGTTGCTTTGTGCATGGCGTCGATGACAGCCGGAACGAGCGGCTGAGTGACATCGCCGATGCCCATGCGGATGATGTGGTTATCCGGATGCGCCTCCGTATAGGCGGCGACTTTCTTTGCAATGGTCAGAAACAAATAGCTTTCCTGAAGGTTTGCGTAGTTTTGGTTGAGTTTCATGCCGGTTTCTTCCCTTCTTTTTATACTTGGACCTTTTTTATTTTCATTACCGTCTCTTATGCGTTCTTTTCCCTCTTATGGAGTGATGCGCCGACAAAGCCGAGGAATAACGGATGCGCCTTATTCGGACGGGACTTAAATTCCGGGTGGAACTGCACGCCGATGCAGAAGTCGTTCTGCGGCACTTCCACGGTCTCAACGATCCTGCCGTCCGGCGAGGTGCCGCTGATGACCATGCCTGCTTTTGTGAGTGTCTCTCTGTAATCGTTATTGAACTCATAGCGGTGGCGGTGGCGTTCATCGATATGGGAAACACCATAGCAGCGCGCCATTTGCGTGCCCTCCGCGATCTCGCACGGGTAGCTGCCGAGGCGCAGTGTGCCGCCCATATTGATGGTGCTGGACTGGTCCGGCATGAAATCGATAACCTTATTGAGGCCGTACTCGTCGAATTCACCGGAGTTTGCATCCGCGATGCCGCACACGTGGCGGGCATACTCGATGACGGCAATCTGCATACCGAGGCAAATGCCGAGGTACGGGACGTTGCTCTCTCTTGCGTACTGTGCGGCATAGATCATACCCTCGATACCGCGGTTGCCGAAGCCGCCCGGCACAAGGATACCATCGCAGCCCTTGAGCATTTCGGCAGCGTTTTCCTGCGTGATGAGCTCGGAATCGATCCAATTGATCTCGACCTTCGTGCCGTGCTCATAGCCGGCATGGTTGAGTGCTTCGACGACGGAAAGGTATGCGTCATGCAGTTTGATATATTTGCCGACAAGGCCGATGGTGACGGTCTTTTTGCGGCCGCGGATCTTCTCTACCATGCGGCTCCACTCGGCCATATCCGGCTCTTTTGTCTTGAGGTTCAGCTCGCGGCAGACAACGCTGGAGAAATTGTTTTTCTCCAGCATAATCGGCGCTTCGTACAGCACCGGGATCGTCATGTTTTCAATAACACAGTCCGGCTTTACGTTGCAGAACAGGGCTATCTTGTGGAAAATGCTCGGATCGATCGGCTCATCGCAGCGCAGAACAATGATGTCCGGGGAGATGCCCATACCCTGCATTTCTTTTACAGAGTGCTGGGTCGGTTTCGACTTATGCTCGCCGGAGCTTTTGAGGTACGGCACAAGCGTGACATGAATGAAAAGGGAGTTTTCCTTACCGACCTCGAGCGAAACCTGACGAATGGCTTCGAGAAACGGCTGGCTTTCGATATCGCCTGCCGTGCCGCCGATCTCGGTGATGACGACGTCTGCATTCGTCTTGTGGCCGACGCTGTAAATGAAGTTCTTGATCTCGTCCGTGATGTGCGGGATGACCTGAATGGTCTCGCCAAGGTACTCGCCGCGGCGTTCCTTGTTGAGGACGTTCCAGTAGACCTTGCCGGTCGTGAGGTTGGAGAATTTATTCAGGTCTTCGTCGATGAAGCGCTCGTAGTGGCCGAGGTCAAGGTCGGTCTCTGCGCCGTCCTCGGTCACGTAAACTTCGCCGTGCTGGTACGGGCTCATGGTGCCCGGGTCAACGTTGATGTACGGGTCAAGCTTCTGTGCGGCGACCTTTAACCCCCTCGCCTTTAAAAGACGGCCAAGCGATGCCGCCGTGATGCCCTTACCGAGGCCGGAAACCACGCCGCCGGTTACGAAAATGTACTTTGTCATAGAACTTACCCCTTTCTTTTTTACAGTGAAACTTTTATATTTTTCTTCGACTGAGAAACCTATTATTTCTCCAATACCCTATTTCATTTTATCAAAGCCGTTTTGGCTTTTTTACAATTAAATTTCTACGATGCCGGTAAAAACCGTGTCGGCGCTGCCGGTCATCTGCACGCCGTCATCGGTATAATTGATGACAAGGTCGCCGCCGCGCAGCTTGACGGTGATGTCTTCGCCCTTTTTGCAGTAGCCGTTGAGACACGCCGCAACGGCAGACGCACACGCGCCGGTGCCGCACGCCATGGTTTCGCCGCTGCCGCGCTCCCACACGCGCATTTTTAAGGTGTGGTTATCCAGCACCTCGATGAATTCCGTATTGATGCGCTCCGGGAACTTCTCAAAGTGCTCAAAATGCGGGCCGATCTTCTCGAGGTTGATCGTATCGGGATCTTTGCCGAAAATGACGCAGTGCGGGTTGCCCATGGAAACGCAGGTGACTTCGTATTCTTTGTCAAGGACGGTGATCTTCTCTTTGACGGCAGTATCACCCGGGAAATCGACCGGGATCTTCGCGGGCACGAGCTCCGCTTTGCCCATATCGACCGTGACAGTGGTAACTTCGCCGTTTTCGACATGCACGCGGCAGATTTTGATGCCGCTTTTTGTCTCGATATGCAAAACGTCTTTCTTTGCGATGCCGCTGTCGTAGACATACTTTGCAACGCAGCGGATGCCGTTGCCGCACATCATGCCCTCACTGCCGTCGAGGTTATACATGCGCATTCTCGCGTCGGCTACATCGGACGGACAAATGTAAATGACGCCGTCGCCGCCGATGCCGGTGTGGCGGTCAGAAAGATAGATTGCGAGCTCGGCGTAGTTTTGAATATCATTTTGGAAGCAGTCGATATACACGTAATCATTTGCACAGCCGTGCATTTTGGTAAACGTGATCTTCTGCTTTGCCCCGGTGTTCGGCACGCGCGTATAGTGGTCGATGCCCGAGCCGTTTTCCGCTTTTTTCAGGTACTTGTTCATGGAATTTCACCGCTTTCTCTTGAATTTTTACCTTTTATCTTCTTCAAATTTTTAGAAAAAAATTCTGATTTTATTCTTAAAATGTTTTTCGGCGCTCCGCAAAAATGCGGAACGCCGAACTATTTAACATCAATTAGACTTCTACGACACCGTCGAAGATCTTCTCTGCGCCGCCGGTCATGAGCACTTTCTCATCGGTGTAGCGCACGGTGAGGTCGCCGCCCTTTAAGATGACGCGGATGTCCTCGCCTTTTTCGCACTTGCCGTTGAGCGTTGCCGCGACAACAGCCGCGCAAGCACCTGTACCGCAGGCCATCGTTTCGCCGCTGCCGCGCTCCCACACGCGTACCTTAAGGGTGCGCTCGTCCACGACCTCGATGAACTCGACGTTGACGCGCTCCGGGAAGAGCGGGTTATACTCAAACTTCGGGCCCATGGCATTGAGATCCAGCTTATCGATGGACGGTGCGAACACCGCACAGTGCGGGTTGCCCATGGATGCGCAGGTGATGTAATACTCGTGACCGTCGATGATGACAGGCTTGTTGACGACCATGTCGCCTTCGAGCTTTACGGGCACCTGCTCCGGGCGAAGCGCTGCCGCGCCCATATCGACCGTAATCTTGTACGCCTTGCCGTTCATCGTCATGATGCTGCAAGACTTGATGCCGCTCTTTGTCTCGATATTGATGACAGGCTTTTTCACGATGCCGTTGTCGAAGAGGTACTTTGCGACGCAGCGGATGCCGTTGCCACACATGAGACCCTCGCTGCCGTCGCGGTTGAACATACGCATCTGAGCGTCTGCCACATCGGACGGGCAGATGAGGATGACACCGTCGCCGCCGACGCCGTTGTGGCGGTCGGACAGGTAGATGGAGAGGAACTCCGGAGAGGAAACTTCGTTTTCGAAGCAGTTGATATAAATGTAGTCGTTGCTGCACGCCGACATTTTGGTGAACGGCAGCTTGACCTTTTCTTTTTTGAGGTTGTTGATGTCCACAATCTCCGTGTTGTACGGGGTGTAGCGGCTCATCAGGCTGTCCGCGAGGGCGTTTGCGGTATCGATGGCCGTGAGGCACGGGATGCCGAGCAGCGCCGCTTTTCTGCGGATCTTAACGCTGTCGCGTGCGGGGTTTCTGCCCTTTGCGGAGGTGGAGATGATGTACGCCAGCTTACCGCTTTCGAGCAGTGTAATGGTGTTGACCGGGCTTTCGTGAATCTTATCGACAATCTTCACGGTGAGGCCAAGCTTTGCAAGCACGCTTGCGGTGCCCGTCGTGGCGTAAAGCGGGAAGCCCATTTTGTCGAATTTCTTCGCAATCTCGCCGATCTCTTTCTTATCGCCGTCGCGGACGGTGATGAACACGCCGCCCTTTTTGTTCATCTTGCTGCCGGAGGCGATGAGGCCCTTATAGAGCGCCTCCTCAAGGTTGTTGCCGATGCCGAGCACTTCGCCGGTGGATTTCATTTCCGGGCCAAGCTGGGTATCGACATCCGTGAGCTTCTCGAAGGAGAAGACCGGCACCTTGACGGCCGTATACGGCGAAGTCGGATAGAGACCCGTGCCGTAGCCGAGGTCGGTGAGCTTCATGCCGAGGCTGACCTTTGTTGCGAGGTCGCACATAGGCACGCCCGTGACCTTGCTGAGGTACGGAACCGTTCTCGATGCACGCGGGTTGACCTCGATGACGTAGATTTCGCGGTTCATGATGATGTACTGCAGGTTGATGAGGCCGATGGCCTTGAGCTCCGTGCAGAGCATTTCGGTCGTCTTGACAATCTTTGCGCTGAGCTCGTCATCGATGTCCTTTGCCGGGTAGACCGCGATGCTGTCGCCGGAGTGGATACCGGTGCGCTCTACGTGCTCCATGATGCCCGGGATGAGGATGTTCTCGCCGTCGCAGATGGCGTCGACTTCAATCTCGGTGCCACTGAGGTACTTATCGATGAGCACCGGGTTATCCTGCTTCTGGCGCAGGATAATCGCCATATATTCGTTGATGTCTTCATCGCCGTATGCAATGATCATGTTCTGACCGCCAAGCACGTAGGACGGGCGCATGAGCACCGGATAGCCGAGGTCGTGTGCGGCTGCGAGGGCTTCCTCCGTCGTCATAACGGTGTGACCCTTCGGGCGCTTGATGTTGCAGCGCTCGAGCAGTTCTTCAAAGCGCTCTCTGTCCTCTGCGGCGTCGATGCTGTCGGCGCTCGTGCCGATGATCGTCACGTTGTTTTTCGCAAGCGTCTTTGTAAGCTTGATGGCCGTCTGGCCGCCGAACGCGACGACAACGCCCTTCGGCTTCTCGATGTTGATGATATTCATAACGTCTTCGGCGCACAGCGGCTCAAAGTAGAGTCGGTCTGCAGTGTCGAAGTCTGTGGAAACGGTTTCCGGGTTGTTGTTGACAATGACGACTTCATAGCCGAGGCGCTGGAGAGACTCCACGCAATGGACGCTGGCATAGTCGAACTCGATACCCTGACCGATACGGATCGGGCCGGAACCGAAAACCACGACGGTCTCTTTGCCGCTTTTGCCGATGAACTCCATCGCTTCGTTTTCACCGCCCTGCTCCGGCGTATCGTAGGTGCCGTAGAAATACGGTGTGGTCGCAGCGAACTCGCCTGCGCAGGTATCGACCATTTTGAAGGTCGCTTCGTGACGGAAGGTCGGCTTTGTGCCGCAAATACGCGTGAGGGCTTCGTCCGTGTAGCCGAGTTTCTTGCCGCGCGTATACTGTGCGTGCGTGAGCGGCTGATCCTTAATCTCGCGCTCATACGCGAGCAGGTTATTGAGCTTTTCGAGGAACCACATGTCGATCATCGTGAAGTCGTGGATCTCTTTAGTGGTGACGCCGCGCTTCATGAGCTCGTAGATGGCGAACAGGCGCTCGTCCGTCGCGTCTTTTAAAATCTGCCACAGGGCACTGTCCTCGTAGTTTGCGAACTTCGGCATGTTGAGCGTATCGAGCGAGATTTCTGCACCGCGCACAGCCTTCATGAGAGCCATTTCAAACGTATCGGCGATGGACATGACCTCGCCGGTCGCCTTCATCTGCGTGCCGAGGTTGCGTTTTGCGTAAACGAACTTGTCGAACGGCCACTTCGGGAACTTGACCGCCACATAGTCGAGCGCGGGCTCAAATGCTGCGTAGGTCTTGCCGGTGACGGCGTTGACGATCTCATCGAGTGTGTAGCCGATGGCAATCTTCGTCGCGACCTTTGCAATCGGATAGCCGGTCGCCTTAGATGCCAGTGCGGAGGAACGGGACACACGCGGGTTAACTTCAATGACGGCGTACTCAAAGGACGTCGGGTGCAACGCGAACTGGCAGTTGCAGCCGCCCTCTACGCCGAGCGCGTCGATGATGTTGATGGCCGCAGTGCGGAGCATCTGATATTCTTTATCGGAAAGCGTGACCGCCGGGGCGATGACGATGCTGTCGCCGGTGTGGACGCCGACCGGGTCGAAGTTTTCCATGGAACAGACCGTGATGACGTTGCCCTTGCTGTCGCGAATAACCTCGAACTCGATCTCCTTCCAGCCCGCAATGCTCTTTTCAACGAGGATCTGGGTGATCGGCGAGAGCGCAAGGCCGTTTGCCGCGACCTCCATGAGCTCTTCGCGGTTATCGACGATACCGCCGCCGGTGCCGCCGAGCGTGAACGCCGGGCGGATGATAACGGGGTACGTGATCTCTTCCGCAAACTCCAGTGCATCCTCTACCGTGGTGACGACCTTGGACGGGATGCACGGCTGACCGATGCTTTCCATCGTATCCTTGAACATCTGACGGTCTTCCGCCTTATCGATGGTCTCCGGGGAAGCGCCGAGCAGGCGCACGTTGTGTTCCTTCAAAAAGCCTTCCTTTGCAAGCTGCATGGAAAGCGTGAGACCGGTCTGGCCGCCGAAACCGGAGAGGATGCTGTCCGGCTTTTCTTTTTCGATGATGCGCTTGATGGTTGGCAGCGTAAGCGGCTCGATGTAAATGTGGTCCGCCATGGCGTTATCCGTCATGATGGTCGCCGGGTTGGAGTTGACGAGCACGATCTCGATGCCGTCCGCTTTCAGAGCACGGCACGCCTGAGTGCCGGCGTAGTCGAATTCCGCCGCCTGACCGATGACGATCGGGCCGGAGCCGATGACGAGAACCTTTTTAATGTCTTTATTCAATGGCATAGCTGTAAACAATCCTTTCTATACTGCTCTGGGTACTGTTTATTTTCCCATCATCTCAAAGAATTTATCAAAGAGGAACGCGGTATCGCGCGGGCCGCCGCAGGCTTCCGGGTGGAACTGCACGGAAAAAGCGGGGATTTTTTTATAGCGCACGCCCTCGCACGTTCTGTCGTTTACGTTGTTGAAATATTCGTCGGCGATCTCGGGGTCGATTGTGGAGGACACGACCGCGTAGCCATGGTTCTGGCTGGAGATGTAGACGCGGCCGGTCTCGAGGTTCTGCACCGGCTGGTTTGCGCCGCGGTGACCGTACTTGAGCTTTTCGGTCTTAAAGCCGTTTGCAAGCGCCAGCAGCTGGTGACCGAGGCAGATGCCGAAGAGCGGTTTGCCCATGTTCATAATCTTCTTGAGGTTTTCAATGACCTCGATGTTATCCGCCGGGTCGCCGGGGCCGTTTGAAAGCATCACGCCGTCAATGTTAAGGGCTTTCAATTCGTCTGCCGTCGTATTGTACGGGCATACAATGACCTCTGCCCCGCGCTTTTCGAGCTCGCGACGGATGTTCTCCTTGTAGCCGTAATCCATGAGCGCCACGGTGCATGTTTTCTCCGGGTTCTCACGGCGCGTCATCTCGGTGACGGAGGTGCTTTCCACCGCGTTTGTCACGCGGTAGCTGTGAATCTTATCCATATCGACATGCGTAAGCTCTGTTGTGATCATACCGTTCATGACGCCGCTTTCGCGGATGACCTTTGTAAGGGCACGTGTATCAATGCCGCAAAGGCCGATGACACCTCTTTCTTTAAAAAAGGTGTCAAGATCACCCTCCGAGCGGAAATTGGAGGGCGACTGACACCATTCTTTTACGATATAACCACAGGGACCGATGATCTTTCCCTCAAAATCGGAGGGGATCACGCCGTAATTGCCGATGAGCGGAAATGTCTGGACGACAATCTGCCCGAAATAGCTCTTATCGGTGAGCGTTTCGAGATAACCTGTCATGCCGGTCGTGAAAACGACCTCAGCCGTTACTTCGCCCGCCGCGCCGAAGGATTCGCCGCAGAAGACCTTTCCGTTTTCGAGTACCAAATATGCTTTGTTGCCCATAACGTACGTTCCTCTTTCCCTGAAATAATTACTCTTTTCTGCTGTATGCAATCTATGTCAAAGCTGCGGTGCAGCCCTGTACGCATTCATTTACGTATAGGTTTTCAGGATATTTTCCGCAACATCCTTTTTCGATGTGCGCATATCCATCGCCTGTTTTTCAATATAGCGGTGCGCCTGCTGCTCGCTCATGCGCAGGTATTCCACAAGGATACACTTTGCACGCGCCACAATGCGCACTTCTTCCATTTTGGTTCTGAGCTTCTGGTTTTCCCGGTCAAAGCGCTGCCAGCGGTTCTGCGTGGCGATGAGCAGGTGAAGCGCCTGATAAAACAGCGGGCGCGAAAGCGGCTTTTGCACCGTCAATATGCCAAACGGCTCCATTTTGTCGTTCACCTGATCGAAAAGCTCCGCTTTTGCAATGACCATGACACCGGAAACGAATTTTTCTGTGATATACTCTGCCAGCTCGTGCCCGAATTCATCCGGGAGTGGTGTGTTGATGACCACAAGGTCGTAGTTGCGCCGCAAAAGCAGCCGCCGGGCGTCTCCTCCGCTGAGCGCCGTTGTCATGGGTGCAAACTCGCGCGGGGAAAGTAGCTCTGCGATATACGCCGCACCTTTTTGCGTGCCGGACACGATGAGGACGCTGTGCTGAATGATCGCATTCATGCCCTGTGCCCCCTTGTTTTACACATCTGCGGGCCCGTTGCCGAACGTGCGGATATACGTCTTTACGAAATACTCCGGGAACACGTTGCGGACAAAGCTGCTCTTTGCGAAAATTTGCAGCGCTTCTTCGGCAGACTTCGGCAGCTTGCCGCAGGTCTCGCGCGCAAGGTCAGGCTTTGGCAGCTTCGTCTTTTTGAGGTAGCCGTCAAGCCCCGCATAAATGAGCGCAGCGTACGCAAGGTACGGATTCGCAGTGGAATCGGGTGAGCGCACCTCTATTGTGATGCTGCCTTCCTTTTTATACGCAAAGCACCAACGGCTCTTCTCCGACCAAGAGATGAACTCCGGCGCACCGAACGCACCGAGGCGTTTATAGGAATCCGCCGTAGGGTTCAAAATGGCGGTAATCTCTGCAGCGTGCTCCAGAATACCTGCAAGGAAATACTCGGAACAGTCGCCCATCTGCATGCGCGGCGTTAGCGTGATGTGGAAGCCGTTGCCGTCCTTACCCGGAATGGGGTTCGGCGCAAACGACGCCGTAAGGCCGTTTCTCGACGCCATGGTCTTCACAACAGACTTATACGTAATAACATCGTCTGCAGACTGAATGGCAGAGCTGTGCTGAAAATCGATGATGTTCTGCCCCGGGCCGCCGCTGTGGTGCGAGCTTTCCGGTGTGACACCCATATCCTCGAGCGTCAGGCAGATCTCGCGGCGTACGTCCTCGCCCTTATCCTCCGGCGCGGCATCCATAAAGCCCGCGTTGTCAAAGGGGATAGCCGTTGCATTGCCGTTTTCATCGTTCTTGAAAAGGTAGAATTCATTTCTTGCCCCAAATTCAAATATTATACCATGAAGTTTTGCAATGTCAACCGCTTTTTTCAGGATGCCGCGGCAGTCGATGTCGAAGCCGGTGCCGTCCGAACGGCGAATGTCGCAGAAAAAGCGCACGACGCGCCCGTGTGCGGGCCGCCACGGCAGAAGCGACATGGTGGAGGTATCCGGCACCAAAAAGAGCTCGCTGTCCGCCTCTTTTTCAAAACCCATGATGCGCGAAGCATCAATGGGAATGCCGCCCTCGAACGCAGAAGCCAAAAGGCTCGGCTGAATGGCGATGATCTTCTGTCTGCCGAAAATATCGCAGAACGCCATTTTGATGAACTTAACGTCGTTATCTGTGATAAACTCTGTGACCTCGGACTCCGTATACTGCATGCCGAACCCTTCCTTTCTTTTTTAAAAGCGCGTTTCAAACATACAAATACGCGTGAAATCCGGTGTTGCCGTCTTTCACGCTGTACCTGTTCTTCTTTTCTGCCGCATTTTGAGATATTCTGCCAAAATACAGCGTATGCTGACCGCTTTTAAATATTATAACACAAGATCGGTGTATTTTGCAATAAGACAGAACGCACAATGTTTATCGCCAAAATACACCGTCGATTTATGCAAGAAAAGAAACCTTAATTTGCAGAGAATTACAGGGGCAAAATCAGTTCGTCACATAGAGCTGCTTATACGGATTCTGCGTGTTCGGGCGCAGCACGTAGTATTCGTCGCGCAGAAGACTTTCGGCATCTGCACCGAACTTTTCCGCGTAGTTTTGAATGAGCGGCGCCGCAATCTGCATGTCTTCTTCGGTCGCCTTATGCGCCACGACCTGCTCCGGCAAATCCTTCGGCAGGTGCGCGGTGCGCAGATAAATGCGTCCGCCGTGCATGCCCGTGCCGCAGAAATTGCCGACCGGCTGGCGATCTTCACTGCCGATGCCGAGCACGACGATGATGCCGCCCGCCTGATATTCGCCGAGGAAGCTGCCTGTTCTGCCGCCGATGACGAGCACGGGTACTTTCTCTTTATACTCCTTCATGTGGATACCTGCGCGGTAACCGGCATCGCCCTGCACGTAGATGGCACCGCCGCGCATGGCGTAACCTGCCGCGTCGCCCGTGCTGCCGTGAATGGTGATCTCGCCCGCGTTCATCGTGTCGCCGGTCGCGTCCTGTGCGCTGCAATTTACAATAATATTTGCGCCGTCCAGATACGCGCCGAGCGCGTTGCCCGGCACTTCGTTCAATAGAATCGTACCCTCACTTTGCCCTGCGCCGATATAGCGCTGGCCGAGTGCATATGTTTTCTGTTCCATGTTTCTCCCCCTTACTGCTGCTTTGAGAGCAGGTCGCGGCGCGTACGGGCCGTGAATGCCATGAGCTGCGGCTTTTCGCAGATCAGCTTAAAATCGATTGAGCTTAACGGTGTTTGGTTGCGGATAAGCGCCGTGTAGATACCGGCACGCGCCACGTCGCCAATCAGAATATAACCCTTTAAAACATCATCTTTATAGAAAAGGATCTTGTAGTTTTCGCCGTCACGGTGGACGTAGGTCTCGCCGTCATACGTGCCTGCGGTGATGATGTGCAGCCCCATGAAGCCGATGGCATTCATCGGGATCGCCTGGTCAAAGCTCGCTTTGCCGCCCGCCATGTTGATGCCGGCAGTATTGCCCTGCATATAGGCGTTCGGCAACAGCGCCAGCACACGGTTCACGCCGGCGGAAATATCGAAGCTCTCCGCGCAGTCGCCTGCGGCATAGACATCGGGCAGTGTTGTTTTGCCGGTATCATCCGCCGCAATGCCGCGGCGCACCTCGCCGCCTGCATCTTTGACGAGCGAAGTATTCGGGCGCACGCCGACCGCAATGACGAGCACGTCAAAATCGACCGTAAGACCGCTTGTGAGTGTGGCGGTCGTGCCCGCAAACTTTGCGGCGGTATCGCCGAGGTGGAACTCGATGCCCTGCTTTTCAAGAAAATCTTTGACGATAGCGGAGCCGGTCTCATCGAGGATGCTCGGCAGCACGCGGTCGGCAAGGTCGACGACCGTGATGGATTTCACGCGCTCCTTGATGCCCTCTGCGCACTTTAAACCGATGAGGCCCGCGCCGATAATCAAAACACGGCTGTCTTTTGTAAGGACGCTTTCAAGTGCGTGTGCGTCATCGAGCGACATGAACGTGAACTTTTCGGGAACGGTATCAAGCCCCTCCATGGGCGGTACGAACGGCGTGGAGCCTGTTGCGACAAGGAGCTTTTCATAGGGTATCTCTTCCCCGCTCTTTAACGTTACGGTTTTCTTTTCCGGGTCGAGCTTTGTGACGGTCTCACCGAGCTTTGCGGTGACATGATTTTCTTCGTAAAAGCTGTCCGGGCGGTATTTCATGCGCTCCTCATCCGTTTTGCCCTGCAATAAATAGGAAATGAGCGGGCGCGCGTAGGTGTGGTGGTTTTCGGAAGCAATCAGCACGATTTCTCCGTCTTTATCTTTACTGCGGATGCCTTCCACGCAGCCGATGGCCGCAGTGGAGTTGCCGATGATTACATATTTTGCCATGGTGCTCAGTCCCTTTCCTCAAAGATGATGGCTTTGTTCGGACAGCCCTGCACACAGGCGGGCTTGCCGCCGGCGTTTTCGATGCACAGCTCGCACTTCTGCATGACGCCGGACTCCGAGGGCATCAGCGCGCCGTAGGGACATACCAGCACGCAGGTGTGGCAGCCGACGCACTTATTCTGGTCGATACAGACCACGCCGTCCTTTTTGGAAAGTGCGCCCGCAATGCAGCTTTTCACGCACAGCGGGTCTGTGCAGTGGCGGCAGGAAACCGCAAAGCTGACCTGATTGTCCCCCTCAATGCGGATGCGGGGATGAATGGTTCTGTCCTTCAGCGCCTTGATCATGCTGGATTTTCCGGAGTTTGCAAAGGCGCAGTAATATTCGCAAAGATGGCAGCCGAGGCACCATTTTTCATCAACATATACTCTTTTCATGGTTACGCTCCCTTTTCTGCTTATTCGCCCGCGTGCTTGATGCCGAGAATCTGAAGCTCTTTTTCGTTCAGACCCACGCCGCGCAGCATAAGGCGGTTGCCGCGCAGCGCCTCGATGGAATTGATGCCCATGCCGCCCATCATTTCCTTAATCTCGTGCTCCCACGCGGTGACAAGATTCACAAGGCGCTTATAGCCGATGTCCGGGTTGAGGCGCTTCACAAGGTCGGGGCGCTGGGTTGCGATGCCCCAGTTGCACTTGCCGGTCTGGCAGCTTCTGCACAGATGGCAGCCGAGCGCCAAAAGTGCCGCCGTGCCGATGTAGCACGCATCTGCACCGAGCGCGATGGCCTTGACAACATCGGCGCTGGAGCGAATGGAGCCGCCGACAACGAGCGAAACCTTGTTGCGGATGCCCTCATCGCGCAGGCGCTGATCGACCGCCGCCAAAGCAAGCTCAATCGGGATGCCGACGTTATCGCGGATGCGCGTAGGCGCTGCGCCCGTGCCGCCGCGGAAACCGTCGATGGCGATGATGTCTGCGCCGCTGCGTGCAATGCCGGACGCAATGGCTGCAATGTTGTGCACCGCCGCAATCTTGACGATGACGGGCTTTTTGTAGTGTGAGGCTTCTTTTAAGGAGAAAACGAGCTGACGCAGGTCTTCAATGGAGTAAATATCGTGGTGCGGTGCGGGCGAAATAGCGTCCGAGCCCTCCGGGATCATACGCGTGTGGGAAACGTCGCCGACAATTTTTGCACCCGGCAGATGGCCGCCGATGCCCGGCTTTGCGCCCTGCCCCATTTTGATCTCGATGGCGGCGCCGGCGCTGAGGTAATCCTTATGCACGCCGAAGCGGCCGGACGCGACCTGCACGATGGTATTTGCGCCGTACTTGTAGAAATCCTGATGCAGGCCGCCCTCGCCGGTGTTGTAGTAGATGCCGAGCGCTTCTGCGGCGCGGGCAAGGCTTTCGTGCGCATTGTAGCTGATGGAACCGTAGGACATGGCAGAGAACATGATCGGCACGGAAAGCTCAAGCTGCGGGGTGATATTCGTCTTAATCTTACCGTTCTCGTCGCGCTCGATTTTAGACGGCTTCTGACCTAAAAACGTCTTCGTTTCCATCGGCTCACGGAGCGGGTCGATGGACGGGTTCGTGACCTGCGACGCGTTGATGAGGATTTTATCCCAGTAGACCGGCAGGGGCTTCGGGTTGCCCATGGAAGACAGCAGCACGCCGCCGCTGCTCGCCTGACGGTAGACCTCCATGATAGTCTCGCCGGACCAGTTGGCATTTTCCTTAAAGGTGTGGTCGGTCTTGACGATCTTCAAAGCGCGCGTGGGACAGATGGAAACGCAGCGGTGGCAGTTCACACAGCGGCTTTCGTCGGAGATCATCATTTTCAGCTCATCGTCGTAAGCATGTACTTCGTTGGAGCACTGTCGTTCACAGGCACGGCAGGCAATGCAGCGCGCGGGGTTGCGGACGACCTCGTACTGCGGATATAAAAAATCGATAGCCATTTATAGTAACCTCATTTCTCAGAGAACACAAACTCTTACTTTTTGTCCAGCGTGAAGATGACAGGCTCGCCGCCTGCGGGCGCCCAGACCTTATCGAGCGTGGGCTGAATGACGCGGATGGCGGATTCTTCACTGGCGATGTAGACCATATCGCCCTTTTCGCCGACGACCATAGAACGCAGCTTTAAGCGGTCGTTGAGCGCCATAAGGCCACCCGTAAAGCCGACCAGAATGGAGAACGGACCGGTGACGAGCAGGCCGGAATACACATTGCGCAAATACGTCAGACGCTCGCGCTCCTCCGGGTCTTTGTTCTGAATGGTCGTCCAGAACGGTGCCGCGATGACGTTTGCGACCTCTTGCAGGGTGAGGCCCTGACGGCGTACAAGATAATCGAAAATATAGGTGATGACCTCGGTATCGGTCAAAAGGTTGCAGTTGTAGCCGTACATCTCAATGCAGCGGCGGTTCGCATCGTAGGACGAGATTTCGCCGTTATGGACAACGGAAAGGTCGAGCAGTGCAAACGGGTGCGCACCGCCCCACCAGCCGGGGGTATTCGTCGGGTAGCGGCCGTGCGCCGTCCAACAGTAGCCGGCGTATTCATCGAGACGATAGAACCGGCCGACATCCTCCGGGTAGCCGACGGCCTTAAATACGCCCATGTTTTTGCCGCTGGAGAAAATATACGCGCCATCGATAAAGGTATTGACACGGTTGACGCAGCGGGCGGTGAACTCGTCTTCATCGAGCTGGCTTTCCGCAAGCTTTGTGTGCAGCGGTGTGACGAAGTACCGCCAGATAAGCGGCTCGTCCGTGATCTGCGGAATCTTGCGGATCGGAATTTTGGAAAGGTTTACGACATCGAAATGCTCGTTGATGAACTTCTCACATTCCTCTTTTGCTTTTACATTATTATAGAAAACGTGGAACGCATACTGTTCCGCATATTCCGGGTAAATGCCGTAGCCGGCGAAGCCGCCGCCAAGGCCGTTTGAACGGTCGTGCATGATCTCAATGGAGCGGATGATATCGGAACCGTCCAACCGCTTTCCGCTGCGGGAAAAAGCGGAGGATACGGCGCACCCCGAAGGAATTCGGAAATCGCCCGCTGTGCTTTTGCCTTCTCTAAGCATGAAGACTGCTCCCTTCTGAAAACAAATATAGTTGGTACCGAAAGCTTCGGCTGTAGAGGCAAAGGTCTGTTCATCCATTTCAA
>ERZ772886.1771-NODE-1771-length-18832-cov-3.099909_pt1 | contig 18832 bp, 15 predicted proteins | sample MGYA00512128_ERZ772886 | MGnify/ENA primary metagenome ERZ772886 (study PRJEB29015, sample SAMEA2737698) | human gut metagenome | biome: human gut; feature: human-associated habitat; material: faeces | place: China | collected 2012 ... | reverse complement strand
CTTCGTCGAAGATACTCTCGTTCGGCAATGTTCAAATAAATTTGACATTGCACTCGCTTATCCGTATCTTTGCCGGAGCATGAATCGCATGATCGACATATTCTCCGTGCTGGGGCATCGGCTGGCGGCGTTCGGAAAGACGCCGGATACGGTGGAGGTCGTTCGCCGTGCCGCAGTCGAAAATCCGTGGTTTCTGCCGCAGGAGATCATCCGGGCCGTGAAGGCTATTCGCTGCGAGATGCTCGAACGGCAACGGCTCGAAGCGTGGGCGGGCGCATATCCTCCGGTGCGGACGCCGAAGCGGGTATTGGTGGTTATGGCCGGCAATATTCCGCTGGTCGGTTTTTTCGATCTGTTGTGCGTGCTCGCGAGCGGGCATGCGTGCAGGGTCAAACCTTCGAGTAAAGATACCGTTCTGATCGGTTATGTCGTTGATTTGCTGAGAGCGATCGATCCGGCTATTCCTCTTCGGATGGCAGAGCAGGGTGAGCGACCGGATGCAGTCATCGCAACCGGAAGCGACAACGCGAACCGCTATTTTCGGATGCTGTTCGGCGGCATTCCGTCGTTGTTGCGCGGAAGCCGGCAGTCGGTCGCAGTCTTGTCGGGCAGGGAGACGGCGGCGGAGCTGAGCGGCCTGGAAGAGGATATTTTCGCCTATTCGGGGCTGGGATGCCGCAACGTGTCGTTGCTGTTTCTGCCGCGCGGGTATATGCCGGAGTTGCGTTGCACGGCGCTCAATGAAAAATATCGCCGCAATTATCTTCGGGAACGCGCCCTTCTGCGGATGCGCCGAATGCCGTTCGTCGACCTGGACGGGGCGGTATTGTGCGAAGATCGGTCGTTTCCGGCGGCGCTCAGCCGCATCCACTATACGTTTTACGACTCGCTTGCCGATGTGGAAGCGTGGTTGGCGGCCCATGACGATCGGTTGCAATGCGTCGTTTCGCAGTGTGTGCGGCACTCCCGCCGCGTCGCTTTCGGGCGGGCGCAGCATCCCGGTTTGACCGATTATGCCGACGACGTGGATACGATGCGGTTTCTCGGTACGATCTGATCCGGAAAAACATCGTGAGAGGGCGATTCCGGATTATTCCCTAATCTTCGGCTACGCCTTAGATGCTTTCGCTCGGCAAATCGCAAACGAGTTTGCATTTGCCCTCACTTATGCGTATCTTTGGCTGCGCCGAAGATACTCCCGCTCGGCATAATCAAGCTGACGCTTGTTTCTGCGCTCGACTTTTCGTATCTTTGGCTTTGCCGTAGATACTCCCGCTCGGCAATGTTCAAATAAATTTGACATTGCCCTCGCTTATTCGTACTTTGGCTTGCGCCGAAGATACTCTCGCTCGGCAAAATCAAACTTTGGTTTGTTTTTGCCCTCGCTTATTCGTATCTTTGTTAAATATTTCGTCCCCTCCGGCCTGTGCGCGGCGGAGGCTCTAAAAACGACCGAAAATGAAAGAACGGATTCAGCGCTTCGGTAAATCATTGAGCAGTATGGTAATGCCCAATATCGGCGCATTCATCGCCTGGGGATTCATCACGGCTCTTTTCATTCCGACGGGTTGGTGGCCCAATGCGAGTCTGGGGCAGCTCGTCGAACCGATGCTGCGTTATCTGCTGCCGCTGCTGATCGCCATGACGGCGGGACGGCATGTGGCCGGCGATCGCGGCGGCGTGATTGCCGCCGTAGCGGTGATGGGCGTGATTCTGGGCAGTGACATCCCGATGTTCATCGGCGCCATGGCGATCGGGCCCTTTGCCGGCTGGGTGATCCGCTCCTTCGACCGCTGGGCGGAGGGACGCATTCCCGCCGGATTCGAAATGCTGGTCAACAACTTCTCGGTCGGCATCCTGGGAATCGTCTGCGCGCTGATCGGGTTCTATGCCGTGGGGCCGGTGGTTTCGGCGCTGACCGTCTTCCTGTCGGCCGGCGTGTCGCTGATGATCGAACACGGTCTGCTGCCGCTGGTCGCGGTCTTCATCGAACCGGCCAAGGTGCTCTTCCTGAACAATGCGATCAACCACGGAATCTTCTCGCCGATCGGGATCGAACAGGCGCGCCAGACGGGCCAGTCGATCATGTTCCTGCTGGAAACCAATCCCGGGCCGGGCCTCGGCGTCCTGCTGGCCTATTGGGCCTTCGCGCGCGGCGCGGCGCGTTCGTCGGCGCCGGGAGCGATCGTCATCCAGTTCTTCGGCGGCATCCATGAGATCTATTTCCCCTATGTACTGATGCGCCCGGCCATTATCGTGGCGCCGATCGTCGGCTCGGCCGCGGCGATCCTCTTCTATTCGCTTACCGGAACGGGACTGACCGCCGTCGCGTCGCCCGGCAGCATCATCGCCGTGGCGGCGATGGCACCGAAGGGGGAGACGCTGCTGGTGCTCGCCGGGGTGGTGGTCGCGGCAGCCGTGTCGTTCTTCGTTGCGGCGCCGATCGTCAAACGTGCGCATTTGGAGGAGGTGAAGCCCGTTCAGAAGCCTAACGGAACGGTTATCGGAGGAACGAGCCGTGCGCCCCGTGCGCTCGAAGGGCCGATCCGCACGGTCGTCTTCGCCTGCGATGCCGGCATGGGATCGAGTGCCATGGGTGCGACCCGTTTCCGCAAACGCATCGAACCGCTCGGCAGCGGCGTGCGTGTTACCAACAGTTCGGTCGACACGATCCCGGAGGGGACGGATGTCGTCGTGTGCCAGTCGCAGTTGTCGCAGCGCGCCGGGAAGGCTGCGCCCGCGTCGGAGGTGATCGTGATCGGCAATTTCCTCTCCGATCCTGCCCTCGACGGGTTGTACGGCCGGATCGAGGGCCAAACCAGAGCATCCGAAGCTCCGCAGTCGGAGGAGGTGCCCGCAGCGGCAACTCCCGCTGCACCGGCGTCGGAGATGCTGACCTTGCAGGGGATCCGTACCGGACTGGCGCCTGTGGGCAAGGAGGAGGCGATCCGTGCCGCCGGAGCGTTGCTGGCTGCCTGCGGTTATGTCGACGGGGAATACGCCGAGGCGATGGTCGCCCGCGAGCGTGTGGCCACGACCTATCTGGGCATGGGTATTGCCATTCCCCACGGGACGGCCGAGGCGAAGTCGCGCATCAGGCGTTCGGGAATCGTCGTGATGCAGTATCCCGAAGGGGTCGATTTCGGCGAAGAACGGGCGCAGCTGGTGATCGGTATCGCCGGTGCCGGCGACGAACATATCGAGATTCTGGCGCGGGTGACGTCGGCGCTCGAAGACGAGGAGGTGCTCCGACGGCTTAAAACGACGGACGATCCCCGTTATATTCTGGAAAAATTGGCTATTTGAAATATGGTATCGAAGACTGTTACAATCGAAGCTCCGAACGGGATGCACGCGCGTCCCGTATCGGCATTGGTGGCGCTCGTCAAGGCGTCGGGACAGCAGGTGACGCTGCGTACGCCTGCCAAATCGGTCAGCGGGGCAAGCATGATCGGCATCCTTTCGCTGGGGTTGAAAAAGGGCTCGGAGGGGGAAGTCGCGGTCGAAGGCGACAACGAGCAGGCTGTACTCGACGAGGTGGTCGCCGCGATCGAGGCGATAACCGATTAGGTCGTCATGCTGCGGTTGCGGGTGAAACAAGCCATGGCCGATGCCGTGGCGATCGGGCGCGTGTGGCGTTATCGGGCCGGAGCTTACGCGCCTTCGGGCCGGGTCGTGCCGTCCGGAGAGCGGCCTGCGGAGCAGTCGCGTTTCGATGCGGCGGTGGCGGCCGCCGAAGGGGAGTTGGAGAAACTGGCGGCCGCGAACGAAATCTTCGCCGCGCACCTCGAACTGGCGGCCGATCCGATGCTCATGGAGAACGTGGCGGAGAAGATCGCGGAGGGAATGACTGCCGCCGATGCCGTCCATGCGGCCTCCGGCGAGTTGGCGGCGCTCTTCGCGCAGATCGACGACGAGTACCTGCGGGCGCGCGCCGACGATGTACGCGACGTATGTCGCCGCATCCTGCGGCAGTTGGTGCCTTCCGAGACCGATCCTTTCGCCGCGATTCCCGACGGGAGCATCCTCGCCGCCGACGAACTGGCACCGTCGGATACGGCGCGGATCGATTTTTCGCGCGTGCGCGGCGTGGTGACGCGGCGAGGCAGCGCGACGAGCCATCTGGCCATTCTGGCACGCAACCGGAACCTGCCTGCCGTGGTGGGGTTGGGCGACGATTTCGACCGGTTGGACGACGGCACGATCGTGGTGCTCGACGGCCCGGCCGGCGAACTGCTGATCGCTCCCGACGAGCATACAGCGGCGGAGTATCGCCGGCGTATGGAGGAGGCCGAGGCACGATCCGCGGCTGCGGATGCGTACGCATCGCAGCCGGTCACGACACGCGACGGGCGGGCGTTGGCCGTGCTGGCCAATGCCGGCAGCGTGGATGAAGTGGAACGGGCGATCCGCAGCGGCGCCGACGGCATCGGGCTGTTCCGCAGCGAGTTCCTCTACATGCAGCGGCAGGACGGCTTTCCCGACGAACAGGTGCAGACGGCGGCCTATGCACGGGCCGCCGAGCTTTGCGGCGGCCGGCCGCTGGTGATCCGCACGCTCGATATCGGCGGCGACAAATCGCTGCCTTACTATCGATTCCCCGAAGAGGAGAATCCTTTTCTGGGCTGGCGGGCCATTCGCGTAAGCCTCGAATTGCGCGATATGTTCCGCACGCAGTTGCGGGCGATCCTGCGTGCCAGTGCCCGGGGCGGCGTGCGGGTGATGTTTCCGATGATCGTCTCGCTCGCGGAGTTGCGCGACGCGCTGGCGCTTTTGGAGGAGTGCAAGGAGGAGCTGCGCCGGCAGGAGGTGCCGTTCGACGACCGGATTCCGGTCGGGGTGATGATCGAGACGCCGGCGGCGGTGTTCATGGCCGACGAACTGGCCGCCGAGGTCGATTTTTTCAGCATCGGCACCAACGACCTCACGCAGTACGTGCTGGCCGTCGATCGGGGCAACCGGCGGATCGCTGCGATGTACGATACGCTGCATCCGGCCGTGGTGCGCGCGATGCGGCTGACGGTCGATGCGGCTCATAGGCATGGATGCGAAGTGGGCATCTGCGGCGAATTCGCCGGATGCGCAGCCCATGCCGAACTGCTCGTCGGACTGGGGTTCGACGAGCTGAGCGTGGCGCCGCCCTCCGTTCCGGCCGTCAAGGAACGCATTCGCGGGCTCGAAACGCCGCAGGCGGAACTGACGGCACGCAGGGCCGTCGAAGCGGCTACGGCGTCGGAGGTACACGAATTGATCGGCGTCGGGTGACGCCGGCTTGCAGAAGCCCTTACTCAATCCAAATTTCAATACGATGAAAAAACTGTTTCTAACTTGTTTCTGCTGCGCTTCCGCCGTGCTGGGGACCCGTGCGCAGGATGAACACATCGTCATCTGGGACAATGCTTCCGCCCCGACGTCGAGCGGCTTGTTCGGGCCGACCGTCATCGAAAAGGAGGTCTTCGTGGCGAACAACAATGTCGCCGAGCTTTTCGTCTACAAGGCCGAGGAGCCGAGCGGCCGTGCCGTCGTGGTTTGTCCGGGCGGCGGTTATCACAACCTGGCTATCGGCTACGAGGGGCACGACATGGCGCGCTGGCTGGCCGACCACGGTACGACGGCCGCCGTGCTGAAATACCGTATGCCCAACGGTCACTGCGAAGTGCCGCGCAACGACGCCGAGCAGGCGTTGCGCATCATGCGCGAACACGCCGCCGAGTGGGGATACGACGCATCGCGCGTGGGGATCGTCGGTTCGTCGGCGGGAGGTCATCTGGCGGCCAGCACCGGAACGATCTCGGACGAGAAACCCGCTTTCATGATCCTTTTCTATCCGGTCATTACGGCCGAAGAGGGCAAGTTGCACAAGAATTCGTTCAAATACCTGTTGGGCAAGGACTATTCGCCCGAGGAGGCGCGCAACTATTCGCTCGAAAAGCGAGTCTCGGCGCTGACGCCCCCGACGCTGCTGCTGCTGAGCGACGACGACCGGATCGTTCCGCCGGTCAACAGCCTGCTCTTCTACGAGGCACTCAAACGCAACGGCGTGAAGGCCTCGATCCACGTCTTCCCCACGGGAGACCACGGCTGGGGCATCAAGCCCGAATTCAAATATATCGAGCAGTGGCAACGCTACGCGCTCGACTGGCTGGAACAATTCTGAATCGGAAAAACATCAATCAATCTTTTTGCAAGACGATATGAAAAGAGCAATTCAATTCGGCGCGGGCAATATCGGCCGCGGATTCATCGGTGCGGTACTCTCCGAGGCGGGGTACCATGTGGTTTTCGCCGATGTGAACATGGAGGTCATCGACCGCATCAACAAGGACGGCGCCTACACCGTGCATATCATGGACGTGGAGAGCCGCGACGTGCGGATCAGTAATATTTCGGGTGTCGATTCGGGCGGCGGGGAGATCGTCGACGAGATCGTGCGCGCCGAGATCATCACCACGGCCGTCGGGCTGCGCATCCTGCCCTTCATCGCCCCGGCCATCGCCAAGGGCATCGCCGCGCGCCGCGCCGCAGGCGTCGGGGAGCCGCTGAACGTCATCGCCTGCGAGAACGGCATCCGTGCCACCTCGCAGCTCAGGGAGGAGGTCTACAAGCATCTCTCGGCCGAGGAGGCCGCATGGTGCGACGCGCACGTCGGGTTCGCCGACTGTTCGGTCGACCGCATCGTGCCTCCTGTGCGCAGCGAGAACCCGATCGACGTGGTCGTGGAGAATTTCTACGAGTGGAACGTCGAGGAGAAGTCGTTCGTGGGCGGTGCACCGCATATCGAGGGGATGAATCTGGCCGATAATCTGCTGGCCTATATCGAGCGCAAGCTCTTTACGCTCAATACGGGACATGCCATTACGGCCTATCTGGGACGGATGAAGGGGCTCGCGACGATCGACGAGAGCATCGCCGATCCCGCGATCTTCGCCATCGTCAAGGAGGCGATGCAGCAGAGCGGACAGGCGCTGGTCGAAAAGTTCGGTTTCGACCGCGACGCGCATTTCAAGTATATCGACAAGATCATCGGCCGGTTCAAGAATCCCTATCTGAAAGACGACGTGACGCGCGTGGGGCGCGAGCCGCTGCGCAAGCTCTCGTCGACCGACCGGCTGGTCAAGCCGATGATGACCGCCCGCGAGTACGGCCTGCCGTGCGACAAACTGCTGCTGGGTATCGGCGCCGCACTGCATTACAACAATCCCGAAGATCCGCAGAGCGTCAAGATGCAGGAGCTGATCGCCGCCAAGGGGCTGCGTCAGGCCGTGTCGGAGATCACGTCGATCCCCGCGATCGATCCCGTCATCGAGGAGATCGCCGCCGCTACGGCCGAGGTCGAAAAACGAATCCGTTAAGTCGGCTGCAATCCCATGAAGAGACCTTTCATCGCAGTGACCGCGCTGACGCTTGCGACTGCAATCTCGTTTACCTCCGTCGCGGAGGAGCGTCCCGCGTCGGAGAAACGGCTTCACACCGTTCAGATCAATAGTCTTGAAGACCTCAAAGCCTATTTCCGCTACGACCCCGAGCGGGACATTATCGTCAGCGGCCATCGCGGCGGCATGATGCCCGGCTATCCCGAAAACTGCATCGAGTCGTGCGAGAAAACCTTGTCGATGATGCCGACCTTTTTCGAGATCGATTTCAGCTTCACGAAGGACAGCGTGATGGTGCTCATGCACGACCTGACGATCGACCGCACGACCAACGGCAAGGGGCGCGTGGCCGACTACACCTACGAGGAGTTGCAGGGATTCCGGCTGGTCGACCGCGACGGCAAACTGACGCCTTATCGCATTCCCCGTCTGAAAGACATGTTGGAATGGGGCAAGGACAAGGTGGTGTTCAACTTCGACAACAAGTACATCAACACCAAGGGCGTGAGCGACGAGGTGCGCAAGGCGAGCCTCGACTACTACATCCGTCAGCTGCGCCCCGGCGGCGACTGGTCGATGTACCACAACATCATGCTCAGCGTCCGTTCGCTGGACGAGGCGATGTACTATTGGAACGCCGGCATCCGCAACGTGATGTTCTGCTGCGAGATCAGCTCGCGCGAGATGTTCGACGCCTACGACGCCTGCCCGATTCCGTGGGACTACATCATGGCCTATATCCGGCTGTCGGTCGATCCCCGGTTGCAGGAAGTCTACGATCTGCTGCATGAGCGCGGCGTCTCGACGATGACCTCCATTACCGGTTCGTCCGACAAGGTGAAGAATCCGCGCGACCGGAGGGTCTGCTACCTGCGCGACCTGGTGTCGGAACCCGATCTGATCGAGACCGACTACCCGTCGGAGTTCGTCGATCTGCCCCGCTCGCGCGCCGAAATCCATGCCTTGCAGGATCGCGCCATCGAGGGCAACCGGTCGGTCAAGGCCGATAAGGCGAAGAAGAACCGTCGGAAATAGCCCGTCCGCTGCCAATGAAAACGGCTGCCTCTCAAAAACAGAGGCAGCCGTTTCTTTTCAGCCGGAGCGGTCAGAACGAGATACCGACGCGCACGCCGAAGCGGTTGATGTTGTTCATCGTATAGATCAGCAGATCGTCGTTGTTGCTGGCGTAGCTGTAAAAGAGCGCTACGTGGAAGCCGAACCGCTGCGCAGGCGAGGGGAAGATGCTCACGCCGATTTCGGGCGAGAGATAGACGCCCCACGTGTCCTGATATTGCTGGATCGTGTAGTAATAGGAGGACATTTCGGCATAGTCGGCGCCGATACGCAGACCGGCGTAGGGCTGGAATACGCTCCCTTTAAGGAAATTGTATCGTCCCACGACGCCGAACGGCAGCTCGAACAGGGTGTGTTTCTGTGCGGTCGTCATGGCGGCGCCGCTGCCCAGTTGCAGGGTTTGACGGCTGATCGACTCGATGCTCTGGAGGTTGGTCTGGTAGGAGATGAAGGCGCCGACGGTGATTTCGGGCGTTACGAAGTAACCGCCTTCGAAGTTCATACCCCAGCCCGATGCCTTGTCGGCGAAGGCGCTCCCCAGCGGAACGGTCACTTGCCAGTCGACGTTGAGGTAGGTGTTCTGGATGAGCTGCGCCCGTCCCGGCAGGGCGAAGGTAACCGCTGCGACGGCGAGCAACAACGCTTTACGACTGAATATGGAAAGTGTTTTCATAGCGATGAATGATTAACGGTTTACGGAATTGGTTTCCAGATAGGGCGATTGCATGAAGGCTTGGTTCACGGCGTCCAGCGTACGCTGCATGTTGACCTTATGCGACGAGGTGAGCAGGCCGCCGATGAAGCTGTCCCAGATGACTGGCAGTTTGCGGTTGCTCTGCCGGTCGGCCGTCAGATCGACCATCTCGATGAGCATCGAACCGGCCGTGTAACCGTAATAGACCTGGTAGGGGTAGTGCCAGCCGAGCCAGTCGCCCCAGTAGCCGGGAGCCCAATAGTAGGGGTAGTACCACCACCAGTAGGGGTAGTCGTACCCGACGAAATAGGTCACACGCTCGACGTAGCTGATTTGCAGACCCGTCTGCGCGGTTTCCTTGTCGTCCGTGCGGACGAAGTTGCGGGATTCCATCAGGTCGGCGACGGTTCCGATGATCTCCTGCGCATCGGCGTCTTTCCAGTATTCGGTCTTGTCGGCGTTGCCGATCACCAGAATACTGTCGGGGAGATAGAAGGTCTCCACATCGGAGAAGTCGGCCTGTTGGTCGTAGTCCGTGTAGACCAGATAGTCCTCGTGAAGCCCGGAGGTGGATGGCTCTTTCTGGCACGAAACGACAGCGACGGCCAGCAGTACGAGCAATGACGTGAGTAGATTTTTTGTGGTCATAGTCCTGAAAATTTTTAAGAGTTGCTATCGTCCCTTTTCCGTTCAAATACCGTTCCGTTCTGAATGTTACGTTTCCGTGCTGCGGCGTTCGTCGGAAGCCGGCGGGCGGGCCGTCGTCGGAGATTTAGCGGCCGGAGGCGCGCGGGCGGCGGTTCGCAGGGCTATCGTGCGGCGATGCCGGAGGTTGTGCCGGCGGACGAACCGTTTCGAAATTCGGTCGGAATGCGGTACCGTATTTTCTTGTTTCGCGTGCAATGCTTCCTTGTCAGCGGTGCCGGCGACGGCCGACGTCGGGAAGTCCGGCCGCGCTGCGGGGAAGCTGCGGAAGTGCCGGAACGCGAAACGGGCGGAACCTTCTTTGAAAGGCTCCGCCCGTTTGCACCGTCTTGTCCGGCATCAGTTCCGGTCGGGCAGGAACGAGTAGTCGCGGGAGTATCCGAGCATCTGCTCCACGTAGTTGGCGGGGTAGGCGATCTTCACGTCGACGATCCGGCCGTCGCGTTCCACCAGTTCGTATTCGGGATTGACGAATCCCCCGTAAGGCTCGATATGGAGCGCTTCGTAGCGATCGAGCACCTCGCGGTGCAGTTTCGGGTCGACTTTGACGGCATACTGTTCGACCAGTGCTTTGCCCGCCTCGTAGTCGCCTTCGGACTTGATGCGCTGGATCTCGCGCAGCATCCGTCCGAACAGCTCGCGCAGTTTCTCGAAGTCGTTGACCACGACGTAGGTCTTTCCCTGCTCGGTGCGCCACTCGATCACGTTATCGGCCTTGCCCTGCTCGTAGCACCATTCGGCGATCAGCTTGCGGTTGCGCATGTGCGACTCCTCGACGTTCTTGCCCGGTTCGATGCGGGCGAGCTGCGTCATCATGCCGTTGAGAATGTAGGAGGCGTATTGCGCCTTGGCCACGTCGAACGAGCGGACGAGCCCCAGCTCGACGAGCTTCGGGTCGCCCAGGTAGTAGAGGCCGAAGAGGTCGGCGCGCGTCTCTTCGAGCGTCGATCCGTAGCTTTTCAGCTCGTCACCCTTCACGCCCGGTGCCAGCTGGCCCGAACCGTGCCCGAGACATTCGTGCAGGTCGGTGTGGAGGTCGTCGCCGATCTTGCCGTATTTGTCGATGCGCTCGCGGTCTTCGGGGCGTAGCATGAACTCCTCCTCGAAGCCGTTGCCGTGCGCCGCGCGGTCGTAGGCGTAGGTGATGTTGTCGATCGTCACCGATTTCGAGCCGTGCTCCTTGCGGATCCAGTCGGCGTTCGGAAGGTTGATTCCGATCGGCGTGGCGGGGTAGCAGTCGCCGCCGAGCATCGCCACGGTGATGACCTTGGCCGAGACGCCCTTGACGACCTTTTTCTTGTAGGCGGGGTCGACGGGCGAGTGGTCTTCGAACCACTGGGCGTTCTCGGAGATGATCCGCGTGCGGCGGCAGGCCGCCGAGTCGACGAAGTTGACGTTGGCCTCCCACGAAGCCTTGTACCCCAGCGGATCGCCGTAGGTCTCGATGAATCCGTTGACGAAGTCGACGTTCGACACCGTGTCTTGCAGCCAGAGGATGTTGTAGCGGTCGAACTGTTTCAGGTCGCCCGTGCGGTAGTAGTCGATCAGGGCGGCGAGGGTCTGCTTCTGCGGCTCGGCCGCTACGTCGCGTGCCTTTTCGAGCCAGTAGACGATGCGTTCGATCGCGGGCGAGTACATGCCTCCGACCTTCCACGTGCGTTCGTAGAGACGTCCCGTCTTCTCCTCCTTGACCAACTGCGAGTTCAGACCGTAGGAGACGGGGCAGGGGTCGCCTGCATCGGCTGCGGCCATCGCGGCGTAGAACTGTTCGGCCTCGTGCTGGCGCACGTTGCTGTAATAGTTGCTGGCCGACGTCCAGAGCATATCGGCGCCGGCTGCCTGATTGAGCCGCGTGGGGTAGATCGCAGGGTCGAAGATGACCTTGCAGAGAAAATCGAAATCCGCCGGAAAGCGATCCATGCCTACCGATGCGGCCGCCTCGCGGAAGAAGGATTCCGAAAACTCGGGGCGGAACTTGTCGTTGGAATAGTGGTGGTGGATGCCGTTGGCGAACCACACTTTTTTGAGGTATTTTTCGAGCGCTTTCCACTCGTCGGACGTGCGGTCTCCTTTATAATTAAGGTAGAGCGTTTCGAGCGTGCGCCTGATCGGCAGGTTGGCCGCGCAGTTCTGGTCGAAGAGGATGTCGCGACCGCACTTGGCCGCTTCGGCCAGGTAGTAGATCAACTCTTTCTGTTCGAGCGGAAGCCGTTCGAATCTGGGCACTTCGTAGCGGATGACCTTGATGTCGTCGAACCGGTCGACGATCCACGGCTGCTGCGCGTCGGAGGCCGCAGGGTTCGTGCACGAACCCAAACATGCGACGGATGTTGTCATAAGCGAAATAAACGTGAGCGTTTTCATTTGCGTTCGGATTGAATTTGATGCCAAAGATAGTGCAAGCCGAGCGCAAAAGCAAGCGAAGCTTGCGATTTTGCCGAGGCGCCGCCTGTCTAAGCGGGAGCAATCCCGCAAAGTTGTGCGAGCCGAGCGCAAAAGCGAATAGGGTGCATTTTGCCGAGGGTTCGGTTTGTCGTCTTGCGGACGATCGTGGCGGTCAGGAGGTCCGAAAACCATATTTTTCCGGTTTTCGCTTTCATATCTTAATTGTTATTTCTAACTTTGCCGAGCCTTCGGACCTAATTGTTTGGAAATAATAATGAAAACCGTAACAAGCGTCAAAGCGCTTCGCGAGGTGCTCTCGGCGGTCGATTCGACCGGTATCGGGCTGGTCCCGACCATGGGTGCCCTGCATGCCGGCCACCGTTCGCTCGTCGAACGGGCGCGCCGCGAGAACGCCACCGTTGTGGTGAGCGTGTTCGTCAATCCCACGCAGTTCAACGATAAAAACGATCTGAGAAACTATCCGCGCACGCCCGAAGCCGATTGCGCGCTGCTCGAAGCGGCGGGGGCCGACGTGGTCTTCATGCCCTCGGTCGAGGAGATGTACCCCGTCCCCGATCTCAGGCAGTACGATTTCGGCCGGATCGACAAGGTGATGGAGGGCGCCACCCGTCCGGGCCATTTCAACGGCGTGGCGCAGGTGGTGAGCAAGCTCTTCGCCATGGTGCAGCCTGCACGCGCCTATTTCGGCGAGAAGGATTTCCAGCAGATCGCCGTGGTGAAGTCGATGGTCGCCCAGTCGGGCTTTCCGCTCGAAATCGTCGAGTGCGGGATCGTGCGCGGCGACGACGGGCTGGCCCTTTCGTCGCGCAACGCCCTGCTCGATGCCGCGCACCGCGCCGCCGCGCCCGATATCTGCCGGGCGTTGAGGCTTGGCGCCGAACGTGCCGCAGGGATGACGCCTGCCGAACTGGCGGACTTCGTTACGCGCGAGACGGAGCGCAGCGGTCTGCTCGAAGTGATCTATTTCCAGTCGGTCGACGCTCTCACGATGCAGCAGGTGGCAGCCTGGGACGAGAGCGAACGCATCCAGGGGTGTATTGCCGTGCAGGCGGGCGCCGTGCGGCTGATCGACAATATCCGGATCAAATAATGCGAAGAGGATGATGCAGATCGAAGTACTGAAATCGAAAATCCATCGGGTGACCATTACCGAGGCGAACCTCAATTACGTGGGAAGCATCACCATCGACGAGGAGTTGATGGAGGCGGCCAATCTGATCGAGGGCGAACGGGTGCAGATATGGAACGTCACCAACGGCGAACGGCTCGACACCTATGTGATCCGCGGCCGGCGCGGCAGCGGTGCGATCTGTCTCAACGGCGCAGCCGCCCGCAAGGCGCAGGTGGGCGACGTGCTCATCATCGCCTCCTACGCCCGCATGGAGTTCGAGGAGGCGAAGACGTTCCGCCCGTGGGTGGTCTTTCCCGACACGGCGACCAACCGTCTGGTAGAGTAGAATAGATGCGGCGGCCGCACCGGCTGCCGTGGAACGATAAAAACCGAACGAGATGGACGTATTCCTCTCCATAACGGCTTTCCTCTGTTGCCTCGTCGGCATCGTGGGTTGCATTGTCCCCGTCCTGCCCGGCCCTGTGCTGAGCTATGCGGGGCTTTTTTGCGCCTATGCATGCAGCTATTCGACGCTGACGCCCGCCGAGATGTGGCTGTGGGCGGGGCTGACGGCCGCGGTGACTGCGGCGGATTATTTTCTGCCGGGGTACATGGCCAAACTGTTCGGCGGCACACGGGCCGGAATGGTCGGCGCCACGGTGGGCATGATCGCGGGCCTGTTCGTGGGCGGCCTGATCGGTATCGTGGTAGGGCCGTTCGTAGGGGCTGTCGCGGGCGAACTGCTGAACGACCGCGAACGGATCGGGCAGGCGCTGGTGGTGGGCGTGGGATCGTTCCTGTCGTTTCTGGTCGGTACGGGAATCAAGCTGGTGGCTGCGGTCGGGATGTTGACCTTCGTCGTGGCCGACACGTGGCCGGCCCTGCGGGCGTGGTTCGCCACCGTATTTTAGGATAACATAACTCGCAATCATATGAAAAGAGTCTTTTTATTGGTAGCGGCAGCGGTGTTGAGCCTTGTCGTTACGTCCTGTTCGAAGTACCGCTATGAGGAGGTCGCCGACGATCCGCTGCATAGCCGTATCTACACGCTGGACAACGGATTGAAGGTCTACATGACCGTGAACGGGGAGGCGCCCCGCATCCAGACCTACATCGCCGTGCGCGTGGGTTCGAAGAACGATCCGCTCGAAACGACCGGTCTGGCGCACTATTTCGAGCACCTGATGTTCAAGGGCACCAAGTCGTTCGGCACCCAGGATTACGAGGCCGAGCGTCCGATGCTCGACGAGATCGAGCGTCTGTTCGAGGTCTACCGCACCACGACCGACGCCGACGAACGCCGTGCGATCTATGCCCGCATCGACTCCGTGTCGCAGGAGGCTTCGAAGCTGGCGATTCCCAACGAGTACGACAAGCTGATGTCGGCCATCGGCGCCGCGGGCACGAACGCCTTCACCTCCTACGACATGACCGTCTACACCGAGGAGATTCCCTCGAACCAGATCGACAACTGGGCGAAGATCCAGTCCGACCGTTTCGCCAATGCGGTGATCCGCGGATTCCACACCGAGTTGGAGACCGTCTACGAGGAGTACAACATGTCGCTCACGAGCGACAGCCGCAAGATGTTGGACTCGCTCATGGTGGCGCTCTATCCGCACCATCCCTACGGAATGCACACCGTGCTGGGTACGCAGGAGGATTTGAAGAACCCTTCGATCACCAACATCAAGAATTACTACAAGACTTATTACGTGCCCAACAATATGGCGATCTGCCTGTCGGGCGATTTCGATCCCGACCGGATGATCGCGACGATCGACAAGTACTTCGGCGGACTGAAACCCAATCCCGAACTGCCCGAATGGTCCTTCACGCCCGAACCGGCGATGACCGCTCCCGTCGAGAAGACGGTGCTGGGGCAGGAGGCCGAAATGATCTACCTGGGCTGGCGCACCGGCGGCGCTTCGAGCGAGGACGCCGACATGATCCAGCTCGTGAGTTCGCTGCTTTCGAACGGCAAGTGCGGCCTGTTGGACGTCGATATCCAGCAGCAGCAGAAAATGCTGGGCGTGGGTGCGGAGGGCCTCCAATTGGCCGACTACGGCATGATGGTGGCCATCGGCTATCCCAAGCCGGGGCAGACGCTCGAAGAGGCGCGCGACATGCTGCTCGATGAGATCGGGAAGCTGCGGGCCGGCGATTTCGACGAGGAGCTGCTCGCCTCGACGATCGCCAACTACAAGCGCGGCGAGATGCAGGCGCTCGAAGAGAACGGCAACCGCGCGATGGCCTATGTCGACGCCTTTATCAACGGTGTGGACTGGAAGCGTTCGGTGGAGGAGCTCGACCGCCTGTCGAAGGTGACCAAGGCCGACGTCGTGGCGTGGGCCAACGAGAAGCTCGATCCCGAGGTTTATGCAGCCGTTTACAAGCGCCAGGGCGTCGATCCCAATATCCACAAGATCGACAAGCCGCAGATCACGCCCATTGCCACCAACCGCGACAAGTCGTCGGAGTTCCTCGCCGCCATCCAGGCCGCCGAGGTCGAGGCCGTGCAGCCGGTCTTCGTCGATTATGCCAGCGACCTCTCGGTCGGCAAGATGAAGCAGGACATCGAGGTGCTCTATAAGCAGAATACCACCAACGGGCTGTTCAGCCTCTACTACGTCTACGATTTCGGTACGACGACCGATCCCGCCTTCGGCATCGCGTCGGACTATTTCGACCTGTTGGGCACCGATACGCAGTCGTTGCAGGAGATCCAGCGCGAGTTTTACGATCTGGCCTGCTCGTTCGGCATCCATGCGGGCGGCGAGCGCATCTATGTGACGATCAGCGGACTTGCGGAGAATATGGACAAGGCCGTGAAGCTGGCCGAGGAGTACATGCAGAACGTCGAGGGCGACGACGCCGTGCTCGCGCAGCTCAAAGCCAACGCGATGAAGGCGCGCAACGACGCTAAGTTGAACCAGAACGCCAACTTCCGCGCACTGCAACAGTATACTTTCTACGGCCCCGAAGCGATTCGGGCGCGGACGCTGACCGACGAGCAGCTCATGGCGCTCACGTCGGACGAACTGCTGGCGCGGATCCGGAGCCTGAGCGACTACGAGCACTACGTGATGTACTACGGTCCCGAGACGGAGGCGAAGCTCATCGCCGCGCTCGACGCGATCCACCGCACGTCGCAGGAGTTGAAGCCGGTGCGGAAGGTGCGTTTCCCGCTGCTGACGGTGGACAAGAGCGAGGTCAACGTGGCGCAGTACGACGCCAAACAGATCTATTATCTCCAATATTCGAACCGCGGCGAGAAGTTCTCGACCGACAACGATCCGGGCGAGACGCTCTTCAACAGCTATTTCGGCGGCGGCATGAACGCCGTGGTCTTCCAGGAGATGCGCGAGGCGCGTTCGCTGGCCTATACCGCTTTCGCCACCTTCACCGAGATGCGCGACAAGGACGATCCCTATATCTTCTATGCCTTCATCGCCACGCAGAACGACAAGATGCGCCAGGCTGTCGAGGCGTTCGACGAGATCATCGAGAACATGCCCGAATCGGAGAAGGCCTTCGAACTGGCCAAGCAGGGTATCCTGGCCAACCTCTCCACGCAGCGCACCGTGCGCGACAACGTGCTGTGGAGTTTCGTCTCGGCGCGCGAGATGGGCGTCGGGGTCGACCGCAACAAGGCCGTTTACGACGCCGTGCAGGGCATGACGCTCGCCGACGTGAAGGCTTTCCACGACAAATGGGTCAAGGGGCGCAAATACACGTATAGCATTCTGGGCGACCGCAACGACATCGACATGGATTATCTGCGCACGCTCGGCCCCGTACACGAAGTAAGCCAGCGCGAGCTGTTCGGTTATTAGAACGCCGCGTGCCGAGGAGGTCCGACCACCCGAGCCGGTCGGAACCGAGGATGCGACAGACCGGTCGTCCGGTCTGTCGCTTTTTTTATCCGGTCGAAACCCCGCGGCGGCGTGATTGCCGTCGCGGCGAACGATTAGCACATATTTTGCAGGAAGAGCTGAAAAACACGAAAATGAAACTACCGATTCTTTTGACGCTCTGCCTGCTGGCAGGGGGCGTAAATCCCGCACGGCCGCAGGCGCGGCGTACCCGCACACAGACCGAACAGACGCGGTCGGCCGACCGCGAGCGGGCGAAGCGCGAACAGGCCGTTGCGGATTCGCTCGCGCACCTGAAAGCCCTGCGGAGTCTCGACCGGCTCGATTTCGCGTTGGAAGCCGATCGGCTGACCCTCCGGCGCGGGAGGGTGGTCTTCGTCTCCTCCGACACGAATTTCGTGACGCTTTCCGGCGACATGGCCACCGTGCAGGTCGCGCCGTTCATGGGAGGAGGCCCCAACGGTATCGGCGGCATCACTCTGGAAGGACATGCCTCCAACATTCGGGTCAGAACGGACAAGCGGGGGAATACCACCTTTTCCATGAACGTATTCGGGCGGGGGATCTCCGCGACGCTGAGCATCCGGTTGCCGGCGGGAAGCAACCGCGCGTCGGCGAATCCTTTATTGCCGCCGACAGAAGATCCCATGAGGCACCTCTACTCGGCCTGTCCGCTTCTGGACACGGCTCGGTGGGCGTTCAGCTCGCGCTGGACGCGGTTGAGGAACATGCCGGCGAAGTTGACGAGGCGGGTTTCGAGCACGCCGAGGCTTCCGTGGAACGTGTTGTAGCCGATGGTCGCCGGGATAGCCACGAGAAGGCCCATGGCCGTGGCGATGAGGGCTTCGGAGATGCCGGGCGCGACGGTGGCGAGGGAGGCGGATTTCATGGCGCCGATGGCGTGGAAGGTGTTCATGATGCCCCAGACGGTGCCGAACAGCCCGATGAACGGGGCCGTGTTCGCGGAGGTCGCCAGGAAGGACAGGGAGCTCGTGAGGCGGGTCATTTCCATGTCCACGCCTTGCCGGAGCGCGCGGCGCACGTTGTCGACCACGACGTCTTCGGAGTTCCCGGCCTCTTTCGAGCGGTTGAATTCGGTCACGCCCTCGTGGGCGACGGTATACAGCGGGGAGTCGGGATCGCCGCCGAGGGACTGCACGGCCTCGCGCAGGTCCCGGGCGTGGTTGAAACGGTCCATGCCGTCGGCGGCCTTTTTGAGCGCCGCCCGGATGTTCATCCATTTACGGAACATCAAGGCCCAACTGAATACGCTCATGAAGAGCAGGACCACGAGGACCGCTTTGGCTACCAGCGTGGCTTGGGCAAGGAGGGAAAGAATGCTCAAATCCATAACGTCACACCTTGGTACGTCTGTATTTTTGGGAAAAACGCCGCAACGGCGTTGCCGCCCCGGGCTCCTGCCATAACAAAAGTCCCGACAGCACCGGAGCGCTATCGGAAAAAACGCTTGTTCACTCGCCCGGTAATAAGCGTCTCTGTCCGTGGATGCAACGAGAAAATGGAGCCGTTTCCCCATGTGCGTCCGCAAACGGGTTTTGACGGAAAAATGCGGGCCGTTTGACAGTTCTATTCA
>ERZ772886.1761-NODE-1761-length-18884-cov-4.624303_pt1 | contig 18884 bp, 15 predicted proteins | sample MGYA00512128_ERZ772886 | MGnify/ENA primary metagenome ERZ772886 (study PRJEB29015, sample SAMEA2737698) | human gut metagenome | biome: human gut; feature: human-associated habitat; material: faeces | place: China | collected 2012 ... | reverse complement strand
AATGGAGCACTGTACCAGCATAATCACCGGTCACGCCCTCCGCTAAGCGGCGCAGCGTTTTGGAGCCCATCTCCGAATCCGTCACGGGAAAGACCTCCAGACCGAGCGCGGCAAAGCCGTAAATGCTGTCGCGGTCTCCGATGACTGCTGCTCTGTACATTTCGTTTCCCTCTTTCTTTACAGGTCTCTCAAACGTGCACGGATGCGCTCATCCGGCAGGTTGTTCTGCTTGCCGGAAATAATAATGCGCACGGTAGAAATCTCGTTTTGGCGCGCCGTAACATACCCGAGCAGCGGCGCTACCGTAAAGTAATCCTGGCGGCTGATTTCTTTTACAAGCGCTGTCTGGCGGTCGTCGCACCATTTTTCAAACGCGGAGAAGCCGTCCTTCAGCGCCTTTACGCCGTCAGCATAGTCCGTACGGGAAAGGTACGCGTAAAACGTGTCCGTGTCTTTCGACGCCGCGTCAATGAGCTCTTCCAGATCCAGCGTGTCGCACGGGGCGAGGCTTTCTTCCAAAAACGCACGGCTTTTGCCGGTGTGCAAAGCGCGTGCCGCGATTTTAATGTCCGCCGCCGCCACCTTAAACTCGGAAAACGCCGTAATCAGCGCGTTTTTGCTCTCTTTACCGGTCTTGTGGATCGCCGTGAGGCATGCGCGGTCTAAAATGATGTCGCACCGCTGACCGTCGCGCGTGGTAAGCAGCGCGTCCGTCGCCTTTTTTGCGGCTTCCGCCATAAAGTCCGGCAGAAGGGAGAAATCATTTTCTCTGACCGCCTGCTGCATTTTTTCCGGCTCCACGGTGCCGCCGGACATAAACACGTTGTGCGGCTCCGCGTTTGTGACGGTGCACTTCACCGCCGCTTTCATATTGTTGAAGTCTATGGGATACAGCAGTACGCTGAACGGCGTGAGGTCGGGCAGCAGCTCGTGCATGAGTGCCCACGTTTTCTCCTCCTCGGCGGCAAAAATTGCCTCGGCAGAGGTTTCGCCGCCGGCGCCCCAGCCTTTATCGGCCAGCGCACGGAAGCACTCTGCCGGCGTTTTGCACGCCATCAGCCTGTCCAGATCCTGCTGCGTCAAAAGCGAAAGCTCCCGCGCTTTAATGCGCGCCACAGCATAGATGTATTCCTGTTCCATTCGTTAAACCACCTTTTCTGCCGGCGGCTCAGCGAAAGAGCATGCCGCCCGCAAGGTCCTGCAATGTGTCTCCGGCGGCCTCAAACAGCGAAGCGAACGTGCAGTTCACGTCGATGCCGCCGTAAACGAGCAGGAAACCGTCCGGGATATTGCACGGCGTGTTCGATACGGTGATGTTCGTCCCGGGCACAGCCATTTTCAACTGCGCCGAAAAATCCTGCGGCATGCGCGCAAGGTCTTTTTCGTTTAACTGCATTTCAGCATCGCTCGGCAGCGCGTTTTTCTGCGCAAGCTTTAAAAGCACGCTGAAGTATTCGTCATCCGGCAGATCGTGCAGCTCTTTCTGTGCCGCCGCGATTACATCGCGAATGGCGTTCTGCTTTGCGGCAAGCACGGTGCGGCGGCGTGTGAATTCCGCGGTCGAAGCCGCACGGGCTTTAATGTCCGCGCCGACTTTTTCACTGTCCGCAAGCAGGACATTTGCTTTCTGCTCTGCCTCGGCGGTCGCGTCCGCAAGCGTCTTTTTTGCTTCTTCTTCCGCAGCGGAAACCTGTTCCGCCGCTTTCGCTTCGGCATCCGCAAGGATCTGTTCTATAATTCTGTCCAGTCCTGTTGCCATGGATCGATCCTCTTCCTTTCTTTTTTGGATTTTTGGGAGTGGATCATCAGATGGCGATGCCGCCGATGTTTGCAACAGCCAGCAGGGAAACGAGCAGAGCCAGAACCGCGTAGGTCTCAACCATGGCCGGGAAGATCATGGCTTTACCGAACTGATCCGGGCGCTTTGCAACGAGTGCGATGGAAGAAACGGCTGCCTTTGCCTGCTGCTTTGCGGAGATGAGACCGATCACGGCCATTGGCATGCAGGCTGCAAGATAGAGAAGGCCCTTTGCAAAGGAGATGTCTGCGCTGCCGCCCAGAACACCGATGTTCGTCAGCGTGAGGAAAGCGATGAGCAGGCCGTAGATGCCCTGCGTGCCCGGCAGAAGCTGAAGAATAAGGACTTTACCGAACAGCGGGGGATTTTCGGAAACGACGCCTGCGGCTGCCTGACCGGTCATGCCTACGCCGATGGCGGAACCGATGCCGCCGAGAAGTGCTGCCAGAACTGCGCCGACAAGCGCGAGAACAATGCCGAGAGAGTTGATATCGAACTTATCCATGTTATTTTTCCTCCGTAATTTTGAAATATTTGGTTTTGGTGGTGAACGGTGCGAATTTGCGTCCGCCGCCCTCAAAGAATTTGCCGAAGAACTCAACAAACTGTAAGCGGTTCGTGTGCACATACGCGCCGAGCACATTGATGCCGATATTCAGCGTGTGTCCCACTACAAAGGCGAAAATAAAGATAATCACGCCGAGCGGGTTGTTGCCGGGCATGGCGCCCATCTGATTGAAGACCGAAGCGATAACACCGGTTGCAAGGCCGAGAGCCAAAAGTCTCGAGTAGGAGAGAATATCGCTTAAATAGCTCGAAACACCGTACAGCCCGTAAAGACCTTTTAAGAAGCGCTTGCCGATGCTCTTGGAGCTGCGGCCCGAAGTGAGCACAATGCCTACCGCGCCAATGCCTGCCGCAATAATGCCCGCGGTGCCCACCGATGCCGGCAGCGTAAAGGAAAGCGCCACCATGTCGGCGAACATCTGCATGGAAAGCAGATAAATAATCGCGCCGCCGACGAGCAGATACCAGAACACAACGTCATAGATCGCGTCCAGCCACTTGCCCTGTTTTGCAAGCTGGTAGAACTGTGCGCCGAGGCCGGCGAACAGGTGGATGATGCCGACGAGGAACGAGAACAGCAACAACCGCATCGGTTCATCGACCGGCGTGAACCACAAGGGTGGTATCACGATATCGGTGTTGAAGAATGTCTTTGCGATAACGGTGATCGCGTCACCGAAGAAGCTGCCGAACAAAATGCCCCAGAATATCGTGGAAATACCGCAATAGAGGAACATCGTCAGCGTCTTGCGCAGACCTTCTTCCATGTTTTTGAATTTGTGCAAGATGATGCCGCAGCCAAGGACCATCACAAGTCCGTAGCCCGCATCGGAAAGCATCATGCCGAAGAGAAAGTAATAGAAGACCGCCATGATGCCGCTTGGGTCGATTTCATGCTTGCCCGGCATGCTGTAGCTTTCCAGTACGCCCTCGACCGGGGCAGCAAATTTGTTGTTTTTGAGCTTCACGGGCACATCGTCCGCGTCACTCGGGTCGCACAGCTCCACGTAGGCTTCCTGCGTGGTCGTGAGCTCTGTCTTAAGCGCCTCGGCGTTCTCTGCCGGAATGTATCCCGTAATGAGAAACACGTGCGGGCTCTGCCATAAGCGGCCCAAAACATCGTATTTCTCGGTGCGCATCGTAAAGTAATCGATGGTGTAAAGCAGGTCTTCGCGTCGGTTTTTATGTGTGCGAATTTCCGCTTCGTTTTCATCGATCTCTTTTTGCAGCGCCGCAATGCGTCCGTTCAGGATGTCCACGCGCTCTGCGGGCGGCACCTTGCTCGGCTCCGCCGGATACGTAAACCCGATGGAACGCAGGTAGGTTTCAAGCTTTAATCCCTGCGAGATGTGGCACATCAAAAACGCGCATGTCTGCTGCGGGGAAGCGCTCAAAATCTCTACGACCACACCGTCCACGTCCGGCGCGCCTTCGGCGATTTTCGCCCGCAGCGTTTCTTCCGTGTATTCCACCGGGAACGACCCCGTGAACACGGAGGTTGTCGGCGTGCTGATGGTGCGCATGGAAATATCCAGCTTCATCCACGGCTCCAGCGCACGGATTTGTGTCTGCAAGCGGAGAATTTCCGCGCGGTTGTCCGCACACTTTTTCCACAGCGTGTTGATGCGCGAGGCAATTTTTAAAAGCTCACCCGCACCGTCAGCCGTTTCCTGATATTTGGAAAGCGGTATCGCGTCGCGTCCGTTCAGAGACGAGAAGAGGCTTTTTTCGGGCGGCTCCAGTTTATCGAGCGCGTCTAACGCCGATTGCAGCGCGGCTGCATTGTTTTCAAATCTTGATTTTGCCGGGACGGTATCCATCTTGGCAAAAACCGTTTCATCCGCTTTGCGGTCATCGATTTCCACGACGCCGCGCCGCTGGATCAGTTCCAGGATCTGTTTACGACGGTTCTTGAGCGCATAAATGCTGATGCGCTTCATAGGCATTACCGCCATAGGGGGATCCCCTCCTTTCGTGTTGGCGCCGCGTCAGCCGGTGATGGCCTCGCGGATAGCGCGGATTACGTTCGCGCTGTTTTGCTGCGCTTTTTTGCGGATATCCTCCGCCAGTGCGGCAGTTTCCTGCTGCGCTGTGCGTTGTTCGGCAGCAGCGGCCGTCTCTGCGCTTTGTTTTGCGGCTGCAAGGTCCGCTTTTGCTTTCTGCATGCGCTCCGTCTTCAGCTTGTCCGCCTTTTGTGCGGCGTCCTGCCGAATGGCGGCGCAGCGTGCAGCGGCCGTGTCCAGAATGCCGGCGGCCTTCTGCTCCGCATCCTTTACGGCGTCCAGAGCTTCTTTTGCCAAAAAATCACCTCCTGCTTCATTATTTTCAAAGAGCGGCGGCAAAAGGGGTAAAGACCCGCTTTTTGCACCGTAGGTCATAACATAATACGCTTCCATTATAATATTATTTGCGGAATTTTACAAGAGATTTTACGGGGATTTTCTCGAAAAAGTGCTTTCATATCGATAATAAAATAGACGTTTTGACGAATTCGTCTGCCTTTTAATATTCCGTCCATAAATGGATCTTTTTCTTTGTGTAACCCGCACGTTCTCTTACAAGTTTCTTACAAAAATTCACATTCTGTTTATGATTTTTTTTGAATCCGTGTTATAATAGAAATAATCACTTAATATGGATAACGGGCCGGTGCGGCCCGCGAACTTACAGGAGGCAGTCAAAATGAAAGCAAAGTCCCTTCACTTTTCCAAGAGCGGCAACGTACAGCCGATCGCATCCGAAATCGGCAGAGTTATGCAGTGCGTATGTGACCAGATCCCCCCGGCATACCCGTGCGAGGGCGAGAAGGTCGTTTTTATCGGCGTTGAAATGAACGGCAAGCTCCCGGGCGCAGTCGATCACTTCTGCAAGGATCTCAATCCCACCAGAGCAAAGGGTGTCGCATTCTATGTTCTGAACAGCAACGGTAACACGGACGGTCTTTCTTCCATCATCGATACGATGAAGAAGAACGGCGTCGAGACCTACGGTGAGCCTCTGGGCATCGCTGTCAAGGGCGGCCTCTTCAAGAAGGGCATGCCGACCGACGCAGACACCAAGAAGGTTCTCGAGTGGGCAGACAAGATTGCAAAGATGTAATTTCTTTGATAAAACAGCCTTTATAATTTTTCATAAAAAAGGATGGCGCATGCTGTCCTTTTTTTCTGTTTTTACGGGATATACAAACCCCGCTTGCGGTGGTAAACTGTATGAGAAATCTTTGAATGTTATTTTTCCCGTAAAGGTGTGAAATTTTCAGTATGACAAAAGAAATGACGAGCGGTTCGCCCATGAAGCTTATCCTCGGGTTCTCCATCCCGCTGCTTTTCGGCAATCTGTTCCAGCAGTTCTATTCCATGGTCGATACCATGATCGTCGGGCGCGTGCTTGGCACGGGGCCGCTTGCGGCCGTTGGCTCCACCGGCTCCATCACGTTCCTCATCATCGGCTTCTGCCTTGGTCTTTGCAGCGGCTTTGCCATCCCGGTGGCGCAGCGCTTCGGCAGCAGGGATTATAAAGAGCTTCGCCGCTTCATCGGCAACGCCGTATGGCTGTGCATCGGCTTCGGCATCGTCTTAACGGTGCTCACGGTCATTTTCTGCCGCAATATCTTAGAGCTCATGGGCACGCCGGCGGATATCATCGACGATGCTTACGCGTACCTTGTTGTCATTTTTGCCGGCATCCCCGCAACGTTCCTCTATAATATGCTTGCCGGCATCCAGCGCGCTATCGGAGACAGCCGCACGCCGGTTGTCATCCTCGTCATCGCGTCCATCATCAATATTGTGCTCGATATCGTCCTCGTTGTTTTCATCCCCATGGGCGTCGCAGGCGCGGCGGTCGCAACGGTCGCTTCACAACTCATCGGCGGCGTTGTATGTCTCCTCTATGTGAGCAAGCATTATGAAGTCCTCAAAATGACCCGCGAGGATTTTAAAATCAACGTGCCGTGCATCAAGCGCCTTTTAAGTATGGGTCTGCCCATGGCATTGCAGACATCCATCACGGCTATTGGCAGCGTTATTTTACAGGCATCCGTTAACTCCCTCGGCTCTACGGTCGTTGCCAGCATCACAGCGGGCAGCAAGCTCTATATGTTCTTCGCCTGCGCTTATGATGCCATGGGCGTTACCATGTCTACATACAGCGGGCAGAATATCGGTGCGCGTAAAATTGACCGTATTGGGCAGGGCGTCAAAGCCTGCAACATCGTCGGCATCCTCTATTCCGTTCTGGCACTGCTCATCATCGTGTTCCTCGGCAAATGGATGCTTCTTCTGTTTGTCGATGCCGGTGAGACTGCCATTATCAATTCTGCCTATTGGTATCTTGTGTGCAGTGGCCTTTTTATGATCCCGCTGACATTCGTCAATGTGCTGCGCCTTACCATTCAGGGCATGGGGTACAGCCGCCTCGCGCTCTTTGCCGGTGTGTTTGAGATGATCGCCCGCGGCGGCGTGGGTCTGTTCCTCGTGCCGCTGTTCGGCTTCAACGCCGCCTGCTTCTCCGGCCCGATCGCGTGGATTCTCGCTGATAGCTTCCTCATTCCCATGTATTACCACGTCATCCACCGTGCAAAACGCGGCGAGGGTATTTACTAAACAAAACCAAAACCGTCCTGCACGAACAAAATATGCAGCACGAAGAGCTTTCAGTCTGTTACCCGGAGTATTGGTTCCGGCTCGTCAAAGCCATTATCGATTGAATTGAATATATAAAAAAGAGCAGCACCGATTTGATATATACCCCTAATACCGGACACCCGGTATTAGGGGTACATTCATTTGTGTTTCAATGCTGCTCTTTTTATGCTTCCGTCTCCGAAGCTTCGTCTTTGTCCTGTCTCATTGTTTGATAATCGAGCCCCCACTGCCGCATTGCCATAATAATGGGCCGCATGGATTCCCCAAGCGGGGAGAGGGCGTATTCCACGCGCGGCGGCACCTCGGCGTATACCGTGCGCGTCACAATGCCGTCCGCCTCCATGGAGCGCAGGCTGTCCGTCAAAACCTTCTGGCTGATGCCCTCAAGGTCTTTTTTCAGTTCGTTAAAGCGCCACGGCCGCGCAAGCAGATTGCGCATGATGAGCAGCTTCCATTTGCTGCCGATAATCTGCACCGTTGTCGCCACCGGGCAGGTGGGCATTTCGTCCTTCGTCATCATAAAGCCGCCTCATTTCTCAATAGTTCAAAATCGAATTCTATACCCAAATCGTAATACAAAATAACGAAAAAAGCAAGCCTGAATTCAGATGAGTTACTCCGGGGTAACTACGTAATAAAAAAGTGCGTACTTTTATTTTCCTTTTTTCTGCCTTACAATGAAATTGCGAACAGGGAAGACCGATTCCCTAATAACATCGAATAACAGGAGGCGTTATCCATGAACGAAATGATCGAAAAAATGCTGAGCCGCCACGCAATCCGCCGCTTTAAAAAGGAGCAGATCACCGAAGACGAGTTAAATCAGGTGCTTATCGCCGGGCTCTACGCACCGAGCGCGGGCAATAATCAGTATTCGCGCATCGTCGTGTGCCAAGATGCGGAGCTGAACGACAAGCTCGGCAGGCTGAACCGCTGGGCGCAGTTCAAGGACAAAGCGCCTGAAAAAGTAGCGCATTCCATTTCCGCCGAACAGCCGAGCATTCAGGACGATTTCACCATCATGAGCGGCTATTATAACGCCCCGACCGTGCTGACAATCTTCACAAAGAATCACAAATACTGCTATGAGGACGCCGCTATGATCGGCGAAAATATGCTGCTTGCCGCGCACTTTCTCGGCCTCGGCGCGTGTTATGTCGGACGCACAGACGAGGTCTTCGCAACGGAGTTCGGTATGGCGTGCCGCAAAAAGTGGGGCATCCCGGACGATATGGTCGCCGTCAGCAATGTCCTGCTCGGCTACATCGACGGCAATCCTCCGCACGATAAACCCAGAAAGCCCGACCGCATCGTCCGCGCTTAAGTTCTGCACCGAATTTTAAAAATCGGTGGAAAGGGAAGCCAAATGAATAACTTTAAAGAAGTAAATATCGCAGAGTTTCAAACCAAACCGTTTGAAATTTTCGGCAAAGACTTCATGGCCCTGTGCGCCGGAAGCGAGCAAAACGGCTGCAACGCCATGACGATCGCGTGGGGGCACCTCGGCAGCCTGTGGGAGCGCGGCAGTCACGCAAACCGCCTGCCCACCGTTACGTGCTTCGTGCGCCCGAGCCGCTACACAAGGAAATTTATGGACAACGAGCCGTATTTCGCATTGTGTACGTTCAATTCCGACGATAAAAAAGTGCTCGGCTACCTCGGCAGTCATTCCGGGCGCGACGGCGACAAATTCAAAGCCTCCGGTCTCACGCCGGTTTTCAAAAACAGCACCGTCTATTGCGCGGAAGCCGAAACGGTCTTTATCTGCCGCAAACTCTACGCTGCCGCATTACAGGAAGAAAACTTCGTTGATAAGGCGCTCGTAGAGTTTAACTACCCCGACCGCGATTTCCACACCCTCTACATCGGCGAGGTCGTAAAGATCTTCCAAAAAGCATAGGACATAGTAAAAAACTCCCCGAATTGTGAACAGAACCAGTAAAACAGGACAATAGACAAAATCCCCCCCTGATGTAGGATAATAAGTGAACGGGATTTTAAGTTTCCTGTTATTACGCGTTCTCTTTAAGCCACTCCACCGCACAATGCGCCATGCACGCCGCGCCGATGGGGAGGACGCCCTCGTTGAAGACGACCTTCGGGTTGTGCGCAGTGTACTGTCCGCGCTCGTCCATGTAGCCCGCGCCAAGGTACATCATTGCGCTCGGCACACGTTCGGCCACAAGGGCAAAGTCCTCGGAGCCTGTCGCCGAAATGCCGCCGTACGGCGTAAAGTTCGGAATGTTCAGCGCGCCCATGTAGCGCAGCATGTCGTCCGTCACCGATTTGTCGCACACGAGCGGGCACACTTCGGAAAGTGTCCGGATCTCCACTGTCGCGTTATACACGGCAGCCGTGCGCTCCGCCGTCTCGCGCATGCGGCGTACAAGCAGTGCGCGGGCCTTTTTGTCGTTCGTGCGGATGGTGCCGCGCAGCACGGCCGTGTCCGGGATGATGTTCGCGGCGGTTCCGGCCATAAACTGCCCGATTGTCAAAACGCACGTCTTTGTCGGGTCGCTTTCGCGCGCGATGAGCTCCTGCAAGGCGAGATGAATGTGCACGCCTACGTTGATGGGGTCAATGGCAAGGTTCGGGTTCGCACCGTGCGAGCCGCGCCCGTGAACCGTAATCTCAAATCCGTCTACGGAAGCCATCATCACGCCCGAGTCGTTATACATCACAAAGCCCACGGGCGATTTGCCTGCCGCCACGTGGTACGCGAGCGCCGCATCGACCGGCGGGTTTTCAAGCAATCCGTTTTCCAGCATATCGCGCGCGCCTTCGAATGTCTCCTCCGCGGGCTGGAACATCAATTTCACCGTGCCGCAAAGCGCGTCTTCGTTTTCTTTCAGCATTTTCGCCGCCGTCAGCAGCATCGCCGTGTGCATATCATGTCCGCAGGCATGAGCCGTTTCGCCGGTGGGGCAGGCAAACGGCTCGCCGCTCTCCTCCGGCATCGGCAGCGCGTCCATGTCGGCGCGCAGCAAAAGCGTTTTGCCGGGCTTGCCGAGTGTTGCTGTCACGCCATGTCCGCATTCTGTCGGCTTTAGGCCGTATTCGCGCAGCTTTTCCATCACAAACGCCTTTGTGTTCGGCAGGTTCAACCCCACCTCGGCATTCTGATGAATACGTCTGCGGTTTTGGGTGGTCTCGTCTTTCAGTTCCTGTGCCCGTTTCCAAAAGTCCATAGTCTCGTCCCCTTTTAAAAAATTTTGTAAGCAAAAAGGCAGCATGAAGCAATACCCATGCTGCCTTTATTTTGTGATTTACTCAGCGGAAGATTCAGAAGAAGTCTCACTCGTCTCGGAAGAAGTTTCGGAAGATTCCGCACTGCTCTCCTCGGAAGAAGCGCTTTCGTCGCTGCTTTCGGAAGCGACGGAAGACGTGCCGTTCTTCGAGGTATCCGCAAACATGGAGGGCTTGTAGCGGTTCAGTACCTTCTGGTTCCATTCCACGCCCTCAAAGCTCTGTGCAGCCGCGCTGACAGCATCGGCGTATTCGGTGTTCTTCAGCTCAAGCAAAAGCTGCGAGCGGTTGTCACTGCTCTCCAGCAGTGTGTCTTCGTCGTCCTTGATCGGCAGACGGTGCAGAACGATCATGTACTTTGTCGATTCCACGACCTCCACGTCGCCTTCGTTCATCTCCTTAATCGCAGAGATGAACGCGTCCGGCATGTAGCTTGACTGCATACCGTTTTCGTCCTTGATGCCGGTCTGGTAGGTGGAGTCCTGCTGCACTTTGAGCGCATAGTCCGTTGCAGCGTCGTTTACGGTCATCGCACCGGATTCGATCTTCGTCTTGTATTTTTCCAGCGTCTCCTTGAGGTCGGCCTTTTCCTCGTCGGTCAGGTCAACAGATTTATTGTCATCATCCGTCTTCGTCAGCGGCGCAGAGAAATACTCGTAGTCGTAGTAATCGTCCTCAATGTGCTGGCGCAGCTCGCTTTCCGGCACTTCGTTTTCGCCGCCCTCGCCGTACAGTGCGTTGAAGACCTTGAGGTACATTCTGTTATACTGGGAATACGCAATGTCAAAGGAGGTTTTTGCGATGCCGAACTTTTCAAAGCTCGTGCCAAAGTAGTTCCAGTAGCTCTCGGTGGTCTGGAGGCATGTGCTGTAATCCTCGTCGGTCATTTCAAGGCCCAGACGCTTCATTTCGTTCTGAATATAGAAATACTGGTTCACATACTCGTCCGCGCGGTTTTTGATCCACGTCTCGGCCGGCGTGCCGTCGATTTCGGACTTCAAGACCTCGTCTTCGGTAGAGACCTTGGAAGCCGCTTCATTGTACGCAATGGAGAGGTAGTAAATGTATGCGCCGGCAGGCAGCTCGGTGTCGTCGTACTTTGCGGACCAGTTCAGATCCTCATCGTAGCAGCCCGCAAGGCTGAAGCACATGGCAACGGCCAAAAGCAGCGCCACGGTAATCTTTGCGATTCTTTTCATGGTGTTTGTTCCGTACCTTTCTTAAATATTGCGGACAAAATGTCCACAAAGGTTTGCTGTTGTTCATTATACCGCCGATACGGCAAAATGTCCAGTTATTTTGTAGCGGGTTTCGGCGCTTTCGCGTCCTCATCGCCGCAGAGAACTTTCAAAACGTCCTCCAAAACGGTGAGCGGTGCCTTGCCGCCCAGCGCCACGCTGATGTACGGGCGGCTGCCGGCGGAGAGCATCACCTTGTTCGGCATGCCCTGGATCAGGCGCTTCACGCGCTCCATGTCAAACTTATCTTTGTAGAGAAGAAGCGCGTTTGCCTGCTGCTTGACTTCCGTAATGCCAAGCTGTGTCGCGCGGTTGCGCAGCAAAGCAATGTCGATAAGCCCATAAACGCTTTCGGGCGGCTCGCCGAAGCGGTCAATGAGCTCATCCACAACATCGCTCGAATCCTCATACGTTTTAATGTCTGCAATGCGGCGGTAAACGTCCAAACGCAGCGCGGTGGAATCGATGTAGCTTTCCGGGATATGCGCCTGCACCTGCATGTCCACGGTGCATTCCTCCACGGGGTTCTCGGGTGCTTCGCCTTTCATCATGGCTACGGCTTCGTTTAAGAGCTTCAAGTACATGTCATAGCCCACGCTTTCCATGTGCCCGTGCTGCTCGCCGCCGAGGATATTGCCTGCGCCGCGAATCTCGAGGTCGCGCATCGCAATCTTAAAGCCGGAGCCGAACTCCGTAAATTCGCGTATCGCCGCCAAACGCTTCTGCGAAATCTCACTCAAAACCTTGCCGCGTGTAAACGTAAAGTACGCGTAAGCGCGGCGGGTGCTGCGGCCCACGCGTCCGCGCAGCTGGTGCAGCTGCGAAAGTCCCATGCGGTCGGCGTTGTCAATGATCAAGGTGTTCGCGTTCGGCACGTCCACGCCCGTCTCAATGATCGTCGTGCAGACGAGCACGTCAATTTCATGCTCCATCAAGCGCCGCCAGACTTCGGAGAGCTCTTGCTCGCTCATTTTGCCGTGGCCGATGCCGATCCTCGCCTCCGGCACGCGCTCACGGATACCCGCCGCCACGCGCTCAATCGATGCTACGTCGTTGTGCAGGTAATACACCTGCCCGCCGCGGCGCAGTTCTTTTTTGATGGCGTCGGAGATGACGCCCGGGTCATATTCCATCACGTATGTCTGCACCGGGTGACGGTCGTGCGGCGCTTCTTCAATGACGGACATATCGCGTATACCGGAAAGCGCCATGTTCAAGGTGCGCGGGATCGGCGTTGCGGAAAGCGTCAGAATATCGGCAGATTTACACACGTCTTTCAGCCGTTCTTTCTGCTGCACGCCGAAGCGCTGCTCCTCGTCGATGATGACAAGGCCGAGGTCTTTAAACTGCACGTCTTTCGAGACTAGTCGGTGTGTGCCGACGATGAGGTCAATGCTGCCGCGTCTCAGTTTTCTCAAAATTTCGTCCTGCTGACGCGGCGTGCGGAAGCGGGAAAGCAGCTCCACATCCACGGGGAAGCCCTCCATACGCTTTAAAACGGTCTGGTAGTGCTGCCACGCCAAAATCGTCGTCGGCACCAAGATGGCGCACTGCTTGCCGGCGGTGATGCACTTAAACGCTGCGCGCAAGGCGACCTCCGTCTTGCCGAAGCCCACATCGCCGCACAGCAGTCTGTCCATCGGCGCTTCACGCTCCATGTCGTTTTTGATCTCGTTGATGCAGCGCAGCTGGTCGTCCGTTTCGTTGTATTCAAAGTGCGCTTCAAAATCATGCTGCCATTCGTTGTCTTCGGGGAACGCAAAGCCCTTCTGCTTCATGCGTTGGGCGTATAAAACAATAAGTTCCTTTGCGATGTCCTTTACGGCGGCGCGTACGCGCGCTTTCGATTTCTGCCATTCCGTGCCGCCAAGGCGGTGCAGCTTTACGCCGGAATCCTCACGCGGACCGATGTATTTCGCAACTAAATCGAGCTGTGTCACCGGCACATATAAGGTGTCGTTTTTCGCGTACCGCAGCTTAATGTAGTCCTTCGTGATGCCCTGCATGTCGATTTTGTGGATGCCCTCAAAAATGCCGATGCCGTGCGTTGCGTGCACTACATAATCGCCGGGGGTCAGCTCGGCAAGGCTGTAAACGGCCTTGCTGTTTTTGTCCTTTTTTTTCGCTTTCGGCTGGCTGCCTGCGCTCATGCGCCCGTGCGTGATGAGCGTAAATTTCGCGTTCGGGTATTCAAAGCCTGCGGAAAGCGTACCCGCCACAACGGCCACCGTGCCCGGCGTGATGGCGGAAAGGCTCTCAAAATAGCCCGCAGGCAGTCCGGCGGCCTTTAAATCTGCCGCCACGTTCATCGCGGCGCGCTCCGTGCCGGCTAAAACAGCACAGGCATGCCGATTGTGCAGCGCAGCCGTCAGGTCTTCGGCCAAAAGCTGCGTGCTGCCGCCCCAAACGGAAAGCTGCCGCACCGTCATGTTCACAAGCGCCTTTGTCGGCGTGTCGTAAGAGCCGCGTGCAAACGCGTCCATATAAACGCTCGCCGTGTCCTCCGCGCGCTTTAAGGCGTATTCATACGTCTCGGTATACATGTCAAGCCCGCGGCACAGCACGCCCTCCGCGAGCAGTCCGCGTACGTCCTCGCCCCACTGCCACAGCGTCGTGCGCATGCGTTCCTTTAGTTTCGAGCCTTCGGAGAACACCAGCAGCGCATCCGTGTCAAAATAATCGAACAGCGTTGCGACTGTCTCGTAAACGAACGTGTAATATTTGTCCATGCACCCAATGTGCAGGTCGTTTTTCAGTTTATCCGCCTCGCGCAGCAGCACTTCCTTTGCGGCAGGCGCCGCCTTGCCGCGCAGCGTTTTTGCGTGTGCCTCGAGTTTCTTTGCAAGGATACTCATGCTGTCCGGCACGACCTCTACGGCAGGGGAAATGGTCACCTCCGTGATCTGGTCGGTGCGGCGCTGCGTCTCCGCGTCAAAATACGAGATGGTGTCGATCTCGTCGCCCCAGAATTCCACACGCACCGGTGCTTTTCCGCCGGGGGAGTAGAAGTCCACAATGCCGCCGCGGCGCGCAAACTGACCCGTGCCGTCAATCTGATCGGCGCGCACATAGCCACAGCGCACCAGCGCCCGCACAATCTCATCCACCGAAATTTCCTGTCCGGCAGAAAGTTTCACCGTGCGCTCTTTCAGCTTTTTCGGCGGCAGAACATACTGCAATGCCGCGTCGATCGTCGTCACAATGCAGGTGCACTGCCCGGTTTGCAGCAGCGTCAGTGCTTCGATGCGCTGGCGCTCATATTCATGCGAGCTGCCCTCCGTGTCGCGCAGGCTGAAATCGCGCAGGGGGTAAAACGCAGAAGTCACGCCCATCGCGTTCAGGTCTTCCAGCATACGCGTCGCTTCCGCTTCGTCGCCCGCAATAAACAGCGCTTTTTTCGACATGGCAGAAAGCAGCGTGTGCAGAATATTTGCTTTGTGAACGGAAGCCAAACCCGTCACGGCCACCGGCGTCTTGCGCTGCCGCACAGCGTTTTCGATCGCGCGGTATTCCGGCACGCGCCCGAGCGCGTCATTCAAAAAATTCATACGCATAGTAGTGTTCCTTTCGGGGAGCCGCTCAGGAATTATAGCGGTTCATCGCCTTGTCCGGCGCGCCGGAGAGGAGCAGCTCCACGGCGTCCGTTACGTTTTCGGAAACGGTTTTTAGCGTTTTCATCTCGTCATTTGTAAAGCGGGAGAGCACCCAGTCCGCAAGGTCCCAACCTTCGGGCTTGCTGCCTACACCGATCTTCATGCGCGGGAACAGGTCGCTGCCGCTCAGATAAATGATGTTCTTCATGCCGTTGTGCCCGCCTGCACTGCCCTTTAAGCGGATGCGCGTGCGCCCAACGTCAAGCGAAATGTCGTCGAATACAATCAGCGTGCGCTCCGGCGGAATGTGGAAAAAGCTCATCGCTTCCGTTACGGACTGTCCGCTCAAATTCATAAAGGTGGAGGGCTTTAAAAGCACGGCGCTCTGTCCCGCAATGGTGCCCTTGCCGTAAAGGCCCTTGAATTTCACGCGGCGCACCTCAATGTTAAAGTGCTCCGCGATGGCGTCCAGCATTAAAAAACCGGCGTTGTGGCGTGTCATCTCATATTTCGGGCCCGGGTTGCCGAGTCCCACGATCAGCCAGTCCGCGCCGCCCGAAGTTTGATCGTTTTTAGAAAAAAGCTTCATGGAATGTTCCTTTTTACATCAATGTTTTTGTCTTCTTTTTCGCACCGCCCGTTTTCGGGGATGCCGAAAGGCACGCAGAAGCCGCACAGCCGCCGAAAGGGGGAGACCCTTCGCCGCTGCGCTTTTCTCTGCGTGTGTGTGTTTGCGGGCATGCCCGCTTTTCAAATATATTATATTATGCCACCCGCAAAAGGGTTTTGCAAGCCTATTTTGTCCGAAAACGCGGGAAAACCCGCCTTAAAAAATCGTTTTGCGGCGCAAAAATCTGTCTAAAAGAAAAATTCTGCGAAAAATTTCCGAAAACAAACGATTTCTCGAAAAAAGGTATGGAAATTCGCAAATATATTTGGTATAATAGAGTGCGGCGAAACAGTGAATAAGTTTTTTATGCCTTTTTCGCCGAAAAAATCAGTTAATACTCGGTTTAACCGTGTAAATTTTCAAGGAGGTAGTTTCCAATGAGCAAAAAGTATGTCTATTTGTTCACAGAAGGCAACGCGAGCATGCGCGAGCTTCTCGGCGGTAAGGGCGCAAACCTTGCTGAGATGACGAACCTCGGCCTGCCCGTTCCGCAGGGCTTCACCATTTCCACCGAAGCCTGCACCCAGTATTACGAAGACGGCCGCCGCATCAACGATGAGATCCAGGCTGAAATTATGGAGTACATTGAAAAGATGGAGCAGATCACCGGCAAGAAGTTCGGCGATCAGGAGAACCCGCTTCTCGTTTCCGTCCGTTCCGGTGCACGCGCATCCATGCCTGGCATGATGGATACCATCCTCAACCTCGGCCTCAACGAGGACGTTGTTGAAGTTATGGCTAAGAAGTCCGGCAACCCGCGCTGGGCTTATGACTGCTACAGAAGATTTATCCAGATGTATTCCGACGTCGTTATGGAAGTCGGCAAGAAGTACTTCGAGCAGCTCATCGACGCGATGAAGGCTAAGAAGGGCGTAACGCAGGACGTTGAGCTGACCGCTGACGACCTGAAGGAGCTCGCAAATCAGTTTAAGGCTGAGTATAAGGAAAAGATCGGCGAGGACTTCCCGTACGATCCGAAGGAACAGCTCATGGGCGCTATCAAGGCTGTTTTCCGTTCCTGGGACAACCCGCGTGCAAACGTCTACCGCCGCGACAACGATATCCCGTATTCCTGGGGTACCGCTGTTAACGTGCAGATGATGGCATTCGGCAACATGGGCGAGACCTCCGGCACCGGTGTTGCGTTTACCCGTAACCCGTCCACCGGCGAAAAGGTTCTCACCGGTGAGTTCCTCATGAACGCACAGGGCGAAGACGTTGTTGCAGGTGTCCGCACCCCGCAGCACATCGACCAGCTCAAGGAAGTCATGCCGGAAGTTTACGAGCAGTTCGTAGGCATCTGCAACACCCTTGAAAATCATTACAGAGACATGCAGGACATGGAGTTCACCATCGAGGACAAGCACCTCTACATGCTCCAGACCCGTAACGGCAAGAGAACGCCGGCTGCTGCTCTGAAGATCGCTTGCGACCTCATCGACGAAGGCATGATCGACGAGAAGCAGGCTGTTCTCATGATCGAGCCGAGAAACCTCGACGCTCTGCTGCACCCGCAGTTCGACGTTAAGGCTCTTAAGGCTGCTACCCCGGTCGCTAAGGCTCTGGCTGCATCTCCTGGTGCTGCTTGCGGCAAGATCGTCTTCACCGCTGAAGATGCAAAGGTTTGGAACGAGAAGGGCGAAAAGGTCGTCCTCGTTCGCCTTGAGACCTCCCCGGAGGACATCGAAGGCATGAAGGCTGCACAGGGCATCCTCACCGTTCGCGGCGGCATGACCTCCCACGCAGCTGTTGTTGCGCGTGGCATGGGCACCTGCTGTGTTTCCGGTTGCTCCGCTATCACCATGGATGAAGAGAACAAGAAGTTCGAGCTCGCCGGTAAGACCTACCACGAGGGCGACTGCATCTCCATCGATGGTTCCACCGGCAACATCTATGACGGCCTCATCCCGACCGTTCCGGCTTCCGTTGATTCCGGCGACTTCGGCCGCATTATGGGTCTTGCGGACAAGTTCCGTCAGATGAAGGTTCGTACAAATGCCGATACCCCGCAGAACGCTATCGATGCAAAGCGCCTCGGCGCAGAAGGCATCGGCCTCTGCCGTACCGAGCACATGTTCTTCGATTCGGACAGAATCGCAGCTATCCGCGAGATGATCTGCGCTGACACCGTTGAAGGCAGAAAAGCTGCTCTTGCTAAGCTCGAGCCGATGCAGCAGGGCGACTTTGAGAAGCTCTACGAGACCATGGAAGGCGAGCCGGTTAACATCCGTTTCCTCGATCCGCCGCTGCATGAGTTCGTTCCGACCGAAGAAGCTGACATCGAGCTGCTGGCTAAGTCCACCGGCAAGACTGTCGAGCAGGTTAAGGCAATCATCGCCGGCCTCCACGAGTTCAACCCGATGATGGGTCACCGTGGCTGCCGTCTGGCTGTCACCTATCCGGAAATCGCAGAGATGCAGACCTCCGCAGTTATCAAGGCTGCGCTGAATGTCTCCGCTAAGCACCCGGATTGGAACATCGTTCCGGAAATCATGATCCCGCTCGTTGGCGAAGTCAAGGAGCTGGCATACGTTAAGGGCGTTGTCACTGCAACGGCTGATAAGCTCATCGCAGAGGCAGGCTCTTCCATGACCTACAAGGTCGGCACCATGATCGAGATCCCGAGAGCTGCTCTGACGGCTGACGAGATCGCGAAGGAAGCAGAGTACTTCTCCTTCGGTACGAACGACCTTACTCAGATGACCTTCGGCTTCAGCCGTGACGACGCGGGCAAGTTCCTCGGCGCTTACTATGATAAGAAGATCTACGAGAACGATCCGTTCGCAAAGCTCGACCAGGTTGGCGTAGGCAAGCTCGTTAAGATGGCTTGCGAGCTCGGTAAGTCCACCCGCCCGGACATCAAGCTTGGTATCTGCGGCGAGCACGGCGGCGACCCGACTTCCGTCGAGTTCTGCCACAACGTTGGCCTCACCTACGTTTCCTGCTCTCCGTTCCGTGTACCGATCGCTCGTCTTGCTGCGGCGCAGGCTGCCATCCGCAATCCGCGCCAGTAAAAAGTTGACGCAGTAGCGTAGGCAAAACAACCGATATAAATACGGTCACACAGTCCTTTTGGATTGTGTGACCGTTATTTTTTTGCCCATTTTCAGCTGAATACACCGCAAA